>ENA-UOXO01000246-UOXO01000246.1-mixed-culture-metagenome-genome-assembly--contig:-NODE-246-length-40473-cov-43.696274_pt1 | contig 40473 bp, 33 predicted proteins | sample MGYA00238162_ERZ761640 | MGnify/ENA primary metagenome ERZ761640 (study PRJEB28914, sample SAMN08778297) | mixed culture metagenome | isolation source: Freshwater growth medium | place: USA...
ACTCACAGGCACTCACAGGCACTCACAGGCACTCACAGGCACTCACAGGCACTCACAGGCACTCAGGAGCATTCAGTGGCACTCTGCGTACCCGTCGAGCTGTCGTGGGCCGTAGATGGTCGAGCCGCCCTCGTATCGCTGCTGTTGATACTCCTCGAAGGTCGTCGTGTAGTCCTGATAGTCGTTCGAGAGGCCGGCGATCACGACGACGCCTTCCGTGTCGCTGAGTACGCCGCGCTGTACCAAGCGCGCCTTGACGGCCGCTCGTGTGCGCCGGCCGGCCATCGTCGTCATCTCGGTCGGCACGGCGATGATGACGAGCTGCCCCAGCTGCAGCAGCTGGATCGGCGCCGTATCGGGCGCCCAAGGGTACGGGAACGCGATGGAGCCGGTGGAGAGCAGGATGGCTTTCGGGTGCTGGCACTCTTGCTCCTCCTTGGTGGCCACGTGGAGGATGTCTGAGGCATGATGGGCGAGATCAGGGGCGAGATCGGGGCGAGATCAGGGCGAGATCAGGTGGCCACATGGAGGAGGTCTGAGGCACGAAGGCCAGAGCAGCCCATGGGCGGGATCAGGGGCGAGCGTGGACGCACTCAACAGGCACAGCTATGGTGGCGCGCACCTCCGATGAAGCGCCAAAACGGATTCGAAGAGTTGCCCTGGCCCTGCTCGAAGTTGAACATGCCAGGCCCATCAGTAGTCCCCGCCGCGAAGGAAACACCCATGGCCGCCTTACAGAGCGCGTGCTGTGGCTGGCCCTGCGCTGAGGCCACCTCGAGGCCGGGCATTTTGACGAATGCATGTACCGCGCGCACCGGCCCGAGGAGGGCGGGCTGCGTGTCGGCCGCATGCATCAGCATGCTCGCGACCTGCACCTGGCGCTCCGCGTTGAGTTTCGTCGATTCGAACATGTCGCGCCCCTCACCTGTGGAAGAACAATCAAGCGCACTCAATCGCAATCAAGCTTCTCGTTGAGTTTCGTCGATTCAAACATGTCGCGCCCCTCACCCGAGGAAGAGCACTGTTGCACGAAGCCGTTACATGTTGAGTGGATCGCATCGCACGGCAGGCCCGTGTCACGGCAGCGTGCCCCTCGGGTATTGGGGGAGACGTCACCTGTGGGTACGGAAGAAGGGTGGGGGGGCGACGCCGTGGTGAGCATAAGCATACAACTGTTCGCGCCCTTTTGGTGTCGCGGTGAGACGTTACCAAGGGCTGTGGCGGCAAATGCGGCGACGAAAGGGCCGTCGCCCACACGGCGCATGTCACTCGTCGGCCCGTTGACCGCTCGCTCGAGCAGATACGCCGCCCAGCCCTTGTTATCGCCCGACACGAGTGTGTTCGTGTTGTTCATAGATGTGCCGTGGGTAGCGTGCCAGTTGACGATGGCGCTCGCGTTGCCGCTGGCAGTGCGTATGGTGAGCTGCACCATAGTGTCGTCTTTGTCGCCCTCGGGGTACATGGCACGCTCGGCCGCCGAGTTGAGCAGGTACGCCGTCGGGCTGCGGGAGATGGACGCGTTTGGCACGCGCCCGATGCCGAGGCGAACGTCCGCCGGCGCGAGCGAGCGGTGGGCGCGCAGGATCGCCAGCGTGGTGCCGTTGACCATCGCGTCGAGTGTCTGCGGCACCCAGCCCGAGCCCGCAAACTGAAAGAGCGTGTGCTCGAGGAAACCCGAGGGTCCCGAGTGCGTATGCGTCGCCGAGATGCACAGGTTCGCTTCGGTGTACACCATGCCAAGCTCGCGCTCGAGCGCTGCGAGCACGCGTTTCTTGAGAACGAAGCCTGGCATGCCAGCATCGAGGCTCACGAAGGCGATGGGCGAGGTGCCCTCGGCGCTCGAGAAGGCGAAGGCTCGTGCGCGCAGCCGGATGTGAATGCCCGTGCCCTTTTGGCTTGGGTTGGCCATCCCCATGAAGTTGATGCCGACCGACGGGCCGGTGATGTCGTAGACGCCCTGGCCTGCATTGATGCCGACCGATGGACACTGACGCCGATCGCCCGGCGTACATTTGAGAACCGCAAACACCGCGGTGGCGAGGAACGTGGTCATGACCAGGGTCGGCGAGTTCGTCGGCGCTTCCGGCTCGAGCGACCGCAGTGTTTGTCGTAGTTTTCGAAGTTTTAGAAGTTTTAGCCTGCACACTTACCACAACGGCCAAGGGTCGCACGTCGATGGCCCGAAGATGCCAACGCCATCAAATCGTCCATTGTTTCGTCCTTCGTCGAGAGATCTTAGATCTACAGACTACAGTCTCTGTGAGGACGCTGTGAGGAGCGCCGCCGGCCCGCCGCGTGCGATTTGGCCCGGACGGCGTTATACACAGACGGCGGGGTGCGCGACTCGTCGTTACTCCCGGTTCCCTGACGTAGTGATTTCGCGTTTGGTGTGTCGAGATTACATGAATCATGATAATTCCAGGAACCATCGATGGAACCACATTGCCCAGAGCAAAGCCTTAGCCTACAAAAGCACGTTTAATCTCACCAGATGGGAGCACGCATCTCCCTTACGGACTCCGACCGGAAGGCGGCGGTGCCTGGCGCATCGCGGCCGACCGCATGCACGTAGATCGCCTGCTCGCCCAGCTTCTTGGCGAGAGCGTGATGCGGGTCATATGAGAGAGGCCCGACGGTAGCACACGTCGTCGAGTCGGGTCGAGTCAGAATTCGAGTCGGCGCCCCAAAACGTTCGCTTCGACTTCGCATCACTGCCCCGAACGTGTCCCGCACGCGCGGCTCGACGACGTGATACTTGGGCTCCAGCAACGTCGCCGGCCCATGGCGCGCATGGAAGCTCGGCCGCTGCGCTGAGAGGGAGCGGAACGCAGCACTTGGCATCCGACCTTGGTGTGCGTCGAGCAGCGTGGCCGCCAGACCCCTGTAAGCGCCCGGCCCGGGCGTGTCCTCGCCCAAAATCTCGAGGCGCAGATCGCGTGACCCCAGCCCACCGAACCCCCCTTGGCCTGCACGCGCCGCACGGTTGAAGGACGATCCTGCAGAGAGAAACGAGGACCTCGAGACATTGTCCAAAGCGTCCGCGGCATTATAAGCGCCAGGGCCGTTCCCGATCGAGTCCACCTTCTGACGCTGAAGGCTGCGTGAGCGAAACACGGCGCGCCCACCGCCAAGGGACTGCAATGATGCTCCTCCTCGTGGAGTCCTCCCGTTGGTGCTGTAGGCACCTGGGCCCGGACTCGACTCAAAGAGCCGAGAATCCCGCGCCTTCACTTTGGCCGCGTGCTTCGCGGCCCGCTCCTGAGGAGAGGGCGTCGCCCAGACGCGGCGTTCCGATGCGCGTCGGGCCGAGCTCGGACGGTCGCCAGGCGAGGAGCCCGCGTTGGACTGGAGGCCAGCCAGCCCCTTGGAGCCCGGCACGGCATCTTGTGGTCGCATTTCTGTTTTCGCCTTTGGGACGGGAGGTGTTGGTGGCTCAGGGTGAACAGGAACTTGAACAGGGTGCCCATGTCTTTTCGTTCCGTTTCGCTCACGTGCAACCGTTTCGCGCCCCGGTTCGACGGACTTCGAAAAACGGACATCAATCATCAATTCATCATCTTTGCATGCACACCCTGGAGCTCGCAACACCCAACCATGACCTCCGGGAGCCGCATGGGCCCATCGACGGCACCTCCGGGAGCCGCACCGTGCGCCCCCGCGCAGTCGACCGCAGGCGCGCCCCCCGACCGCGGCAGCCACGCAACCCCGCGCGGTGCGGCGCTAAACTCCCGCTATAATCAATGAATAATCGGCCCGCTAATAGGCCCGCTCGCGCGGCGTGATCTTGGTGGGCTCCCTCATCATCATCAGGTAGCGCTGCGCGCCGGTGAGCTCCGGGCGCAAGGGGCTGGCACGGCACGGCTTCCCCTCTGCTGTGAATACAAAGAGCTCGACGACCTCTTCCAGGGCCTCCTCGACGAGTAATTGTATCGGATGCTCCACGCGCGCGGCGCGCTCGACCGACCCGGGGTCGCACAGCTGCGGGGAGAAGAGCCCATGCACGAGCGGCTGAGAGACTGCGAAGGCCTCGAGCCATACGTAGCGGCTACCCGGCGCTGCCGCCACGGCAGCCCCCATGAGCATCGCATCATCCTCCCGGGCTTCGAAATCCCGATCGAGGAGCTCCGAAGTCTCTATGATCGCATCGAGCAACGCGAGCAGCGACGTGCTCTCCGGGTTCGGACAGCGCACGAAGGTCGTTGCGGGCCCGAGTAGCCCAGCCGCGCCGCTACAGCGCTTCACCTCGAAGGCCACCCCCGAGTAGCCCGCAGAGAGTGACAGGCAGCCGCCCTTGACGCTGTTGCCAAACCGTCCGAGGGAGCCTGTGCTACCTGTGCCGCCGGTGGGCGCGGCGGCAGCGAGCGCGAGCGTCTCGACCAGCGAGAGCCCGGTCGATTGGTTCAGGGAGCACACGCCCTCACTCCCGCTGCCCGGAGATGTCATCTCCGCGACCGTTCGAGTGCCTCCGCCGTGCGATGCATAGAACCGCCGGATCGCCTTGATGGCCGCAATGCTCAGCCCGCGCTGCGCACTGCCCATCCGCCGCTCGTGTGGCACGACCGGCACGATTGGCATCGGCTCGCCGCTGCGCGCGCTCGCGTGGACTGCGGCGAGGAGCCGTGTGCCGCGGTTGAGTGCGTCTGTGCCGACTGCTAGGTTGCTCCTCAGTGTTTCGATGCCATCTGGCAGGCTGCGCTTGAAAGAGACCGGCGGCGGTGTGCTCGCGAGCGACGCGCCGGGCGAGGTGAAGGGTCGACGCTCGGCCACCGTCGTCATCAGGTGCGGCCCCACATTCGTCGTCGCGTACGTGGCGCCCAGAGGATTGATCTGGTTGACCTTGCGCTCCGCCGCCGTCACTATGGGGTTGATGCCGGGCCACTGAGGCCGGGTGGCGGCGGGCGCGGTCGGGTAGATGGCGGACCCGGCGCCGCCCGAGCGCCGCAGCGTGTCGATGTCCACCTGCTTGAACGGATGCGGCGTATTCCGGTACGGGTGGAGGTGCGGCGGAGCCGGCCAGCGCGAGCCCTCCAACGCGGAGGTCACAAACTGCTTGGGCTTGTTCGACATGTAGGCGACGTACTCGGCGCGCCCGGCAATCCACTGTGACTCCGTCTTCGCACCCGCGGCGGCATAGTACGCCGCCGCCTCGTGGGTGCGCGTGTCGAGCTCCATGCGCCGCTGAGGATACAGCTCAAATTGCGTGGGCATCATGTCCCGTTGCATGGGCTGCGGGTCGTACCGCCCAGGGCCGACGATCATGAGCGGTTGGCTGCCTGGCGGACCCAGCTTGCTCCCCGCCTTGCTGGTGGCCGCCACGGTCGCCAAGTGCGTGCGAGGGAGCAGGGCACGGGCCGCGTCGGCCATGTTCGTCGAAAATCGGACTCAGTGCGGAAATGTAACGGACGATGGATCATAGCTGACCTTTTCGCAGGAACATCAGCGGCATGTCTGCTCGACTGAGCCTCTATTTACCCGCTAAAGTCCTCGACCCTCAGCCCCTCCCCAGCCTTGATCGTCTTGACGAAGCTGACAGTGCTCGCCCGTTTGACTTTTGGGTCAGACGGCGCACAGAAGTGGGTGCGCGTGCCCTCAATCCACTCCCCCTCTTCACGGGTTCCGTCGGGGCTCACATGCGCGCCGCAGCCATGCTTTCGCCCGGCCTGCCATGTGCCCTCCCAGCGGGCCTCACTGGCATGGCGGAGCACCCCGCGGCCTTCCCAATGTCCATGTCTGAAGCCGCCAACGTACGTATCGCCACCGGGCATGCGGCACGTGCCCTCGCCGTGCGGCTTGCCATGACGGTGCTCGCCTGTGTAGTCTGAGCCGTCCGGCCACGTCGTCACCCCAAAGCCATGTGGCTGATTCGCCTGCCATTCGCCCTCGTACGTCGTCCCGTCTGTCCAGCGCTTGGACGAGCGTTTGCCATCGGACGTATGCGCAGAACCTCCCTCGAGCCGCTCGAGCGTGGGCGCCATCTTGGGCGCCATCTTGGGCGCCAGCTTGGGCGCCAGCTTGGGCGCCAGCTTGGGCGCCACCTCCACCTGCTCGCGCGCCGTCGCGAGCTTCTCGAGTTCGGCCCCCGACAGATTGCCGTCGCCATCAGTGTCGAATTGGTTGAACTGATGGGCAGCACAATCAGAGGCAATCCGCGCTCATCAGTGGCCATCATCATGCCATCACACCTGGCGCAGTACAGAGGCCATTCGAGGCAATCAGAGGTCATTAGCACCTGGCGCAGGATGGGCACGATGTGCTTCCACTGCAGCGGCTCCCCGCCCATCTCGGCGCCTAAGAAGATGAGATTACCCACCTGATTAGGAAGTACATGCACACACGAGTGGAGGCGATCAGAGAATGCTTGGGAGGCCATCCGAGGCACTCAGGACGCTCTCAGGAGCTCGGCACGTACCAAGAACTCGATGCGATCGACACCGGTGCCGTTTTCGCAGTCCATCGCACGGATCGCCTTTGCGTCGATACGACGCCTCATCATCGCCTCATACTGCAACAGCCGCTGCCGCCTCCCGTGCAGTGTGACCACGTGGCCGACGATCGCCGCTAGCCAGATCACACTGAGCATGATGTGCAAGCTGGCGTACAGCCGACCGAGCTGCGTCTTCGCGTTGATGTCGCCGTAGCCGACGGTGGTGGCGGTGACGAAGCAGTACCATGCCATGTCGCCGGCGCTGAAGTGCTCCTCCGCGAAGAGCATCAGCGTGCCAAAGAGCACTTGAATGCCGACGTACAGGACGATATACGCGAACAGCTCGCGCACATAGTATACATAGACGTTGCCCGACTCGCCGCCAGCGCGGTGGCGCAGCAGGTCGACGTCGCCGTCGATCTTGTCAATCACGTAGCGCATGAGCCGCCCGAAGCCCTCGAAGAGCCCCCGGAACACCATCGCAAGCTGCGACAGGACCAACGACCACCCGACTAGCATCCACGCCGCCGTGAACGCACGGCTCGGACCAGACTCGACATAGAGGTCACCGTAGCCGACGGTCGCGATGCTCGCCGTGGTGAAGTAGAGCGCGTCGATGACCATCCATCGCTCGCGGCAAGTGGCCTCTTCGCCGGCGAGAGGCCGCTCGCATGGCTTCGTCTCGTTGAGGCAATAGTAGAGGCAGGCGAACAAATAGTACGGCACGACAGTGATGATCAGCTTTGCCGCCGGGTAGCATTGGATGAGTGCCGTATCGTTGCGCACCCGCTGCGATCGGGTGCGTTTTGCCTCGATTGCGCCGCCGAACGGCTCGACCGCCCCGCAGTCTTCTCCGGGTGCGACCCTTGAATCGGAGGAGAGATCTCTTAACGGTATGACCCTCACGACGGCCATGAAAAACCGTTCGTTTCACGGTTTGTTTGCGTTCACGGAGTCAGGCAGGGTATGAAGGTCTGAGTGAGGGACCACCATGCTCCTCGCTATATCTTGTCAAAATCACGCGACACTCTACACAAAGATCGGGCAGAAGGGGCTGCCACCTCAGCCACTTCGCATGATCTATAACAAAACAGCCGGGCACAGCCAACGTGCACAAAGCTGCGCGTCGGAGTGGTCTTCGCACGGCTCATCTCTCATGGTTACCAAGCATGGTTTGCAGCAGCTTGTCCATGATGTCGTCGAGCTTACCTTTCTTCTTTGCCCACCAGCACCCGGCGAGGCAGATCAAGAGCAGGATCAGGATCAGGATTTTCTTCTTCCTCGCACTGTACTCGAGTCGATCCTTCCGACGTTTCTTCTCGTGTCCTAAGGCTTGCGGCAATGCTTGCCGAGTGGCGCACATGCCCCAACTCTCTTTCACTTGAAAGCCGACGCAAAATGGCGCTTCCGAAGGGCACGTGTGTTTATTGGCAACGAAGTTCGTGACACTCATGAAGCCTGTGGAGCAGCTTCCTCCAGGGGCGGCATGCGCGTAGTAGCGCACCCCACGATCGGTATCCGCGACGCGGCAATGCAGCTGACTGAAAGCGCACGCAGCCTTGTACCTGATCTGCTCATCATCCACCGCGTATGTTAGAGTAACGTTGGCCAAGATGGACCACCAATGTATGAGGCGCTCCAGCATGTACCCGATGCACCGCTTCTCCCAGTTGGGCGTGCTCGTCTCCTGGGTGCCAAAGGGACAGACGACGCCAACGGGCCTTCGACTCTTGTAGACAGATATGAAGTGCCGTGCAAACGTGGCGTACTCGCGCAGGAGCTCGCTAGGCAATATGATGTAGTTTCCAAAGGGCCAGAATCGATCAGCGGGCATCTCCTCCAGACGAGACGGATCCGGCGCCAGACCGTTGGCTCTCATGTCGACGAGGACCTGCATGATCACTGGCTTCATGCCTGGATGATGCGCCTCAAGGAGCGCCCAGTAGTCATGAGCAAAGATACCATACCAAAATAGGACAACTCGGCCGTTGGACGGACGTATCGGGTTCATGGCGTCGTACACTTTCGTCCAATCCAGCGAAACGCCCTCGCGCCACCGAGCCTTCCTCGTCTCGCTCGCCGTAGTAAAGCCTACCCACGGCTTGTGATACCAGCTTGCAGCGGCCACGGCAAGAAGAGCGGCGTTCTCGCCTAGCTGCAGCTGAAGGAGCGGGTCGCGGAGCTCGGCGAGCTCACGGATGGTACTGAGATTGCCCTGGCCGTACGTTGCGGAAACCAGCGAGAGTGGCGTCAAGACCCCTGGGGGGTGGGCCTCCCGCAGGGCCCGGATTCGCGCGTGCGACGCCTGGTCGTGATACGCCACGAAGAGGCTGAGCTGTGTTGAGAAGCCAGCAACCGTGAAGTAGTACTGACGCCAGACGTTGAGTGCTGGCACGTGCACCTCCTCCTCGTCGTCTATAAGGTCCTCTTTGATCAGCGAAATCCGCGTTGACGCGTCGCGGTATTCCTTCAAGTAGAGTGGGCTTGACCATGTCCTGAAAGGCTTGGATCCTGTATAATGCAGCAGAACAATCCGATTCCAACTCGCTGTTAGCTGCAACTCGTTGCGATAAGAGAGCTCCGTCGTGGGGGTCGTGGCCTCGTCGCCAAGAAAGGACGCACGCAAGAAGCCGAGGTTGGACTTTTGCATATTGAATAGGGCGGGCAAGGTCGTGGCCTCGTCGCCAAAAAAGTAACGCAAGAAGCCTTGCTCGGCTCCTTGGTGACTGAATTCAGCACTGTTGACGCTATGCAGCACTCGCGTCATGCATTTGAAGAGCTCCATGCTCGGCCGCAGTAAAAGTACACCCCCATTCATGCTGGCGCTCGGGGGCCTCGTCCACGCACCCCAGTCCGGAGCAGACCAGAACCAGCGCATACTCTCAGTCGTCTCCACGTCAAGCTCGACCGCATGCTTGAAGATCACGCGAGGGTGCTGCAGCACAAGGATGTCCGCATCGATGTACAGGATGGTGCTGTAAGCGGTCATTTGGAAAAGGTTGAGCTTGGCATAGTTCTTGGTCCACCGTGGTTGCTCGGCCGTCTTCGTACGCGGAAGCATCATGCGCCACGTGGTGGTTTGCACACCTGGGAATTTCTGCAGCAGGCGCCTCAACATCTCTGCCTTCTCGCGTCGCTCGTCCTCGGACGCTGGGGCCAGAGTAGCCACCACGCGCTCCCCTCGGTAACCACTTGCAGACAGGCTTTGCAGCAAGGTGAACACCATGGGCAGATAATTGGGCGACGACAGGAAGGTGACCACTGCCTTCGGCCGCTTTGCGTGGGCACGGGATTGCGCTTGGAGTTGACCGCACTGTGACAAACCTGTGGCGGGCTGAGTATAAGACGGATGCTCCCACGGCCGCAGGGTCATATAGCCGCAGGTCATGCGGCTGCAGGGCAAATTTCTCGGTGTTTCGAAGTTCCACGGTTCTAGCTGTGTCGTGTTCGGCGCGGTGGGCTGGGTGGAGGTCGGCGCATCCGTTGAAATTGCGGTGCACCCTGCAAAAAAGAAGCAAACAACAGCGAAGGCACACGCAGCCCTGCTGACTCTCTGCGAATAGCGCACTCGTCGTCCATCGTCTGAGCACGGTGATGTTCCAGCGCTCACGAAGTCGGCCATTCGGTCACCAAAGTCACCGCGCGAGTCCTGCTGGGTCGCGTAAGTTCCGTACCGGTAAAAAGACACCGGGGGGAGCCGGGACACACACGGGACACTCGGACACACGGATCACACAAACGAACCTCACATCAGCCATCCAGACCTCACCAACGCACGACCCCGGTAAAAAGACACAGGGGGGGAGCCGGGAGCCCGGGACACACACGCACGGGACACGGGACAAACACGTTCCGTACCGGTACCGGTACCGGTAAAAAGTCACTTGGGGGAGCCGGGACACACACGGGACACAACGGGTACAATTCAAAAACACTGGGGGGAGCCGGGACACACACTACGGTAGAGTACCGGTACTGTGTCCCGGGCTCCCGGCTCCCCGGGGCGGTGTTTTACAGTAAAGTGGGGCTGGGGGGGAGCCGGGACACACACGGTTGCAACACACGGTACCGGTACTGTCCCGGCTCGCCCCGGTGTCTTTGTACCGGTCCGGCTCCCCCCGGTGTCTTTTCATTCTTACCGGTGCTCCCCCCTGTGTCTTTTTACCGGTACCGGTACCGGTAACGGACGTACTGTGTTTCGGCCCCCAATGGCCGACGCTGGAGGCGAGGCCTCCTCTCTGCTGCCGGCGTCGCAGTTGCGCGCCAAGCACTCGAAGCTGTCGAAGCGCGCCGCGCTGCTCTTGCGGCGCGAATGCGATGCGCTGGGCGCCAAGCTGGTCGCGCGCGCCATGCGCTCTCGCAGAACGCGCGATGGTCCGCTCGACAGTGCTGCAGTGTGGGATGCGCTGCTCGATGATCCCTCCCTGCGATGGCTTGTCAAGCGGTTGCTTGAATTGGAGCAGGAATCTGGCGCCCAGCCTGGTGCGCCAACGAGCCTGCCAAGGCCACCAAGGGATGCCGATCCGAGCTCTAGTTGGCTGCCGCCACTCGTGTGGCATCGTGCGGCACCACCTCGCGGGGACGACGAGCCCGTGCCGTTGCGAGCCGCATTCCTGACCACCGTATATCCAAGCGCCGCCGATGTACCGCGGCCCTTGAATCCTTCTTAGCTTTGGCACATAGGCAGTGTGGGTGGTGGTAAGGAGGCCATGTAGAGTGTTTGAGCATTGAGGGCCATCACGCGTTAGTCTCGCATCAGGGCCCTCAGTCGTGCCTACAACTTCTCGTCGCTCAGTTTGAAGCGACCCTGTACGTGTATTCTCGAGGTTTGGGCTACGCGGTTGGTTGAGGGTAACTTAACCACGTCGCACGTCGACATTAAGGACTCATGCCAATCTGCCACTGCGCACTACGAAGGCATCGTTCTACAATCATCGGTCGTCATCGAACATTTCAACATCGTTCGTAACGTCCCCAATGATATATCCCCACATTGGTCGACCTTCGCTATCGCCGATCGCTCACCTTTGGCGGCTGCAGCCACGACGGAAGCTCGACGTCGGCCGGCCGCTCATAGCGCCGCCTGGAGAGGCCGTCGCCAGACACGGGTGCAGCCCGCCGCCCGCGCGGGCTGGAACACCAGGGCGGCGCCGTGCTCGATGCAGTACTGTCAGGGAGTACCGTAGCCTAAACCGTAGCCCGGATTCAAAGGCGGGCGTTCCTCTAAAGGCCTTGCCGTCGTTGAACACGTCTCCGAGGTGGCCGCCGCAATCGGCGCACCGAAGCTCCGAACCCAGGGCGAAGGAGGTGAAGCTTGTGAGCGTCTCGACCCGCAAGCGCCGTCGCGAACGAGGGCCAGCCCGTGCCCAATTGCCCGTGCCGCTCTCAAATTTGACCAAACTGTCGAAGAGGGGCGCCTTGCACCCAGCGCAGACGAAGGTGCCCTTGCGCTTCTCGTTGAGTAGCGGGGAAGAGCGCGGTGGTTCCGTTCCGCCGAGTTGCGCAGGACAAAGTCCTGGCCGGGCGTCAGAACTGTCTCCCACTCGTTCTGCTTCGGGTAGCCCGCCACACGGTCCTTTGCAAACGATGCGGTAGCGCGACCAGAACACATTCACGCGTCTGTCGTGTTCACGTTCACACACAACACAGCGGAGGCGTCCGCAACACCGATGGCGGCCCGGATTTGTCTTCATACTCTCGTGCTGATCGTTGGCCAGCCCGTGCTCGGCCGCCCAGAGGTTGTTCCCCCGAATCAGGCACCACGCCCATGCGGCGACGACGATGAAGGTTGCATGAACTGGGCCGCTGCCGGCGAGTGCGATGCCAATCCATTGTTCATGCGCCAAACGTGCCGCAAGAGCTGCGGCGTTCCACCCTGCCCGCGGGTAGTGCTGCCAAAGAAGGAGGACTATCCGATGAACCTCGAAAGCATGGAGCGGGTTCAGCTTTCACCGGCTGATCAGGCACCACAACCATGCGGCGATGACGACGAAGGGTGCGCGAGCTGGGCCGCTAACGGCGAGTGCGATGTGAACACAGCGTTCATGCACCACAGGTGCCGCAAGAGCTGCGGCGTTGCACCCTGCCCGCGGGTAGCCCTGCCAAAGAAGGAGGCATGGGAGCTCGAAAACCTGGAGAGGGAATATCCTGATACGGTCTTCACAGATCTCGACGGCAACGGTCTGGCCGCCTTTGCCAACAGAGTGGAGACGCCAGTATTCACGTGGTTTTACGCACCATGGTGCAAGCAGTGCAAGCTTGTTCGGCCGGATTTGGAGGTGGCAGCCAAGCGCTACACCGACTCGTCGGCTCCCCCCCTCGCATTTGCTAAGCTCGACTGCGTCAAGGATCCGGAGGCGAAAGCGTTCTACGGAGTCAACTCGTATCCAAGCTTCAAGGTGTTGCGTGGACGTCGCCACAAGTGGGTTGAGCTGATCCCAGCCCCGCGGCTGCCGGACGGTCAGTTGAATCGCTCCGCCGAAGTGATGCTGGCGACGGCAGCGCGCGAGGCGCGCGGGCCCGTTCACTGGCTGAGCACCGAAGACGAGCTCCGCACGGCTCTCTTCAAACAGGTTCCCGCTGGTGTGAATGCGAGGGACTCGGTCGGACTTGGCGAAGCTCTTGCGATCGCCGTGCTCTCGTCTACGACGGGCGCGGCCGCGATTGCGTATGCGAACCTCGCCGCAGGCTGCTCGACCAAACTCTCGCCGCTCCCCTTTGTGGCTACTACGAACTCCTCGATCGTGACGGCCGTTGGACTCGAACGCATCCCAATGGACCACGTCGCCATCGTGGCGCTCTTCTCAGAGCCCAGTGGCGCCCCGGAGGAGGAGCAGATGGTGCCGCGCCTCGCGACGCGGCCTCTGCTTCCGCCCGGCGCGGACGCCCTCGACCTCAAGGCGGAAGAGGCGATGTGTATGTGGGCCCTCGGCCACCGTGTACCCATCCTGATCGATGCGGACGAAGACCCTTATTGGAGTGATCGGGCGGGCGCGCTCTCGTTCAACAAGATGACAGCGATCCTCTTCCTGAGCCCGCCGCATGCGCATCTCGCCGGCGTCGTGCGCGCCGCCGCCGCGCGCTTCGATCGCGGCACGATCATCGTCATGACCTTCATGGCGTCATCAATGAGCATCTCGGACGTCTCAAATGCCATGTTCAAGCGCTATGGAGTCAAATCGATCTTCGACACGCCTCGCCTCGTCTTCCTCGACAAGCGCATCGAGTTGAAGGGGGCGAACCCGAGCCGCCAGCGCCACTACAAAGGGACCCTCACCGAAGACGCAATCGTCGAATTCATCAAATCTCCGGACGCACGGCTGTCGCCCGACACGCCGCCGATCAAGGAGCGCTCGCGGCTCAAGGACGAGCTGTAAGCCGCGGCGCGAGCGGCTTCACTTTTCGTGAAAGAGAGCGGTCAATAGTGCCAAGGGTACATGTATCAAACTCCCGTCGAAGAATACCTGGCCGAGTATTAACTCCACGGGGCCGGTGGTCGTGCGTCTTGCCGAGATGGAATAACGTGAACGTGAAGTGTGAACGGCCGAGTTTTAACAGCCAATTCACACGGCGATTTTCAGGTCGCGCGGTATGTTTTTGGCGTGTGGCTTTGCGCGCATGCTCTCCGTCGTGTTCTGAGCTAAAGCACGACATGGCGGCCGTTGAGACAATTGGCTTGTGCACTGCCGCCTCGGGCTGGGCGTTGAGCGGCACCGGGACGAATTGCACCTACGTCGGCAGCAATTCGTGGGCGGACCAGCAGCTAATGGTCGGTTCGTGCGCACGCAACGTGCGCAAGGCGCTTGATGGCCACTCGCGCGCGTGGATCACGTCGCTGCTCGACAAAGCCCATGGCGGGGCCCTCATCTTCGAGGATGCCCAGCGCTCCGGTGATCCGGACGGTACGCGTGCTGCCCTTCGTGCATGGGCAGCCGCCGATCCACGAGTGCGCTTGCTGCTAGCTGCGCCTCTGCTCTACCCCAAGTGGTCGAGGACGCAGCGCCTGGCCCTGTGCCGCAACATGCTCGCACAGGAGGCGGTGCGTGCCTTGCCCGAGAGTGGTGCACTCGTGGCGCTCGACCTCGACTGCCACGCACCTGCAGCCGAGTCCATCATGATAGCACTTTCCTCGATGAACACGCAGCGGCGGTGGGACGTGCTCACGGCAAACACGCGGCAGCCCATGTACTACTACGATCGCTGGGCGTTGCGCTCGGGCACGCTCGGCCTCGCGTACGACTGCTGGTTCAACAAATCGCAAGCACGTCTGCATGGCGGCTGCCTTGACTACGCCATTCAGATTGATCCAGCCGCACAGCCCTTTGCGGTGGAATCAGCGTTCAATGGGCTCGGCCTCTACCGCGCGGCTGCGCTGCGCATTGCATCCGACTGCCGCTACCGCGGCACGAAGAATTCGTACCTGTGTGAGCACGTTCCCTTCCACCTATGCATGCGTGCACACCAGCTGGCCATCGGCGTGCTGCCCTCGCTCGCCACCGACTGCGGACCTACGGAGCTCTCGCCGCCACAGAAGCTCAAGATCATTCGCTATGGGGTCGATGGCCGTGTGCAGGTTGCATCGCCGGCGGCGTCGGTGGTGGGGAATGGCGTCAGAATGGCGTCGGAACGGCGTGTCGGCGCTGGAGTGCGGCACAAGGGTAACGGTAAGGGTTGACGCACGGCGCACGGCACCCGCCGGCGCGGCGCCCGGGTCCCAGGGCACAGGCGAGGTAGTTTCCTGTCGAAGCAGCCCACGGCGAGGTCTCGACGCACCGCAACGGCCGGGCAGCGGGCTCCGCGCCGGCGCGGTGTGATCTGTGTCGCCGGGAGGCGCTGTTCCTGTTGAAGCGCTGCGTCGAGGCTCTGTGTCGGAGTAGGTCGAGGCTTTGTCTGTCAAGCCTGTCAAGGCCTTGTCGAGGCCTGTCGAGGGCCTCACTCCGCGATCCGGGTGGGATTGTCGAGGCTGTCGCGGAGACACGAGGGCGAGGCCGCTGGCCACTCTCACTGCCGTGCTCCTGCCGTCCTGCGATGAGTGTCACGTGTCGGCCGCGTGTCCAACATGATGTTCAACATGATGTTCGGAACATGCGCGGCGTGATGTGTCGGGTCGAGCGGCTCGAGGCCAGAGGCCACCTCGCGTGCGCATGGGGCGTATAGTTCAATAGGTATAGCGTTCGATTTAATTATACTACAGTGTCGTATAGAGTACCCTGGCGGTTATGCTGACGAGGGCTTCGCGGTTTGCCGGGCTGACCGAGACCCAGCAAGCGAGTCAACCAGGTCGCAAGGAACGAGGACGAGGGTGGCGCCTGGACACGGCACGTGACCCAAGGGTCCGTCGGTGGATGCAGAGCTGAGTATTTCTTGTCACGAAGTTGGAGTTGTGCTTGGCACTTGTGTTCCATAGTCGCTTCCAAGACGTTCACACCTTTGCCGTTCTCACTCACGGCGGCCCACGGACGAACCAAGGCACCAGCGAGCAAAGCCACAGCCGGGGCGACGACGTCCGCATATTTCATCGGCGCGCCGGCTTCACTGGCCGCGGCAGCGCTCTCCTTGGTGAAGAGCGCAGGCGCATGCCCCCTGAGCCGGAGCCAGAACTTCACTTTGAAGTAGCATCCCCCAGCACAACCCCAACCAGGCGCGTGCTCCGTAACTGAGACGTGGTGTGTAGGCTTCCCCGAGACCATCGCAGCGTGCCGCAGAAACCTCTTGCTGAACTTCGGCCAAGGCAAGCCTCCGACGACGGCACCGACTGGAGGCCGTTGTCGAATCGGCGAGGTCATGCATGTGTCATCCTCCATGTTGATCAGGTATTCACAATCACAGCTCCGCATGGATCGTCTCACACGATTCAGCCAGGTGAGACCCGACATGATACTCGTGGTGGTTTGCCCATGCCCCGCGGCAGACGCGTAGGCTGTCCAATGGCAGCCAAAGCGAGCACACACGGAGCTGTAATTGAACCCCCCATCGTTGGTGGCGTTGCAGTTGTCCGTGACGACAAAAATGGGCTCATGCTGATAAAAAGAGCGAATCGTATGTAGCAAATGAACCACGGCCAATCCATTCCGGTGCGCCTGCATGTGAAACCCGTACACGTAGCCTGGTTCTGCAACTTGGTGACGCACAGAAACGTTCCTTTTTTGCGCGCTCTTTTGCGTCGGTCTGCTGTGGTTTGCAAGTGTCCCTGGATTTGCAATTGCGTTGGTCTGCTGGGAAGACTGATGTCCGACTCCATGAGATCTGCGCTTTTGTTCAGCCCGGCAGTTGTACGCCTGATCCCGCAGCATCCTCCACACTTTTTTCCCTGGACCATTGCCATGCCACAAGAATGGGTGCCCATGCAGCGTGCGGTGCGCATCCGGGATGTGAAGGTTCGCGCCGACACCCAAGAAGTCCGGAACCATTTCAGATTTGCTCCGCAAGATGTCACACGGTTGCGGACCTGTAATGCTGCCGATTCCAAACATGGCACGCTGCATTCCCATGCTCAAATCCAAGTTAGAGCAGCAACCATGTGTCTTGTGAACACGGTTGGTGCTATCAAAGCACGAGAGTGCAAGATGCTTTGCCCTCATAAAATGCGGGGGCAAACATGGTTGCGACCACACGGTGCTCCCAAAGATAGCTTGGCGGGTGTCAACGCCAATACTGTACCTGCTGGCAAGCCTTCCCGACATCAACTCCGTCAGGGCCTTTTGATCGTCGAACGTGTCCGTGTCGTTCTCCGCAGCGGCTACCGTGTGCAGCACTTCAGCGAGGGCGGCGGCCGACCCCATGAGAGCCGAGTTGATGTATGGTGAGACCGTCGAGCCATCAAAGTCAGGATGGCTATAGTATGCAGCGATGTCTTCGTCGGAGCAGATTCGCCCCACCCAGCAGGTCGTCTCCGATGAGAAAAGGACATGCTTGCCGTACGCGCGAAAACGTCGTTCGAGCTCACGGGCGCTCACATGCTTGTTTAAGATCACGTCGTTGCCATCCAACAGGAGCAGCACCGGCTCGCACTTGTCTTTAGACCGTGGCACGCGGCTTGCAAGCTCTGCGGCATACTTGGCAAACTGCTTGAGCTTCCATCCATAGCCGTGCCACGTCGAATTTGCGCACACGTTGAGAGGTCTTCTGAAGTGCGACTCAAGTCGTTCTGAGCAGTCTGCACGCTCGCCCTGGCCGTCGCACAAACCAAAAGGTGACTGGGAACTTGCCGTGTTCGACTCAAGTCGTTCTGAGCAGCCTGCACGCACGCCCTGGCCGTCGCACAAATCGAAAGGTGACTGGGAACCTGCTGTGTCGCAGGCCACCACATGGAAGGAGATGCATGGCTGTGGCTGCCCAAGCTCATATCGACGGCCGGTCGGTAAGACCTGGCGCGGCGGCAATTCCACGTGCGCAAAGAACGCGCGAGTCACGATAAGAGAATGCAGAACGAGAACGGAAGACACCATATGTCCCGCCGAAAATAGAGAGTGGCGATTGCCAAGGCAATTGAAACTCCACAAAGCTTCCGTTGCAGGGGGCCCGTGAATACTCACGAGTTTGAGACTTCCACTTACATCGTGTTGCGTTCGCCAAACCCTTTTTGACCATGGTCTCGTACGTTTCACGCGAAGTCGAAAAGAGTGGCGACGACCACGTGCGCTTCTGATTTGTGTGAAGACGCGAATGGCAGATCGTGGTCTCATCAGGCTCATGCCCCGACCGACCGCGCGACGTGGGGCATCGCTGCTCTCGCGCTCGCTCGTGCAACGGCCGCTGCTGCCTGCTGCCGCGTGGGCCTCCTCTGCGGGCTGCTCGTGCCGGGGCGTCTCGACCAAGGCGGTGCCGCTCGACGAGTCGAGCGCCTCATGGGGCAACAACCTGCGCGGGCTGGGCCACAACAACTACCTGGGCAAGATCCTCAACGCGCGCGTGTATGAGGTCGCCAAGGAGACACCCCTGCAGTACGCGCCGTCGCTCTCGACGGAGCTGGGGAACGCGGTCTACCTCAAGCGCGAGGACTTGCAACCCATCTTCTCGTTCAAGATCCGCGGCGCGTACAACAAGATCGCGCAGCTCTCGCGCGAGCAGCTGAAGGCGGGCATCGTGGCGTGCTCGGCGGGCAATCACGCGCAGGGCGTCGCCCTGTCAGCCTCGATCATCGGCGTCGACGCCGTAATCGTGATGCCCACCGGCACGCCTTCAATCAAGGTGGACGCGGTTCGCAAGCTCAAGGGTAACGTGCGGCTGCACGGGGCGACGTACGACGAGGCGGCGGCGGAGGCGCACCGGCTGGTGCAGCAGGAGGGGCGCACGCTCATCCACCCCTTCGACGACCCGTACGTGATCGCGGGGCAAGGCACCATCGGTATGGAGGTCCTTAAACAGATGACGGGCAAGAAGCTCGATGCCATCTTTGTGTGCTGTGGCGGCGGCGGCATGCTCGCGGGGATCGCCGCGTACGTGAAGCGCGTGCGGCCGGGCGTGATGGTCATCGGCGTCGAGGCCGAGGACGCCGCCGGAATGACCGCCTCCATTCGCGCGGGACGACTCACGAGCCTCGAGAGCGTGGGAATGTTCGCCGACGGCGCCGCGGTCAAGACAGTTGGGCAGGAGACGTTTCGGATCTGTAACGAACTCGTCGACGACATGGTGACCGTGAGCACGGACGAGATCTGCGCAGCCATCAAGGATGGCTTCATGGACACGCGTTGCGTCCTCGAGCCGGCAGGGGCGCTCGCGATTGCCGGAGTCAAAAAGTGGGTCGGGCTGACGAATCTTCGTGACCAGACGTTTGTCGCGATCGCGTCGGGCGCCAACATGGACTTCGACCGGCTGCGGTTCGTGTCCGAGCGCGCGGACGCGTCCGAGACGATGCTCTCCGTGAGAATCCCAGAGCGGCCTGGCGCCTTCCGTGCACTCATTGGCCACGTGTTCCCTCGCAACGTGACCGAGTTCTCGTACCGGCTCGGAGACCCTCAGAATGCGAGCGTCTACCTCTCCTTCCAGGTGCGCCGAGTGCATCTGAGTGCATCTGAGTGCATCTGAGTGCATCTGAGTGCATCTGAGTGCATCTGAGCTGAGTGCATCTGAGTGCATCTGAGTGCATCTGAGTGCATCTGAGTGCATCTGATGGCGGCTCGTTCCTGTGGATCACCATGGACTGCCATGGAGCGGATTGCTATTGATGACCATTGATGACCTCTACTTGCCTCCCTCATCAGGCACGCGGCGCCACGAGCGAGGAGAAGCGAACTGACGCCGAGTCGGCCATGGCCGCTATGCGGGCCGACGGGCTGCTCGTCACCGACCTACGCGACAACGAGCTCGCCAAATCGCACCTACGGCACCTAGGCGGCGGGCGCGCGAACGTCGATCCTCCCGAGCGATTGATTCGCTTCGAGTTTCCGGAACGGCCTGGCGCTCTCTCGCACTTCCTGGCGTCGCTCGACACGGCGGGCGCCGGCTGGAACGTCTCCCTCTTCCAATACCGCAACCACGGCGCCGATATTGGACGAGTGCTGGCTGGGCTCCAGGTGCCCCTGGAGCAGCTGCCCGAGCTCCAGACTTGGCTCGCGCGCCTCGGGTACGAGCACCATCTCGAGGACGGGAATGAAGTCGCGAGGCATTTCCTATGAGGCGCCGCCGTAGCCCACATTGGCTTCCAAGCGCGCCATATTTATACACATCGGTGACCGAGATCACTTCACACTTGAGTCACCGACGAGCGTACTAGCTCGAGGGTGGCCTCGCCCTCATCCGTGCAGAGATGTACAGGCGACGGGGCGGCCGGGGCCGCAGGGCCACCTGCCCACTCGACTCCGGGGTCACGACCGGACTCAGTTCGGCCTCAGTCAGTAGATCTGAGTTCTGACGGGCTACCTTCTTGGAGTGCACACTGAGTGTGTTGTGAGTTGTGTAGTGTGGGTGGCGCGAAGCGCGTGATCTCTGCCATCAGCATCCGATCAGGCTAATATAATAAACGCATCTCCACCGATCTCGCATCTCGGTCGGGTTGGGTCAGCAGGCAGCATGATTTGCAAATGATGTCTTTGATCGGATCATAGTCTGTCCACCCCGCCGTCCGCGTCCGGTTCCACTGCCACAATCTCAATCATCGATGGGCGATGCATGCCGCTCGGCTCATCAATGGCACTCATGACGTCGACACGTCCTCCGCTCGCACGGTATTGAATCGTGCGGGAACGCTCGCAACGAAGTCGCGTGCATTCTAGCACACTCAACAAAGTCATGTCGCCCAACTCTCACCGCCCCGTGCTACGGCCGCAGCTGCGGATCAACTCGGGACGGCCAATCCCTTCCAGCTCAACTGTGAACTGTGTCAACATCCGGACTCGATCTTCACTTCTCTTCCCACCACTCGGCCTCGGATCGCCACAGCGACACGCCATCCTCGTAACGCACAAAATGCTCGCGAACGCGTCCTTGCCAGAGTTGAAAGTCCACAATTTCACCCGCCACTGTTCTCTGAAGGTCCTTCCGCCAGCTCCACACATGTTTGCCGACGGCTGGGTCAAGAGGCTGCTTGCCCCGTCGGCTGCTTGTTCGACCGCCGTGATACGGCAATGCGTCGCCGGGGTCCGCGAGCGACGCAGCCGCCGTAGCCTCCGCCTCGCGAGCAGCAGCATTGGCAGCTGCCACCGCTGCTCGTGCCACTGCCGCTGCTGAGTCGTCAGCCTGTGGCGCCGGTGCAGCGGCGGCGGTGGTGCCATGAGCGACAGCGACTGTGACATGTTCAGGGACGGCGGCCGTGCCTCCAGCGGTGGCGTCAGTACCGTCAGCGGCGGTAGCGGCGGGCTGCTCAAGGGTTGACTCGATGGTGGTGGCGGCGGCGGCTGGCGGCTTGGCGACCTGCTCGAGCAGCAGCCACGAGCTTTCCTCGTGTCCGTCGTAGTTTTCGAGGCTGAGCACTGTCGCCACCTCATCGTCGTCCACCTCATAGTGCACGTTAAAGTTGGCTGTGACTCCACTACGCTTGATGCGCCCGTCAAAGTTGCGTCGTGTGAGGGTGCCCAGCTGCCAACCAATTGAGCCCCAGTGGAAGAGGATCGAACGCCCTACAAGTACGTCAGCATCGAGAGCGGGCTGCTTGGAGAAGGCAAGGGCCGCAGCGCGTGGCGGCGAGCTGGCAAAGGCAAAGCCCGGAGGCGGCGATCGAAGGCCGGGCGGTGCGTCCTCTTCTTTGGAATCGCCATCGTCTTTGTCGGCCGCGAGCGCCGCGGCGAGCGCGGTCGCGGGTGCGGGTGCGGCCGCGGTCGCGGACGTGGCAAACAAGTCAGCAGAGGGCGTCGAAACGGGCCGCTTGCGCGAAGCAGTCGGCAGAGCGTCAGTGCAGGGCGACACGCTGCTCGGAAGCGTGGCCACGCGAGACTGCTGCTCTGTATGCTGCTCGTCGTATAGGTGCCACGCAGCTGGAAGAGACATTGCCTTGCGCCCGTCGCGCGAGCGATAGCCCTTGAGCTTGCCGAAATCCATCACCTTCGTCCAGCCAGGTGGTGGCTTGGTGCGCACCGCCGCCAGCTCCGCAGCAGCTCGCTTTGCGGACTTCGTCGCACCGATTGGGCGCGCACCGCTTGAGTGCGATGGCGCGCTGGAGCTCGCCGCCGCGGCGCCAGCACCAGATGCGGCCGCTGCAGTCCCCGCTGCTGCCGCCGCCTGGCCCGCCTCCGCAAGCCGCTTCGCTGGCCGCTCGGCAAGGCCAGCTTCGACCACGGAGCGCTTCTCGGCCGGGGCATGCGTGGCGGCAGCAGCGGCTTTGGTTGCCGCTGCGGCCTCTATCGGCGCGACCGGAGCTGGTGCGGTGTCCATTGGCTGGCAGCTGGGCTTGCCGCAAGTGCAGAATAGGCCGCCGCCGTCTACCGGCTTCTTGCGTTTCACGTGCCTGCAGACGCAGTCGGCGCACTTGCCCTCGCCTGCGAACCTGATGGATGGCCGCCATTCCGCAGCAAGAATCGGCATCTCGTAGACGCAGTGGCACGTCGTGATCACCTTCACGTTGCACCTGATTGGTGCTGATGCAAACGACTCAATCGGAATGCCCTCCGTGAAACTGACGTCGGGGGATGACGACTCATCATCAATCGGAATGCCCTCCGTGAAGCAGACGTCAGTCCTAAACCAGCCATCGTCTCCGCGAGCCGCGACACCATGAACGAACCATGCGCGCGAACACATGTGTGCGGTCCTGTTCGTGTGTTCCCGAGGGTGCACGAAGCCACAACACGAAGCTTGTGCTCGCAAGCTGAGGTCGTGAGGTACACACACACAGTGCTGAGAAAGCGAAAGTGCTAAATTTGGTGTGGGCTGTTGCATGCCAGCTGCAGTTCCGGATACATGTACAGGATACCGATAGCCGACACACCACACATCCACACATGGCCTCAATCCGAATTTCCGGAACGTGCTGTGTTTGTCAAACAGGAAGATAACGCACTGCGGTCTGCGCGAGATTTTGACTGTGTGACCTTGGCGCTTGGGGGAGGGTTTCAACACTCAGGTAGTTACCCTATAGTGTTTGAAAACATAGGTCATAGCGGTGCCGTGCGCGAGATTTTGACCTTGCGGCGGGGACGAGGGTTTCAAGTTTCAACAGGGCTGACGACTGAGAGGTTTCAGGTTTTGAGGTTAGCGGTCGGACATTTTTATACTTTTTAGTTTTACCCTAATCCCTATACATTGTATGGCCAGTATGGTCGTCAATGGTGTTTCAGCATTGAGCATATTGCGGGGGGAGCGCGAAGCCAAATCTACTCCTTGGGTCGCGCTGTATGTGTTGTGACCCGCGGCTTACCGCGGCTGCGGGGCGGGGCGAGGGCGGAGGGGGCGACGCGGCGCACGCGCGAGCACACACAGAGCATACAGTCACACGCCACACGCCTCCAGAAAAGACTCAACATAATACAGATCAGCGCGTCGCGTGCCTCTGCCAAGTAACGCGAGCAGCGGTGTCTAGAACCGGCGCTTCGCCCTCGGTGCGAAGTGCTCCCTCGCAAGCAGCGCGTCGCTGTCGGCTGTGTCCCAAGTTTGGGTGCCCCCCTCCTCCGAGCGCAGGCTACCGAGCGCCGCGAGCGCCGCAAGTCGCCCAATCTCATCCGACGACTTGGCTGCAAGGCCGTTGCCTCCCGTGGCCACATACAAGGAGGGGCGCAGCGCGCCGATGTAGGGCAGGCCGGTGGCGGTGCGGCAGTTGGCGCATGCATCCGAGGTGATCTCGATGGGCGAGATCCCAGGCACGATCGAGCGGAGCAGCTCGGTCATTTCGTCTGTGGCCACGCGGTCGCCTCCCGAGCGATACCAGGCGATCAGGTCCTCCGGTGTTGGCAAGGGGTGCACGCCAGCAGGCAGGGCGTTGCCGGTGGTGGTGTCGAGCATCGGCATGGCGCCGGCGGAGGTGGTGGCAGGCACGCGCGCGCCGCCGAGCTTGAGGACAAGTCGGCCGTCTGGATAACGGATGGGCGGGAGCACGTACGCCCAGAAGTGGTCGAACTTGAGAATGAGCGAGGGCATGCCTGCCAGCCTTGCCGCCTCCGCCTCCGAGATCGAGAACTGGACTGTCTGGGTGGACGTATTCAAGAGCTCGAGAGGCTCGGGCAGCAGCTGCCGAGGGCCGTTTGTGAAGGCGCCGCAGCTCACGAGGACGCGATGGGCCAGCAGCACACGCCCACTGCTCAGCCGCACGCGGTACGCTGCACGCTGTGCGAAGGACGCCTGCGGCGGCAACGGCGAGGTGCTGCTCGACTGCGGCGGCAACGGCGAGGTGCTGCTCGAAGCGCCAATCGCCCCCGCCGCCACGTCCATACCATGAAGGAGGCTGTGCGCGTACACGCCCTGTGCGTCGCTGGCGTCGGGCTCGATGGGCTCAACGGCCACGACTTCCTCGTCTACGTGTTCAAAGGTGGTGGCGAGCGCGCCGGGAACACGGGCGCTGCCGTCCGCGGGCGAGGGCAGGGAACCTCCCAAGTGGTGCGGCCCCTCTTGCAGCAACGCGATGCTCGAGGGCGTGGGCGACGCGCGGAGCGAGGCGGTCGAGTAGTCGTCCATGAAACGAGGGCGAGGGGTCTTGGGGGAGGCGTCATTCCCTTCGCCGTCCGTGTCGTAGTCGTCCATGAACGTGAAGCCTTGGATGTGGGGATGGGAGGAGGAGCCCGCGCCGATATTGCTGGCGGCGAGGCTAGCGGCGGCGGCGGCGGCAGCGGCGGCCGCGGCGGCGGCGGCGGCTCGCCTCGCGGCGGCCAGCTGAGCAGCGACGAGGCGACGGGCGGAGATGTAACCACTTTGGGAGGGCTCCCAAACCGCCACAGACCCTTGGGGCAGTTGGAGGTAGGGGAAGCGCGCTTTGAGGGCTTGGTGGTCGAGGTATTCAAAGGGGACACCCATCGCGCGTGCGTTGGCCGCCCGTGCACTGAGCGAGTCAGAGCCCTTCGGGCCGACCGCGAGATGACCAACCTCATTAAAGAACTGGATGCCGCTCTGCTCTGCGATGGACGCATACCTCTGAATGGAACGCTGTGCGAGCACGGCCCACGTCGGGTCCGGGTCGGTGGCGCGCGTGATGCGTCCCTCGTCATGGTGGGCACCAAAGACCTTTCGATGCCCCCACGTGGAGCGCGGCTGCTCGGTGGGTCCCACGAGAGTGATCCTCGAGCCGGCGGGCGCACCGAGGGTCGCGTGGCGGGCGGCGGCGCTGCCGATCAGGCCCGCACCGACGATGACGAGGGAGTGCACCGTGTCGTCGTCGTCGTACTCGTCCGCAGCGACCACGTCGGCGTGCGCATGCATCGCGTACCGCCCGGGACGGCGCGAGTAGAAGAAGGCGCAGCACACGAGGATGAGCACCAAGCTCGCCCCAGCGCACGCCCACAGCAGCATCACGAAAGTCTCGAGCTCGTGTTGATTCGACGAGCCGCCCCCACCGCCGCCGCCGCCATGCCCTGGGCACAACGGGCCGAGCTCCTGCCCGAGCAGAATGGCGATCGAGACGACGTAGCCGCAGAGGTCCTCGAGGAAGGTGAGGAATGAGATCGTGCCATGCGTGCGGCTCGCCGCGAGCAGCCGCTCGAAAAAGGGCGCGCCGAGCAACGAGTATGCCAGGTACATGCCCGTGCCAAGCAAGAGCTGCCATTCCAGCCCGTCGAGGAGGCCTTGCGTGTAGAGAAAGGTCGCCGCCAGCATGAGACCGAACGCCAGGACGGTGCCCGCGAGAAGCCAGGTGAGCGCGCGCCACGAGTCATTCACGAAACCGATCGAGAGCAGAACTAGCGCGCTCAGCACCGCGCCCGGGATGTCGACGATGAAGAAGATGTACGTTGGCGCCGTGCTCACGCCGAGCGCCGCGGCGAAGAGCTGCTTAGAGAAGAGGTCTCTCGTCGTACGCAGCCCAGTGAGGAGCGCGTACGCGAGCGCCATGGGCGCGAGTCCGCCCGCCCATTGGCGCACGAAGCGGCGGCGCGCCGCCGCCCCCATCGCGCCGCGTTTCGTGCGCGCGGCCACGTCGAGTGCCGTCGGGCGCGGAGCCGCCTCGGTCAGGAGGAGGAGCGCGCAGGCTGGTGCCCAGGCGCTCGCACCGACAACGAGGGGCATCCACCGGGGCGAGCAGCCGGCCTGCAGGGCAAACGAGCCCATGCCGCGGCTCGCATTGCCCGCGTACACGAGGCACATGGTGATTAGGGCGAGGCATCCTTCGGTCGTCTGGCGACCCTCTAGGTATGTAAGCTGGCAGCCGTAGAGAAACGATGAGAAGAAGGAGGAGACGAAGACGGCGAGGATCTTGACGGCGGCCCAGGGCGCGAGCATACCCACGCCCTCGACAAGCATCGACGTCGTGTACAGCGCGAGCAGCGCTCGCAGCCGGTGGCGGAAGAAAAAGGGCGATGCAGAGAAGGCGGCCGCGGGCAGCTTGGCGGCGCCAAAGCCGGCGACGAGCGCCAGGCTCATACACGCCTGCAAATTGAGGCACGAGACGACTGGCTCCTCGAGCACCGAGGCGGGAAGCACGAAGGCGGGGTAGCGCCAAAAATAGCTCAAGCCGTATGAAAAGCTGCAGGAGATGGCGATGACCCACGTCCACGCGGGGTGCAAGGCGGGCGTTGGCTTGAGAACCAAGGAGTCTCCGATGGGTTCGGCAAGCAGCGGGGCCTGCAAGGGGCCGTCAGCTGGGATCGGTCGTGCCGACGGCATGACAAATTTCCAGCGAGGTGTGAAGGTTAGGACTAAAGCGAGTTTGGTGCTTGAGCCGATGGACGACTTCAATCTCGATTGCATACATCATTGGGCATGCGAACTCGCGACGCGACGAAAAGCCGCGAATTTTGATACGTTTTGATGCGGACTCGCAAACGTCTACATGGCCTCCTTTTCTTTTGCTTGGCTTGTGTCACCACAAAGGCTGAGGATCACCATCCATATCGTGCTCTTTACAGCAGCAGCAGCCACCACGAAAGCGGGCACCGCAACGGAAGCCTTCACCACGACACACACAGCGCGCACGACGACGTCCGGTCACGCCGGGCAATCGGCTTGCCTTCGCCGCAGAAGCCCTCGCCGCAAAAGCAGCAGCAGCACCGTCGCAACAGCAGCATTGTCGCAACAGTTGTGCGACAGCGGACACGCGAAGTCGACGAGGTGCCGGTCGAAGACAGAAAATACGCGAAGGCGTTCCGCATGACGGAGGCCGGTTTGTGCGAGAGCGGCGAAGACCTGTTCGGGGAGCTGTTCGACGAGGAGAATTGCAGCAGCGTCGCGGTGCTCTGGTACAATAAGAGCGACGACGGGCTGCCTGTGGTGACCAACGAAACCATCACGGCCAAGGTGCGGCTCCCTGGTGTCGCAGTGATGGGGCTACGCTTCCGGCGGCCGAGCCTGCTGGTGACGATTGTCGGCTACGCCCTTGTCAACATGGTGACGACGTCGGTATGTCCGCTTCCGATTGCGACGAGCCTCGTGCCGCTCTCAACGGTCCTCTTCGGCTTCCTCGCGGGTATGATCATCAACGTAACGAGCACGTGCGCGGGAGCCTATTGTGGCCTTCTCCTTGTGAGGTATGCATGCAGGCCGCGCTTCGTGCGGGCGCTGGGCAAGTACCAGAGCAAGTGGGCGGCGCTGGACCGCATGGTGGCGGCCGAGGGCTGGCAGATCTCGCTGCTCATCCGCTGCTCGCCCGCCTCGCCGCTCGTCATCACCAACACGCTCCTCGCTCTCACGTCAATCTCTCAGCTCTCCTTCCTGTGGACGGTCCTCGTCGGCGAGATCGTCACCTCCTTCCCTTTCGCGTACGCGACGTACGTGGGCGAGCAGCTGGTGGACGGGCAGAAAAGCCCGATGCTCCTCGTCTCCTCCTTCATCGGCCTCGGCGCGTCCATCGCGGTCACGTGGAAGGTGAGCCTACTCGCCAAGTCGGTGCTCGAGGAGCGCGAGACTTACTCAAGCCTGGCCTTGGGAGCAGTGCCATTGGAACAAGGCAAAGAGGGGTCTGAGTCCTCTTTCTACGAGTCATAGATCCACGTGACACGTTGGAGTACAATTGTATGGGGGTTCCCACATGTATCTACCACAAAGTTCCTAGCCCTGAGAACCCGGCAACCCGCATCGTTGCCGGAATTTGCGGACCGGCCGGGCGAATAAAACAACTCCATTCACAGTTGAAAAGGTCTGTCCCACGCTCTTGGGGTCCTTTGCGCCTCTTATCCATGGCGTTGGCGCACTCTCGACGGACGCAAGAGCTTCCGGCCGTTGGCACGACGAGCGCGCCGCTCTTTGCAGCCGTCTGCCTTGCGGGGCAGCTGCGGTTGCCTAAATTTTCAAAGGGCGGCAGTGCACCTCGCGGCGCACCCGGTGGCGATTATATGTACAGATATACTGCAGAGCAGGCCAAGGTTCACTGGATGGCCCAGCGATCTTTTGTCAAAAGCCTCATGCTCGGAACCCACTGGAATGGGCTGCATGCAATTTTAACGACGGACTCGAGCCAGATGAATGAGACACTGTCGCTCATCAAGTCAACGTGGGACTTGCCACCGTCCAATTTGCATGCCGTTTGGCACAACCGATCTGCTGATGAGGTCATTTCTGCGCGATGTGGCGAGGATGCTTATTTGGCACTACTCGCGGGCACAGAAAAGAGGGTGCGCTGCACAAGTTGCGTAAACTCTGCGCTGTCGAACCTGCGCTCGTTTTACGGTCAATGGGACAAGGCGGCGGCATGCTTCAGCCGAGTGCTGAGGATTGAGATGGAGCACGGCACGCAGCGATTCCAACACGTGGTCAAGATGCGACCAGATTGGGCGTTTCGTCGCGGCCCAACGCTCACGTCTCTCGCCGATACCTCGACGCTCTACTGCCGCTTCAGATGCGCCGAAACCAAGCCGCGCTTCCTTCCCCCTTTGTACCTCTCTTACACACTCCATCGAGATTACAATGTCATCCATCGCAACTCGGGCGCGTGCCCGCCGGGTACGCTACTATTTGACGATCAGTTCGTCATCGCTCCGCGCCGACTTGCCTCTGCACTCTTCAGTGCCTCAAGTTTGCAATGCCCCTTCACGGATCCACGGGTGAGCAAAGCCGTGGAGGACGATTGCAAGGGCTACTTGATCCAGGAGTGCATGCTCACGGTGCATCTGGGCGGTCTGCACGCTTCTCCCATCCCAATCCATTGGGGGGTTTGGAGGTACGAGTCGGAAGACAGCACTGGCTGGAGTGGATACGCCGGATAGCTGCCGCCGCGCGCATCCGGTATAAAAGATAAGGTCTTTTGGGCCGACTCCGACTCATCGCACGCACACGGTCGGCGGTGCTCCACCGGTTCACGAGTTCGCGCAATCCAGGGGTATCCCCGGAAACCCCCGGTTCCGGTTTCACCAGTTCAAATACACCGGGGCTCCGGGGGGAGCCGGGACACACACGTGACACACGGAAACCGGGGTCGACCCCGGTGCTTTTGAACCGGGCCGGGGGGGGGGCGACAATCCCGGTACAAATTTGTGTATGACTCCGCCAGTTCACAGATCGAGCGCGTTTTGCAAAATGCAACCGCGGCGTCCCCGGAAGCCGTCCGTGGTCAGCGCACTCGACCACGCTTAGTCGGTTAACAGATGCCGGCCTTGGCGACACCCATGTCGCAGGCCGCGCGGTTGGATATCATGGAGGAGATTCTTCTCGAGGACCGCTTCGCAGCCGCCCTCGCGGCAGCGCCTGCCATCTCGTGCGCAGTGCCGATGCCGCCGACCATGCCGGCCGTCAAGATCTCGGCAAACGGTCTGCCGATGCCGTTTCGGCTCGAGAGCAATGCGCCCATCTTCCATCGCCATGGCAAGAAGCGGCCGGCGAGCGCCGGGCCGGTGATGAAGTTGCTCGACAATGACGACGTGATCAAGATGCAGGGGACCGAGATAGCCGAGCTGACGGCGGCGGCGCACGAGAAGAGGCGCGAGTTCAACCACGTCCGCCAGCAGTCGGCCGATCGCGAGGAGCGTCTCGAGTCGCTGCAGGTTCGCGCCAAGCTCGCGGTGCGCGACGGGCGCGACGAGGACGATGAGCTCGAATACATGCGAGCGCTGCGTGCGGCAACCGAGGGTGAGCTCGAACGCGTGGCTGCCCGGACCGTGGCCGAGGAGTTCGCCTCCGACCAGTTCGAGTACATGCTCGACCGGCTCGTGACCGGCACGCGGGCCACTAAGAAGCATATCGATGACGTCAAGAAGGCGCTGCGTGCTCTCGAGTGGAATCTCGCGTCGGCAGATGCGCGCGCCTCGGAGCTCCAAAATGGTGCTGAGGAGGCGGCGCGCCAGCTGGCGGTCTTCCGGGGGCACCTTGGCAAGCAGCGCGCGCAGGACGCGGCGGTTCTCTCAAAGGCTCGTGAGCAGGCGAGTCGCGCGTCGTTGATGGCCATCGATTGCGCCTGATGGCCTCGGATGGCCTCGGATTGCGTCGCCAACGGCCTCAAATGGCCTCAAATGGCCTCAAATGCCCTCAAATGCCCTCGGATGGCCTCGGATTACGTCGCCGATGGGCTCTGATGACCTCTGATGGCCCCTCGATCAGGCGAGCGACGCGAACACCGTCAAAGAGTACATCTCTACGCAGATGCGCGAGTCGTACGAGCGCGAGCAGGAGCGCGCCCAGGCCAAGGTGCAGCAGACACAGACGGCCTCGCTGTCGCTCACGGAGCAGCTCGGCCGTTGGCGATCTGTCTCGGCGGAGACGAAGCTGGCTGAGGGCTTTGAGCGGCTGCAGACGGCTTTGGGCGTGCATTCGGTCGAGGAGGCAGTAGAGAAGGTGACACCTGGGCCCACCTGGAGGACACCGCTGATGGCCTCTGGTGGCCTCTGATGGCCTCTGATGGCCTCTGATGGCCTCTGGTGGCCTCTGATGGCCTCTGATGGCCTCTGATGGCCTCTGATGGCCTCTGATGGCCTCTGATGACCTCTGATGGCCTCTGATGGCCTCTGATGGCCTCTGGTGGCCTCTGATGGCCTCTGATTGCCACCGTCATCAGATCGAGCGGCACGCGGCGAACCTCGGCACGGAGCACCAGCGGGGCAGTCGCTCCCTCATCTTTGGACTCATGCTCCAGTCCAAGAGCGAGGCGGAGCAGCTCGTGATGAGTCGTGCGACGGAGGTGGAGCGCCATGAGACGATCATGGCGCGCCTGATGGAGCCGCAGGATGTGGCGCTCGGCGAGATCGTCGATCACAAGGTGCGTGGATTGCATCTTGATGGCCTCTTGATGGCCTCTGGATGGAATCTGGATCGCCTTTGGATTGCCTCTGGATTGCCTCTTGATTGCGTCTTGATTGCGCGCGGCGAGATCGTCGATCCAAGGTGGGTTGATTACTATGGATTGCCGCGTGAGTGCCTCTTGATTGCGATGTGTCGCGCTCGGGTGCCACTGATGGTTCCCCCATGCCCACCATGGCCTTTTCCACAGGAGCGCTTGCTGCAGCTGGACACGAAGCTCAAGGCGCAGCTCGGCCGCTCCGATCAAGCTCGCGGGCGAGCTGCGCGTGTGGATGCGAGCATCGTCGAGATTCGAATAGGGACGGAACGACTGGTGGAGATGCTCAGCCATGTGCCCCTCAGCAAGACTGTCACGTACGCGCCGCCTGCGCTCAGCTGCACCCGCAAGGGCGGCGGCGCAGCTGACGGCGAAGAGGAGGATGAGGGGCAGGAGCCTGACGACACGCCCACCACGGCATCTGACGGCACGGCGACCATCGGGCCGCCCGGGTCTGGGGAACCGCCCAGTACGGCGCCCGGTGCTCAGACGATAGTGTCTCTCGCACTGCACCCAAGGTGTGTGTTGCCCAAGGGCAGTGCTGCTGAGGCCGCGGTCAGCGCGCTCGCGGACCTAAGGCAGCTCGCGAGCGTTGAGGACACGATGGCCTTCGGAGCCTCACGATCGCTCGGGGCGGCCGTGGCGGCGCTGCACAACCTCGCCGCCATCGAGCATCGGCTCGTCACGACCGTGCTACCTGAGATCCAGCGTAGCGACGCCAGGACCCGCATGAAGCAGGGGCACTTCGTGCAGCGCCGTGTCGAGCGCTTGCACAGACTATCGGACGCTGCGGCCGCGGTCACGGTGACGAATCTCATGGCCAACCTCGCCGATCAAATCTCGCACGATCTCCAGAAGTTTGACGACAGCTTCAAGCTCGAAGGAGCGCCCGCTACGCAGACCTCGAGCTTCTTCTTCATCACGCAGGCCACCGAGGCCGCCGCGGCGGCGGCCGAGGCGGCGGCGGCCGAGGCGGCGGCGGCTGAGGCGGCGGCGGCCGAGGCGGCGGCGGCTGAGGCGGCGGCAGCCGAGAAAGCTGCGGCCGAGAAAGCGGCGGCCGAGGCGGCAGAGGCAGAGGCAGTGGCGAAGGCGCCGCCGCCCGCCACGCCCGCTATGCGCCCGAGCAGCGCTGGGCCGTCTGCAGCCGGCGCCAGCACGTCGACCTTCATGGTTCCACCACGTCGACCTTCATCTGCCATGTCCAAATTAGGATCCATCCGTTCCGGGGGCGCGAAGAGCAAGGTGCGCGCGGTTGGCGCGCTCGCAGCCCTTGCATGCATACGCTGACCACGGCGCCTCCCTCTTCCCCACAGGTGCGCCCGGTTGGCGAGCTCGCCCTCGAGCCCAAGCCTTGCATGCATGCGCTCACCACGGCGCCTCCCTCTTCCCCACAGGTGCGCCCGGTTGGCGAGCTCGCCCTCGAGCCCAAGCTGCTCGACAAGCTGCACGAGAAGCTCGCGCATGAGTACAACGTGCGAATCTTCGTCGAAGGGTACGCTGATGGAGGCACTACCGATGACAAGACGGTTGAGGAGGCCAAGGATCGCAACCGGCAGTACCTACGGCGCGTCTTCTCCACCTTCGACGAGAACAACTCGGGCACCATCACGCTGCTCAAGGTACGCGCGCGCTCTGATTGCATGCTGATTGCATGCTGATTGCATGCTGATTGCATGCTGATTGCATGCTGATTACATGCTGATTGCATGCTCCTCACGCTGCTCAAGGTACGCGCGCTCTTTGACCGGCTGGCGCTCGAAGAGACGCTTGCGAGGCGAGGCGAGGCGGCGGTCGAGACGAACCACGCAGATCGGATGCTCCGCTCCGGAGATCGCTCCGGAGATCGGATGCTCCGCTCCGGAGATCGGTCGGGAGATCGGATGCTCCGCTCCGCTGGCCGGTTCATCCGCACCATCGTCGACGAGACCGGCGACGGCAAGCTCGGCAAGGAGCAGCTCGACCTCTTCTTCCGCGAGTTCCATGCGACCGAGTCGAAGCAGATCAGCTGGCCAACCTTTGAGGAGCACGGGCTGCGGCTGCTTGAGTCGATGCGGGAGCGCGAAGAGGAGCGAGAGGCCGCAAAGGAGATTGTGCCCTCGCGCGATGAGCTCAAGATCTCGAGCTCCGAGCTGCTGCAGCTGCATGCGCGTCGGCGCCGACCTTCCGATCGCGCCCGGAACGGCGCTTCGTTCGGTCCGTCCGCGAGCGGTTCCCAGCCGCGCGAGCGGCCGCGCACGCGCCGTAATGAGCACTCGGTCACGCGGCTCGAGCTCACGAGGAGCGCGCCCTCGCTGCCCGCCGCAGCGCGCGACGCGCCGACCACGCCCGCGCCGCCGCTGCGCGCGGTGCCAGCCTCCTCTATGGCGGCGCGACGGCCCAGCCAGGTCGCGCTCACGGTGCCGGTGCCGGTGCCGATGCAGGCGCCGATGGAGGCCACATCAGGCAGCCGCGCGGCTTTGTCCAGGGCGCATATTGCTTGAGGCCCTCAACTCTTTTCTGAGGCTATACAATCATACGTGCATTAGGAGTTAGGACATAGGTGTGGTCGATGTACTCAGACTCTCACACTGAATTCGGTACATGGATTTACCGGTAAAAAGACACCGGGGGGAGCCGGGACACACACGGGCATTTACCGGTAAAAAGACACCGGGGTTTTTACCGGTAGTATAGTCGTGTGCGGAGAAACCGTCCCCGGTCTTCGTCGGCGATGGCGGACACGTCGGCGACGGTGGGTCCCGCTGAAGTCTCGGGCGCCACATCCTGGGCGCTCGAGCACTGCGTCAACGGCATGATGCGCTCGTGGATCGACCTCGACAGCAGCTGCACCGGCGGCGTCGATGGAATGCTGTGGACGGCCAGCTTGATCCTGCTGCGGCACTTGGAGATCACGCATCCTGTGGGGTGGTGGCGTGGCAAGCGTGTCTTGGAGCTCGGCTCTGGCTCTGGGCATATGGCCGTTGGCCTATCGAAGCTGGGCGCCTCAGTGATTGCAACCGAGTCTGCCAAGGGCACCGGCTTCGACTCGATGGTCGCTTGGACGACCTACCTCCTGGGCACGCGCGAGGCCAGCGTGGGCCTCGGCGGCGGCTCCGTGGAGTTTCGCAGCCTGCACTGGTCGACGGACGTCGAGCCTGCTGACTGGGGAGGCTTCGACGTGGTGATCCTGTCCGAGCTCTATTACGATCCCGACCTGCACGAAGTGCTCCTGCACACCTTGAGGAGCGTGCTGCGACCGGGGATGGTTGCCTACTCCATCTTCTGCGACCGTCCGTTTAGCCTCGGCTTCCTCACCATGTTGCACGACGACGGCACCTTTTTAGTCACACCGATCGAGCCCAAGGAGCACTTCCACTTGCACGAGGAAGAGATCGTGTACACGCACGAATTCGCACGCGTCACAGACGTCGTCCTCCCCCATGGGCCATGCGATGGATCCGCCACCGATGGCCATGCCGATGACTTGGATCATGGTGCGGGTGACCCGGTTGGATCGTAGGCGCCGTGCTTGCTTGCCTGTTTGTACGCTTGAGGAAGGCTGGCATGCAGAACAGGAAGCAGAACGACGGTGCCGCTCGGGGAAATCAGTTCCACCTATGCACCTAACAATCATCCAATCGCAGGACACGCAACCTGAACTAGCGACCTTTCAGAACAGAGGGACACACCGCGCACCAGCCAACACGCAACCTGAACAGAGGGTCACACCGCGCACCAGCCATCACGATCTAATTGTAGAATTGTATAAATTGATCACGAACCCGCACACAATAAATCAAAACAATAAAACTACAGGTTGGTTTGGACTTTTGTTTTTTTGAGTCGCTCCGGTCGGCAGGAGTCGAATGCAGTGATCTATCCGTATCGGTAGATATCTTTCGTTTGCCTTCTCTCTCTTGATACCGACGGTTTCCACATGTATTTGTACGGCTTGCATTCATTCGGCCACACGCTTGATTGCCAATGTGCGAATAGGTTCTGCTCGTACAGGCACAGAGAGATTGATCCGCAGTTCCGAGAACGGGAGTTTCCTCTTTCGGAGTCTTTGCTCCACGAGTCGCGCCACCTGCGCCGTAAATGGCGCACCTAGCGTTCCCTCTGAGGGAACGCGCAGCAAGACCCTCCCGTCATTATCATGAAATTCGCCGTTCGCCCATGCTCGTGTGTTGTTGAACCAAGGGCTCTTGCCGTTATTCGACGATGTCGCCGTGCCTCCTCTGCCTCGCATGTACTCCTCGTGGCTACGGAAAACGAAGTGCTTCAGGAACATCGGCGCGGCGCTCACGAGTCGGCCAGACGCGTCTCTGGTCCCTTCGAGGTTGGCAGTTTGCTTCCCATCGGGAAAAGAAGCAAGATAAGCTTCCTCGCATTTCTTCGACGCCCACCATGTCGGCCAGAGCGAGAACTTCCATTGACTAACGGCACAGCTCCGCGCGATCGTCTTGTGGTGCCCGACGACATAAGAGCCGTTGTAAAAGTTGTCGATCATTAGGCCCGGCGGCTTCTTCACTTGTCCATGCCCAAGTAGAATCCACCAGGCCAACTTGTACCAAGGATTCGGTTGCGCCGAAAGTGTGCTGATGATACTCTTGTGCAGCGGCACAGAGCTGATGTTGATTCGGGTGTCGTCAAAGCTGATGTACTCGTCAACGTCGATCGCCGCCACCCAGTCGCAAACTTGTCTGGCGTGGGTGAATGCGAACGAGAAGAGCGCCTCTTCGTGCGGCTTGCGGCCCGGATCGTTGCAGTGTGGCTGGACAGGCGGCCCAACGTCCTCCCAGAATTTAACGTACTCGAGTGAGTGGTAGAATTGAAGTACCCGTTGTGTGAGCCCATTGTCTTGGCTGCAGTCGTCCACGATGAAGATCTTGCTGGCACCAAGCAAATGGTGGTACTCGATCCACTCTGGTATCCATTCGGCATAGTTGCGGACGCGTGTGATGATGCAGAAGGCATGCTGGGCCGGAGGATTATTCCTACAGTTGTCCAGGCATTCTTTCAGAGGATCGGCCCACCAGATGTGGTGCACCCAGACGAGCAAGGAACACGCAAGGGCTAGCACGAGCACCCCCCGCATCATATTCATAAGGCGCGCGGCTTTTGGGCACGAGGAGCGAGGTTCCCCTCGACTCTGGCTCGTGCGCGACGCGCGCGTAGGAACGCAAAGAGACACGAGACAAAATGCACACCGAGGTTTCGCCCGTAACCGCGCGAAACAGTCGCGAAACTTGCACCCTTTTCCCTGTTTGAAAACACCGGGGGGAGCCGGACACACTTACCGGTCAGTAAGCCTACTCGTGATGTAGGAATTCCCGGTATGATCGGCCGCGGGGAGCGGTCGGCTCCGGGCTTGCGGCTGACCGGCTGTTGAGTCGGCCGCGGCTTCGGTCGTCGCGCTGACGTGCGGGTTGTGCGTTGGTGGGTTTGGATGGTTGTGAGGTTCGTCTGTGTGGTCCGTTTGTCCTTGTGCGCCCGTGTGTGTCCCGTGTGTGTCCCGGCTCCCCCCGGTGTCTTTTTACCGGTAGGAAGGGGGTTCGAAGCAACTGGGCGGGGCTCGGCTACTGGGCGAGGTCGCAGTGCGGGGGGACTCGACCGCACTGCGGTCCCCCTGTGCGGTGCTTGCGGACCGCACTGCGGGATTTTCAGTGCGCTTTTCGTGAACGCACTGCGGTGAAATCGAGCGCAGTGCGTGAACGCAGTGCGCTGTTTTCGTGCGCACTGCGCAGTGAAAAAGACCGCACTGCGCACCGCACTGCCGCACTGCGCACTGCGCACTGCGCACTCAGCGGCCGCACTGCGGTCCGATCGGCGCGCAGTGCGCACTCGCTGCCAGCTGTGCGCGCCGCACTGCGAGCGGTCGCCAAAGCTCGCACAGGTAGCCGCAAGGCTTCAGCCGAGCGCGCGAGGACCATGCCTCCGGCTGGCTCAAAGAGGACGCGTGCTGAGGCTGTGGCTGTGCCCAAGCGAGACCAGATCATCTCTGCTTGGCTGCGGGGCGTCCTGGAGCTACGTACTAACATGGCGGCCGCACAGCGGATGGTCTACCCAACAGAGACGGTCTTCTCCGCGCCCTACGTCACCCATATCACGGTGCGTGTCGAGCACCCGCCCTGTCTCCTCGGCCTGCGCCGCTGTTAAGCCATTGACACCGTTCGGCCCTGTCTCCTTGGCCTGCGACGCTGTTAAGCCATTGACATCGTTCGTGCTTTACGCGCTGCCCGCTTGCGCAGGACATCCTAAGCTGTGAGCTGCGCGTGGCAGGTGAGGAGGGTGTGACGTCGAGCTCCGTCCTCACATGGCTTCGCAAAGTATTCCCGGAGCACCACGATCACACCTACAAATCACACGAGCTAGCAAACATCGAGCAGGTGCGTCTCAAGTCGCTTTCGTTTCGCTTGAGCGAGGATGCCAAATCATTGCGATTCGAGCTCTTGCAAGCGGTCGCATTGAACACGTTGCTCGCGAGGTTGCCAGCCGACTGGCTATCAGCGCCGACGCGAATGTACCCGATCTTGTGGCAAAAGGCCTACGCTGAGGAAGCGGCGGCATCGGGTGCGGCGCCGGCATCGGCGGCGCTGGCATCGACTTCTTCATCGACGGCGCCGGCATCGGCGGCGCTGGCATCAACTTCTTCATCGGCGGCGCAGGCATCGACTTCTTCATCGGCGCCGGCACCGCCGTGGCGGCGCGCATCGGTAGCGGCGGCATCATCCGCAGTTCCGGCGGCGTCGGCTCCGCTCGCAGTACTTCCCGAGGACGAGGCGGCGGACGAGGCGGCGGTCGAGGAGGCGGACGAGGCGGCGCACGAGGCGGCGGCGGAGGCGGCGCACGAGGCGGCGGCCGAGGAGGCGCACGAGGCGGCGCACCAGGCGGCGGCCAAGGCGCCGGACGCGGTGCCGGACGAGGCGGCGGACGAGGCGGCGGCTCGACCTGACGGGACGGCCAGCCGCGGCAGCCACGGTCCGCCGCCGCCGTCGCAGCATTCATCGTCGCGGGTACATGTGCTCGCAGACTCCCCCGCACCCAGCGGCCTCCACACCCCCGCCGCGCACCTGGCATCGCGTGCTTCCGTCGACACATCGCTGGTGCCGGAGGAGTTCCAGATCACGCTCAACAAGAGGGAGGCAAACGTTCAACTGCAAGCTCTGACCACCTTGCACCGCACGCTTCAGGAGCAGAACGAGCTCCTGCTGCAGCAGCAGAATTCGCTCAGATTCTTGCAGTCCCGCGCGTACTTTGATGCGGCCCGCAGTTCGATCGTTTTTCGCGTGGTGGCAGGCTCCCAGCACACCTTCAAGCTGGAGCTCACTCGGGTGGTGCCCCACCTGGATAAGCCACCCGAGGACCGCATCACCCTCACGAAGATATCAACGCAGCCGCCTCCATGGAGTTCCAAGGCGGACAACCCGATCGCGTACGACGTCTACGACCAGGACGTGGCGGACACACTCAAGAGTAGGGAGCGCTCCACGCTCGTCATCCAACCACCTCGACCCCTGGACGCGGAATACTACGGCGTCTCTGACGGTCGCCAATCCTTCTGCAAGAAGCTCTATCACGTTCCTCCACCGGCGGCGACGGGGACGCTTTGGGAGCAAACATCTCTATCACGTTCCAGCACTGCGACAAGTCGCAAGATTTGCTCGCGCGTTGGGCCAAGGGTGACAACACGACGTCGAAGGAATTCTTCGTCATGATGGTCCAGGCGGTCTTGTGGCCCGTCGTCTTCGAGGAGGCCGAGATGCATGCGCTCTTCAACCAGCTCAAGGACCAAGACAAGGACGAGCTCCTGCACACGGAGCTCAAGGATCGGCTCGCGAAATGCGCACCTGCGCTCTCACAATGGGTGCTTGCGCTCAACCCAGGGCACGATCCCATTCCTAAGGCGGACATGGACTTTTGTTTCCAGGAGGGTTATGCCCAAGTCTCAGTGGTTGTGCGTCTGACCGAGCCTTGGCGTCCCCCTCCTGCCCGCCATGCGCATGCCATGCTCTCGCCTGGTGGGGCGGCATCTGGCAGTGAGAGGGGCGAGAGTCAGTAGTGAGTAATCTCCATGACGAGCTGCGCAGGTAGCCAGGACATGCATCCTGTACAGGGAGCCGTCGAGTGAGCCATGCGCGATGTGTCTGATGAGTCCGAATGGCCCCGGTAAGTGTGCGAGAGCCGAGACCGAGAGCGGCGACATGCGGGAATGAGCAATGACTTTTCGCTTGCCCGTCCACCGTATAGTACGGTATACACTATACTGTACTTCTGTACTCGGACTTTTCGGAGATCGGACGTTACGTTACACGTTTCGCGGTTCCGTTATCGATTCCGGAATTATACCTTTTACGCCCGGGCGGCGTGCCGTGCCGGATACGCGCTTTCGTGGAGGGCTTCTATTGTTATTCTATTGTTAAGCTACCGAAAGTCCGATACGTACCTGGGGTGGGCCCCCCGTGTGGTCCACTGGTAGCTCGTCCCGACTCCTGTCGCCCCGACGTACGCGTGTCCTCACTCGCGCGCAAACTACACCTCAGTACTCACGCGCGTAATCCGCATGCCATGGCTGCTGAGTGCAGCCAGGCAGGCTGCGGAGTGCGGATGAATCACATACACTCTTCTCATGGCCGGCATGTGGCCCAACATACGCATGCTCCAACAACCGCGCGCGCCGTAACGTTGCTGCCACGCGCGCCTCGAACTCGTGCGCCCATGTGGGGTCACGCCAAGCCTGCCTCTGTCGGTTCTCAACCACGGCCGATGGGCTGCTGTTGAAAATCGGCCGCCAGCCGTTGACAAGACTATCGGCAGCGACCGGCCGGTTGGACACGCTCGAGAATGCGACGATGTCGCGCTCGTGTTCCATGGAGAGCAGGCGGCCGGGATCAGGCAAAATGACCACGCCAGAAGAAAACAAGATCTCAGCGGCGCTCTCCAGCGAGGACGGCAGTAGGTCGCTGCGGCCCGTGTAGCTGCGAGAGGCCACAAAACCAGAGCCAGAGCCATCTGCGAACGGGCAGAGGTCCGTGGTGCCGTGGTGCCGAGTATAGGCGCGTGAATCGACGTGGCCGTGCATGCGCAGGCACACATCTCGCGCGTCCTCGCTGTTGGCACCGCCCGCGTGCACCGTGCGCCCAAGCCATACGGCGAGCTCGTGATGTAAGACCTCGATAGCCACGCCCACGGTGTGACGCGACGTGCAGCCGGTGGGCGAGAAGTGGATGCGCACATAGTCGCACAGCGGATAGAGTACGCTGAGTGGCTCATCACGCCCACCCGAGGACGCCGAGTCCGG
>ENA-UOXO01000254-UOXO01000254.1-mixed-culture-metagenome-genome-assembly--contig:-NODE-254-length-39888-cov-38.823840_pt1 | contig 39888 bp, 30 predicted proteins | sample MGYA00238162_ERZ761640 | MGnify/ENA primary metagenome ERZ761640 (study PRJEB28914, sample SAMN08778297) | mixed culture metagenome | isolation source: Freshwater growth medium | place: USA...
TGCGAACGAGGTGCGCCCCCCCCCCCCCCCCCCCCTGCTCGCACCCCGCACCTCCGTCTCCCACCCCTCGCCTCCGTTTGCCTCCCCACCCATGTCCTCCCTCACCCGCCGCTCCATCTCCCGCCCTGCGGTGTGCAGCTGCTGCGTTGGAAGGGGGGAGTCCCCGACGTGTCATCCAAGACGTCTCGCGCCTTCGCCACCACCTCGGCCACCACGCGTGTCCAAATCAAGGAGCTGTTACTCCCCGAGCTCTCCGAGCGTGCTTCCCTCAAGACGATCCTCGACACCGTGAACGCCACCGCCGCCGCCGAAGCGCCCGTTGACGAAGCGCCGTCCGCGGGCGGCTTGCGACGCCTCTCCACCCTTCACGCGGGCGGCATGCGGCGAGTCTTCTCCCTGAGCGCGGACCTGGCCGGGCTCGGGGCCCTGGGCGCCGAGCGTGCCATACGACAGCCTTCGCGCGTGTTGCCATCGAGCTCCTCGTCCTTCGCCACCTCCTCTTCTATCGGGACGGACCTTGCAGACGCGGCCGACGACGACGACGCCGCCGACTGGGGGCAGGCGGAGGCGCAGTCGGAGGTGCAGTCGGAGGTGCAGGCCGGGGCAAAGGAGGCGCGGGCGGAGGCGCCCTCTTCTGCCGCCGCCTCCGCCGCCTCGGCGCCCGTCACAACGCCTCTCGCAGCGGCCAACGGCCTATGGGTGCCGCCGAGCCCGGGCGCCGTGACGGGCGCAGGGCTGTGGATACCGGTCACCTCCGCTGTCCTCGGTATCCGCTCACCGCTGCCTCCTCTGCCTCCGCCATCAGCCGCTACCTCCTCGGCCGCCTCCTCTGCCTCCTCGCCCACCGGCAATCGCCCACCGGCGGTCGAGGTGCCCCCGCAACAGGCTCGCGGGCTCGGCGCCGTCCCGGGCGGCGCTGTCCCGGGCGGCGCCGTCCCGGGCGGCGCCGTCCCGGGCGGCGCCGTCCCGGGCTCCTGCGCATTCTCCGACGGCGGCGGCGACGCCGCCGCCTCCATCGCCTCTGCTGCTTCTCTGCCCACACCACCGCTGCCTCTGGCTTCGCTGACGTCGCCCCTGCCGGCGCCCTCGCCCACGCACGTGGGCATCGCATCGCCCACGGGCCCCGCTAGCGAGGTCGTCTCGCCAGGCGAGCGCCCCCCCCTCACGAGTACCGCGAGCAAGTCGGAGCGCACCGCCGCACTCCTCGCCTCCATCTCCCGTGCGCACGCCGCACAGGCGCAGCGCAGCTACTGAACTTGCTGGGCTCTGTCCACTCTCACTTTCGCCACACGACAGCTATTGAACTTAAAGCTGGGGTTGGTGCGTTGGTCGAATATCCGTTCAGTATCCGTTATTTAGCATGTGGTTGCATGGTTACCGGAGTCAGTTAGTGGTTTTTGTATGTCGAGTCTCGAGCATTTCGGAGTTGGCCCAGCTTCCTCGCCCCTGCAGTCGGATTCTTAGACGGAAACAATTCACAGCCAATGTTTAGAATTCGACACCCAAGATTCACATGAATGGTGGACGACCTGTTCTCCGCCGACGCCAACGCTGCCGAGGGCCTACGGCTCCCCGGCGGCGACCTTGTGGAGCGCGAGCGGCGAATAAGTCGATCGTCGATCTCGCAACGCTCCGAGGGTTGGACCGTGTATGGAGGCACGGCTAGCAGCAGCAGCAGCAGCAGCAGCGCCACGGGCACTTGCAACAACCGTCCTCCGTCGTGTTGCACACGCCATCCACGTGCGGAGGGCTGTTCCCGGCACCGCCGCGCTGTGAGTGGCGCCCCTGCTCGTCTCTCAGGAACACTCACGCTGCGAGACGACCTGTTTCTCATCGAGAGTGCCTCCGGGCACGGCCCACATCATCCACCCGCAGTCGTGCGTGCCTACGAGGCTTGCGACGGCGCCACCGCCTTGGCGCAGATCCGTACCGTGAGCAATGCGACACTCAGCGCGCGTGCTCGGCTCGCCGCGGCGCCTCTTCCGATAGTCGCCGTCATCTTCTTCGGCACGCACTACGAGCGCCTCCCGCTGCTCCGACTCTACGAACCGTACTTTGCCCAGACCGTCTACATGTCGCCACGTGCCGAGATCCATTCAGCCCTGCGCCGCACGGGCGGCGAGCGATCGGTGGCGGCGCCGGCCGCGGGCTCGACGAGCTCGCCGAGCTGGGATCCTTGGGCGCGTGCACTCTCGTACCAGTGCGTCCACGGGCTCAAGGCCACTTACGTGTGTGTCGCCGACATTGGGCAGCGCGTCCTCGGCGCCTTATTCCAAAAGCAGGCTCGCGAGCCGCAAGCAGGCCGCTCGCGAGCAGGCGGTTTGGAGGGGAGCTTGCTCGGTGGCGGCGTCCTCTACTTTCATTTCGACCTTTGGGTGCAGCCGTGGCGGATGCTCGCTCACGACAGCCCGTCAGTGCGTGCCTCGCGCCTCGCGTCGCTCTGGGCGTTACCGCCGGGGCGCATCCACTTGAAGCAAGCCGGCCCGACGCATCTGATGCCCCTCGAGTGCTTCAACGCCTCGGCGAGTGCCACGTACGCGCGGCGCCATCCGCAGTGGACGTGGGCACGTGATGTACCCAACGCTCTCAACGGGCTACAACGTGCCTGTGGGGGCGGCGCGTGCGACCCGAACAGGCTGTGTGTGGGCTGGGCCGATCTGTACTACGTACCCGCGCGCCACATGCTGCGCTTTGGGCAGCTCGCCAACGCCTTCGCGCACACGGTCGCCAATGCGGAGCTTGCGGTGCCCACGATCATCGACATCCTTCGCACGCGATCGGCGGCCGCCGACGCGCCCAAGACGGCGTCTGTCGCCCAAGTCACGCCCAACATGGCGCCCGACGCCATATCCGCCTCACCCGAAGCCATGTACCGACCCGCGTGCTGGGGCTTCTGCTGCGCCCTCACCACGTGTCCAGAGCTGCTCGCGCGTCACGCGTGTGGCCATCGTATGCAGCTGAGCGAAGGTGCCGTGCGCGACGCCTTCGCCGAGCTCATGCGCGCACCGCCGCCACTTGGCATGCGGAATCCGATCCCGTTGCTGAGCTCCAATGGAGGTGGACATTAGTATGAGCAAACCTTAGAGCAAACCAAGGGTTGACCCGTTCCCGTAGCCGAGAATAGAGTCCATGTGTGCAAACTCGTCGTTGCCCCCGCCCGCGCCTGCATCGGATGAAAGATGCAGACGAGAAAACTCACCTCATGTTAACGAGTTACCGTCGTTCGGACCGCATGTTCGGACTAGGGCGTGTTCACTGTTCAGTCGACGTCGCCGGTCGCCGGTCTTCGCCGGACGGCGCGCCGTCGCGAGGCGGCTAAGAGGCGGCGAAATCTCAACCGATCGACGTGAGAAGACGTGAGTCGGCTCCTCCGCCAAGTCCCCATGTTCCCATGTACCGCACTCTCACGCCGGTATCTCCTTCAAATTCCTAGAGGAACCACGAGGGCTCCTCACCCTTGGGCGCCCCCTCCCACCTGATCTCGGGCTCAACCTCGCCCGTTGGCCGCGAGGCCAGCGGCTGCCCGATCGACGACCACGAGGCATCGGCGCCATACCCCCAGTCGCCTCGCGCGGCGCGCTGGCTCAGCGCATCGGCAGCGCCGCCGAGCGCGCCGCCGAGCGCGCCCCTCGGCGGCCCACCACCACCACCCGCGAGTGTGCGTGCGAGGGCCGCCGCCTGCTGCAAGCCAGCGGCGACGAGCCACCACGCGCCGGCGCCGGCGCCGCTGCCGCCCACGCCAAAGGCAGCGAGGGGCGAGCGCTCCTTGTCCTGGTATGTGACCGAGTACACCTCGCGCCCCTCGTCGACCCTGCGCAGCAGCACCTCATCCACGGTGCTCAGCCCATCCACGAGCTTGAGCTTGAGTGCGTCAGGCCCGAGCCACGTCTCGCCCGTCGCCACCTTGCTCACATCGAGCTGCGGCCGTTGCTGGCCGACAAAGTCCGCAAACAGGTTGAGCACCTGCTCGATGTCCTCCTGTGTCTTCGCCGTATCCTTCGGGTCGATCTTCTTCGTGGGAGTGAGCGTGCGCTTGAACTTGCCCGCGGTCACCGTCGAGAAGACGATTCCCTCCTGCTTGAGGCGCTCGTACACATTCGGCTGCTCGGTGATCACCCCGATCGAGCCGATGACCGCAAACGGCGCGCACAGCAGCTCGTCCGCGCAGCACGCCATCATATACCCCCCCGAGGCCGCCACCTGCTCGACGCAAATGGTGAGCCGCACGCCAGCCGCCTTCAAACGAGTGAGCTGCGCCGCTGCGAGCCCGTAGCCGGTCACGGTGCCGCCGCCCGTGTTCAGCACGAGAAGCACCTCGTCGCTGCGCCCTGGCGTGACCGCGCGTAGCACCGCCGTGATCTCCTGCCGCAGCGTCGCCACCTGCGACGCCGTGACATCGCCGAAAAACGAGAGGACGAAGACATGCGGCGCCGCAGCACGCGCCGCCGCTGCGGCTCCTGCAAGCGCCGCGACGGCAGAGACGCCACCGCCGCCCGGCTCTGTGGCGCTCAGCTCCGATGACTTTGGCAGGAGCGCAGCGGCCAGGCGTGCCGCCTGCTCTGGCTCGAGCGTGGCGCCGAGAGTGGCTAGGAAGCGAAGCTCATTGGCTGTCTGGCGCTCCTGCAGCTTGGCCACCTCGCGTGAGAGACCCGAAGCCCCAAAGTTCGCCTGCATCATCGCGAACGGGTTGCCACTACCCGTTTTCGCTGTCGCCGCCGTCGTCGATGCCTCCGCCACCGCCTCTGTCGCCGCCTCTGTCGCCGCCTCTGTCGCCGCCCCCTCCGCGCCTTCGGCCGACTCGCCCTTGCTGGCCACCGCCGCCTTTCCGGCCCTTGGCAAAGGGAAGGGAGAGAGCGAAAGAGCGCGGAGCTTGCGCGTCTTGCTCTCGAGCTCCTTGGCGATCTGCGCGTCCGCCAAGCGGTAGCGCTCCTCAGCCTTGGCGATGGCGCGGACCGCGGTGCTTGTGAGCCCAAACGACGCGACCTCCGCGCCGAAGCGCCTCTCGAGGGCCTGACGCTCGGCCGCGCGCAGGGCGCTCTCGCGCGAGACGGTTGCCTTGGCAATCGAGAAGTCGAAGGACGCCAGCTTCGTGTTCAGCCGTTCGATCTTGAGGTACTCCTTGGGCTCCTTCGAGACGCCGAGTGCCCTTGCGAGCGGCAGCGGCAGCTGCGGCATTTCCTCGTCACCCCTGCGGCCGGGCGCGGTCGCGATCACGAAGGCGAGCGCGACCGCCGCTGGCACGCCCCAGTTGATCACCGTCTGCGCAAAGTAGATGCCCAGCGTCTTCCCCTCCTCCGTTTCGAAGAACTTGCCCACGATCGGCAGGCCGCCTTCGTCGGCGCGCGCTATGAGCGGCATAGCAGCGGCGGCAGCGGCCGCCAGTCCGGGCCGAAGCGACGACCACCGGACCGCGTGTGCTGCTGACGGCACAGCTCGCGGCGCTGCGTGCAGTGGCTGCAACGACGCAACAGCCGCAAGAAGAGCCAGCATTGGATCCTTTTCTGCGAATCTCGGCGATCGGCTTCTCAAGAAATTCGCTTTGTCAACACAACGCTCAAATCAAGTCAAGTCAAGTCAAGTCCACTCCCGTCCTCCCCTGCTGGCTTCCGGAGCACATTCGATAGGCTTCCGTATGGTTGTCTGTTGTTTATGTATAGACTTGACTTGACACATTCACGCCGGACTCCGGCACGGGGGCCGCCATCGCATGGACGGAGGCAAGCAAGCCAGCAAGCGTTTGCGCTTGTTTAGGTACTTGTGTTGTTTCGACTAATTAGCTTGCTTGCTTGGACGGAGGCATAAACGACACAGCCTGCTATACACAGGCCGTTAATCGGCGGGGCGAGGGAAGGGGTTTTTCCGTTACGGGGCGCTGCCTCGCGTGTCGCCAAGTGTCGCCGATTTTCCGTGCGCGGCACGCCGAGCGACTCGAGAGACAAGAGCGAAAAGGCACCGCAAGACACATCTCGATGAGTCGTCATCTCCTACGCCGCTTCCACGCCAGACACACGCCAGACAGACACTCATCAGACACAGGGCTTCGCCCCTCAAGAGAGGAAGCGCGCGAAGACCGTCGCCACTGCTAATGGTAATGCTAGCGTGGTTATGGTGCTTGGTGGGACGACCCCGTCCCCGAGGTCCGCGTCTGGTGCGCGAGACGGTTGGAGGTACCCGAGCGCCGAGGACAGCGGCACCAGCCGTCTCTTCTCATGATCGTTGATCCGATCGCGTGATGATCCGCATCAAGTATCGGTGGCGCGCCGGCCCTCCGCCCGCGGTATTCAACGCGCAGTTTTCAATTCCCTCTCTCCGCTCTCCGGGATTGTTTCCATGCCGGGATGTCGGGGCGAGAACGCAGGGCCGCACCTCGCGGTCGGGGTCGCGCGCGACCTCGCACCTCGCACCTCGCGGTCGCGTGCCACACCGCCTGATTCACAGCCCATTCACAGTCTGATTCACAGTCCGGAACGTGAACGAGACGCGGCACCCGGCACGACGACGACGCACGCCCGGCATCCCACGCCCCGAAGGCCCGAAGGCGCGACACGGGGGGGGAGCGGGGGCGCTCACGTACTGCCTGCTGTGCATGCAGACTCGAGACTGTAGATTCTTAGAGTGCCACTCTTTATGGCGGTACAGTTCCAGTTGAAAGAGAGCTGTGGTGCCTCTCGGGTCTCGGTCCCGGCCGTCTCAGTCCCGGCAGGCGCGGTGAGGGTGCTCATGACGGCGCGGTGGATGGTGCCCATGACGGCGCGACCGATTGTGCTCACGACGGCGCGGTCGAGGCTGCTCACGGGTCCAAGGGGAAGCTGCGCCTCTGTTCGTCACGCTCACGCGGGCTGCTCACGGGAGAGCCGCGGCCCCCGAGCGCATCGGTGGACGCCATTCGGACCAGACCGCTGCCGCGCACGGACCCTTCGAAGGTGTTCTTGCGGCTCAGGCTGCCGCTGCCGCCGCCGCTTCCGGCGCCGCTGCCGCCACCGCTGCCGCCGCTGCCGCCACCGCCGCTCTCGGCGGTGAGCACCCGTGTGAGCTCGGGGCTGACATTGCACGCGCTCGGGGAGCTCATCGAGGCCTGTCGACCCAACGGCGGCGCGGCGCCGTTGAACTGGCCGGCTTTGGCGTAGACCGCACTTGCAAGAGCTTGCTGAAAAAAGTCGCTGGCGCCGACGCCAAAGCCGGTGCCCAGGCCGGCGCCCAGGCCGGCGCCCAGGCCGGCGCCAACGCCGCCGCCGCCGTCCGCGGCGAGAGGCCCAGATCCGAGTGAGTACTGGCGCGACATTTGCCTCGCGAAGAACTGGCTCGAGAGCTCGCAGGCGGCGGCGCGCACCTGTGGAAAAGGGAGCAAGGCGCCGTGGTGAGCACTTGCATGCTCAGCATCCTGAGCTCGAGTGCAAGGCGCCGTGATGACCACTTGCATGCTCATCATCCTGGGCTCGAGAGCAAGGCGCCGTGATGAGCACTTGCATGCTCAGCATCCTGGGCTCGAGAGCAAGGCGCCGTGGTGAGCACTTGCATGCTCAGCATCCTGGGCTCGAGAGCAAGGCGCCGTGATGACCACTTGCATGCTCAGCATCGCTGGGCTCGAGAGCTCGCAGGCGGCGGCGCGCACCGCGGTGGCGATCGACTCGGTCTCCTCGCGCAGCACGGCGAGGTAGTCGGCGCGCGAGATGTGGATGAGGCGGGACGTTTCCATCACACGCGCCGTGAAGTCGGCTACATATTCCGTGCCCGGAGGCTGCCGGAGCGACGGAGCGCCGAGAACAGTCCAAGGGCCCCGATCACTCTCGAAGCCCTCGGAGCCGCACACGACGTGCAGGTTGCCCTGGAGCACAATGGTGCACGCGTCGCACGGTTTGCCCTTTTGGAAGATCGGGGGGGGCGGCGGTCCCTTCGGGTCGACCGTCTCGACGCGCACGGGCGAGCGAGCCAGCAGCGATTGGAGGGCGATGGCGGAGATGTGCAGTGGCGAGAAGGCCTCCACGTTGGCGCTCAGAAAGGAGGAGACGGCGGAGATCTCGTTCACGTCCAGATGCTCATCATGGAGCTCACTCGGGTCGAGCATCCTGTTGAACGCCATCCGGCGCTGATGCGAGGCGGCATCCTCGCCGTGCACGAGTTGCTTCGAGACGTTGTCGGCGTACACGTCGGTCTCGTCGTTGATCTCCGCCTGGATGAGTTCCTCAAGGACGTCCTCGAGGGTCACGATCCCGATCAGTTCATACTGCGGCTCGCCCGCGCCATCGGCACCGCTGGTACCCTCGGCCGCGCCGTTAGCGACCGTTGCCGCCTGGGCTGCTCGGGTGGCGCTCAGCTCGGCGCCCTCAGGTGGAGCCATCGTTGCTTGCAGGATGCTCGGCATGGCGCTCATCTCGATCCCGCCGCTGTCGTCGTCCAGCAGCCTCTGTCGAGAGAGCCTCTTGCTGGGCAGAGGGGGCGTCGGGACCGGAGCTGAACGCACGGCCTCCGGCGGCTTCAGGTTCTCAGGTCGGAGTGCCACCTGATGAGGGAGGCAATCATACGTCATCAGAGACAATCAGCGGCCATCAGCGGCCATCAGAGGGTCTCAAGTCGGAGTGCCACCTTGCCCGCCAGCCCGTCGACCGTGCAATGCCACAGACCCTTGATCGCATCGTACACGACAATGCGCGCCCTCTTGCCGTTGAGATCCACCCTCTGCGAGAGCCCCGTGACGGTGCAGAGGTCGCCCACAGCGATCTCCGTCACAATCTCGATGACCTCGTCCGTGGGCGCGTCCGGTGGCACGTCCTTCGGCGTCGTCGTGGGCACTTCCTTCGGCGGCTCTGTCGCGACGTGCACGGGCCGCTCGATCTTGCGGCGCACGAAGGCGAGGTGCGAGTTGCCGCGCGTAAAGTCCTGGAAGAGGCTGTTGACCGGCGTGTCGTGCGCGACGTGCATCACCTGCACCGACGGGGGATGTACCGAGGGATGGGGGGTGTGGCGGCAGCGGGGGAGAGGGCGAGGGGCAGAGGGCATGGGAGTATGTGTCCAAGGACCCACGCGCGCGCACCTCTCGGCCGCAAAAGGTCACCATCTGTTCGACGGACAGAGCATCCTCAGGGTCCACCAGGATCAGATCCTTCGCCGAGAGCAACCCAACGATCTCCCGAGGACGAGAGTCGTCAACGTCCGGCCGGCCCGTGCTGCTGTCCGCGCCGACCACGCCATCCGCCCCCTCGCCCGCCGCGCCGTCGCCGCTGCTGCCGTAGGCGCCGTTGGCGCCGCTGGACGAGATCTCGCTGGACGCGACCCAATTCGCCGCCGCCGCCGCCGCCTCCTCGCTCACCGGCTCTGCCGCCGCCGCCTCATCCGTCCACGTGACCTTCTGCCGCCTCTCCTCCGCATCGGAGGACGCGGGGGCGGCAGCGGCCGACGCGGCGGGGGCCGCAGCGCTCGGCGCGCCCGCGCCCGCCGCACCCGCGCCAATGCCGAATCCCCGATCGTTCGGTCGCTCGGCCTCAAGGCCGTCGGTGTACCGGAAGACCGGCATGCGTGTGAAGCCCGAGGAGTAGATGCGGCTCATCAGCGGGAAATCGAGACGCTCATGCGAGTAGAGGGCGAAGACGTCGTTGATGGGCGTCATGATCTCGTCCGCGCGCCGCTCCGAGAGAGAGAGCACGCCACACATGAAAGTCGCCTCGGTGACGCCAATCTTCCCCTGGTCAGTCCGGATGACGCCCGCCTCGAGGTCACGCACAAGGTCTGCGAACTCGCGCAGGTCGAGCTTGCCGTCGGGCGCGTTCTCATACTGGCGCGCCACAAACTGCGGATCCCGGATGAGCGCATCGCTCAACCCATAGTGGCGCAGCGCGTTCTGTAGCTCGCTGTAGTCGAGGAAGCCGCTCTTGTTGGCGTCAAAGTCATAAAAGGCGCGGGCCACCTTGTCGTCGATCGAGGGACCGTTTGTCGAGGCATGCCGGTCCGAGGTGCCCCCGTCGCCTTTCCTGCTGGCGACAGACTTGGTCTGCTTGATGATGAGCTCCTTGAGCTGCTTCTTCGTGTACACGGAGCCGATCTCGTCGCCCAGCAGATAGTCGAGCGCTTTGGACAGTGGGAACGCAAACGGGAAGAAGAGGAGGATGCACAAGCGCGTGATGTCGGCCATCTTGGCGCCGGCCGCGAGGCCGTAGCGAGAGCAGACGGACTGCGGGATGATCTCGCCGAAGATGAGGATGAAGGCCGGTCCCACCAGACTGCCCACCACCCCGCTCACCATCGAGGCCGACAAGATGGCGATCCCCGCATTGACGCACGTGTTGCCGAGCAGCAGCGTGCACAGCAGCAGGTTGCCGCGCCGGCGGATGGGGAGGATCTTTTCGGCCTGCATCTTCTCCTCCGGGGTGCCGGCCGTCATCTTGAGCTCAAGCTGGCCCACGTCCAGCCCCATCACTCCGAGCGTCAGGCCGGAGAACATCGCCGAGGCCATGAGCAATAAAAGTGTACCGAGCACGTCAAAGACGGTGACGCCCGCTGACGCGACTGGGTTGACCGCAGCGGTCGCGCAGGACCCCATGCAGGTAACGTCGGTGTCGCACGCACCAATACAGACGGCGCTCGCCATTGGGCCGACAGAGTCTACAATGGCGTCTCGACAAGAGTGGATACGTTTACGGGAGTTCCGGTGTGAATGGACAGCGTGGATGTGAGGAGACATAATCTAGAAGCTCACAACATCACAAGCGGAAGAAGCACGCGTCGCAGCAGCGCACGGGTTCGATGATGCCAAAGCGCGGCAGTGCCTGGCGCTCGCGCGAACACCCATCGCACACGACGCGCCCGCACGCGCGGCAGTGGTGCCGGGCACACGCCATCTGCGCCCACGAACGCTCGACAGCCTCGCTACTGAGCGCTGGTGGCGCCACCGCTGCTGCCGTGGGGGCGCTCGCCATGGCGCTCGGCGTGGAAGGTGTGGGGGCGCTCGCCATGGCGCTCGGCGTGCTCGCCATGGCGCTCGGCGTGCTTGTGGCCGTTGACGCGACTCGCGACAGCGACGGGGCCGCCGCTGCGGCCACGACGAGCGAGGATGGCGCCGTGTTGGGCGGGCGCTCGAGTGGAGCTTGACCTGCCCAACACGGCGCTTGACCCGCCTCCGCCACGTCTGCCTCCGCTGCGTCACCGCCCCCGCCCCGGCCCATTGCATGCGCTCGCTTCGAAATAATCTCGAGCCAGCGCGTCGCCTCCGCCTCGGCCGCCGCCCGTAGGGTCGCTTCCTCGGCCTCCGCCGCCTCCGCCGCCTCCGCCGCCGCCGCCGCCGCCGCCGCCGCCGCCGCCGCCGCCGCCCTCTCTGCCTCGTGCTGCGCCTCCTGCTGCGCCTCCCAGCACTCCTTCCAGGCAGGGAGCGACCCCGCTTGCTCCCACGTGAAGGGGGCGGCGCAGCACGCGCAAGACTCGCCTGCGGCCGCGTACGTCTGCCAGGCCGGCGCCGTCTCGGGCGCCAGCTGCGCGGCCAGCGTCGCCTTGAGCGCCGCGAGGTACTCCTTGGCCAGGTGGTTGGAGACCATGTGAGGAGCAAGCTCGATGGTGGAAAGGGGGCGGTACGCGGCGTCGCTCTCAAGCCATGCGCCCCGGTAGACGCCGCGGCTCGTGTACAGATGCAGCACCCTTCCGGGGATCCGGAGCGTCGGCACCTCGGGCATCTCGAGCGCGAGATTAGCTCGAGACGATTCCGAGACACTTCCGAGAAACGTCCGTGACGCAGCGGCGCCCCCGCTCTCCTCTCTCGAGGGCGGGATCGGCACGTCGTCCGCTGGGGGGGGCTCCACCGCCCCCCCCACCGCCCCCCCCACCGCCCCCCGCTCTCTGGGCTCGACAGTCACGTCCACCACCACGCAGGCACGCAGCGCGATGGTGACGCGTACACGCGGCTCGTCACCACGGCGCTCGCCGCCACGCCTGCGCCACCACTGCGCCACCACAGCGCGTGGACGCGGCTCGCCGGCGCTCGCCACCACACGTACCGTCGCGACTACCGTCTCCCGCGGCGTCAGCTGCAGGCGTGTCGACGCCCCGGCGTGCGCCGGCGGTGGTGCGGGTGAGGGCGAGCAGCGACGGTCGAGCCTAGCCACGTGCGCAGCTTCGAGCCTTGCCCTAGCCGCCGCGTCGGCAGCTTCCACGGCGGCCTCCACCTCCGCCGCTGCGGCCTCCACCGCCTCCTCCGACACCTCGACAGGGCCGCCCGATGCTGCCGATGCTGCCGATGCTGCTGATGCTGCCTCGGCCGCCGCCGCCGCCGCCGCCGCCGCCGCCGCCACTGCCGCCGCCGCCGCCGCCTCCGCCTCCGCCGCCGCCGCCGCCTCCGCCGCAGCCGCAGCCGCCGCCTCCGCCGCAGCCGCCCCCTTCCCCGCCGCCGCCTCCGCCGCCGCCGCCTCCGCCTCCGCCGCCACCGCCTCCTCCTCCACCGCCTTCGCCTCCGCCTCCGCCACCTTCGTCGCCTTCGCCTCCGCCTCCGCCGGCGGCTGAGCTGGCGCTGGCAGCGCGAGCAGCGGCGGCGCACTGAGCGGCGGCATCGCAGCAATCGCATGCACGGGGCGCATGGGCGGTGTCCACAGGTTCTTGGCGCGCTGCAGAAGTCCGCGGCAGTCCTGTCGGATGTCATGCTCCCACGCGTCGAACGCAGCGAGCTGGCGCATGAGCACTTGGACCGATTGGACCGTGAGTCGCGGCACCACGTCGTGCCGATGGCTCACGCTCTCAATGAAGCCGCCCGCCGCCCGCAGCAATCCATCCCCCGCGAGCACGGGCGGGGTCGCGAAGCCGACGCAGCGAACGGTCGGTATCAGCGGGCGGAGGAGCACGGTGAGGATGGCAGCGATGCCTGCGCCGAGGGAGTGGCCGCATAGCACGATGGCATAGCCCGATGCATGCAGGTGCATCAGCGGCGTGAGGACATCGGGGAGCAGCCAGCGGGCGGCCTCAAGCATCCCTTCGTGGGCCCATCCGTGCAGCGGGCGCGCATCATCCCCTTCCCCCGCATCATCCCCTCCCGCCGCGCTCGCCTCGCCGCCCTCGTCGCCGTCGCGGCGGCGGCCGGAGCGCGCTGACGAGGTGGCGGACGCGCGGGAAGGGTCGGCATCGTACGCGGAGAAGGGCACACCGGCCGCATTCGCGTCGATGAGCACGTCCGACAGGTCGTTGGTGCCACGGATCGCCAAGACCGCTTCCCCACAGGGCGACGCGCCGCCCGCGTCGGCACCGCTGCTGGCCTCGCCTCGCCACTCGCCACCGCCGCGCTTGGCGCCGGCGCCGCCCTTGCGGGCATAGAGGGCAAAGGCAGGGCGGCGGCGCTCCCCAAAGGCGGTGGCGACGGCGGAGGAGGAGGGCACCCCAAATAAGAACTGGTAGCCGTGCGTCGCGCCCAGCCGTTGCATCTCAACCAGCGTCTCGCAGTAGACGGCATAGAGCGCGATCGGTGCGTACACCATGAGTGCGTGCAGCTCGGGGGGCGAGGGGGGCCGGCTACCGCGAAAGGCGTGTGCCTCGGCCTCGGGCTCATTGCCGCGCGCCTCCCGCCTGCGGGCCATGAGGTAATAGAGTGCGGCCGCGAGCGAGGCGGTCGATTTATCTTTGGTGGCGCCGCCCTCCATCGCTCGAAGGGTCGAGATCATCCCGAGCAAATCGTCCTTGAGCATGATCCCGAGCAAGCCTATCCGCCCATACTTGCGCAGCGTGTCGAGAGTGTATACGGCCGCCGACGCTCGCGTGGAGAGGGGCAATGACTTGGCCACGTGCAACCCGATCGCCCCGAGGCGCATCACCTTGTCTGCGTTCGAATCTTCCACTCGCGCGACGTACGGGGGCAAGTGGCCGCCGATGAAGTCGGAGCAGCGGCACAGGCGCTCGGCGATCGTGTTCTCGTAGAGCTCGCGCTCAAGTAGGCACACGCACTGCCAGCACACGCGCACCTCGGCACCGCCGCCCTCGTAGCCACCGCCGCCTCCTCCTCCGCCGCCGCCGCCGCTCGCCGCGCCCTTGTCCGCCGCGGCGGTCGTCACAAACTTGTGTGCCACCGAGCGTCGCCAGCGCACGTGCGGCGCGCAGAAGGAGCCTCCGCAGTGGGCGCAGTGGTGCCGGTGGCGCGTCAGTCCAAAGGACGCTTGGGCGTGCGTGCATCCCTCCGCCTCGCACGCGCTGCAACGGGGCGCGCGCGCGGGCGGCGGCGGTGCGCCTCGCGGACGCCTCCGTTGCGACTCGAACTGCTCGAGGAGCAGCTCCTGCCTGCCGCCGTGGCTCGCCATCGCTCGGAAGGCGAGCGCCGCGTCGAGGGTTCGCAACGCCGCTGAGATTGCGATCTCGCCCACGGAGAGCAGGAGCGAGCTCCGCACGTGCTCAACACCACGCGCCACCCCATCGACCATCAGGCGACCGAGGGCTTCGGCCACCGTCGTCGTCGCCAAGACCGTCGTCGCCGCAACGGCATCGCCGCCCGGCGCGGCCGCCACGAGCTCGTGCGAGGCGGTGGGTGAGGGTGCGCCGGCTGTGTCGTCGGTGGGAGTGTCTCCGGATCCTGATCGGCTCGGGCTGGTCGGCGGGATCATCAGCCGCGGCACCTCAAGCACCCAATAGTGCGCGCTTTCGTTCGCGTGAATGAACGTTAACCGCGTGTGAACGTTAACACGACAGACGTCCGTAACGCTAACGTGACACACGTGGCAAGAGGTGCTACGAAGTCAAGTCAAGTCAGCTGCCCACTCGGAATTTGAGCGTGACGATTCAACTGACCTTTTCGCAAAACGTAATGTAAAGGTGGGTGTGCGTGCGCCTCCCTCGGAATTGCCACTTCAGCGCCTGTCACGACGCTTTTTGGGATAAAAAACACCTCAACGGTCCAATGAATAAATTCTCGCATGCATCCACTTTTCTGCAAGGTAGACAGGCGACCATCCAATTGGGTTCTCGATGCACGCGAAGGAGTTGTTCATCTGCCTCGCGAATGCCGTATTCGTCGCCGGCGACAAGCTTGTCATGGTTCCGGCCACTTTTGAGCCACCGATCCGTGCCAAGACCGAGGAGAACCAAAAGAGTGCGTGGAGGGAGGACCACATCGTGTTCCCGGAGCCAGTGGTTCCTGAGCAGAAGACAGGGATCGTGTCTGTGGCCGAGTCGCACCCCGTTGATGTCAAGGCGGCGTCGCGCACGGGCCGCCGCCTTCAGGCTTCGTGCCCGTCCCCCCCTCCTCCGGCTCCAGTCTTCATTCCGGCCTATTGCTCCGCCTATCCTGCCCTGCCACTCCTCAACTCGACAATGCCGGATGGGCTTTTCGGGCATTCCGAGCATTCCGAGTCTGCTGCCCGGTCAGCAAAATGCGACTACCGGCACTTTCATCGATTCTGGCGGCGTCTTCGAGTGGACGTCCGGTTGCCCGGTGGCCATCAATCTTGGCAGCAGCGAGAGCCTGTACACCAAGGTCTTCGTCCAGCCCCGGTGGAAGCTGAAGTATGCCTGGGAGACGTCGCAAACCTTCGTCATGTTTCCCCATTGGTACCAGATCCCATACTTGATCCCCGGAGTGGGCAGCAGCTACAGCATCTACAACTGGCTTAGCTCCCTGAGCTCCGAGTTCACGTTCCAACCCGTCCCGACGACGTTCCAAGACTTTTACCACCGATCGCCCACGTGGGTACGCGCCGCCAGAGAGGCCATCGCCGCGCGTGCTGCACAACAATAGCTGCACGAACAATAGCTGCACCGCTCGCTCCTCGCGCTCAAACACCGAACACGTGCGAACGCGCGCTCGTATGCCCCATTGAACCGACCGCCTGCTCTGTCCCCCCTCTACCCCCCTCAGGACTGGTGCGGCGAGGCCACATCACCTGACCCCGATGATCATATCGACTGCACGGCAGGCAACTTCGGCCTCGCCAACTCGGGCTACGTGTACCTCACCATCCATGCCATCGCGGCCGCGTTCCAATACCCGGAGTCTCGGCTCACTGGCCGCATCACCGTCTCGACGATCCCCCCGACCCTCACGTACATCAAGCCCGCGCAGCTTAACGCCCTCCGCGACATCTACAACACCATGTGCAAGCCCACACAGGACCAGCTGCCCATTTGGAACCTCCTCATTTTGGGCGCGAGCAGCATCAACCGCCACTGGACGCGAGCTCGATACCAAGCCGGCGCGTATTCGCGCCGCAAGCCGACCCCTGGTTTCCTCTACCTCGCCAGCTACAACACCACCGGCCGCGAAGAGGATACGGATGTGATCCCTTATTGCGATTGGCTCTTCACGACCCGCCTGGACTCGAACCCCGCGGATCGCTCGATGGTTCTCGCCACGCCGCCCGGCCTCGCTGGTAACGGCAACTGCGAGCGGATCGACTTCATCTTGTGCAATGTAGATGGCGACGTCATTGAGATCGACTTCGACAGTCTGGGCCTGACGGGCACGCTGCCAGCTTCATTCTCTGCGTTCGACACGCTCAAGAATCTCTACCTGCGCGAAAACACAATCTCCGGCACCCTCCCGCCCTCCATCTTTGCCTCGTCCGAACTCCAGCGCGTCTTCCTCAGCAAGAACTGTTTCACCGGACCCGTCCCGTGCCCCATGCACTCCAATCCTGCACTGACGATGATCTCACTCGAGCGCAACCAGTTCACTGGCACGCTGCCCGACTGCCTGTTCACGGATGCGCCCTACCTGCAGACCCTCGATCTGAGCTACCTCGACCTCGACACCACCATCCCCGACGCCATCCAGGAGGCCACCGAGTTGACCTCGCTCACCCTGCGCCATGCCGGAATCGTCGGCAACCTGCCGCAGGCGATGAAGTGCAACGACAAGCTGATGCGGGTGTCGCTCGAGCGCAACAAATTGTCTGGCACTGTGCCCAGCGACGTGGTCGGTGGCATGGCTGCCCTTTATGAGCTCGGACTCTCGTTCAATGACTTCAGCGGCCCGATCCCCACGATCCCGAACACCTCCTCGGGCTTCCGGCACCTGTACCTCGACCACAACCGCTTCTCGGGGCAGTTCCAGACGCAGCTGGAGGGGTGGACGGCCAACCTGGACGCATCAACAAGCTCGCGGCTCTACCTGGACCACAACGACCTCAGTGGCCCGCTGCCCTCCTACCTGTACGAGCTGATGACAGACGCGCACGGCATCACACAGATCCAGATCAATGAGAACCATTTCCTGTGTGACCAGCAGCGTGGCGACTGGCCGGCGTGGGTCTTCCGCCGGGGCACGGAAGAGTTTGGCGTGTGCACCCCTCTGGCCATGGTGACCAGCGCCACCGTCCCCAACCCCGGCAGCATTGTGGTCACGGGCACCAACTTCCTCCCCAGCACTGAGCTCCAGTGCAAGATCATTAACTCGGTGACCTCCGTCGAAACGATCATCAATGCTGGATACCGCTCGCCGACGGAGGTAGAGTGCCTTGCGGGGACGGCGGCGGTTCCGACCTTGACCTACGTCGTGCAGGTGGCTAACTGGGGCACCGACTTCTACTCGCCTGCCCTCGCGGGGTCGGCATACGTGATGCGCACCGTTGTGATCCCAGCCGATCCTGCGCGGACTGTGACGACTTCATTCGTGGCCTCGGGCGACGTCTCGTCCTACACCGCGGCCCGCCAGGCCGCTATGCGCGCCGCCTTCGCGGTGGAGGCGGGTGTCCCCTCGGACAGCGTCATCATCTCGGTCAGCGCCGCGTCAGTGAACATCAATGTCGAGATCGTGTATCCAACTCCGGTCGCGGCCGCGGCCGCCGCCGTTGCCCTCACGGCCCCCGGTGGTACCTTCCAGAGCGCAGAATCGCTTCAGGCGATGCTCGCGACCGCGGGCGTGCCGGTGACCGTCACGGTGATCACGGCTGCTCCACAGGTGGTCGCGCAGAATCTCTCGCGCGGCGACGTCCAGGAGGTCTCGGTCGGCTCTATCATCGCCATCGTCGTGGCGCTGGTAGCCGCGTGCGTCATGTGCCTAAGCTGCTCAGCTCTCATCCAGCGCGAGCGCGCCGGCAAGCCCATCTTCCAACCCGTGGGAGGCCACGTGGCCGCTATCAAGCCCCCCATGGACATGTCAAGCAGCACGACTATCAAGTCCCCTTCGGACATGTCCAGCAGCACGGCTGAAAGTCACCACCACGGCGAGGTCAACCTCCAGGGTTACATGTAAGCAACGCTCCCTGCTGTACAAGCAATATACAAGCAATATACAAGCAACGCTCCCTGCTGTACAGGCAAGCGCTGCGCGCTCCCTGCTGTACAGGCAAGCGCTGCGCAAGACTGTGATGGGTATAGCTGGCCTCCGATGACCATTTCGAAGACGGGCTTATCTCTTATGTGCACGTCTTGATTTATGATTAGGAACTCTCGACTTGATCTTTTCGACGCACGCCCGCCAGGGCATGGCAACAGCACAGTGGCGCGCGTGCGGGTGTCGGGTCGGTGATAGTTCATACCGCATCGTAGGGTAGGATGCCAATACACCGCACGACGTAAGACGTAACCGCCGTGTGCACGGTGTGTGGCAAACCAATTATGAACAAGTTTCGGTGTGATTAACATAGTACGTGTGTCGTATACAATAGTTCTCAGGACGGGAGAGAGGTGAGTGGAGAGTGACTCCCGCAATAACATCTACGCTGAAGTAAGGAGTCCACTGCACTCGTCTGTTGTCGCCGCGATCGGCGTTCCCAGTGTCCACTGCACTCGTCTGTTGTCGCCGCGATCGGCGTTCCCACAGTGTGCTCGTGAGTGCTCGTGTGTGCCTCTCAGATCCCTCTCAGATCCACAGCTCGCTGCCGGGTGAGCTGCCGGTGCTATCCTCGGGGCTGTTTGGGGCGCGTCGGCCTCGGCGCACGAGCATGGCGGCCACGCCCTCGTGCGCCTCATTCGTCGCGAGCATGAGCGCACTCTGCCCGTCGCAGTTGAGCGCCTCGACCTGGAGGCCCGGGAGCGCGAGAAGGGTACTCACCACCCCGTCCCTGCCAGCCTTGGCCGCGACCATCAGAGGAGTCTCGCCCGCACGGTCGGGTCGATTCGGGTCGGCGCGCGCGAACAAAAGGGCGCCAACGAGCTCGGTCACGCCCGCGGCCGCGGCCACTCCAAGCGGCGTGCACCCGAAGCAGTCGGGAGCATCGACCTCGCACCCGTCGACGGCGAGAAGCTCGATGGCGACATCGAGTGATCTGGCACGCGAGATCGAGAGCAACAGTGCCGTCCTCTGCCACCGGTCGCACTGGTTGACGAGCGCGGTGCTGAGCGCGTCCGCGGTGCCGCTCGCCGCCTGCAGCAGCTGCTGCACCACCTCGAGGTGACCGTGCGCAGCCGCAAGATGCAGGGCCGTCACGCCATCGTCATTCTGGGCCTGGAGCGCGCGCGTCAGCCCGACCGTTCCATGGGCACCGGAGAGGGAGCTCAACAGGAGGGCGACGACAGAAGCGTGCCCTCCCTCACACGCGGCCATGAGCACCGTCGAGCCCCCCTGATCCCGGGCCTCAACGTCAACGCGCTTGCCAAGGAGCAACGAGATGCAAGAGGGATGGCCGTACGAGGCCGCGAGGGCGAGCGTCGAGTGCCCCTCCAAATCTCGCGCCGCGAGCTCCGCCGAGCTCGCGCCCTCGAGCACACTGACGAACCCGAGGGAGGCGGCCGAGAGCACATCACACGTGGCGCCCGCGTCGAGCAATGCAAGCGCGATCTCGAGATGACCTCCGAGCAGCGCCAGCTGCAGCGCGGTGCGCGGAGCTTCGGTGCCCTCGCTGTGAATGTGAATGTGAGTGTGAAGAGCTTCGGTGCCCTCGCGTGCCTTGCCCGCGCTGTGTCCATTCAACTCCTGCGTCCACAGCAGCTCTGGCTGCAGCGACTCGGCTCGTTGAGCGAGGAGCAGCTGCACGACGTCGAGGTGGCCGCCTTTGGCCGCACGCGCAAGGCAGCTCAGGCTCGCGCCGTCATGAGCGCCCGCGGGCACCATCGCGACCGATGCGCGCGCGTCGAGCAGCAGCGCCAACGTGTCCGCGTGCCCATTGGAGCACGCCGCCATCGTCGCCGTCTCGCCTCCAAAAGTGACCTTCTCGAGGTCGGCACCGCCCGCGATGAGCGCCTTGGCGACGTCGGTGTGGCCGTTGGCCGAGGCGATGATGAGTGCCGTTCGGCCGGCCGCATCGATGCCGTCGAGGCCGCACGCGCTATGCCGGAGCTGCTCAATGAGAGAGGAGAGGGGCCGGTGACGAAGCCACTCACTCGTGCCCGCGCGTGCGGCCACGTCCCAGAGCCGACGAAGCGAGCGGCGCTCGTCATCACTCAATCGATGCTCCGAGGCGAGGAAGCGCGACGCGGACGCCTTGCGACGCTGGCGGGTGCCTCGCAAGTCGAGGCAGACTGGTGTGTCGGCCTGCGCCGCCGAGCCACCTGAGCCAACGGCCATCCGTGTGGGTGGTCGAGCGATCCTAGTGGAGTTGTGGGGAATCAAGGGGCCTGCCGAGGAGGCGGTGGCGGCGGCGGCGCCGGGCATGGGCGGTGGTGAGAACAACCCCGTGAGCGCGCCCACAGCCTGCCCAAGCCAATCCCCTTGCTCCTCCTGCCTCCGCGCCTCCTCCGTCAACACCTCCTCCTTCGCCGGCGTTGGCGTCACAGCACTTGTCATGACCGGTGTCGATGTCGCTGCAGCTGTCGCGGCCGGCTGCACAGCAGACGAGGGTGTCGCGGCCGGCTGCACAGCAGACAACGGAGCCTTGGCCGGCTGCACAGCAGACGAAGGTGTCGCGGCCGGCTGCACAGCAGCCGGTGCCGTCGCCGGCGGCGCCGCGGCCGGCAGCACAGCAGTCGCCACGGCCATTGCCGCAGCCGTTGCCGCAGCCGGCGCTGTTGCTGTTGCCTTTGGCGCAGCCGTTGCTGTTGCCGGCGACGGCGCCGCAGCAATCGTCGCAGCCGGTGCCGCAGGCGGGCTGCTCTCAATCACATTCTCGGTGCGGCTGCTGCTCTCTGGGGCCGTAGGCAAGAATCCAGTCGAGCCCTCCGCCTGTAGCGCCAGCGGCGAGCCCTCCGCCTGCAACGGTCGAGGTAGAGCCAGCAGCGAGCCCTCCACCTGCAACGCCTTCTCTGCTCGTACGCGCGCGAGTGTCTGGATTGCATTGCTCATCCTTCGCGCCTCTTCCCACTCAACGGCGTCGGCAGTACTTGGAGCCTCGTCTAACGCGGAGTACCGTGGTCGCACCGCCCCCCCCTCACGCGCCACGCCCATGCTGGCGATGCCCGTGCTGGCAGCGCCCGTGCTGGGTGGCGGTGCCATTGCAGCCGCGCTCGTGTCCGCTGCCTTGGCGGTGGAGCTCGAGGTAGAGCCCGAGGTAGAGCCCGAGATCGAGATAGAGCCCGAGATCGAGGTGGAGCCCGAGGTAGAGCCCGAGGCAGAGCCCAATCCGTACTTGTCGACGAGGGCCAGCAGCGGTGCGCGGCTCGTCGCCCCGGAGACCTCGTCACGAGGCACTCGCGGATGAGAGAACAGAAACTTCTTGAGCTGGATGAAGCTCATCTCGGTGGGCGAGATCGCGCCGCCACCCTCGCCCGGGCCGCCGCTCGAAACCACTGGAGGCTGGCGCGGCGGCGGCGCGCTCGCGTCGCTCGAGCGCGCGCCCTTCGCGACCAGAAACGGGGAGCCGCGCACTTGGCCAGCACTGGGCGCCAGCTTCGCGGGAGAGAGTGTGGATGCCAACTCGCGAGAGAGGCGCTTCACCGTGCCGGCACCATCGGGTGCACCGCTCGCACCCTTGGCCGGGGACGCTGGCACCACCTCGCTCGCCGGTGGAACTGCTTGCGACCTGGTGCCACCACTGGAGACGAGTGCGCTCGGGGCGACGCTCATTGGGCTCGCGCAGGGAGCTCCTTCAGGCGCCTGGGGCAGCTTGTCCGATGGAGGTGTCCGAAGTCCCAGCGTCCGTAGGGCCTGCTTGCGCGGCGATTCCGCGCTTTGGGCCGGCGCTGACGAGTTCCGCTGGACTGCCTCTACAAACAGCTGCCGCGGCGGCCGGCCTTTGAAGGCCGCCTTGGCCTCCTCCAGCTGCGCGGTCAGCTGCGCAAGCTGGCGCTGCAGCTGCGCCTGCGCCGCGATGGCTGCCTCGAGCTTCGTCGCCATGTTCTCCGCTTGCAACTGGTACATTCGGGCGGCGGCAGCGTCGGCCTCTGATTGGGCCTTGGCCTCGTCGCGCTCCTGGACGAGTGCTGCATGTGCAGACTTCCATTGTGTGATGAAGCTCCGACTGCGCGTCAACTTGGTGAATGGGCCCAACGCGCCGACTTTGGCGTCCCCAGTGGAAGCGGCTCTCACGTGTCCAACCTGGGCGTCCCCGGCGAGAGAGGCTCTCAGCGCTTTCATCGCACCACTCTGGCGCCCATGACACGACAGGTAAGTTTTGCCGAGACGGCGCCTCCAAATTGCAAGTCAAGTTCAACTTGAACTTGCAAGTCAAGTCAAGTCCACATTCGATAATCTTCCTGTTAGGTTGTCTGTTGTTCATGAAGTGACTTGACTTATACACTGACTCGAAAATCCAAAATGCGGCCGCCAGGAGTCTCGGCGTTTCGCTGTTATCCGTCGCGTTTTCTCATTTAGTTTGTACTCCAGTGCATTCACAACTACGCTGCACAAACACCCTCGCGAACGCGCCTCGGCGGCCGCCATGTGGCGCTGCCTGCATAATCGGGGATACGCGTGTGCGAACGCAGCGAATCCGCCATCCGCTACACTCGTCGGCTCTGGCGCTCTGCTACTGTTGTTCCTACGGATGGCTGCCACCTCTCCAGCCGGCGAGGCCTTGCCTGCCGCTTCGCCCGCGGCACTCACTCTCTACTAGCCTCCACCGCCCGCCGCTGTGCGCCGCTCTATCTCCGCCGCTATTGCCGCCGCTGCTGCCACTCGGCCTCAGCCGCTACCTGCCACAGCTTGAGGTCGGCTGCATCCGTCCACCCACCCGTGCGCCCGCGGCCCACGCGCCGCGCGCCGCCTCTCAGCGCCACTTCTCCTTCGCCCGTGCCACGAGCGCCTCGAGCCCCGATTTGAGTGATGGCCAACTCTGCTTGGCGGCATACTCGAAGGCAGACTGCCACTCCGCGCCCTGGTCGCATGTGAGCTTGGCGTCGGGCAGCTTGGGCTGTGTCAGATCGTCGTTGGTCACCTCGTGCACGTGCAGCACCCCTGTGACGATCGTCTGCAGCTTACCGGCTGCCCTCACCTCGACCTCGAGCTTGATCCTAAGCTCGAGCTCAAAGACGACACGCTGCTTGCCGCGCGAGAGGACGTAGGTGCAGTCGCCCGTCACCTTGTCCGCGCTCACCACGCGCACAGCCAGCCCATCCGGCGCTAAGCCCTGCTCGTCCGCGGGCATCGAGGGCAGCTTCGTGCTCGCGGTCGGCAGCTTGTACGCCATCGCCGGAAGCAGCTCTGACTGGAGCAGCTCGTGCACCCACGTGTTGATCTTCTTCTCCTCCCACGTGTTGCCACCTTTGTTCCAGGCCGAGCCGCCCGCACCGCTCGATGATGCCTCCAGCTGCTTCGCCTCCTCGTCAGTTAGCTGCTTTGGAGGCGGCGCGGCGTTCACGGACGATGTCTTCGCCCAGTAGAGGTGGTCTGTTGGCTTGCGCTTGAGCTCCTCCTGGGCGGCGGCGGCCGCCGCGGCGCTCGAGGCCGTCGAGGTCGCGAGCACCTCGGGTTGAATGAACGACATGCGCGCGGCGCCGCGCGAGAGCAGCGGCGAGCGCACTACGCGCTCGCAAAGGTTTTCCTACGCTGGAGAGCCAATGCCACGTGTCAAGTTCAGTCCGGGTGGTTGTCACTTATCTTGACATGGCGGCCGCGTGGCGGACCCTGCGCCGTGAACGATCAGAAGGTGTGAACAATCTTACAGACGTGAAACGGGACCTTTTGACTTGACTTGACTTGACTTGACTTGACAGATGCGCTCGGGTACTCGCCGATCGACGAAGTCGGCTACTCGCACACGCACGCACGTCCGCTCGCCGCGGTGGAGCTGCGATGCCTGGCTGGACGCGGCTGGGAAAGACGATGGAAACCGAGGGGTTGACGCTCAGGAAGACGAGCGGTGGAAATTACCCACGCCACGCTGCCCACGGTGAGGTGCTGACACATGGGGTACACACATGGGAACTCGTCTTCACGGCTGCCGCCAACGCCAACGCCAACAGGATGATGTACGTGGGCGTCGGGCGTGAAGGCCTCGACGTCGAGAAGGGCGGTCACCATAAGGCCGGTGCGTGGTATCTGCGGACAGATGAGGGCACACTCCATGGCGGATTGGACGGAGTTGAGCAGACACCCATTGAGCGTGCGTTTGTGGTTGGAGACCGGATTGGGGTTCGAATGAATTGTGACGAGGGCTCGCTCCATTTCTACAAAAACGGCAAGGCGATGGACGTCGGCTTCCCAGCCGGCACGATCACCGGGCCTGTGGTGGGGGCGGTCGAGCTGATGTGCATCGGCCAGGCGTTGACGCTGATGCCAGAGGCGAAGCTTGCTTGACCAGAAACGAACGTCGCCCCCTTGGGCCCTTCACTAGGCCCTGGCCAGCGCTGTGCGCATTGTGCGTCGGGCCTCAAGGCTGGATCTCTTGCTCAGCTGTAGTGTGTAGACGTCTGGATCCGACCGCCAGCACCGCTTCGGCGTGTACCCTAGTCCGTACTCCCCAGTCCCCACTCCCCAGCCGTGCCACTGACACTGCGGCGCCCGGTCGCGTGTCGTCCTTGGTGTATATTTTAGTACGTAGAGTCGCTCTTTATAGAGCGCGCAAAGCTGCATCGATCTAACAGATCTTATGATCGGCCACTATATTGTCAATACGGCGGCGGGGCGCGGGCAGACGCTTCCACGGACACGCTCCGCTCCGGTGGGCGGCGCGCCACGGACCCACGGTGCGCCCCGCGAGAAGCCCTTTTCTTATCTCTCAACACGGCATGAGCTCTGGCCAGTCGATCATGACCGCATCCGCGTCGAGCGTCTCGTCGTCGCCGCCGGGCACCCAGAGCAGCTCGAAGGCGAACACCTCGCCCTCGGCCGCCGCGGCGAGTTCCTGCAGCGCCGTCTGCAGCCTGGCCGCATCGCCCGAGAACGAGGTGCCGCCGAGCTGCGCCTCGCGATCGCCCATCACGCAACCGATCACACAGACGACGGCGAGCGTCGGCGGTGCGCTGCGCGCGCCAAGGCCCGCTGCAGAGAGCGCCGCGTCGATGGTGGTGCTGCTATCGCGATCGTCAAACTTGGCCGCCTCCTGGATTACGAGCCTGTCAAAGAAGAGCAGAGCGTCGTCGTCGGTGCCCCTGTGCGCGACGGTGCCACTGCACGAGACCCACTCGCTGCGGCGCCGGAGGAGTGCAAGTGACGTGTCGCCGCACAGCCGGGCAATGCCCTCGCTGGTCGATGTGTCCGCGTCGGCGGCGATCGCATCCAGCTGGCCGAGCACGGACCGCTGTCCACGGTCTGCAACGTTGAACCCAATCGTGAGAGCGATGGTGGTCGCGCCATCATTCTTGGATGCGAACGGGTTCTTGAAGTTGCCGAACTGCATGCGGGCGGGCGCGTACCGCGGCGCGGGCGCGAGCAGAGCGCCAAACACGGCGCACCAAAGTGTGTCCATTATTATCGGCGCGTCGGGATCTCGCAACGCGAGATGATCGAAGCCGCAAGTTCGATGCAACTTGTGGATCGAGCTTGCCCGTCACGAAGATGCGTCACTTTTTGACGAACTCGATGTCGCGCAAGAGTTAATCGCGTCGTCAACTCGTGGTCATCGAGAATCCGCGACACTTAACATGGCGATCGCCTCCTTCGCTGTCGGTCTGCTCGCCTTCCAGGCGCCGCTCCCAGCTCCGCGCCAGCCGCAGGCGCTCTCTACGACACCGCAGGCTGCCAAGGCGTTTGGCGCGGCCATGCTCGCTGCGCTGCTCACGATGGCCCCCGTCGATGAGGCTTTCGCCGCTGGCCGGTCAGGCGGCCGCGTTGGTGGCCGCGCGCCTGTGTCGCGCGCGGCGCCCGCGCGCGCGCCTGTGTCGCGCACGACCAACGTGTACGTCTCGCCGGCGCCCGCGGTCGTCTACGGCGGTGGCTACGGCTACGGCGGCTACGGCTACGGCGGCGGCTTCGGCATCTCTCCTGGCGCATACCTGGGCTTGTCGCTGGCGGAGACGCTGATCCGCGAGAACCAGCGGCAGGCGTACCTGCAGCAGCAGCTGCGCACACAGCAGGAGCTCGGCCGCGACCAGGCCGAGATTGCCATGCTGCAGCGCGCGCTCGCCGAGCAGAACGCCAAGATCGAGGGCCTCAAGTCGCAGCAGTCGGGCAGTGATTCCGGAGGTGACGATGTCTCGCGGCTCAAGGAGCAGCTGCGCCGGCAGGAGGACGAGATCCGCTCGCTGCAGCGCAACTAAATCGATGCACGAGCGAGCGCCGCGACCCTAACTGGACGCACTGCTTTGATGAGAAGAGCTCCGATGGCGTGGAGCGACGTCGCGCATGTAGGTCGGCGAGGCTTGGCATGTATGGCCTCGTGGCCGGAAGGCGCCATGCTGGGCCCGTGGCGCCCGCCCGCCGTCGGATTGGAGCGACCGGGAAGTCGACCGGCAAGGCGACGGCGCGAGGCAGGCATACACCCATGCTGAGTGGGTTTGCTGAGGACCGCTCTGAGATGCACGAGCCGCGGACATGCCGCATGAACCTCGGGCGTGCTCGGCTCGGAGATGTGTAAGGGGTACGTGTAGAGCCGGGATCAAACTGTGTCCCATCTCAAGTCGCATCTCAACAAAAACGACGAACCTATAGGACTGCAGTCTGTCAAAGATGCGCGCGACCGGTCGTTAAAAAATAGGTTCTTAACCGGATTATCGATTAAGCCGGCCGTACCATAGGGCTATAGCCACATGCAGCGCGCACCTCGGCCCCTCCTATTCGTCTTTCGACTCTGTGTGCTCGTGGGGTGAGTCGTGTCGTCGTCCCCGGCCCGCAAGAGCCAATGACGAATGTCGAAGGAGCAAGGTCCAAAGAACGTGCGGCACTCATACAGCGCAATGAGAGTGGTTTCGGTCCGCTGACTCGCGACTGAGGGACCATACCGACGCGAGCCCCGCCCGAGCAGCGACAACCCGACGGCCGCGGCCGCTCAGAAGCGCTCAAACGGCGCCGCGCCCAACCCCTTAGCAAACTCGTTCCACACGATCGAATCGGGCCCTTGGCCAATGGCACCGGCGCGCTCAATCCCTTCGAGGAGAGACATCGACTGCAGCCGCTGGAGCATGGCGGACGCGGAGAGCTCGGCGCACTGAGCATCGCCATCGCATAGGAAGGCCCAGATCGCGTCCAGCGCCTGCGCCGGAAGCTCCGCCTCTTTCACAGTCCCTTTGGGCCCCATTGCGCCGCTGTACGGCATGGCGCTCAGCCGCGTGTCAAAGTCGGCGCGGCTCACAGTGGCGGCGGCGCCGGGGAAGAGCGCTGAGGCCCAGGCGGGTGTGTGTGAGCCGCCTGCGCTCCGAGATCCGAACGGGTCGGGCACGCGAGGTCGTCAGCATGATGGAGCATGCGCACTCGGGCAGAATCTACATATCAAAAAAGCAAGCGCACGTTCGTCAGCAAAGTCGCGCGTGAGGTAGCACGGTAGCCACTTGGCCACCTGGGCCTTCATGACGTCCCATCGGTAGCCGCCGCCCGGCGTGCGCCACTCGCAATCCGAGCATGCGGAGTGGCAGCACGCACCCACCGTCGCATCGAGGTAGAGCGTCTTCTCAGCGAGGCGGCCAAAGATCTTGGCGGCGTCGACGGTGCTCAAAGAAGTCGAGACGGCCTGTGCGATCGGGGCAGGGCAGCGACGAGGCAGCAATGCCGGACGCGCCGTCGGACCTAGAGAAAGGGCGAGCGCGACGGACTGGAGCAAGAGCAGCGACGGCATCTCGGTCCCTCGACACCCTATGTCCGAGAACTTGTTTGCTACAGTAATACAATAGTAACCATGGTAAGAGAGTCTGCACCGCTCGCCTTTTTCGGGTGCCCAGGATTACATGTATAGGAGACTTAGGATGATTCTGTACATGTACCTGGTAAACTCTTTGGCATGTGGCCGGTACGACGCACCGATCACCAGAACTCCAGAACTAACGCCCATGTAAGCCCTCGGCCGCTGCTCCTGCTCGCTCTGCCCACGCGCGCGCGCGCCGAGCGTCCCACGTTGCGAGCTGGAGCGTGGTCGGCTCACCACGCCCGTGTCTCTCACCCTCAGGACGTCGCTGCTCTTCGCGCCGACAGCCGTCGACGGGTTGCCGCGCGGCAAGCGGGTGCTGCTCTCGTCGTGGTGCCCGTGCAAGGAGACGGCGCTGCTCGCGGTGGCGCTCGAGGGCGGCACGGTGCTCGTGCTCAACGAGGATGGCAGTGTGCACGAGGAGGTCACGCGCAACCGCGCGGGCCGCGAAGGCGGTGAGGCCGTGCCCACGTGCCTGTCGTGGACGAGTACCCAGGTGCAGGGCGGCAACGTGCTGCTGGCCGTGGGCTGGCAGGACGGCGTGGTGATGGTGTGGTCGGAGAAGGACCGGATGGAGCGGTGCGACGACGAGCAGCACGCAGGCCACCCGATCTCCTTCGTCTACTTCTCACCCGAGGGCTCGCGCCTCATCGCAGCTGACTGCCGACCAGGCGTGCCGACGCGCCCTCAGGACGCGGCGGTGCTGTGCGTGTACAAGGTGGACCCCAAGGGGCGGTTCAACTCGATCTGCCCGTACAAGAAGCCCTCGGCCGGCGCGCTCACCCACGCAGTCTTCCGCACCGCGGAGCAGAAGAAGAAGCTCGTCACCTCCTCGTTCGCTGCCGCCGATATACCGCCCTTTTACTACGGAGGTGAGACCGGCGTGATCCTGCTCGGCGACGACCTCGGGCGCGCGTCGGAGGCGATCCCAACGCTCGGCGGCGCCGTGGGCGCGATGCTCTACCTGCCCGAGCGCGACACCCTCGTGGTCGTCACGATGAGCGCCATGCTGTGCACGTTTAAGCTCACAGACAATAAGCCGACCCCTCTGGTCAAGTCGAAGCTGTCGGTCGGTCGGGAAGGCTTCCAGGCGGCGGCTTGGTGCGGCGTGGGGCAGCTCGCGATCGTATCGGCCGACGCGGTCGTGCGCGTCAACGACCTCCTCGACGATGAAGACAACTTTGCACTGTCGCTCTCCGACGTGCCTGGGATGGCGGGTGTGAATGACAAGCTGTCGAGCCTCGCGTACCACACGTCACGCCGCCTCCTCGCCGCGGGTACGCGCGACGGGCGGCTGGCCGTCTGGCGGCACACGGGCGGCGGCGGGCGCGGCAACCCCGAAGCTGGCTGGGAGGCGCTCCCCATAGCGAGCCTCGGGGCCGAGCCCGCGTCCCTCGCCTGGTCCCATGCGGAGCCCGTTCTCGCCGCCGCTGCCGTGGCGAGACCCGGCTCCGGTGCGGGCAGCGCGGCTCTGCAGCTGCTGCCGGAGACGGTGCTGCGCTGTGCGCTCGCGGGCGAGTGGGCGTATGCCCAGCAGGGTGCACAGGAGGTGCTGCTCGAGCATCCCAAGGGCGCACGGTTGCTGCTGACCACACCCAACCGCATCAAGGGATGCGACGTGTCCGGAGAGTACATCCTCACGTGGACAGGCCGGCGCGTCGAGGTGTACCAGTTCGATGACTCGGCGACCGACCCGGCCGCACCGCCCGGCCCACCGGTACTCCTGGGCGCCTTTGACCACAAGTGCACGTGCGCGGCCATCTACAGCGAGGGCCTCTTTCTCGGGCTCCAAGGACGGCTCGAGTGTGTGAACTTCTCAGGCTCCGTCCTCGCGACCTTGCCGTTTGCGGATGCGGAGGGAACGCCGGTCGCCATCCACGTGGCGGGGCGCACGGTCAGCGACAAGCGCAAGCAGGTCTTCCTTGCCTCCGGCACCGACAAGGGCTTCATCAAGGTGCGTGCGTGCGTGTGGTCTGTGTGTGCGGGTGTGTGGTGGTGTCTGTCCAGCAAGATGGAGCCGCTGATGGCCCCAGCCACGCCGAGTGCATGCTGATGGCCCCCCCTCCCTGATCGCATGCAGGTTTGGGACGTCTCTCGCAAGGAGCCGAAGCAGCTACTCGGTGCACGCAAGCTCGGCGGCGACGCGCTCAACGCCAAGGTCGCGCAGATCGCAATCTCCTCCGACGGCACACGGGTGGCCGCGTGCCTGCAGACGCAGCCGGGTGGTGTGAACAAGCCCAAGCCTGGCTCACCGCCCGCCCCGTGGGCGAACGACCCACGCCTCTTCCTCCAGCTTGTCGAGGCGGACGTACTCGTCACACATGACTTTGGGCCCACTGCGCGGGTGCCGAGTGCCATGTACTGGGAGGCCTCGGATCCGAAGCTCATTGGGGTCGAGACACGTCCGAGTGCCGCACACGCCGCCGCCAATGCCGCCGCCCTTAGCGCAGCTTCCCTCGGCTCGACCTTACCGCCGAGCGGGCCGCCGGCGCCCGTCGCGCCGCTCGAGGTGACGACCCTATTCTGCACTCCAGAGGGCGAGGTGCGCCTGCACAACACGGTCCCCGTCGAACCCGAGCACCAGGGCCTACTCGCCGTACGTGTACCCCATCTGTACTGCCTCGCCCCCGCCGCGGAGAAGGGGCCGTACCTTTACGTCAACAGCGCCGACGGCGCTGAGACGGGCGGCGGCGACGCGGACGAGGCGGCGGCGGCGGCGGCGGCGGCGACGGCGCACGGTGGGGCGCTCCCGGCAGCCGCCAAAGGCAGCCGAGTGCGACGGGTGGTCATGCGCGATTTTGCAGGCATGGAGGCACTTGATGTGGAGACGCGCAAGGTGCGCGTTACTCCTTGAGTGCATGCTGATTGCCGTTGATGGCCTCTGCACTCCACGAAGGTATAGGCATGCTGATTGCATGCTGATTGCATGCTGATTGCATGCTGATTGCCGTTTGATGGCCTCTGCACTCCTCGAAAATATAGGCTCCGCTGCTCACCTCTGTGCGCCCCTGCGTGCTCGGCGTTTCGTCATTCGGCGTTTCGTCATTCGGCAGGCGCTCGTCGACTTTTCCTATTTCCTGACGGTGGGTGCGATGGACGAGGCGCATAAGGCTGTGAAGCTCGTGCGTTCAGCGGCCGTGTGGGAGAACATGGCGCGAATGTGCGTGCAGACGAAGCGGCTCGACATCGCTGACACGTGCCTAGGGAACATGGGGCACGCGCGCGGGGCGCGAGCGGTTCGTGACGTCGTCGAGGCGCATACGCGGCCCGACGGCACTATCTCAGAGCCGGAGGTGCGCCCCTCCCGAGTGCATGCTGATTGCCCCCTCCCTCCCCCGAGTGCATGCTGAGTGCCCCCTATCCCCCGAGTGCATGCAGGTGTGCGCCGCGGTGGTCGCCGTGCAGCTCGGCATGCTCAAGGAGGCCGAACAGCTCTACGCCTCATGCGGCCGGCACGACCTGCTCAACACGCTGTACCAGGCGTCAGGCCAATGGGAGAAGGCACTCGAGATCGCCGAGAAGGAGGATCGCATCCACCTCAAGGCGACCCACTACACATACGCACGCCAGCTCGAGGCCGAAGGCGAGACGATGAAAGCGGCGGAGCATTTTGAGCGATCCGATACCCACCGGGTCGAGGTGCCCCGGATGCTCTTCGACTCTCGCATGCCGCTGCATGCAAGTGCTCACCACGACGCCCTCTCTCCTCTCCCCACAGGTGCCCCGAATGCTCTTCGACTCGCATCAACTGCCCGAGCTCAAGGAGTTCATCGACCGCACACAGGACCCCGAGCTGTACACGTGGTGGGCGCAGTACGCAGAGTCGAACGCGCGCTTCAAGGAGGCCCTCACGTACTACGAGAAGGCGGCGGACCACCTGTCGATCGTGCGCGTGCTCGCCTTCCATAATAAGCTCGAGCGCGCCGCCGAGGTCGTGAATGCCTCCAACCACTCCGGGGCCGCGTACCACCTGGCCAAGCAGTACGAGCAGAAGGCGGCGTCTGAGCAGGGCACGAGTGCGGAGCGCGCCCTCATCCAGCAAGCGATCCAATTCTATCAGCGCGCGGGCAGATACAATCACGCGATCCGGCTGGCCAAGGCCCATGATCTCGCGTCCGAGCTCAACGTGATCGCGAGCTCGTCCAACCCAAAGCTCGCGGCCGACACAGCCGCCTACTTCGAGAAGAACGGCCAGCCCGACCGCGCGGTCCAACTGTACCAGCAAGGCGGGCAGCTCGCCAAGGCGGTCGAGCTCTGCTTCCGATTCTCGCTCTTCGAGCAGCTCTCGGCCATTTCCGAGAAGCTCCCTCCGGATAGCGACCCAGCGCTGATCACGCGCTGCGCCGAGTTCTTTCTCGACCACGGCCAGTGGGATAAGACGGTCACCCTCTTCGCGGCGGCCGGCCAGTGCGCCAAGGCGATCGATCTATGCATCATGCACAACGTGACACTCACCGAGCCGATGGCGGAGAAGCTCGCACCGGAGCTCGGACAAAAGGTGATGACCCCTCGGATGGCCACTCGGATGGCCCCTCGGATGGCCCCTAGAATCGCCATGATCTTCGACGCCGCTCGATCTCGGCGAATAGGGCGCCGAGACCGAAGAGCTTCTCAGCTCTGATTGCCACTGATTGCCACTAATCGCCTTCAATTGTGCCTCTCATAGGGCGCCGAGACCGAATAGCTTCTCAACTCTGATTGCCACTGATTGCCACTAATTGCCTTCAATTGTGCCTCTCATAGGGCGCCGAGACCGAAGAGCTTCTCAACTCGCTCCGACTCAAGGTCGCCAAGGTCCTCAAGCGCCAAGGCAACTACCATCTCGCGTGCAAGATGTACACGCAGGCCGGCGATAAGGTGAAGGCGATGAAGTGCCTGCTCCGCTCGGGCGACACGCAGAAGATCTGCTACTTCGCGGGTGTCTCGCGCAACCGCGACATCTACATCCTCGCGGCCAACTACCTGCAGAATCTTGACTGGAAGGCGGACCCGGAGATAGTGAAGAACATCGTCCAGTTCTACTCGAAGGCAAAGGCGCTCGACTCGCTCGCCGCCTTCTTCGACTCGTGTGCTCAGGTGAGTGTCGTTATTGCCTCTGATTGCCACTGATTGCCTCTGATTGCCACTAATTGCTTCTTCGACTCGTGTGCTCAGATCGAGATTGATGACTACCGTGATTACGAGAAGGCTCTCGGCGCGCTGCGGGAAGCCCATGAGTGGATGGGCAAGGCGCGCGTGCAGGACAAGGACGCAAAGGTCGCGTCGCTCGCCCAGCGCATCTCCCACGTCGAGGCCTTCGTGCGCGCTCGCAAGACTGTCAAGACCGAGCCCGAGGAGACGGTGCGCGCGCACCGCATTCGGATCGCATTCGGATCGCATGCGGATTGCATGCGGATCGCATACGGATCGCATGCGGATCGCGTCACGCCCGAGCCCGTGGAGACGGCTTGCATGCTGAGTACCCTTCCCCCATTTTGCATGCAGGTGCGCCTGTGCTTCCAACTCCTCGACGAGCCGACCGTCGAGCACGCACTTCGGGTGGGTGACGTGTACGCGTTGATGGTGGAGTGGTTCTACTCGCAGCGACAGATGGAGCAGGCGTACAATCTCATCGAGAAGATGGTTGCGAGATCGATCGTGCTCGCGCCCTATCTCGACCAGGAGATGATTGCCGCCATCTGCGCCTCGATGGGCGCCGCTGTGCCGCACGACCCTCAGCCTGCCGCACGCGCGCCCACGCACGCCGCGGGAGACGAGGTCGAGGACAACATCGAGGAGGACATGGACGACTAGCCATGGACGATGAGGCGCGCGCACGAGGAGCACAGGGGGGGGCGCAGCGTATCTGAGGAGGGGAGGCCCTCAATCGCCGTGTCATGTCATGCTAAGTATGTTCAGCAGCATGGCCCTGCGCGGCGAGAGGGGGACGGAGCGAGCCTCATTTCGGGAACAGGACGAAAAACGCTCTGTGGGGCGAGCAAACTTACGAAGGTTCGTTTTGGACGGAGTCTGCCATTTTCACGATGGCCCCCAAGAACAACCTCAGAGTGGACCCGAGGCGGAGCAATGATCCGGTGGGCATGGCGGCCGCGGAGGCGGCGGCCGCACGCCGCCTGGCCGCAGCCGCCGAGTCGGCTGCGCTCGACGCGGAGAGGGAGGCGGAGGAGGCGGCCGAGGCGGCCAAGGCGGCGGCTGAGGCCAAGGCGTTCGCCGACAAACAGCTCGCAGAGGAGCTCGAGAAGCTGCGCTCGGCGAAGCCGCAGTTCTTCTCGCCCGATAGGACGATTCGCCGCGATCCCGGCTCCTCGTCGCAGCCGGCGGCGCCGGCCGTCGTGCAGCAGTTTGGCGGCGGCGCCGAGCGCGACTACCGTGAAATGGAGATCTCGAGCATGCCGAAGCGCTCGATCAAGGAGATCAAGGCGCGCGATAGAGAGATGCAGAAGGCCAAGGAGGCCGCCGCGCGCAACACGACCGGCACGCCGATCAAGCCGACGGGTAGCGCGGACGTTTCGCCGACCAGACGGACGCCGGCCATGTCGCCTGTGACGGCGACATTGCCTGCGCCGACGGTGCGAGGAGATGCATGGGAGATCACCGAGGCGAAGAAGGCGGCGCAACTGAAGCCGCCGGCGGGCGGGCGCAACCGGTTCGACCTGATGAGCGCGCCCGACACGAAGGCGAGCGCCAAGATCGTGGGCACGCATGTGGACCAGTACAGCCCTCCGTTTGGTGCGAGCGCGGCCGATGCGAAGGCGATCACACAGGGCGCGATCAAGAAGGATCACGTGAATGATGGCAAGTACAAGGGCGTGTTCAAGGGCGCGGGCGTGACCGAGACCGACTACATGCTCGCCCTCGCGCTCCAAACCCAACGGCTCAACGGCTCCGCCACCCTCCTCGCTCCCAGGTCGTCGCAATACGTGGGCGTCGCGCCGCACGTGCCCCTTGATGAGAAGTGGTTACAGACGACCAGGGAGCAGCAGCACGCGATCCGGGAGGCGGACGTGGCGGCCTCCCATGCCCCAGGTCATCTGGAGGCCGTCAGCTTCCTGAGCCAGCACTACGCGCATGCGGCCTCGCTCGCCTTCGAAGCCCACCAGCAGGACCTCCCTCGCTCCAAAGGTGGGGTGTACCCCAAGTCGCCGGTCAAGGAGGGCGACGAGGAGGTGGAGACGCTCAGGCGCGAGGTGGACGATGCGCCTGGGACGCCCGCATCCGTCGTGCTCTCGCAGCTCCGTGCGCCCGCGACCCCCGAGCTGCGCCCCCCGCCTCCCAAAATGTCCAACCTGTGGTGAGAGAGTGAGAGAGAGAGGGGCAGCAGTTGCCTCATGGCTGCGTCCGAGGGCCATCAGCGGCAATCAGCGACAATCAGCGGCAATCAGGCTGCGTTCGAGGGCCACATTGCTTCCGCTCGTGAGTACACTCTGCAGAGCGAGGCATGGCGCCGTGCTGAGCGAGGCATGGCGCCGTGCTGAGCGAGGCTTGGCGCTGAGCTGTTCAGCGAATGCCATCCGCTCATGACGTCCGCTATGCACACACGCGCGTCACAGCGCGCGGCCATCCATGCAACCTGCGCCCTGCGCGCCTCGCTGGGCACGCCTCGCTGGCTCGCGTCAGGTCAACGGAGGCCACCACGCAGGACAGACGAGAGAATTAGCCAGAGCAGATAATGTAATGTGGTTTCCATTCGTCTCCTTCTGAGTGAGTCATTGCATTGTATAACGCACACGAGTCACACACACACTGTTTTGGGGCAACCCCCTGTCCGTGGGGTCCACCGCCTCAGGTAGGACGCGCACGCAGCCATGTGCATGTCAGACAGGCATCGGAGTGTGCAAGAATCGCGCAAACCTCCCGGTCTTGCACGAGCTCGGGTGGGACGCCAAAGTTACGGTTTGGCCGCATAGACGGCGGCTTTGTGGTTTCGATCGGGAAGGAATACATGGTCACCTGCGCTGTGTCGACACCAACGCTTTCTTTTGTGTCGCCGAAACCTGAGTTACGCGGCGCCGCCGCTGTAGCTCAGGCGCCGAAGGGATACGCGCCGCCGAAGCCGCAACTTTCGGCTTTGGCGACACAGCTCAAGTTTCGGCTTCGGCGGCGCGCATCCCTCGGATTGAGCCATGGATTGAGCGTGCGCCAGTCTTTGGCGCGATTTCATGGAAATGAACCCTGAGCGTGGAGGAGCAGACGTGAGAACGCGAAGCCTCGCACGGCAGAGGAGAGAAAGGAACCCGGATGCGATAGCATACAGTAGCTGACGTCCGCGGCTCCGATGGCAGCGATGGTGGCCAGGAGCGCGTTTGCTGACAATGACATATTCAGCTGGACGGAACACCAGATTGCGCGAGTCAGTCCCTGACGACGCTCGGGTTCGGGGTTTGATGAAACTGCGAAAGTTAAAACGTGTGGTTTTGCAGAAAATCCATCATCACGGTTTCAGAGGCACCGCGAATTTCACGCCCTTTTTTCACGCGAACTCACACGAGACGACCCCGCAATCGATTGCGTTCATGCGCCTCGTCTCGTGCTTCTCGACGTGCTTCTCCTGCGGCCACCGTCAGCCAATCCGTGCGCTCGCAAGCGCCGCATCCTCGGCCGCTGCGGCGCCGCTGGATCTGGAGCGCGTCGCCTCCATCATCGCCTCCGACGAGTGCCGCAACGTGGTCGTCATGGTCGGCGCAGGCTGCAGTACCTCGGCGGGAATCCCCGACTTCCGCACGCCGGGGACCGGCCTATACGACAACCTCGCGTCGTATGGGCTGCCGTACCCAGAGGCAATCTTTGATATCGATGTGCGCACGGCCAAGAATCCTCCAACTCACAGTTGTTGACGCCTCGGTCGTCGAAAGACTCACCAGGCCGTGTCCATGACGTGTTTGCAGTTTTTCGTCCACAACCCGAAGCCCTTCCAGCGGCTGTGCAAGGAGCTCTGGCCGGGCAACTTCGCGCCCACGCCCACGCACCACTTCCTCGCCCTGCTGCACACGCACGGCAAGCTCCGGCGCGTGCTCACGCAGAACATCGACTCCCTCGAGGTCGAGGCTGGGCTGCCAGCGGATCGGGTGGTGGCGGCGCATGGCAACTTTGACGGCGCGCATGTGGTGGGCAGGAGCACGAGCGTCCCTGTCGACGAGGTGCGCCGCGCCGCCTTGAGCAGTTCACCAGACGCATGGGCATTCCTCAACCGACGGTACGGCGGTCATGTGAAACCGTCGATTGTCTTCTTTGGCGAGCAGGTGGGAGTGGCGTATGAGTGGCGTATGAGTGGCGCACGAGTGGCGTATGAGTGGCGTATGAGTGGCGTATGAGTGGCGCACGAGTGCCCACGAGTGCCTACGAGTGGCGTATGAGTGGCGTATGAGTGCCTACGAGGGCCTACGAGGGCCCACGAGTGCCCACGAGTGGCGTATGAGTGCCTACGAGTGGCGTATGAGTGGCGTATGAGTGCCTACGAGGGCCTACGAGGGCCCACGAGTGCCCACGAGTGGCGTATGAGTGCCTACGAGTACGAACGAGCCCCGAGCACGCGGCTTCCCGAGCGCTTCTTCGTCTCCGCGCGCGACGACCTCTGAATGCATGCTGATTGTCGCCCTCATTTGCATGCAGCTGCCCGAGCGCTTCTTCGTCTCCGCGCACGACGACCTGCCCCGCGCCGACCTCCTCCTCGTCATGGGCACCTCTCTCAAGGTCCAGCCCTTCGCTGGTCTGGTGACACGTGCGCCCCTTCGCGCGCCGCGGCTGCTAGTCAACCGAGAGCGCGTGGGCCAAGTCCATACGCTCGGCCTGGGTGGCTTCATCTTCGACGAGGGGGCGTGTGCGAGTGTGAGCGTTCCGGGGGGCGGCTTGGTGGTGCGGGATGGCCATGTGGCGGGCGACACAGACGCGGCGGTGTGGGAACTGGCCGAACGGCTTGCGTGGCGCGAGGAGCTACAGGCTGCCGTGGACGCGGGGCGGGCGAAGCATGCCCGAGGCCGGGCCGGGCAAGCAGTGCCTCCCGTATCGAGCTCTTTTTAGGGTTAGGGTTAGGGTTAGGGTTAGGGTTAGTTAGATGGCACCTGTGAAGGCGCCATGACGGGCACACAAGCGGCCCAGGGGCCTGGACAGTTTCACAAGCAACTACGCGACAATGCTGCCTCCTCCTCGTTCGGGTCGTCGTCATGAAATTGGTGTTAGAGCCGTTCCAAACTTGGAGTAACGGTTTGAACTTGCCCAAACTCCGCTCTCTTCTACGTACGCCGCGAAGGCGCGCTGGAGCCCCTTCGGGGCGCACCTGCGCCTTTCGACTGGCTGGCCTGAGGGCGAATCCAGAGCCCGACTGCCGGAGCAGGCACGGTGAGGCCGCCTCGTGCTCCCTTGTGCGCTCCTTACCCCCACTCTCCACGCCCCATCATCAATCGGGGCGCGTCTGACGTGCTCTCACGTGCTCTTCCGCCGTCTGCCCCATCCACATGTCCCCCCCCGATCGCAGGCTTCCCGAGTCCGGCGAGCACTCTTTTCCACCCGGCGGACGATCTTGCGGTGAACGATCTTCTTTCGTGTAGGCGGCACGCTCCCGATAACTCATGGAGCTCATGGCGGCCAACGATGCGTCGTTGGGCAGCAGGCTGCTCGACATGGCGCTCGAGGATGGCGCCCCACGTTCTTCGCTCGCGGGTCTCTTTCCCGCCAATCTCGCGCTTTCTTCCCTCGAGGACGCTCTGATGCCCCTTGCCGCGACGCTGCCGCACCTCCATCCCTCTTCGGGCCGCTCGGTCAAGATCGCACGCAGACAGGCGAAGCGAGCTCAAGCGAAGCATCCAAACATGTCCATCGACAAGTGCACCGCGATCGTTCTCTATACGATGGAGGAGTTCCCGCGAGAAACGTCGCTCTACTATGTCCTCAACCTCGCCCTTCGCAATCAGATGCGGCACGTCGTGCGCCCATGGCGTGATTATGTTTGGCTGCTGCTCCACGCGCTTCGTGAGCTGCCACCGTCGACGGAGGTCATCGTTTTTCGTGGATGCAAGACGACCCCGGCCGATCTGGGGCTCGAACTGACAAAGGGCTTCGAGTTCACGTGGTCGGCTTTCACGTCGACCGCCACCACACAGGGAGTGATGCAGACTTTCGTCGGCCAAGACGACGGTCCGCGCACGCTCATGACCATTAAGATGACTGAACAGATTGGGCGAGACGTGCGCGACTTTTCAGTGTCCCCTGGCGAAAACGAAATCCTCTATCCGCCCAACCTGTGCTTCGAAATCGTGGACAGTTTCGACGCCGGCCATGGGCTGATCATGGTGCAGTGCCAGCAGACGGAGACCATTGATGGCATTCTCGACCTGGCGTCTTCTGCTTCGGAGGCGGAGGAGGTAGGCTGGCTGCAACAGATGTTTGGCGCACCCAGTCAGCGCAGTGTCGAAGCGGCGGCAGAGAAGGCGGCGGCAGAGAAGGCGGCGGCAGAGAAGGCGGCGGCAGAGAAGGCGGTGGTAGAGAAGGCGGAGCTCGACGAAGCAGTGAACATGGGATCGATCTCGACGCTCATCAAGTTCGTCAAGTCGGGGACGGATGCAGGGAAGGAGAGGGCGGCTGGGGCGCTGCGGAGCCTCGCTGTCAACGCCGACAACCAAACCGCCATTGCAACCAAGGGCGGCCTCGAGCCCCTCATTGCGCTCGTCACATCGGGGACGGATGCAGGGAAGGAGAACGCGGCTGGGGCGCTGGCGATCCTCGCTGACAACGCCGACAACAAAATCGCCATCGCAACCAAGGGCGGCCTCGAGCCCCTCATCGCGCTCGTCAAATCGGGGACGGATGCAGGGAAGGAGAACGCGGCTGGGGCGCTGCGGAGCCTCGCTATCAACGCCGACAACCAAATCGCCATCGCAACCAAGGGCGGCCTCGAGCCCCTCATCGCGCTCGTCAAATC
>ENA-UOXO01000265-UOXO01000265.1-mixed-culture-metagenome-genome-assembly--contig:-NODE-265-length-38905-cov-51.251042_pt1 | contig 38905 bp, 32 predicted proteins | sample MGYA00238162_ERZ761640 | MGnify/ENA primary metagenome ERZ761640 (study PRJEB28914, sample SAMN08778297) | mixed culture metagenome | isolation source: Freshwater growth medium | place: USA...
CGAAACGACAAACGACAAACGGGGGTGGGGAAGCCGGCGGTAGCACTCTAAACATCTTCACACAACCTCTTCACAGACATACGTACAACGCACCACAGGTGTGCACAACACGCCAACCGGCAATTCGCGGATCGGGCCTTCACACCGGCACCGGCGCGAATAACACCGGCACCGGCGCGAAACTATCATGCTCTATCAAGCTCACCGTGCCAGCTCCCGAATCTCCCACGGGGTCTTCCGGTCGGAGCTTGCGGGGATGCGCAGGCGATAATACTCGCGGAGGTTGGTCGCCATGCGGCTTAGCTGACCCGCGGTAGCCGACCACTCAATGCCGTGTGTTGTGGGCAAGTTCTTGTCGGGGTGGTAAAGAATGAACGCGCGGCGGAGCGCCCTGGTCACACCCGCACTCATGGGCGCGATCTTGGCCACGGCCACCAGCTCGGCCGCGACCTCATGCACTGTGAGCGCGGGTGGTGGGTAGTGCGCATAGGCGGCGAGCAGAAAGAATTGCCACGCGTGCGGCTGGAGCTGCACGTCAGTTAGGTGTGCCTCGAGCTCGCGCTCCAAGTCGTCGGGGCTCAGAAGCTCGGGCAGCGCTGGCGGTCCTCGTGGTGATTGTAGAGCTGACACGATGCTGGCTGCGCGTCGTATCGGCGGCGGCGGCGGCGGCGGCAGCGCATGGGAGGTCGGTCCGGAAGTTCGCTGCTGTTGCTGGGACGACATTGAAGGCGACGTGTCGTCCTTCATCTCGATGCCCGCCTCGGCAGCTTGCGCCACGCGCACAGGTGCGCCGTCACACGCACGATAATCCCTAAAGGATTTCCACGCGGCAATGCACATGCCTGCCACCACCAGCGCGCAGAGCACATAACCGAGGATCAAGGACTCATCGTGAAACAGTTGTCGGGATGAGCCGGCGGACGCGACGAGAGGTTGCATCGGCGGCGTCGGCGGCATGGGCGAAGGTGGTGTGTGAATGTGGTCCAGCAGCCTTCGGACGGTCATTCCAGGTCGCAGATCTGTCGAGGCCGAATGTGTCCGACCGCCGGACAACCCAATCGAAGATTGGCAGGGTGTTGCGCTTTCGTGACCGTGCGACGTGTGCGACTCGCGTCCGCCGCGCACTTTTTTGGCTGTGGAAGGCTGTGGAAGTCTGTTTTGGTGTGGAAAGCATACGTTCTGTGCACTAGACATCAGTTTCACTCTCGCCAAGCGCATGCATGAGAAAGGCCAGCTCCATGCTTGCCTGCTCCAAGCGACGAAACCGTCCGCCCTCGCCGAGGTGACCGCCGACGTCCCTCACGTACAGGAGCTGCGGTGGCGGCGGTGGTCGAATGCTTGTATCAGTATCGCTATCTTCGTCGGCGGCCTCGCGCTGCTCGCGTCGGTTTGCGCCCGCCGCGCGATGGCGGAGCCGTGTCACCCATCGCAGCGCCTGAGTGAAGCACACGCGCGTGTCGTGCTTCGCAGTGATGCACAGGACAGCCGGGTAATGGAGGCGCTGACGCTCGTCGTCGTCGTCATCGCCGCCGCCCTTCTCATCCGGCAGGCGCGAGGCTCGCCAGCGCAGCCCATCATACGGCGAGTACGCGGCCATCGCTTGCCGCGTGGCCTCACACCGAATGGGATCACCCCATTCCTCAGCCTCTTCGAGGGTGAGAGGCAAGCTTGGATCGAGCATGGCACTCAGGGGGTCGAGGAACGGCATGCGCAACAGCGCCGCGCCCAGCAGCGCCGTGCCCTCTGCATTCAGCACGCCGCCCAGCGCCAGGGCGCCAGCCGAGTCTGCAACAGCGCTCGTGCGCGGCGGGCTCGAGATGCCATGAGTATGGAGCCAGCGCAGGCAGTCGGCGAGGTCGGCGGCGGAGGTCGCCTTGGCTAGGCGGCTACCGGCATGGTGCCAAGGAGGCCCGAGCTCGCCGCCGCCACGCACGTGAGCGAGGGCGATTACCCATCCTCGCCGGAGCAGCGGAAGGTGCTCAGCTCGCCATTCCGCCTCCAGGACGGCGCCATAGGCGCCGTATACCATGCAGTGCAGCGGCGTCTGCGCATCTGGAACGAGCGACACTGCGCGTACGAGCGTCAGCGGGATAGACGCGCCATCCCGCGCTGTGGCATGCGTCAGCTCGCAGCATAGCTCGGTGGACGGAGGAGGCTCTATAGGCGCCGAACGCGCCGTCAGCGCACGTGTCACCATGTCATACGCATACGGAGTCGGCGGCATTGTCGGCGACGAGAGCGTAAAGTGGATCGCATCGGTGGCGAATTGGCGGTTGGCGCCGGCGGTGACAGCGCACGGAGCCAAGCCGTTGGGCAGCGAGCCGTTGGGCAGCGAGCCGTTGGGCAGCGGCACAATCTGCTCGTCAGAGAGTGTCGGCGGGGCGGTGGCCGGCTCGTCTGCAGGCCGCGTTCGCAGCACGCGCACCCTCTTCACTCCTCTGTGCCGTTCGTACAGTGCCACCCAGCGCTCGTGCACATCAACGTCCTCGATCGCGGTGTGCTCCGAGGGTGCCAGCAGAGGCAACCACGCGGTGCGCGGCGCGGGTAGGGACGCCACACGAACAGCGCTTAATCCAAGGGCACGGCTCGGTGGAGCAAGGCTAGCGATCAAGAGGAGCCAATCTGGCCGCGCGAGCTCCTCCACAAAATAGGAGACGCCCGGCTCGCGCGGCGCGACGAGCAATGCCGGCTCCGACGGCGCCGCAACCCTCACCAGACGAACCTCAGAAGAGGTATGTGAGTTCGAGTTGATCGTGAGCCACGTGCCTCCCTTGGTGGCTGCCACATCGATAAGTGCCGCTCCGTCGGCCTCTTCGTACACGACCGGGTCGTGTGTGCCGCGCTGGCCCACCGTATGCAGCCGTGCGCGCCATGGCCGACCTCGCTCGTCTATCTGTGTGTACACGAGCTCCTCGCCGCGTGCCCATTCAGCGTTGAGCACCCCGGCTACCGCGGAGACGACCCGCCCCGACACGAGCTCGATGACGCGTAGCTCCCATTTTTCGCGCCCGGAAAGATCGACGGTGCACGCTAGCAGTGACTGGTCCGGGGATACCTTGAAAGCTCCGAGCGCGGCGTAACCGTGCTTGTCAGCCAACGCAGCCAGGTCGAACACAACTTGCTCCGCGCCGCCATCGACATGCCGGCGGCAAAACTGCGGCAGGTCTTGACGAGCGGTCGTTCGCGAATAGTAGAGCCAATCTCCAAACCGTTCCGAAGGCGTGATCTGCTCATCCGGCAGCCGGCTGCGCATCTCGTCATACAGCGCCATCTGCATCCCATTCAGAGGGCCTAGCGCCGAGCGCATGTACGCTGCCTCCGATTTGAGCAGCCGACTCACCGCTGCGCTTTCCGCGTGAGCCAGATACTCGAACTCATCTCGGAGGTAGCGCCTCATGGGTTGCGGGAATGGAGGTCGCCTCGGGAGACGCCAGACCTGGCGTCGTGCCATGAGTCAATCCCTCTGCCGCCCTTCTGTGGGGCTATGAAGTGATCTTATGAAGTGAAAAGCGCCATAAAAAAGCGTCCCTTTTGCAGTGATCGTCGAAGGGTTTGCACGACGACGCTCCCGATGTGGGAACAAAACCCGATCACTTCACGCATCGCTTCACAGGATCGCGTGATCGCGTTCCGACACAAAGCCACGATGTACGATCTCGCGGCGTTCTACCTGAGAGCCTCGCAAGCGTATCCTTCGACCGTGCAGCTCGCTACTGGTGCTTTTGTCATGGCTGTAGGGGACGCGTCCACTCAGCTCGCAGTCGAAGGCGGCCAAACCCTTGACACGAACCGCATTGGCTGTGCAGCCTTTTTCAACGGCGCAATCAGCCCTGTGCTGCATTCTTGGTACCAATTCCTCGACCGCACGTTTCCGGGCGTGTCAGTGAGAGCACTCGCACCAAAGTTGATCGCCAACCAGATGGTGTCTTCTCCGATCCTGAGTCCTGCATTTGTCGCGTGGAGTATGGTCAGCGAAGCGTGGCTGGCAGGAGAATTAAAGGACACGTGTGGATGCGAGGAGGTAGGACTGCGCACATACCTGCGTGTGCGCAACGACTTCTCCACGATCGTGAGCAGCTCACTTTGCGTATGGCTACCTGCGAACGCAGTCAACTTCGCTCTGGTCCCGCCGCATCTGCGCATCGCCTTCATGTCCACTGTGGCTTGTGGTTGGGGTGGCTTCTTGTCCTTTATGGCACATCGGACAGTTAAGTAGGTACAAAAGAGAGGCAGAGGGACAACAACATAGTTCAAGTTCAACATAAACAAATTGCTCATGTTTATCGGCACACACTGCGCACACCACACCGAGCCACCCGGCGACCCGCCGCGCACCCCCCTCACACAGACACACCGCCACAATCATGCACCACCCCCCGCGCAGCCCCCGCCGCACCGGCGCGTGACCACCGCACGCCCAGCACATTCGAATCGTCGTCTAGTGCTTCGACGCACGCCGTGGCGGCTCGACTTGCTCAGGCTCTTCGGCCGCGCTTGGTCGAGCGCTTGGGCGCGGGCTCAGCTGCACCGTGTCCTTTTTGAGTGTTCCAGCACGGCGCGGGGCCGAGAGCGAGGCCGCTGCCTTGCTCGTCTTCTCCTCCCTGCGCCGGCCGCTGCCTTGCTCCATCCTGTGCTCGTCATCGTCGTCGTCTGTCGGTTCTGCTGCAGCTTCGGCACGGAACGCACGGTCTTTGACTTTCTTGCCATTACAGTTGCCTTTCTTAGCGCCTTTGCGCTTAGCATCGTGCTTGAGGAGTATAAGCTGAGCACGCGCCTTTGCACTCAGCATCGTCCCCTCATCGTCGCTGCCTTCCTCCTGTGTAGTTGCTCTTGCCTTGCGCTTGGAAAAGGCAAACATGAGGATGGCGGCGAACCCCACGACGGTTGCAACGACGGCGATCAGCGGTGGTTGATCGGCACTCGAATCGGCACCCACCGCAAGAGAAGCACCGTGGACGAGGATCGGCGGACCAGGCGGGAATCCTCGGTCTGACCGTTCTACTTGGAATTCGCTGTCGAGCTCACTACCCACACCGAATCCCTCGGCACCGCCGAGGGCGATCCGATGAATAGGTGGAAGTGAGGGCATGGGTGAGGGTGGCGGCGGCGACGGTGGTGGTGGCGGCGGCGGCGGTGGTGGCCTCGGGTCCGGAGGGCGAGGCGAGGGCGAGGGAGGCGGCGGCGGTAGTGGCGGCGGCGGCAGCGGATCAGGAGACGGCGGCGGAGGGGGCCAGTACTCCACGCAATCGATGATCTGGATGGATTCACGTGGGAGTCGAAATGGATTGAACTGCGGGTGGCACAGATGGGCAATGGCCATTCAGTGATGGGAGAGTGACAGAGCACAGGCTCCAGACAGCGCGGAGGCGGTGCACTAGCGGTGCACACAGAGGCGCGCGGTGCAGGAGCAATGTCACACTGGCGCCGCGCAGTAAACTACATGTAGCGCGTGTGTGCAGAGAGCGGCCTCAAGACGACTCACCATGATCTTGATGAGGAAGGGCTCGGACGTCAGGGTGGGCCGGCCGTTGTGGACACCCCCCTCGATATGCAAGCGCACGTTCTTGTCTCCAGGCGAGGCTGCAGCAATTGTGATGCGGCCGATGTCACTGTCCTCAGTGCCTCGACACGATGGTGGCGTGCAGTGTGCCACGCCGAGTGTCTCCGATCCATGCTCATTCGTGCGGGTAGCGATGAGGTTCATGGGATGATCGAGCAGGTTCGTGGGAGTATCAATGACGACGGCATGCACAGTTGGTTTGCCAATGGCTAATCCTGAAGGCGTGCCTAAAATGATGTCCGAAGGAAGGCTCGTGGGCCAACCATTTGCAAAGCGGAGCTCGAGGTCGACACCCACGCCCGCCTCAGGGTTGGACCAGGAGGCACGCGTGACGAGCAGATAGTCGGGATGGCCGTTGCGCTGGAGGAAGCCGCACGAGAGCGGCGCTGGTGTGGGTTGATAAATGGGTTCCGACATTATTATATTTTTGAGATCCTGCATGCAGAGCAACAACTCGTGGAGGCTGCCGGGAAGCGCGCGCCGTGTCGGCGCGTAATTCTCCCTGTGCAGTGGCTCCTGTGCTTGGGGGCCCGGCTGAGCGTTGTGTTGAACGGTTCCTTGGACCAATCAACCGGGCCAGTTTTCGGGCACGCACTACGCGCGCGCGGCCGCACATGGAGCGTCCCTCTGCCGCACACGATGTCGGCTACGAGACTCATCCAGCCACGACACCCACCGTCGATTACGGGCAGTCGCCTAGGAGCGACTACGAGAGCACTGTGAGGACGCCTCGGTCGGAAGCCTCGTCGTATTCGTACTCCTACACTTACTCCTCGCCATCGGAGCGCAGTTTCACGACCGAACGCGAGGAATCGATCCTCTCAAAACTGGCCAGCGGCGCCGGCGAGTTTTTCGGTGCCGTGGACCAAAGCTTCATGTGGTTCGCAGAGAGGCCAACCGAGCCGCTGGTGCCGCCGCCCCCATGCCCCGAGCGCCGCTGGGGAGCGAATCCGCGCCCCGACCGCCACGCGCCCCACCTCGTATGGCGAGAGGTCGGCGAGCTACGGTCGGCAGTGCTCGAGAATGTGCAATCGCAGAAGGTGCTCGCACACGAGCTGCGCTCCAAGGACGAGGAGGCGCAGGCGCTCGCTCGGTGTGGCGAGGACGAGCTGCACTCAAAGCAGGAGCAGCTGCAACAGCTGCGCGAGCGTGTGGATCTTGCGCCGGTGGAGCGCGCCAGGCGTCTCGAAGGCCTCCACTCGCGGCTGCGCGCGGCGTCCGCAGCGGTGCAGGAGGCACGATCAGTGGTTGATGTGGACCGGGGTCAGGCGGTGGCAGTTGAGCGTGAAGAGTGGCTTGCTGCCGAGGAGAGAGTTGCGCGGCTCGCAGCCGAGGCGGCGCGCGAGGCAAGCGTTGCTGAGGCGGCCGAGAACGCGATGCTGCATGACCTCTCCAAGCACGTGGAGCATCTGGCGAGGCTAGAGGACGCGATGGGCGATGCGGCAGTCGTTCCGCTCGCCGCCTCGCGCAGGGCTCGCGCCGCGCTCATGCGCGACGAGCTACTCGAACGACGCGTCTCGGTGCCGCGTCGCACGCACGAGCCACCGGCTGTCCTCGGTCGCCGCCTCGCCGCGCTCCGCCGAGGCAACCAGCTCACGCATCGCGGGCCCAGTGCCCAGGGCGACGCTCACAATGGCATCATCGACCATCTGTGGCTGAGGCTCAGCGACGATCGGCCGCCTCGGCTGCTTCTAGCGGACGGCACGGCGCTCCCCCTCACTCAGTGCTGCCGAATCGTCGTCGGGCCAGCGGAGCGATTTGCACCTCAGCTCCTCGAGGCTCTACGATCGCCGCCGCCGCCGCGGCCTCCTGACGGTCGCGCCCACCTCTGCTTCACCCTCTTGTTCCGCTCCATCGACACATTAGAGGCCCCCGGCGGCGAAGCAACGGAGGCGCGAGCGCCCCCACCGTTGCATCTCGTGGCGCCGAACAGTGCCGTACTCTTGGATTGGGTGCTTGGACTGCAGCCACTGTGCAGCGTGTGGCCCGCCGATCGGCTCTCAGCCGCAAGAGTGCGTTGGCGCTCGCTGCGGGTGCGGGTCGTTGCGAGGTAGAACCGCCGCCCCGCAGCGCGCAGCGGGTTCCGTGTTGTTTGGATGTTTCGTAGCAGCCGTATGAAAATGAATGGTATGTGTCGGCGGAACAGCCCAAAAGGAAAAGCCAACGTGGAACGTCATCAGGCGGGCGTCAAACCGGGTAGGAAACCGCCGGGGCTGTGCGGAATTGTGATCAAAACATCTGGCAGACTGTAAGCACTCATGGAGCGGACTCGAGACACTCTGACGTCAGACGTCGGTATTCAGTATACTTGTCAGTATACCGGTACTTGTGTTGACCGGTTGAGCGGAGCCGTGCTTTGAGACGGAGTGTGGTGAACGCGGGTGCGTCCGCGAAGTAACTGACTGACTGACTCTAGTTTTGCGCAAATGTACACAAACTTTGTCGTAACCGACGTTTCGCCGATCACGTGAACGGAACGGTCGGAGTCGCGACACGCTACCCTGTGTGCCAACGCTGTGCGGTGCACCGGTGCTGCGCGTTTTCGCGTCAGCCTGCGACAGCAGGGAGCGCACCCACATGAAAGCAGCTCCTGCTCCATTTGACTTTTTACTCGATCCAACCGATGGAGCTCATGTACGCCCTGGTCCCCAGATCAGGCACTCAGAATGGATGGCCAACTACGCCGAATACCAAGCAACTCGGCACCTACCCCAACGGGAGTTGGCCAACGGGAGTTTTGCAACCGACAGCCTAGTTGAGGACCTGGCGCTGATTGAGGGGCTCTCGCCGACTACCGTCGGGCTCAGAATCTGCAAGACACCGCTGCGCCGAGGCGTGCACCCGCGCGTGATAGCGATCTTGAACGAACCGGATCAGCCATCCCGTCCTCAGAGGGCCTCGAGCTCGCCGAAAAACAGGTTTGTGTCACGGATTCTGCTCCCGGACTCGCCCTGGACCGGGCTTCCACTGAAACCAGAACACAAAGCACGCGTCTACCGACCAATGACGGCGCAAACAAAAGCTCGAGTTCATCACAAGCCTTGTCGCTTCCTTCTGCACTTGCGACGTGGCAGTACATCAGAGGTTACATCAGAGGGGTCATCATGCTCTCGGCAAAAAGCTTTCAGTATCGTAATCGCGCAGGGCTCCAAGCGAAGTGTATTCACAAGCAGTGAAAGCGCTGGGAGCGAGCATTGGTTGGAAGCGGACGCCTTTTCGCGGCGGCATCGCCATCGTAATGCCCTTGCCGAGCGTGCAACCTTTGAGTCCGACTCTGGCCACCTCCAGGTGCTCAACAAAGAGACGCAGCGGGCTCAGCACGAACTTCCTGGCCGCGTCCGCGAATTGCGTCGCAATCGGATACTTGTTCCTTTGCACACAGAGGACGACATGGGTGAGGACAGCGAGAGGGCCGATGTTCCATTTGACGTTTACAAGTCGATTTGGCAGCCTCGGGTTCTCTCCGCAGATTCGGGGGACCTCGTGGATAGCGATGAGGTGAGGCTGGCACGCTTTTGCCATGAATGGGCCGAGGCGTTGCGGATGGGTCTTGTCAAGGTCATCATTGCTGATCCCAACTACGAATCGAACCAAATCGTCGATGAGGTCCCAGACGAGGTGCAGCTGGTGGGGGAGGTACTCTGGAAGCACGCTCGTCTGCTTTCGGTGGTCTTTGCAAAATACGCTTCTTTGGGTCTGCGATTGAATGGAATGACTTTCCAGAGCTGGATGGCGTTTGTGACGGAGTGCGCACTGGTCGACAAGAATTCGACGGCGTGCAAGGTGAGCGACTTGGAGCACGTGTTCAGGGTTACTTCAATTGACAGCCCGGATGCCGCCAAGGAGCTGAGACGCCCTGGCTTCATGATCGCTCTCGTCAGACTCGCTATCAACATGTATATTGCAGATAGGCAGCTCAACGAGGTCAGTAGCGCAGTGGATCGGATTCTTGGTGTGCTTGTTCAGGCAAGCATTGATACTCAGGTGGCGCAAGAGCCCGACGTGTTCCGACTCCGTTTCTGTTACATACATCCCACTTGTGAGATCCTACAAACCAACGCCAAGGTGCTCCGCCGATGCTTTGAGTGTATCTGCAGGCTGAGCTTCGATGGTCAAGTCAAAGCTCAGGTAGACGCATGCTCGGCTGAGCAGTGGCTTAGAACCATGCGTGCGCTGCACATGATCGATGTGGACTTGAGCGAGTGCGACGCACTGCGATGCTTTGCCTCGAGTCGGATGGTGGTGGGCAACTACCACACCCAGCGCGGTCGCCACGAGGAGACACACCTGGCATTCGAAGGCTTTCTGGAAGCGGTTTGCAGGCTGGCAGCGCAAAAGGCGTTGCCCTCTGATCAAGAGGTCAAAGAGTGGGCAAGAGAGGAGGGCCATCCTGCCAATGTGGGCAAGTACCTTCAACACCTTCGTACTGTGCGCAGAAAGGTCGCCCTAGCAATGATGCGCGAGCGTAAGATTGAGTGGGGAGGATATGTCCCGATCAAAGCCTTCCGATGGCGCCTGCAGCGCACGATCGAGATCCTTCAGCATGAGGTGAACCAATTCAAACCGCCATGGGTAATTCCGCTCGAGGAAGCGCGCGTCACGCCGTCCTGTCCGCCTTCCCAAATCTCCCCATGTGCATAGAGCCAACCTACTGAGTACTGTGCCGGTAACGGTAAAAAGACACCCCGGGGGAGCCGGTATAGTTTTGCAGTCGAAAGAAAATAACTTCTACTTGCGTGGACTTGGGATCGGCCTCGAAAATCGCGAGTGCACCGTGACGCCCCGAATCGTTTCGAGACTTATTTCCCAAACGGGCACAAAACTCCACGCACAGCACACAGTTACATTTTCTTCGCGATCGCGCGCAACGCGTCGCAACATCGTGGAGGTTGCATAGGAACTAGGGCACGATATCAAGCCGAAGTCATGCTCCCACGCAATGGGTTCCTACACGAGTCTAGGTCATCTCCGATTATTGGCCCCGGACTTGGACGACCCATGTCCCCTCGTTTTGAGCCCATCATTACCTGTGGCCCCGACACAGAAGGGTACGACCTACCAAACGTAACGCTTTACAAAATGAATGGCAGCGCGTCTGTGTCGAGGTTTGGAAGAGGATTTGGCCGAGTGACAAAGCATCGCATTGAGGAGATGGATGCCAACCTGCAGCGCATGGGCGGCGCTGCTGTCGACTTCCACTCTGTTCCTCCTTTGAGGACGACAAAGGCCCCCCGTATTGGCCCAGGTCCCGGCCGGCCCATGAGCCCGCGCCTGGCCGATATGTCCAGCCCGCTTGGGACGGATGCAATGTACGACTTGCCTCCGCCCGAAGTTCGATCCACCTGTCCGCGACAGCCGCGAACGACTGCCTGGGATCCAAAACTCGCCCGCTTCGCGAAAGAAAAAACCTTTGAGTGCGACGAGATGTACGATCTTCCACCGGTCGACACGTACCAAAAGATTAATTCAGCATGCGTGACGCGTCTTGGCAGCTCGGGCCCGCGCATTGATCCGCTTCTTTACAAGCACGGAGAGGGCGCAGACCGTTTCTACGATATCCCGCCCGTCGAGATCACACGGCCCTGGACCCCGACGGTGCATCGGTTTGGGGCGCAAGTCATTCGCCCCGAGGTCATCACCCCGATCCGTATTCCTTCTCAAGAAGCGCCGCCTTGGCTCGGCCGCCTCTCGGCGTACAAACCACGCCCACGCACCCCCTTTTTCGACAAGAACGGCGCCCATCAGATTCTCCGCAACGCAATGCTGCGGAAGCCATCGCCCACGCGCAAGCACTAACCTGTGCGGACGCAGCCGCGACTTTTTCTCAAAAGGAAGGAGATATGCTCAAATGGAAGTGCCATGGATGCAACCATTTTTCAGCTTTCCCAAGGTGTGGTTTGCGCTGCCCATGGCAGGAGCGCAGGAGGCAGGACACAGGCGACTTCAACGGATTGCCCTGTTTCGCGGTTTGGGGGATCATGCGTCTGCGTCATGGTCTGCGTGCCGGTACCAGGGCGTGCGTTTCGCGAGCGTTGCGCAACCTATGGCTGTGCTCTTTAATGACGGGGACCTGTCGGTGTGTAGAGACGTCTTCTGGTTCTGTCGGTATGCGTGTGTCTCGGTGTGCCACAAGTGTGAAGTGAGAAACGTGTCATAGACTGCGTAGACGCGTCTAGTGCCGGGTGTCGGGCCAGGGGTAACTAATCTGACTCGTTACGTCGCGTATTATACTCGGATCGCGCGACGTTCGAACCCCCCGGCCCATCTCGCATCTGCATCTCCGCGCCGCGCGGGCGCCGTTGGGCGCCGGCCATCGGTGCGGCGCGTCGGGCGGTCCGGGGGCGGCCCCCCCTGCCGTTACCACTGCGCCCGCGTAAGTGGCTAAGTGCGCGCGCGGAGTGCGGTCGCGTATGCGGCGCGCGCGCGCGCGAGTGCAGTCGAATGATTGACGAATGGGTAGTCGGAACGGTCGAGCAATGGCAAGAGCAATGGGAATGGCAAGGAGCAATGGTCGATAAAGCGTCGAAAGTACGAAAGGCTGTTTTCTCGCGACTCGCCATACTCGATAGGTTACGGAGTCGAGAAACGATAATTCACAACACTTAAAGTCTTCACTTATTACCTTAGAAAAACATGGAACCGCACTTCCGCACACCAAGTAATGGCCACGCGAGTCGCGAGACGCGAGACCGAGAGAGTCTCGTGTAGACGTTATGTAGACGTGTACAGTACCAGTACATGTACATCAGTACATGTATTGTCTTTTAGTACGAGTCACGCATAACGACGTCAATTGAACGGCGTGCTCTCAAATCGTACGCTCATCATACGGTACGACTGGCCGCTCTACGAAAAGTCGAAAACAGCGTGGCTGATCAATACCGTATGATCAGCCACGTTCATACCTCGCGCGACGAGACAAACTTCAACAGTAACGGGTTTTTTTCCCCCCCTAGCGCGTGACTCTTCTGTCGCTTCAGCACAAGATGCCTCCCATTCGTCGCCCTGGTGGCAGCTCGTCCAAGGGTGCGCGCCCAGCGGCCACTTGTGGGCCTTAATGCGCGCACAACTTCTGTTTGCACCATCTTTAGTCGGATCCCAACCCCTGGCATGAACATCATCGCGCGCTCCCATGCCCAGCGTCCTCTATCCCATCGACATTGATGGCTTTCCCCGCCAGCGCTCTCGCATGCACACTCTAGATAGCCGGAGGAGAGACGCGCGCGCGTCCCGATGCAGACTCGCGCGCTCTTCGCACACTCGCTGCATTGGCTCACGGCCTGCATCCCGCGCCGTTCCTTACTGATTTGAGCAGCCAAGAAGCCCGGCCTGTCTGAGGAGCAGATCGAGGAGATCCGCGAGGCGTTCAACCTGTTCGATACGGATCACTCCGGCTCGATCGACTACCGCGAGCTCAAGGCCGCGATGCGCGCCCTCGGCTTCGAGGTCAAGAAGGAGGAGCTCCGCAAGATGATCACGGACATTGACGCGGACGGCTCGGGCCACATTGAGTTCCCCGAGTTCCTCGAGATGATGACCGGCAAGATGGGCGAGAAGGACACCAAGGAGGAGATCATCAAGGTCTTCAAGCTCTTCGACGACGACTCGACCGGCAAGATCTCGTTCAAGAACCTCAAGCGCGTCGCCAAGGAGCTCGGCGAGAACATGACCGAGGAGGAGCTCCAGGACATGATCGACCAGGCCGACCGCGACGGCGACGGCGAGATCAACCCGGATGAGTTCTACCGCATCATGAAGAAGCGCGGCGACAATCCGCTCGATGACCTCCTCGATGACGACGAGTAGAGTCGCGTCGAGCACGTAGCGGCGGGCTCGTCTTAGTAACGAAGTGTGACGGCTTTTGAACCGCGCCACTCCCGTAGCGTAGGGCCCCGGGGGTTGCAATTCAATTCAATCGTTGTTCAAGCATTTTCCAAATACGTTTAAAGCACACAACCATGCCGTCTGGTCAACATGATGCGACATGTCCGGACGCGCACCGTGACGGCCGCGCGTGACGGACGGCCTGTTGCCTGTTCGCTGTTGCTGTTCCCGCTGCGCAGCCGGCAAAGTGTTAGCAAAGTGCGAAGTACAAAGATCAAAGTCCGAAAGTGACGTGTCGCACGACGCCGCGCAGCCGGTCGGCCCGGTGAACGGCGGAACCGTAACAATAAACAAACGACGCTCAACGGTTCAGCGCGGGGGGCGGGGCCCCCGGGGCGGTCATGGGCGGTGGGGGAGGGGATACCGGAGTGTAGGCACTAGAGCATACATTCAGCCTGTCTCGAGTCCATCTGTCATCATTTCATGGTTTTCCTGGGGTACTATGACATGGGCGGTCCCCCCGCGGGTGATTGTCGCGCTCACAGGAAAATCCAAGCACTCATGAAGTTCCTTCCTGCGGCACTCGTGCGCGCTGTAGAGAGAGAGATCGATAAGGCCTCTCGAGACATCCGCGACGCCCTCGGTACGCCGTCGATGCCTCGCGAGACACCCTTCGCCCGGCTCTACGAAGGCAACCACTTGTACACGTGGCAGCCAGGCACTCATTCATCGATCTGCCGCGTGCAGCCGCCAGACGGCGCCATCCGGGCATCGGAGTGCATGTTTGTCATCCGGACACCGACCGGCGAGGTGGGCAAGTTCAACAGCAGGAGCGGAAAGGCGACTGTCGCCCTGCATGGTAAGGAGATCAACGTGAACGAGTACGAGTTCCTCACTCTTCGGCCGGGCTCGAGTGCGAGCTGGCGAGTGGTCTTCGCACTGCCCGGGCCATGCCTTGCGCCCTTGGCGTGGGCGAGCTCGAGGATGGCGGTGGTGCGGCCGGCCGATGCAAATCGCTTCCCCGAGCGCGACCCAGGCAAGTACATCGCCGACGAGTCGAGTTGTTGTGTAACGCACGCGGGCAAGGTGGTGACGCTCAAAGAGGCCGAAATCGAATTCCTCATCATCGAGGAGCAGCAAACCGGCGTCGCGCACGAGGAGCAGTGGGTGCTCGTGCCACCAGTTCGCCCGTCGCCCATGTACTTTTGGGAGCGTCCCACCAAAGTTGAGGATGGTATGCTCGTGCCAGAGGGCGCTGTCAAGGCGTCCGATCGCATGTTCGTGGTGCGCGCGGCCAATGGCGAAGCGGGCAAGTTCGTCGTGGGCGAGGGCGTCGCAAGTGTCGCCCTCAACGGGCGCGAGCAGACGGTCGACGACTATGAGTTTCTGGTCCTGGCGCCCGATGTGCGCTATGCGTGGAGCGTCGAGCCTCCGCCAAATTGTGTGTGGGCCTCGGCACGCATGGCGGTGATCCGTGCGGCCGACTCGAAACCACCGATACGGTTCCCCGACCGCGACCCAGGCAAATACCTCGTCGATGAGCAGAAAGCGCGGATCGCGCAGCTGGGTAAGGAGGTGACACTCGAAGTGGGCGAGTACGAGTTCCTGAGCGTGTGGCGCGGCACCGAAGTGCCCGGCAGTACCGAAGTGGGACTCGTCGTGACAGGTGCTGGTTTGGGCGTGTGCAATGGCTTCTACAGGTTGGTGACGGAGACGCCGGAGTGGGCAAACGGCAACCCCTGCTTCCAGAACGCGTACGGTGCAACTATTGGGTGGGGCGACACCGACTGGACGCGCAAGAAGGGATACCCTGAGGGCGTGGGTTGCTGGGGCGTGGGGTATGATGGTCATCATCGGTACATGGCGCGCGGCGACTCGCCCTTGCCACCCGCGACGGGCTGGGTGGTACGCGAGGACCCCAAATGGAAGTATCCTTCGGTGGCACCCACGCTCAACCTCGCGCGTATGGCGAAAGGGCTGGCAGCCGCCGCTGGGCATCTCGAGATGATGGGCGCGGGCTTGGACGTTTGTAATGGCTCGTACCGGTACGTGCCCGAGGACGCCCTCTCCGCCGAGCAGGTGGCCCTCGCTTCAGGCAAGCCCTTCTTCTGCAACGAGCACGGCGCAATTATTGCCTGGGGCGACACCGACTGGACGCGCAAGAAGGGATACCCTGAGGGCGTGGGTTGCTGGGGCGTGGGGTATGATGGTCATCATCGGTACATGGCGCGCGGCGACTCGCCCTTGCCACCCACGACGGGCTGGGTGGTACGCGAGGATCCCAAATGGAAGTATCCTTCGGTGGCACCCATGCTACGGCGTAACCCGGCGGCTGCCTCGTCAAAGGGTGAAGGTGCGATCAGCGGCGGAGGAGGAGCGCGGGAGGCTCTAGGGCCGGTGGTCGAGGCACGTGGCGAGAAGCTCAGCGCAGCCGCCCAGGCTGCCGAGAAGCTCAGCAACGAGGCCGAGACCTTCGCCGATCTGGCGACGCAACTTCGCAAGGCTAACACGGGTGGGTTCTTGGGTAATTTCTTGGCGATTGACTGACCGGAGGCGCGGGCGGCTGACGGCGACGCGCCTCTGTAGCTGCACGCGTACCTCGTTTTGGTCGTCGAGAGACGAGACGGGCGACGCGCCTACCGCCACCTTCTGTACTAGGTGCAAGAGTGAGCAAAGTATAGTGCACACAGGCCAGTGTGGCGTTGATTCACATTGATACCAGTGATGTGGCGTTGATTCACATGCGAAGTCACGCGACGCCACGCGCGCACAGTCGCTCCACGCTCGCATACTGTGCACACGCACCTCGCTTGACGCTCGTCGCCGTCGCCGAGACTTGCTTGCAGCTCGAGAGGCTGATCATGAGGCGAGGCGAGGTGTACAAGAGCGAAGAGGCGAGGTACCGAGAGGGTACAGTACTGTACATCCGAATCGCACAATACTTACACAATACTCCACGATATGCAGTTGCAGATGGCTAGGCACCGTCACACCTGAGATTGTACGTTCCGAAGCTAGGGACCCTAGGGCGCGTAACCGAAAGGCATATCAGAGACTCACCGGATTCAGTGTCCCTTGGAGACGTTCCTCTGTTCAGTATTCCGTTCTCCAATCAATCCGGTCGCTTCAGACAGCCCGTTCTCAGCCCGGCTGCCGGCGCACGGCACTGGCGGACACTTGCACAGGAAGATGTAGCAGCAAGGGCTCGCCTCCTTGCCGTCGCCTGTGTCACGAACACTCCGGCGCCCCCACAACCACCCTTGCCAATAGATGAGGTAAGCCATCGTGATGAAGACTAGATCCGCCACGAGATAGTGAGACCAGACCCAGCAGCCTGTCCAGTTGCTGTAGACGAGGCAGCTCTCTAGGCCGTTGATGTGCGGCTGGAAGACCTCCCAGATCGAGTGCTCCTGCACGACGCTCTCGGCGCCCACCTCCACCCACACGTTCAGCGACGAGTTCGCCGAGCGGTTGAAGAGTGCATGGTTGTGTGTGTAGAAGGAGATGGCGCCGTCGATTTGCATCTCGATGGGCGGCCCTAAGCGCCTCCTCATCTGTTGGCACCCCTCCGGCGTGTACAGGACGCCCTGCATGCCAAAGAAGCCCCTGCTGCCTAACTCTTCGAAGTCAGGAGCCGCTGCCCCCGGCACGGCCAGCCACGGCGACATGCCGCTAAAGAGCTCGACCGGGCCGAAGATGATGACGTCAGCGGCACCGGTCTTCGTGAGCTCGAGCGCCCGCGGAAACTGCGTCTCAAATGTCACCTTGTTCGGCCGAGCGTCCTCCTCCAAGACGAGGGTTGTGTGGTTCTCACTGCACACACTCAGATGCGAGAGGTAGATGCCGATCGCCCCCACAGACACGAGCTCGTAGGCGCGCCTTGGGCCCTCCTCAAGGCTGAGCCGGGCAAGGGGCGTGATGAGCCCGTCGAGCTCGCACTGCGTCGGCGAGGCATGCGAAAGATCCACGGTCAGGTCGCTGCGTTCCACCACGTCGACGAAGCCAACATCCTGGAAGAGGGCAACAGCTGGCGAGCCGCCTTTAAGCGTGATGATGCGTACAGGCACGGTTCGCCAATCCGTAAAGGTGGTGGCTGGCCGACGGTGCGTCAATACAGGTTCGGTGATGCTCCAGTCAAACAAAGTGAGCCCCGTGGGAGTACCGGGAAGCTGGCCACCATCATGCTTCAGGCCAGCCTGGAGCCGGATCTTCTCAATCTCCGATGGGCTGTATCCTCCTTCGTGTCCTTCACGCGACCTGTACAGGAGGTCCGTGCTCACGGTACCGTAGTACTTGGAGTCGCCGCCGCCGTAAGTTACGGCGGCCGTAACGGCGTTACGGGCGCCATCGTCATCGCCGCCGACGCCGGTGGCCGTAGTTGCCGCCGTCCTCATCACTGCCGCCTTCCTAACTGGCGCTGCCAATCTCGAGTGGCCGGCAATCTCCATGGGCTCATCGTCGCTGGCCGTTCGGACGCTCTTCGGGCCCCACAGAAGAAGAGCCATGCAGGGCCAGATGCGCACCATGAGTGCCCCAAGGGCGCTTATGCCGTGCGTCACCCAGGGACGACCTCTTCGCAGAGAGTCCAATGCCAAATCAGGGTTGGTTCACAAATCTGGGTTTGGCCGCATGCATTTCACCAGGATGATTCTATAGTAATCGATCGAGTGTTTCTACATTCCACTTTACAATACAAACAAGAAAAACGACATAGTACATGACTCATCGGGCGGGCGGAGCGCGGAGGGCGCCCTTGGGAGGGCGCTCAGTGATGTGTGATCACCCACGTCCGGTCAGATGGGCAAATGTGTGAAGCCCCGCCGGGGAGAGCATGTTGAGAGATTTCTTTTTCAATTTCATAATCTGGTTCATGTAAAGAGTTGCCGAACCTTGCGCACGCTGCTGCCTTCCCCAGCCTGAGCCTCCACCATCTCGGGGCGCAAGTCCTCCTCGTCGAGGGCGTCGTCTTCGTCGTCCGTGTCCTCATCCGGCTCCACCGGCCCAAACTGCTCGCACCCCAGCGCGAACGCCTCGTCGCCGAAGCGCTCAAAGTGGAGCTCGAGCTCAAAAGTCGGGGGGTACCTCTCGCTGTACTTCTTCTTGCAAGCATGGTCCACCTCCTCCCTCTTGAGCGTGAGCACGCCTCCGGAGCCGTCCCCGGAGCCGTCCTCGCCGCATTGAGCGGCGAGGAACGCCGTGTGTACCCAAAAGTGGCCGATGACCACCTTTTTGTGGAGTGGCGTGGATGGCTTGTCGTAGATGGTGAACTTGGTGTCGGCTGCGATGACGAGGTAGGGTGTCTCGGAGCCGCTCACGAGAGCCACTTCGTGTCCGTACTCGACGCGCGCCGGCTTAGCGTGCCATGTCGAGGATTCGAAGATCACGTGCTTCTGCGTCGTACACGTACACCCGAGGATACGGCCGTTGGCAGCCTTGGCGGCCTCCGTGGACCCAAAGAGCTCGCGGGGCACTAGGCTCGAGTGACATACGACAAGGTACGGATGGCACGCTCCGAGCTCGCGGTGCTTCGAGTGCGGGCAGCCCCTCATGATGAGTTTCGTCACCCGAAGCCGGGGCTGCTCGATGGCATCCCATCGAAATCCGAGCGATCGGAGCAGCTTACACGGCCACGCGCCCGCCTCGTCTCCGTCATTGCTGTACTGTGAATGTGATGAGAGGGAGAGGGCAGCGGAGGGCCTCGGCGGCGGCGGCGGCGGCGGCGGCGGCGGCGGCGGCGGCGGCGGCGACGGCGACGACGACGATGACGATGGCTGCGGCACCTCCTCTGGCGGCAACGACGACGGCTGCGGCTGCGTGCTCTTGCCGAGCGCCATATCGAGCGCCGTTGTCCCCTCGGCCTCTGTGGAATGGACATGCCCGTTACGGCGCCCATCGAGTTCGCCGCTGTCGGCGCAGCCTCTGCCGCCGCCGCCATACCGCTCGCAAAAGTAGCGCACGTACCGCTGCTGGCTTGGGATCGTAACGCCCTCACCGTCGTGTGTGCGCCTGGCGCCAAACAATTCAATCGCCTCCCTCGCACTCGTGGCGATGCCCTGATGGATCAGGACGCATGCAACGATCAGGCCGGTGCGCCCCTTGCCTGCCTTGCAGTGGACGGCGGCGACATTGTCCGGATGCCGGTCGAGCCACTCTTTCATTGTCACACACAGCGGATGGATCATATCGAGCACCGGCGGGTTATGGTCATCAAACGGCCAGTGGAGCACGCAATCTGCGTGCATCTCCCCTCCGAGAGTGATCGGCGGGTACACGCGCTCTTCACACAGGTTGAAGACCCGGTAGTGGTACCCCGGATGGTACGTGCCGAAGAATCGCTGAACCTGCTCGACATCGTTGCGGTAGTACCCTTCCAGCCCAGCCGACGGGTACGCCATCGCAATGAGCCGCGGCGTGATGTACGTGAGGTCAAGGTCGAAACCATCCTGCTGGAAGCGGGTCTTATTGAGGCTGACCGCGCCACGCACCATGCCGAGCGCGGTGGATAGGAGCGACGACTTGGCCATCGAGCGGGAGAGCACCGTCTTCGCCAGGCCGGTCGCGATCGTGTTGTGGTAGTCAGCGGGTCGGCTTGCTACGTGGGTGAGGAAGAGCTGCTGCAGCTGTTGCCGCTCGCGCGTGAAATCGCTCGGATTCACGAGGCCACAAGCGACCACACGTTGCTTGAGCTCCACCATGCCAAGCTCCGCGAGCGACTCGAGCGTCACGGCTGAAGCGGCGCGCAGCTTTTCGAGCCAGTCATCACGTGCAGCGGCGTTGTGCGCCTGCAGATAAAAGGTGGCCTGGGGATCCTCGGGCCAAAATACGCACAGAGTGAGGGGCCGATCCACCTCGTCGTCGGCTTGCCGCACGCCCACACCTTGTAGGTGCAGATGGCCGTTGGGCTGGGTCGACCTTGCGGTGTCCAAGTAGTAAAGGACGTGGCCGGAAAGGACGCAATGCCGAGCGCGCCAGTTGCCAAGGCCGCCGCGCTGCCCAGTACTGCCGCCACGCTTCGTCAGCGTGCCTTCCACACTCACGCTCTGCTTGTCGGGCAGCGTTCCGCCGCGCTGCACGAAGAAGCACGTCATGGACGCTCACACGACTCAAGTGACCTGACATTTCCACAAAAAGCGTGTGAACAAATCCCAAAGCGGGCATGTTTTGAAACCTTTGTGCTCGGATAATTCTCATGAGAGAGGCCGATAGGATCCGTTTTTGCCGATGCTTCGCGGCCTCCGCTCTTCCGCGTTGCCCGCACGTCGGTTGTGCACCGCTGCGTCCAATGCCGCGGCCATTTCCGCGCAGGGCAGAGGCTATGGCCTCAAGTTCTACCAGTTCTCCTACGTGGACCTCTTCGGCGTGCAGCGGAGCAAGCTCGTGCCGGCGTCCCGAGTTGAAGAGATTGCCACGGGCGGCGCGGGCTTCGCGGGTTTTGCGTCGCACCTCGACATGGACCCGACCATGGGTGATCTGCTCGCCATCCCGGACCCGGCCACGCTCACGCCGCTGCCTTGGCAGCCCGAGGTGGGCTGGCTCTCGTGCGACCTCGTGCTCTTTGGCAAGGAGTTGCCGCACGGCCCTCGCAACGTGCTGCGCGGCGTGCTGGCCAAGCTAGCCGAGGAAGGGGTCACGCTCAAGACGGGCGTCGAGTGCGAGTTCTTCATCCTTGATGGCAGCGGCCGGGCCGTCTCCGATCCGCTCGACGTGCAGGCGAAGCCGTGCTACGACGCTCAGGCGCTCATGCGGCGCTACGAGCTCATCTCGACGCTGGTGACGCACATGGAGGCGATGGGCTGGGGCCCGTACCAGGCGGACCACGAGGACGCCAATGGCCAGTTCGAGGTCAACTGGGACTACAATGACGCCCTCGTGACAGCTGATCGCGTGGTCCTCTTCAAGTACATGGTTCGCACCCTTGCGGAGCGCGCGGGCTTTCGCGCCACGTTCATGCCCAAACCGTTCGCGTCGCTCACGGGCTCGGGCTGCCACGCGCACATCTCGCTGCACGAGCCGGGCACGGGCAAGAACCTGTGCAAGGGCGGTGCGCCGGAGATGCATGGGCTCTCACCCCGTGCGCTCTCATTCACAGCCGGCCTTCTGAACCATGCGCCGGCCATGACGGCGCTGACGAATCCCACTGTGAATTCATACAAGCGGCTGGGCGCGCGCATGACGTCATCGGGCGCGACGTGGTCACCCACGGCTGCCACCTGGGCGGGCAACAACCGCACTGCGCTCATCCGCGTACCGGACGATCAGCGTCGCATGGAGCTCCGGCTCGCCGACATGAGCGCCAACCCGTATCTGATGGCCGCCGCCATCGGTGCGGCCGGCCTCGATGGGCTGCGCGCGCGGAGTGTGCCGCCGCTACCGACGGACCGCAACATGTACGACCCTTCTGATCCGGTCGCCGCCGCCGCCATCAAGGCCGCCCCGCCGCTGCCGAGCAACCTGAAGGCTGCGCTTGACGCCCTCGACAGCTCCCAGGCGCTGCGCTCCGGCCTGACCGACGCCTTCGTGGATAGCTACCTCAAGCTGCGCCGCGCGCACTGGGACGAGTATGCGCGCCACCTCTCGCCCTGGGAGATTGAGGCGTACTTCGATGTGTGACGCGTAAGTGACGCGGCCGCGCACTGCTCGCGAGAGGGGTCGAGCAGAGGTCCTGGCGCGACGTCATTTCGTCAACGCTGCGCGGCCGTTTTGCGTGCTGTTAACATGTGATCGTATAGAAATGGCCGAGCGGCGCGGCGCGCGCACCGCACAGAGGCGTGGTGTCGTGTTCGCGGACCGTGCGCGTTGGTGACCGCTCCTTTTGGACCGCTCGAAGATGGTGACTCTCTTGACTCTTCAAGAGGACCCTGCTCTTTTTCGCAGTCCACACGCTTGAGGCTCCAACAAAAAATTGCTCTCGTGGCGATCGAGTGCGCGTCCGTGAGCCCCGTTTGAAGAGAAGTACAATTGTACAGACCCTCAGACCGGTGGTCGTGCGTCTTGCCGAGATGGCAACTTAACGTGAACGTGAACCACGGTGTCTTTTTACCGTACTATTGTACCGTATACCGTATCCCGTGTGTGTCCCGGCTCCCCCCGGTGTCTTTTTACCGTATACAGCACCTCTTCTATCAAACATTTCAAGATTGCTTGCCTCAGGGTTCTCCCCTCATCCCCCCGTGGAATGACGAAATGCAAGGATTGCAAATAATGATCGGCGTGTTTCTAAGCCTCTCGCTTGGCACCGCACATGCGCTCCAGGCCTCACCAACGACGCGCTATGTGGCTTCTCGAAGGTGCCGTGCAGCCATACCTGCTGCATCAGATCTTGTTTGCGAAGTTGCCAAATGTTTCAAGGTTGAAGGGATTGCCTTTTTCAACGCTATGCGGACCCCAGCAGCTCTGGTGGCCGCCGCCGCTATCAATGACGCGTCTGTATTGACCCGCGTGGAGGATGACATCAAGAAATCGCGTTCGATGATGGCTCTGCGCAATGCATACCTAATGCTGAATCTGATCGCTTTTGGTGTGGAGACGCTCTGCATCTTTGTCTCCACACACGCCATTATGCGCCTTCAGATGCGGCCGCCGTCGACAACCATGGCTTGCTCTCTGGTTGCGCTCCTGCGCGGCCCCGGGTTCGAGTTCGAATACGTGAGTGTGCGCGCCTCCTTCATGTCAGGTCTCCTTTCTTTTGCAGCAGCTCAGGCCCTCAGGGCTCGCGTGTCGCTCCGAGAGTCTAAAGAGCTTGCCGACGGTGCAATGTGGCTCCTTCTGTCGATCGTAGCGATGCTGCTCGTGTATAACAACTCTATGAGCATCACATACGGCGGTTTTGGTGGTCTTCTCGGCAAGTGGCTTTGCATGAGTTGGGCACTAGCAATCTCAAGACTCAATTTTCGGCACCCGATTGCCGTCTCTGGAGTGATCATGACGGCACTTGGCTTCCGTTCCCTTTTGAGGCAGCTGTGGCTCTCTACAAGAGGGCCCACTCAAACGTGGCCACGTTTATAGTTGCTCCGTTTCGCGCCCACGCCACCGGTCTTGACGATGCCGAGTAGGAGTAGAAGTACAGACTTGAAACCGCGGCGCGTTGCTCCGTCGGCGTCGCGGTGGTGTGCTGATCGCATCTGCCATCTCCATCTCCACTTGGACACATAATTCGGTGGACACATCTCCCTAAGCACCACATGTTCGAAGCGAGAATGGAGATGTTTTTGACAACAATTCGAGGTAGCGTAGCTTGTACAGGTTCCTAACAAAGTTTCCGTTACCTATAGAGTGGATAGTGGATACTATGATAGTCCGGTCAGACCCGGTCGGGCGCCGGTAAGCGGTATGCCGTATTTGGCCGTACATATTTTGAAAAAAAGAAAACGTAAACGAAAAGCCGAGCGAACGTCGCGTTTCGTTTATCCGATACCGATCCGCGATCGTGTCGTATCGGCTATCGCCGGCACCGCGGTCGCCGGATCGGATACAAACGCAAGGACCGGGGGCTGGGCCCCGTCCCCGTCCCTTCCACTTCCGCTACGACGGCCCGAGGGCGATCGCAACAAGTGACGAATTCCGTTCGGAGACCGCTTCCCGCCGCCACCAGCTCGGGGCCACCATCCCGTAAATGCATGTCCCATGGGGACAATGATAAATGAACGTCGAGTGCGCACCCCGCCGATCGCGTGCCCTCCAGGCACCGCACGCACAAGTACGCCACGCGGCCACGGCGAAAGCGGTGGAATGAGGAGTGTCCCTACTCGGCGAGCAGCTCGTACACGTGCCGCCGGATCCAGGTGGCTTCTGCACCGAGCTCCGGTCGGTGCGGATCTCCCGCGCGATGGCCGGCAGCTGAGACGATGGGACGGAACACGCACCGATCGCCGAGCAAGGCTGCTTCGCGCTCGGCCTCGCCCAGCGTGAAATAGCGATCTTGATCGCACGGCATGAGCAGCACGCGTGCGCGCACGCGCCCGAGCGCCGCGCGCAGGTCGCCTCCGGTGTGCACCGCCACGTCAGCATCGCGCCATGTGCGGATCTGTGAGAGTAAGTCGTCGGCATCGCAGTTGGCAAAGGCGGGCAGGTACGAGCGCTCCACAAAGTCCTCTGCCGACGCAAAACCCGCGCGCGCGTACTCAGCCTCAGTGTACCAACTCGAGCCGACACCCCAGCCCGCGTAGATGCTTCCAAAGGCCGCAAGCCCGCGCGTAGGCGGCCTCGTGAAACGACCCGCTGCGGCGTCCCAGGCGGCATCGGCCTTGAGTGCGGCCTCAATCGAGCCCAAGAAGACGCGATTGAGCTCGCCACAGCGCGCGGCGCCGCACACGGCCGCGATGCGCCTCACGCTCTCGGGCCACGCGACGGCCCATTCATAGGCCTGGAGCGCGCCCATCGAGTAGCCGTACACGAGGTCGAGAGGCGCCTCCTTCGAGCAGCCGACGCCCAGGTGCTCGAGGAGCGCTCTCTGGGCGCGCACATTGTCACGCACCGAGAAGAGCGGAGGCAGGCCCGCAGCTGGGTCGATGAGGGAGGGTGAGTACGAGACACCGTTGCCTAGCAGGTTGGGCACGATGACCGTGAAGCGCGCCGTGTCGAGCGTCTGGCCCGGACCGATCTGGTACTCGAGCTCATTGTGCACGGCGTCGAAGGAGGTGGGGTGCAGCACGATGCCCGCGCCCTGCCCAATCGGCGGGCCGTGCACCTTGTACGCGAGGCTCGCACCGACGGGTAGCAATCTCCCACAGCCGAGCTCAAAGCCACTCAGGTCAAAGTGACGAACCCTCGGGTCCGCGAGCGCTCGTCGGGCCGCCGGGGAGCCCCGCAGCTGTGGGGATTGGGCGCCATGGTGAGCACATGCATGCAAGGCCGCCGGGGAGCCCCGCAGCGCGCTCGCGGCCGTCGATGGCGCCGCCGCGGGCACCTCTTCGGACGCCGGCTGTCTCCACGAGCGGAACGCCACGCCGAGCCGCTCGCGGGCCTTGTCGGCGCATAAGACCGACGCGTTGCCCGCCATGGGCGAGCGCAGCGGCAGGCCCGACACGCCAAGCGCCGTCTTGAGCAGATCCAGCGTGGGCTCGACGAAGCGCGTGTCCGGCGCGGCGAGCAGGTACGCTTCGTGTGAGCCCGGTCGGGCCGCCTCCGGCCGCGTGACCGCCGCCACGTGCGCCTCGATCACGTCATCCTCGTGGGTGTACGCCCAAAGAATCAAAGGCAAGGGCTCCGCGGCAGATGGTGCCGGCCATGGCAGCGACGACCAGCGCTCGCGCTTGACGATGTTCGTGAAGCGCAGCGAGACGAAGCTCGTGCTCGTGGCGGTGCGCGCCGCCGACTCGAGCACCTCCTCACCCAGCAACTTTGACAGACCATACGTCTCCATTGGCATTGCGCCGTGCAGCTCGTCGACAGGCAGGTAGCGAGGGCACCATGCGTGAGGGCCGATCGCGGCGTGGCTGTAGCCCATGGCAAAGGCGGAGCTGGAGAAGACGAAGCGCGAAGCGCCAGCTGCAATCGCGGCGTCGCACGTTGCCGCGGTCGACGCGACATTGTCCCTCAAGAGCACGGAGGGTGTTGCTGACTCGTAGCCGATCGCCGGCCGCTTCATCGCACTACCGGTTGCCTCAACGGCGGGTGGAGGCGTGGCCGATGGGCCGGGCCATGCGGCGCAGTGCACCACGCAACTGACGCCTGTCGCTGCCCGACGCAAGGCGTCCGCTGCAGGCCCAGGCTCCGCGGCGGCCACAAGGTCACATTGCACGAAGGCGTCGCACACGGGCCCCACGAGGCTCGCGTCGCCAGTGACGTCGACCCCGACGATGCGGTGCCCTAGTGTGCGGAGCGACGATGCGACTCCACGGCCGATGCGCCCAGCAATGCCGGTGACCAGGACGGTCGGCATGAATTCGCCGAGGGAGTCTCAGGTCCCGCCTCAAAACTTGCCCGAAAAGGACGAGCTCAATGGACTAGATAAAAAGATAAAAAGGAGTTGTACAACGTCGCTGTGCCGCTTAGTTGCATCTCGATCCGTTGCTGGTTTGCGGCTGCGGACCGCAGCCGCTGCTTGGCACTGCTCTACAACTTCTCTGGCCGAGGTCGCTGAAGATTCCCGATGCGCGGCACGAACCCCCCCAGGTGTGGGCCTCCGTGACGCGGTTGCCGCACAGCGCGTGTGGGCCTCCGTCAGGCGGTCGCCGCACAGTTCGGGTGCAGCTCGCATGCTATGGGTGCGCCCGCTGCGAGGCCGTTGTCAAAGCCAGCCCGTTTCCAGCCGGTGTGCATCGTCCCGGGCCGGTTGTCGAAGGTGACGTCGTCGCCGCACCAGCGCGTCGCGTAGCCGCGCCGCCGGTGCGGTGAGTTGGGCGGGTTGCCGGGCGCGCCATGCATCATCGCGCTGTAGAAGAGAAGCAGGTCCCCGGGTTGCATGTCCCAACCGAGCAGCTCGTACGCGCCGGAGGCGACGCCCGCATCCACGTCAGGCACTGGAGGGAGCTGCGCTGGGTCCACGTCCGAGTAGGTGTTCTTGCCCGAGTGGTCGCCGCCCGAGAAGTTCGTGATCCGGTGCACCAGGCCCCAGCGGTGCGAGCCCTTGACGTAGGAGAGGCCTCGCTCTCGAGGCACCGGGTCGAGCGCGATCCAGATCGAGCAGATCTGCGAGCCCCGCGTGTGCCAGTACGAGGTGTCGTTGTGCCAGGGCGTCGGCGACGGCGTGCCGGGCTCCTTGACGAATAGCTGGTCGTAAAAGATGTGCGCTGTCTGCGAGCCCATCGCTTTGGCAGCCAGCGCGCCCGCACCCGAATGGAGCACAAACTCCTTGAACAGCTCATGCCGCCGCCACAAGAATTGGTCGTCGTGGAAGCGCCCGCTGGTGCCTTGTGCTGCCGCGTGCTCGTCACACAACGGGCCAGGATTCGCCAGGTTTAGCTCCGCTCCTGCGCGTAGGTGCTCCACCCACGGCTGGAAGACGCCGCGGAGCACAATCGCGCCATCCTTGGAGAAGCGCTCGACGTCGGCGTCAGTCAGCACCGCGGCAGGATCGACGCGCGTGAGCGCGGATAAGGCTCGGCGCAGCAGCGGTCGCGCTGGAAGGCGGCGGAGCGCGCTCGGCACCATGACGGACGCTCCCCGCATCTTATCGTGCCACACCCCTCACTCACTCAAGGGCGGCAAACTTGTCGGCTTTTTGTAAGACCTAGAGTCTTCAGTTGCGTCAAGTTGGAAAACCCGTACCGGTAGGATTCCTCGGCAATCTCGAAAAGGGGCGCGCGGCAGTCAGTAAGCCAGTAATGCCACCCCGACATGCGCTGCAACACTATCAAGAGGGTACCTGTCATTCCAGCGTACTGTACATGCAATTGCATGCTCGAGAGCGACTCGAGGGGCTACTCACGCATCAGCTGGTGGCCTGCGCGGCCTTCAGACGGTGCATGCCGATCGCGGCAGTGGCCACCTGCAGCGGGCCGATGACGAAGAACGCACCGAGCGCCAGCCCGAAGCGCGCGAGCACCAGAGGGAGCTTTGCGAGTCGGTGCAGCCGCGTGGTGGGCGTGTCGGGCAGCGGCAGGTTGCGCGGCGGGTTGGCAGTGCCGGGCGCCTTGACGCCGCAGATGGCGATCGCGTACTGTTTGGCGTTCCACGGATTGGACACGTGGATCGCCTTCACATCCGTCAGGCCCGCCTCCGCGAACCACGCGTGGTACTGCTCCTCGGTCGGGAAGCGGTTGAACATCTGCGCGAAGAAGCGGATGAAGAGAGGCTTCGGCTGGAGCGAGCCCATGACGAGCACGCAACCGCCCGGCCGCACGACGCGCAGCTGCTCGCGAAGCGCTGCGACTGGATCGGGGAAGTAGTAAAAGGAGCCCGACGAGACGACACGGTCGAATGAATCGTCATCGAACGGAAGCGTCTGCGCGTCCGACAGCACGAATTCGCATGGCGCGAGCGGCAGCTTCGCCTTTGCCTGGTTGAGCATCTGCGCGCTCTGATCGAGCAGGGTGAGCCGCTCCGCACCGCAGCGCTTGGCGACCTGCAGGCTGAGCGTGCCGGTGCCCGCGCCGACGTCAAGAATCTTGAGCGGGCCGTTGAGATTCGCGAGGTCGAGGCCTGCCTCGCGCATCTCGTTGGACGTGAAGAACGGCTGCATGCGATCGTACACACGCGACCAGCCGTAGTAGAAGAGCCATGCCTCCGTCTGCGAACACAGGCCTTCGAGCTTCATGGTCTCCATGAACGAAATGTGCGAAGATTCCTTCGCGAAGGACGTGCTGCTGTTCAACACAACGCGCATACCTCCGGGCCCCCAAGCACAAGGGCCTCTATCGCTATGGACGAAGGTGTGACCGACACAGCGTCCCTTCTTATACACAGGCCTAACACAGGCCGTTAGTCCTTAATAGTCGGCGGCATGGGTCAGCTGCTGCTGCTCGTTGAAAACACGAACGCGCGGTCAGCCGTGCACGCGTGCCGCCGCGCCGCCTCGGTCTCTGACTTTGCCGCTTCAGGATTTTATTTACCGCTCTGACATTCACTACTCTTTGAGAACTGGACTCTGTGCGTTAACTCTGTGGGGAGACTGACGGGGATCGATCATTCATCGCTCAAACCGTGGCGCACACCCATCGCAATGCCGGCTTCAGCCGAGGCATGAAACCACCGAGCGCGCAGTAGTTGAACGGGAGCCACGCATCGGGCGGCGGCGGGTAGCGAATGTACTCGCGCAGCAGCCGCATCGCAATCTCATATGGCGTGAGGCGGGCCGGCATCGGCCTGTTGCGGCTGGCGAGGTCGGCCCTCAACGTTGCCATCACGTCGTCGAGCGAGAGACGCCTCAGGCCCTCGGGCGGCTCGGGCGGCTGTCGCCCGTCCGCGGCGCGCGCATGGCTTGCCGGCTTCAAGGGCAGGGTGGCGTGGTACATAGCTGCCTCGTCTGCGTCCGTGAAGCAGTGCGCGCGGTAGACGATGGAGATTCGAAGATCGTCCTCCACGTACGCACGCACGGTGCGGTCCTCGGCGCGCAGCTCCCAGCGCCCCTCTCCAACGTGCACCAGAGTCGTCTCCAGGTCCTTATCTATAGGCGGCGGGCCTGCCTCTGGCCGGTAGGTTGCCGCCGCATGCACCGTTCTCGATCCGTCCACTACTGTGCCCGAGCGAGGCTGGGGGGCGGTGCGGTGCACGCCCCCGGGTCCCCACCAGAGGAACTCGCCCGCGCTGCTCGGCTCATAGCGCGCGTGCAAATAGCCCACCACCTGCACCTGGTGAACGAAGCGTTCGCGGAAGGCGCCCGAGAAGTGCATCACCGCAAGGAGCCACTGTGGGAACTCGAATCGAGTCGCGCCCCAAAAGTAGACCCCATCGACGTGCATCGGGACAGTCTGGCCCGGTACCTGCAGGATGAAGTTGTACTGGAACGGCGCCAGATGCGGCTTGCTGGCTGGGCAGATGCTGCGCGCCGCCACCAGGAAGCGCTCGCTCCCGAAGAGCTGCGCGACGATCGGCTGCTCGGACAGATCGAACATGTACCGCCCAAACGAGAGGGCGCGCGAAGTGAGCGCCTGTGCGCCCTCCCGCAGGCCCTCGATGCCACCAGTCGTCACGTAGTGCCGACCAATGTCGATTCGGCCGGGTAGGATGCAGTGCGTCCTATTGACCGAAGGCACCATGAACACGTCTGCACACTTGCCATCGGAGGGCATCGGGACGGCCTCGCCGATATGCTCGTGCTCGGTGGTGTACGCCTTGAGATCATTGGTGTTGAGCGCGTAGCCGTCCGCGCCCAGCGTTCGCACGAGCGCCCGAAGCTCGTGGAAGGTGGGCTCATCGATCAGATCTTTGAGCACGATCGCATCATTGAGCAGATGCGCTGGCATAGCCGGCCGCCGCAGCGAGCCGAGCCAAAAAGATACGCCAGTGGCCAGGATGACGTAAGAGGCCGCTCGTGGCGTGCTCGAGACCTGCCTTGTCTCCCTCATAGTTAGTTGGCGGTCGCTGCGAGAGTCGGCGCGGCCGCCAGGTCGAACTCCGTGAAGTTGTTTTTCATTGTTCTCAAGTCGAACTCAACCGTAAACCTAAATACATGAAGCCTGATCGAATGTACTCTCGAGGCTAGCAGTGGACTTGACAGTTCGACTCTCCGCTCCATTCACAGCGACCTTGCGCTCGGTTTGGGCTCTCCATGCGGGGCAGCGTTGAGGAGCGCTCTTGCACGGAGGATTTGGATGTCTTCGATCCAGCTCGCCATCGCCCGAAGCCCAAGCTACCAACGTACACTGCGGCGCTCGCGGCGGCGGATACTGCGGCTCTCGCAGCCGCCTCGGCCGCTCAGTTGGCTGCTCGCCTGAAATTCGCATGCGAGCGAGTCGCCGAGCGCCACTCCACCTTTGCGGCGCTGGAACGCAGCTACCGCGCGCTCGGCAGCGACCTGCGAGACCTCGTCAAGTTCGTGGAGTCCGTAGTCAGCGAGGGCCGACTTGCTCTGCGGTCGATGCGAATGAGCTCCGCCACGCTGGAGCAGCTGCAGCTGCTGCCCAAGATGCTGCGGGGCAAGGCCGCAGAGCGTGCGCGCGCGCGCAGTAAGACGAACGACAGCCTGCCGCTGTTGCGCGAGGGCTGGGCCGATGCGCAGCAGGCTTTGGAGCGGCTGGAGGGTGCGTGTTCACAGGAGAACGATCGCGAACTCCATCTCGAGCACGCAGGAGCGCTCGCGCAAGCAGAGAGCCTTCTCCGCCGCTGCCTGCCGCCCGCTGTTGGCGTGCGTGACGGATGGAGCGCTGCCGACCTGGGCAGTCCGTCGGCCGACGAGGCGCAGCCGATAGCTGAGCTCGAGCGTGAGGTGATGGCGCTGTGCGATGATCTCCGGGACGAGATCGCTTCCGGACGAATCTCTCTCCACCTGCCTTCACCCGCTGCCACGCCAGCGCGGCGCGCGCGCGCGCCGCTCGTGAGTGCGCCGCACCTGCGCCCATGCCCGGCCACCAAGCGCGCCGCCATTGTGCTGCAGAGCGCTGCGAGGGCACAGGCGCCGCGTGCCGCACTGCGCCGTGCGCTGCGATCGGCGACTCAAGTGCAAGCAGCCGCGCGCCGACGGGGTGCTCGGGTGCTCGTGGCAGCGCGACGCGCCATCGTGGCAGCCGAGCGACGGGCCGCCCTGGCCGCTCAGGCCGCGGCGATGGCCGACGCGGCGGCGCGGAAGCTCGCCGAGAGCGCGGCCACGAGCCTCCAGTGCCTCTGGCGTGGCCGGTGCGTTCGTCGACGTTACGGTCTGATACTACGGATGGCACGAGAGGCTCGGGGGCGTCGAAGGGCCGGGGAGGCAGCCATGGAGGCGATGACCGCCGGGGAGGCGATGCGGGCGGCGGCGATGCGAGCTGGGAATGCGACGTCGCCACAAACGTGCCACGCGGCATCGGCGGCTCCGAGCCCAACCACCGAGACGAATGCGGTCACTTTAGCGGGCAAATTAGCGCATGTGGACGCGGCGGTCGTATCAGACGAGACGGGACCCACGGACAAGCCCGCAGCAAAGGCAGCAGACAAGGCCACAGACAAGGCCACAGGCAAGCCCTCAGACAAGGCAGCAGGCAAGCGAGCTTGCGTCCCGATCACCCACGGGCAGCCACGATGGACGAGCGCATCCTCGACGAGAGCATCCTCCTCCCAGAGCGCCCGATCGTCGTCCGCGACGCGCCGGACGCCAAGAGACCATGGCGCTCAGCACGGCGCTCAGCACGGCGCTGTCCCGAGCGCCGACCTGAGGCGCCGTGCCGATCAGGAGCTCGAATTGGCTCCGCGAACCGACCGGAGGCGCCGCGCCGATCTGGAGCCTATCTGGAGCCGATCTCGTGCCGATCTGGAGCCGGTGTCGATCCATCGAGAGCCCCAGTACCCATTGAGTACTGCGCATGCAACTGCTGCGCTGCAAGCCACGCTGGTCCAGCAGCAGCGCGAGCTCGCCGCCGTGCGGGCTCGGCGTGAGGCGCTCGAGAGCCAGTGCAAGCAGCGGATGAAGCTCCCGCAGCCGCCGCCGCCGCCGCCGCCGCCGCCGTCCCGAACGAAACCGCTCAGCACGGCGCTCAGCACGGCGCTCAGCACGGCGCTCAGCACGGCGCCGTCCCGAACGAAACCGCTCGATACGGCGCTTCTTCTTTGGCAGCCCCCACCGCCACCATGCGCGCAACCGCTGCCGCCACCGCCGATGCCGCCGCCGCTGTCATTGCAGGAGGAGGATCGGCTGCGAAGGCTGCATGAGCAGCAGGACCAGACGCGCCAGCATCTGCGTGAATGGCAACTGCAGCGGCGGCAGCAGCGCGAGGCGCAGCAGCCGACCTCGCCGACTCTCGAGTGCAGCCAACGGCCAGTCACTCGTCGCCGCCCATCATCCGCCGCGCCGACTGGGAAGCCCTCGCCCACGCTGTCTTCGCCTGTGGGAGCTCCAGCCTCGTCAATTACGTCAATTACGTCTTCGCCTGTGGGAGCTCCAGCCTCGTCAATTACGTCAATTACGTTAATTACGTCTTCGCCTGTGGGAGCTCCAGCCTCGTCAGCATCCGCGGAGATGGCCGCACGAGCCATTCTGTGCCGGCGCCACACTATTGCTCGGGCGCCGTCACCCGTGCAGCGAGCGGTGCCCGCATGCGGTGGTACGTCCGTCGCGAGGCCCATGCCGCAGGCAGTGCACGAAGCGGCGATGCGGCGCGCCCAGGCGAGCATCGCAGGCGTGTGGTGCGTCGCCGGTCAGCCGAAGGCGTGAAATATCAACGTGGCGTGCACGGTATGGTTCGAGGTGTTCGATGCGAGCATCGCCGCAGCAGCAGCGGCTGGTTGGGGCCGCTTCCCAGCTCTTCCCCGTTCCCGCCAAAGATGCGATATCTGCCCTGGCACCACTAGCGAGGCCACGGCGAGCGTGACTTCCATGGCTGGTCCAAGCGCACAACGCGAGAACTACGTAAGGAACTACGTTACAAATTAGGAACGAGTTTTTTCAGAGTTTCTTATAGTTGCGATACCGTTAACTAGATTCCCTTTCAATATGATCACGTACTCTTCACCATGGCACACTTCGACGTAGCACCGGTTGACGCGTGTGTCGTGTGAACGTTCACAGCGAGCCCATGCCGCATGAGGCCGTGTGCCAGGATGGAAGATGCAGCGGTGAACTCGGGCCAGTACTCAGAGCCCAAGCGCTCCGAGTCGCCCCAGTGGATGCTCGTATATGCTACGAAGCGTGCGCAGCGCTCGCGTCGCGCCGCCTCGCCAACGCCGCTGCCGTCCGATGTACCCGCGGTTTCCGAATGGCAAAAGGAGATGGTGCGCCACCAGGCGGCGCTGCGACCATCGCGGACCTATCAAGTGGTCCTATCAAGACTTTCTCGGCGCGACGGCAGCTGCACCGCTCGTCGATCGGCGTGTCTACATACGTTTACCGGTCGGTGGTGAGGTGCAGGTCGGGCCATCATCGACGGGCGCAGGTGCGCTTGCGCAGGCTCGAGGTTGGTCCGCAAACTCACCGCCACCACCGTTGCGCCGGCCCAGAGCAGCAAACGAGACGCGCGCACTAGCAATTGAACTACGAACCGGGCAGATTGCCCCGGACGAGATGCGACGTATCCGCGCTCTCCATGCGCATCGCGCCCGGGGGGCTTTCGAAAGAAGCGCAGATGGCGCATGTCGGACTCACAGCAGCAGCAGCTCCTCTGGCGGGTTCACACAGTCGATGGCAGGGGCACCGAGACGGGCGTGGGCCGCTGTCGACGAGCCAAAGTCTTTCTTTGATCCTGCTGCACTTTCGAAATCCGCCGCGCCGCCATTGATGGCACGAGAGCCTGACGCTCCACCTCGAGTCCAGCTGCCCGACGGCAGCGGTTGGTGGTATTATGAAGGCGAGGGGAGTGGTGAGGCGTCGTGGCAGCCGCTCGATGACGACTCTTTCTCTGACAGTGTCCAGGACAAGGACGCCTGGTCGCCAGAAACGGCCTCGTTCCATGGCGTAAGGCCGCCTGCTCGGATGAGGATGCCTGCTCCAACGAGATTTCCTCCGAGCTCGGACGAGAATTCCCCCGAGCTTCGAGCTCCGATGAGGATCTCTTCGAGTCCAATCCGACGGCCAGGGACCATGCGAGAGGATGAGCTGCGAGAGCTACGCCGAGCGCGAGCACAAGAGACACGCCGACGAAATGCGAGGGCTCGAAACGCCGCACAAGCCGCGCTTCACGACAGATAGTCTCAATCGAACGGAGTCGGAGACGCCGCTTGAGAACGGTCCCAACCAGCTGAGTAAGCGCGTGTACACACGGGCCGCGACGAGCGACAACCGGACATGATTGTTGCGTGCCTGTGCTCATGTGGAATGTGGTGACCGATCTTGGGTGAGGCGAGCCGGCGATATCTTCTCCGCACTCCGCTCTCCGGTTCTGGTTCAGGTGCGTTTCTCGATCTCGTCACGATCACGTCACTTCAGCGGGCAGAACCGCGGTTCGGTCGGTATAATATTACCGCGTTGCGTTGTGGGTCCAAGATCTGACCTCCCTGAATCTCAATCACAATCTCGAGCGCTCTCTCGAATCTGTGCCCGATCGCCGATGCTCGTCCATCCGCAACGGACCGGACCCCTACGGCTGTACAGCGTAGTTCTACAGCACGCCTCACTCGCGCGTGTATCGTCAGACGTCACCGGACGGCTCTCTCAGCTCTGCCGGGCCGGCAGCCCCGCGGCGGCCGCGACGCAACCATCGCGGCCCCGGCGGCCGCCGCTCGCGCCGGGGGCCTGCCGGCAGCGCCACACCAGTCACCGCGCGGTCGCACATACGCACCCACTCGACCGCAATACAAGCGATTCGAATCAACATTGTCGAGCGCGCGGCGAAGCCGCAGCCAGGAAGCGCTCGCTCATACTCCGCGGCCTAAAACGACACCCCAGAGGGCGCGCCTTCGGTGGCCGCAGCATCGTGCGGAGCAGAGGCTGCAGACTCAGCGGGGTTGGTGCTGCTCAGTCAGCGCTCCGCTTGCTCCACCTCGAGCGGGTCGCCCCACTGGTTAGTGGCCAGCGATGCAGCAGGGCGGCCGCCAGGAGGTCCCATGGAGGCGCGCCGCGCCGAGCTGCCCGCACCCATGCCTAGCATTGGCGACGGCTGCGCAGCTGGTGCCTGCTGCGGTCCATCGAGGAACGACCCTGGGCGCGAGGCGAGCGGCGGCGGCACCCTCGCCGGCGGCGGTCGCTCACGTGTATAGAGGCGGTACATGACGTACAGCGAGATCAGACCCATACCAATTGTACTCGCAGTGCGCATGAGCATCTCATTCACAGCCTCGCGCGCGTCCTTGGGCACCTCGGGCGAATGATACGCATGGAGCACAAAGTTGATGTCGCGCAGCGTCCAGCGCACCGGCGGCTCGACTAGCTCGTACGCCTCCTCCCCCAGATCGGTGGCGAGTTTGCTGCGCAGCCACTGCATATAGGCGCTTAAGCTCGGGTGGTCCGCTGTGAAGGTCCACAGCTGCACTGTCTCCTCGAAAGCGTGTGTCGACTGCCCTGGGCCGCCCGCGGTGGCGCCCGTGCCGTCGGCACTCGGCCTCGCGGGGGGGGGGTCGGCGTCTGCGGGGGAAGCCGCGCCGTCAGCCCGCGCACCGTCACTGCACGCAGTGGCTGCTGCCGCCTCCACTGCTGCGACCTCGCCGATGGCTGTCGCGCCGTCTGCTGCTACCGCGCTCGAGACGGCGCTCGTGGCCGCCTCACCGCCCGCAGCCGCACCGTCGTCCACGACGCTCGCGCTGGCGCCAGCGCTCTGCACGGGCGCGATGTCGCGCGCCTCGCGGCTGCGAAAGACGACCGTCGCGACGAAGCCTCCGTCCCATGTCGTCGAGTCGATCAGCAACACCTGCCCGTTGCAGCGGCCAAACTCGATCATCGGGCGGCGACCAGCGGCGGCATACTTGGCAAGCGCCTCCTCGAGGAAAGTGGCGAGCTCCGGCTCGAGCGCACCGCTCTCGACAAACCGCTGGAAGTCCGGATTCTCTGCGTGGAACTCGCTCGCAATTGCAGAGTAGGCCTCCTCGCAGCCGTCGAGCAGCCTGTCATTGACTCGTGAGTATCGGTCGAGCGGCTCTCTAGCCGTCTCGATCCAGCCAGTTCGCCACTCCGGGTCGCCGAACCACTGGACGGGCCGCATGACCATCGCGCTCACCTTCAGCCCCACCTCGGCAAGCTCGCGTTGGATGGCCGACTGTCGTGCACCGTCCTCAGTTATCCGCTCGACGAGATCCGAGAGCTGCGCTGATGTCTTGCCGAAGGAGCCCCAGCGCGGCAGCAGCGGTGCTCTGCTGCTGCTCGACAGCCAGCGCCGCCGGCTATCGAGCAGTAGCCTGCCCGCTCGCAGCATCGCGGCGACGATGAGCGTCGCCGTGGGCTGCTGCTGCTGCTGTGAAACACACAACGCGCAGCGCACGAGGGCCGTGGGCACTGCGTCGAAGTGAGAATATAAATAACTTGTTAGACACCCGCATCCAGCAGACACAGTCACCGTGTCGCGCACAGACAGCGACCATCACACTGTGCATCCGTCGGTGCGTCTTCACGGGTTCCATCATTCGAGAGGTTGGGCTTGGCTCGTGTTCTCTTGATGCCGACGGCCGAATCCCATAGGCGCACGTGTCCCCTTCCCACCCGTCCCTTCGGTTGGAGCTCACGGGCTCTCGTGCCGCAACCACCAGCCCCCCAACCAACCTCCCCTCCCCCTGGGACTTCCCCCCCGGAAGGGCAACCAGCACCCCCTCCCCCTCCCTGGGACAATGCCTCCCGAGTAGGCGGCCGTTGGACCGCCTCGGACCCGAGCCCATCCCTCATGATCTCTCAGCGGTCTTGCCGATCTAGACCGCGCCGGCCTTCTTGGGGCGGCTTTCTTGAGCCGCTTTCTTAAGGCCGCTTTCTTGAGGGCCGTCCCCTTTGCGAGCCTGATCACACTTGGGTCGACTCGAGCTCGATGCCCTTGTCAACGGCGGGGTTACTTGGCCTTTTCTTAATGTCGAGCTGCATGAACACAGGCTTGCCCGAGCGCTCGCGCCTCACGACCCAGTAGAAGAGAGCGCAGAGGCTGCCCAGGACGACCGCCAGGATGACGAAGACGGCGATGCCCCAATCCGGGAAGACTTTCTGGGGCTCCTGAGCCACCGGCTGTACATAGATTTGATTCGGCACAAGGATAGTAGCGATCACGGGCGCCGTGATGCCCGAAACCTGCACGCTCGCAAATGCGGGGTTGGATTGTTGGAGGCTGGTCGTGAAGGCCTGGGGGGCCGCCACGATCGCCTGAACGGAATTGCTGACAGTGGCGGCGGAGGCAGCGTCTGGGACGACGATTTTGTTCGTCACGATGATGGAGGATGCTGACTGAAGACGACGGCCGGCGACAGAATCGTCAACCTCGAGTGCCACCTTGTCCGCGCTCACGCCGACCCGGGCGGCCACGGTGTTCTTGTACGCGGTGCTGACCGGGACCAGCTCGAATTGGTCCCGCGTCATGCCGAGCGTGACTTGGAACGAGACTTGCTGCTCCGTCACTGCGTTCTCCGGGATGGGCGGCGAGGGCGAGGGCGGCGGCGGGGGGGGCGGCGGCGCGACAAGGAATGTGGCGCCGCCAGTGCACGGCGAGGCCGCGCCGCCAGGGTTTGTGGCCGTAGTGAAGCGACCGCTCAGGTACGACCAGCCAGCGAGCCAGTTATTGTTGCCGAAGGCGCCCTTGAAGCCCACTGCTAAGTAAAAGGAGGTGTCGGGCACGTCGTCGATGGCGCTGTATGCGGGCGAGGTGCACGACGGGCGGAGCTCCAGTGTATTGTTCGAGGTTTCGTAGAAGCCCCCAAAGATGAGCGGATTCGTGTTGACGAAGGTCGGCGCCGTGCCAGTGCATGGCGACACAATGTCGAAGCCGGCGGTGGGGCCCTCGATGATGATGTTCGACGAGAAGAACAGGTAATCGTTAAGTGACACCGACGACGCCGGCAGCACCGACACAATGGACGGCGCGGTGCTGCCGCTGCTGCTGCAGGTGTCGATGCGGATGCCAGGGTGCGTCGCGACGTTGGCGAGGATCAGGTTGCCAAACTTGCCGCCCGTGCCCTCGCGCAGGCGCATCATCGCGTTGCCCGGGCGCGTCGAGAGGGCGCCCGCGCCCACGAGGGTCATGCCGTAAAAGGCCGGGTGCGAGCGCGGCGTGCTCCCGTACCTCGAGTCCATCTCACAGCCGTGGTTGCCCACAGCGCCGAGCATCGCGAACAGGAACTGGCCCTTGCCCACGTAGCCATCGTCCGTGTCGAAGGCGTCGTCGCCCGCGAAGAGCACCGACAGGTACTTGACGTTCACCGTGCCGCCGAAGAACTCGAAGCCGTCGTCCGCATTGTACGCCACCTCGCAGTACGCGACCGTCGTGCCGGAGCCGACGCCGCCGAAGGTGATGCCGTTGATCTCGTTGTTCGCGCCCACGATCGCGCCGCCGTGCCATACACGCACGTACTGCAAAGTGCCCGACGACTCGGTCGCGTCGGTGCCGCCGTACGTGT
>ENA-UOXO01000309-UOXO01000309.1-mixed-culture-metagenome-genome-assembly--contig:-NODE-309-length-36478-cov-7.922878_pt1 | contig 36478 bp, 35 predicted proteins | sample MGYA00238162_ERZ761640 | MGnify/ENA primary metagenome ERZ761640 (study PRJEB28914, sample SAMN08778297) | mixed culture metagenome | isolation source: Freshwater growth medium | place: USA...
GGCTGTTCGGCTGTTCGGCCCTCCCACCCCTTCTGGCTGCGCCTGCGCCGGGGCGGTTGCGGGGTGGCACGCGCGTCGGAGCGCGCGTGCTTCGTGATCTGACTCGCCGTGGTTGTCCGAGCGGCGCGCGTCAGCGCAAAGCGAGTTCCACGGCGCACCCCGCAACCGCCCCGGCGCAGGTCTGCCCCGCAGCGAAGCGAAGGGGTCGCAGACTGAGGGTCGCCTTTTCTTTGGTGACTTTCTTTTGGCGAAGCAAAAGAAAGTTACTCGCACGCCGGGCGACTCCCGGCCTCCGCCCTGAACGCAGGCATGCGGTAACCACCGCCAAACCAGGCTTCGACAGGCTCAGCCCGAACGGTTGGGAGTGCAACGCGCGACGGCTTCGACAAGCTCAGCCCGAACAGGTGGGAGTGACGCACTGGCTTCACCAGGCTCTGCCCGAACGGTTCGGATAGAGCGCCCCGCTTCGACAGGCCCGAGCGGACGGACTGGAATGGCGTTCCGGCTCTGACAGGCTGCGCCCAGCAGGGTCACAGACGGATCCCCGCCACTACCCCACCCGCAACCCCATCCACACCGCCCGCCGCCCAGCCCACCACCCCTGCAACAACCGCCCATACAAGATGAACACCAGCGCCGCCCCAATCAACGGCAACGCCGCAAACACCCAACCCGTGAGCAACTCTCCACCCAGCGCCACCCCCACCACCAGCGCCACCGCCGGGTTCACAAACGAATAGCTCCCCGCCAGCGCCGCCGACGTGTTCTGCAGCAGCCACAGGTAGGCATTGAGCGCCACCATCGTCCCAAACACCAGCAGGTACACCCAGGCCGCCCAAGACTTCGCGCTGATTTGCGACAGCGCTGGCACGGGCTCAAACCACAGCGCCACCACCAGCCCCATCGCCCCGCCCACAAACCACTGCGCGGCCGAGGCCATGGCGGGGGCAGGCAGCGACAGCTTGCGGGATGCGTACGAGCCCAGGCTCCAGCACAGGGGGGCGGCAAAGGCCAGCATGGCGCCCAGCCACGTGGCCGAGAAGTTGCCCTCCCGCGCCAGCAGCACGGCGCCGGCCACGCCCAGGCCCAGGCCGATCCAGCTGGTCACCGGCACACGCTCGCCGCCCCAGCGCGTCCATAGCGCCAGCCACATGGGCATGGTCGTGACAACCATGGCCATGAGGCCCGAGCCGATGCCCAGCTTCTGCGCCAGCCCGATGAGGTTCATCGCCAGAAACACCATCAGCCCGCCCACCACGGCCGAGTTGCGCCACTGCACCGCCGTGGGCAGCGCATGGCCTTGCCACAGGGCGATGAGCAGCATCACCGCGCCCGCACACAGAAAGCGCACCGCGTTCATCAGCAGCGGCGGCATGGTCTGCAGGGCGATGCTGGTGGCGAAATACGTGGTGCCCCACACCACATAGACCAGCAGCAGGGCGGTGGCGACCGCCCAGGAGCCCCGTCCTGGCGCTTGCGCATTGAAAATTGCCGGCATATTCTTCACCTCACCGAATAATTTATGGGAAACAGCCCGTTTCCAGAATTTTTACCAAAATCACGCGGCTATGCAAGCAAATATTCAGACAGATGACATGGACGCCAGAATAATTTCGGCCTTGGGGGCAGATGGCCGACGTTCGTACGCCGACGTGGGCGCCGAGGTGGGCCTGTCGACCGCCGCGGTGCATGAGCGGGTGAAGAAGCTGCTGGACAAGGGCGTGATCCGCCGTTTTTCGATCAGCGTGGACCCGGAGCGGGTGGGCCTGAACTTCACGGCCTTTGTGGCCATCCGCAACGATGGCGGCATCCACTGCCGCGATGTGGCGCCGCGGCTGCGCGCCATGCCGCAGGTGGAAGAGCTGCACAGCGTGGCGGGGGAATACGATTTTCTGGCCAAGGTCCGCACCACGCACGCGCGCGCGCTGGAAGACGTGATCTACGAAATCAAGGCGATTGCGGGCGTGGCGCGCACCACCAGCACGGTGGTGCTGAACACCGAGTTTGAAGACCGGCCGCTGGACCTGGCCTGGGTGAACGCCGTCAAGGCCGACTGAGCCCGGCGCAGGGCTGGGCTGGTCTGGGCTGGCCCTACGCCAGCTGGGCCGCTTGCCCAGCGGCGATGTCGTTGCCCCGAAGCGGTGGCAGGTCGCGCGCCACGCTGCGGGTGATGCCGAGGTAGTGCGCCAGGTGCGGGGTGGCCAGCCCGGGCACCTTGGCATGGTCGTCATACCGGCGCAGGCGAATCGCCTCCTGCGCAAACGGCTGGCGGGCAAACTGCTCTGCTTCGGGCACGGTGTACGCCCCACCCTGCAGCACCAGGCTCTGCTGCGACGCGAGCGACAGCGTCTCCCAGTAACCCGGCTCCATGGTGCACAGGTAGCGCTTGGCATCCACATGCAGGCGAATCGGCTCCAGCACCGCATCGGGCAGCAGGCCGCGCAAGAACGGCAGGGCCACGTACTGGTGCAGGTCGTCCTGCTCGGCCGTGTCGCCGCCCGGCGCCAGCAGGTGGCCCAGGTCGTGCAGCAACGCGGCGGCGATGGTGGCAGCTGTCTCGCCTGCCTGCTCGGCCAGTTGGGCGCACTGCAGGGCATGCTCCAGCTGGCTCACTGCTTCACGGCCATATTGGTGGAAGCCGCGGGTGGACAGCAGGTGGTCGATGTCGTCAAAACTGAGTGCCATGGCGTGCCCCGTTTCAGATCAATGCCTTGCGGATGCGGGCCGACACCACGTCGATCGCGCTCACGGTGACGACGATGATGAGCATCACCGCGCAGGTCTCGGCGTACTGGAATCCGCGGATGATTTCCCACAGCACCACACCGATGCCGCCTGCACCCACCATGCCCACCACCGAGGCTGAGCGCACGTTGGCTTCAAAGCGGTAGAGCGTGTACGAGATCCACAGCGGCATGACCTGCGGGATCACCCCGTAGATGATTTCGTGCAGCGCGCTGGCGCCGGTGGACCGGATGCCCTCCACCGGTTGCGGGTCAATGGCTTCCACCGCTTCGGAAAACAGCTTGGCCAGCGTGCCCGAGGTGTGGATCCACAGCGCCAGCACCCCGGCAAACGGACCCAGACCCACGGCCACCACGAACAGCATGGCAAACACCATTTCGTTGATGGCGCGAAACGCATCGAGCACCCGGCGCACCGGCTGGTTCACCCACCACGGCGCAATGTTGGAGGACGCCAGCAGCGCCAGCGGAATGGCGGTGACCACGGCCAGGGCCGTGCCCCACAGCGCAATCTGCAGCGTGACCAGCATCTCCTGCACATACAGCGGCCACTGGCCAAAGTTGGGCGGGAAGAACTCGGCCGCGTAGCGCGCCATGTTGCCGGAGTCGTTCCACAGATCCAGCGGGCGCATGTCGGCGCCGTTCCACGACGCAGCCAGCAGCACCAGCAGGATGCCCCAGGACAGGTACCAGACCAGGCTGCGCTTGGGCGCTGCCGTGCTGGCCAGATGGGCCAGCGATGGATTCAGAGCAGAGGACATGGGGATACCAGGCAACGATGAAAAGGCGACTTACTTCAGGGCGGCCAGCTGCTGGTCGATTTCGGCCAGGCGGGTCCGCTTGTCGGCATCGGCCAGCGTGGCATCGCCTTCGATCTTGTTGCGCTTGCCGAACAGGTCGAGCTGGCGAATCGGCATGAGCTGTGCATTGCTGGAAGGCTTGAAGCCCGAGAGCTTGGAGATCTTCATCACGATGTCCTTCTCGCGGGCATCGGTCTTGGCGTAGTTGTAGAAGAACTCGCGGATCTTGGTCTTGGCGGCGTCAGGCAGCTCCTTGTGCAGCACCAGCGGGTCCAGCGGGATGAGCGGCGAAGTCCAGACGATGCGAATGTCCTTGAACTTCTCGGGCTGGCGCTCCTGGATCTTTTCCAGGTTCTCGCTGTTGTTGGTGGCCACATCCACCTGCTTGTTGGCCACGGCCAGGGCATTGGTTTCGTGGTTGGCGCTGCGCACGACCTTGAAGTGCGTCTTCACGTCGATCTTGTTTTGCGCAAACGCGTAGTAGCCCGGCACCAGGAAGCCCGAGGTGGAGTTGGGGTCGCCGTTGCCAAAGCTCAGCGACTTGCCGTTCTTGAGCACGTCGTCCAGCGTCTTGTGGGGGCTGTCCTTGTGCACGATGAGGTGCGAGTAATAGCCCTGCGCACCATCGGCATTGACCATTTGCGCAAAGACTTCGCCATTGGCACGGTCCACGGCTTCCATGGCCGACTTGTTGCCCAGCCAGGCCACATGCACCTTGTTGAAGCGCATGCCCTCGATGATCCCGGCGTAATCCGGTGCGAAGAAGGCCTTGACCTTCAGGCCCGTTTGCTTCGCCATGTCGTCGATCAGCGGCTGCCAGTCGGCCTTGAGGTTCTGCGTGGACTCGGTGGAGATGATGCCGAAGTTGATGTCCTGGGCGTTGGCGGCAGACAGACCCAGACCCAGCGCCACAGCAGCGCACAGTTGTTTGAACATGGAAAACTCCAGAAAAAGGAAGTGAGAGCGAAAGAGAGGGTGCGCAAGAACCGCTGCTGTCAGGCAGCCTGCGCCATGGCGGGCGCCCACTGCGGCACCTGCGCAGGCGGTACCACCGGCGCCATGGGGTGTGCGGCTGGCGCGGCCGCTGCGGTGTCTGCCAGGATTTCGTCGGCATGCACGCCATACAGGCTGCGCAGCAGGGCGGGGGTCAGGGCTGCCGAAGGGCCGTCGTACACGACCTGGCCCTGGTGCAGCGCTACCACGCGCGGGCAGTAGCGCACGGCCATGTCCACCTGGTGCAGTGACACGATCACCGTGCAGCCGTCTTCGCGGTTGATGCGCGCCAGGATGTCCATCACCTTGCGCGACGATTCCGGGTCCAGCGAAGCGATGGGCTCATCGGCCAGCACCACCTTGGCACCCTGCACCAGCGTGCGGGCGATGGCCGCGCGCTGCTGCTGGCCCCCCGACAGCGTGGACGCGCGCTGCGCATGGCATTCGGCAATACCCACGCGGCCCAGCGCTTCGAGCGCCAGGGCACGCTCGTGCGGCTTGAACATGCGCAGCCAGCCGCGCCACCAGGGCGTGCGGTGCAGCAGGCCCACCAGCACATTCATCAGCACCGGCAGGCGGTCTACCAGGTTGAACTGCTGGAACACAAAGCCCACCTGCGAACGCACAGAGCGGATGTTGCTGTGGATGCGGCCCGCACGCTGCACGCAGCGGCCGTCCACTTCGATGAGCGATTCGCTCGACGCATCGGCCACCGCCAGGCCCGCCACATGGCGCAGCAGGGTCGATTTGCCCGAGCCCGATGCACCTATCAGCGCCACCATTTCACCGGGTTGCACGGTGAGGTTGATGTCGCGCAGGGCGTGCTTTCCGTTGGCGAAATGCTTGTTCAGTTGCTGGATGTGCAGGGCTGCTGGCATGGTGGGTCTCCTTGGCGGCTGTAAGTCGTCTATACAACCGGAGTGTGGTTGCGACGCATGACAGTGCTTTGACAGTTGAAAGAAGTTTGGGTGTCAGCACGCCGTTAAAGAACGCGCTGGCCCTCGCGCCACACGCCGCGCACCACGGCCTGGTGGCCGCCGCAAGGCAGCTCGGCCATGTGCACCTGGACCAGGTCGGCGCGAAGCCCTGCGGCAAGTTCTCCGCGGTCCGCCATGCCCGACGCACGGGCAGGGTTGCGGGTGACGGTGGCCACAGCCTGGGGCAGCGTCAGCACCTCGTCGTGCACCAGCCGCATCACGGCGCTGAGCAGGCTGCCGGGCACGTAGTCGGACGAGAGGATGTCCAGCAGGCCCGCACGGGCCAGGTCGGCCGCTGCCACATTGCCCGAGTGCGATCCGCCCCGCACCACATTGGGTCCGCCCATCACGGTGAGCAGTCCCCGCTGGTGCGCCGCCTGTGCGGCGGCCATCGTGGTCGGGAACTCCGACATCGCCGCGCCTTCCGCATGGGCCTGCTCCACATGGGCCACGGTGGTGTCGTCATGGCTGGCCAGCGAGATGCCGTGCGTGCGGCAGTAATCCACAAAGTACGCGCGGTGCGGCTCGGCGTACTGCGCCTGCAGCGTGGCAGCGTGCGCCACCTGGCGCTCGAACTTCTCGGCGCTCCAGCCCTTCTTGCCGGTGTAGTAGGTGCGCGCCTGCTCGATGTTTTCCCACTGGCGCTGGCCGGGGGTGTGGTCCATCAGCGAGATGAGCGACAGACGCGGGTGGCCATGGAAGGGCTCGAACAGGTCGATGGTGTTGGGCGCAGGCAGCTCGCAGCGCACATGCAGGTGGTGGTCTGCCCGCAGCAGGTTGCGCTCGGTGCAGGTGTCGATGGTGTCGAGCACGCGGTTCCAGGCGCTGCCGCGCAGGCTGTCCACATCGGCCTCGCCCACACCCAACGCGTCCAGCACGGTGGTGATGCCTGCGGCGGCGATCTCGGCATCGTGCGCCAGCAGTGCAGGCATCTCGGCCCACTGCACCTTGGGGCGCGGCATCAGGTGGCGCTCGAAGTTGTCGGTATGCACTTCCACCAGCCCGGGCAGCAGGTAGTCACCGCCCAGGTCAATGCCTTGCAGGGCTGCGGTGCCACCGCTGTCCAGCGCCGCAATGCGGCCATCGACCACGTGCAGGCTGCCTTGCACCACTTCGCCAGGCAGCACCATGCGGGCGTTTTTGAAGACCATGGCGCTCATGCGGCACCTCCGCGAAAGTCACCCACGTTCACCCGGCGCGTGGCCACGGCAGCGCCCACATGGGCGTCGTGAAAGATGCCCACCAGCGCTGCACCACGGGCCACGGCCTCGCGGATCAGGCCGATCACCGTTTCGGTGTTGGCGGCATCGAGCGACGCCGTGGGTTCGTCCAGCAGCAACAGCGGCTTGGGTTTGATCATGTTGCGCGCGATGTTGATGCGCTGCTGCTCGCCCCCCGAGAACGTGGCGGGCGGCAGGTGCCACAGTCGCTCGGGGATGCGCAGGCGCACCAGCCACAGGCGTGCCTGCTCGCGTGCGGCTTCCAGCGCGGCAGGGTCGTCGCCCGCGTCTTCGGCCAGGGGCTCGGCCACCACGTCCAGCGCTGAGACACGGGGTATCACACGCAAGAACTGGCTGACGTAACCCACCGTGTCGCGCCGCAGCTGCACCAGCTCGCGCGGCGTGGCCTCGGTCACATCGACCAGCGCACCGTCGGCGCCACGCACGGTGATGCGGCCTGCATGGGCGCGGTAGTTGGCATAGATCATCTTGAGCAGCGTGCTCTTGCCCATGCCCGAGGGGCCGTCGAGGACCACACATTCGCCGGGCTGCACGCACAGATCCACGCCTTCGAGCACGCGCAGTTCGATGCCGTTCTGGTGGTGCAGGGTAAAGCGCTTGGCCACGCCGTGCATCTGAAGAACGGGAGCAGTAAGAGACTGGTTCATGGCTGGAGTACCGAAGAGACAAGAAGCTGGGTGTAGGGGTGCTGCGGGTCGTCCAGCACCTGGTCGGTCAGGCCTGCCTCGACCACGCGGCCGCGCTGCATGACGACCATGCGGTGCGCCAGCAGGCGGGCCACGGCCAGGTCGTGCGTGACCACAATGGCGGCCAGCTGCATCTGCCGCGTGAGCTGGCGCAGCATGTCCAGCAGGCGCGCCTGCACCGACACATCCAGGCCCGAGGTGGGTTCGTCCATGAACACCAGGCGGGGCTGCGTGACCAGGTTGCGCGCAATCTGCAGGCGCTGGCGCATGCCGCCCGAGAACGTGCGTGGTGCATCGTCAATGCGCGCCGCATCGATCTCCACGCGCTGCAGCCATTCGATGGCCGTGGCGCGCAGCTTGCCGTAGTGGCGCTCGCCCAGGCCCATCAGGCGCTCGCCCACATTGGCTCCGGCCGACACATCCATGCGCAGGCCATCCGCCGCGTTCTGGTGCACAAAACCCCAGTCGGTGCGGGCCAGCAGGCGCTGCTGGGCTTGGGTCATGGCATACACGTCCTGCAGCTCGCCACTGCGCTGGCGGAACTGCACGGTGCCTTCGTCGGGTGCGCTGCGCGCGGCAATGGCGTTGAGCAGCGTGGACTTGCCGGAGCCCGACTCGCCCACCACGGCGAGCACTTCGCCGGGCCACAGGTCAAAGGAGGCGTCTTGCAGCGCCACACGGCCGCCATAGCGCTTGCTGACGTTGCGCACGCTCAGCAGCGGCGCCGCATTTTCGGGGGTGTTCATGTGAGACTCTCGATCACAAAGCTCAGGCCATGCTGTGCAAAGCCCAGGGATTCATAGAAGGCATGCGCGCCCTTGCGGCGGGCGTTGGACGAGAGCGCGAGCTTGTAGCAGCCCGCATCGCGCGCCTGCTGCATCGCATGGGCCATCATCTGGCGGCCAATGCCACGGCCCTGCTGGGCCTGCGCCACCACCACGTCTTCGACGATTGCCGAGGGGGTGCCCCGGTGCGCCAGGTTGTGCATGACGAGCAGCGCATAGGTGCCGACCACGGCGCCGTGCTGCGCGGGGTCGCAGGCCACCCACAGGCGGTAGCTGGGGTAGCGGGCGAACTGGGCCCACACGGCCTGGGCTTCTTCCACGGTCAGCACGTCGGCCGCGCTGTCTTCAATCGCGGCATACAGCGCCAGCACGCTCTCCAGGTCGGCCTGCCGGGCTTCGCGGATGTGCACGGTGCTCATGCGGCGCCGCCTTGCACCTGCGCAGTTTCGGCTTGCTGCGACTGGCGCTCCTGGCAATAGTCGGAGTCCGAGCACACATGCATGCGGCCACCCTGGTCGTCGGTAATCACCTCGTCCAGAAAGCTGTCGGTGGCGCCACACAGCGCGCAGGCGGCATCCCAGCGCTGCACCTCGAACGGGTGGTCCTCAAAACCCAGGCTCTCCACCGGCGTGTAGGGCGGCACAGCGTAGATGCGCTTTTCGCGGCCCGCGCCAAACAGCTGCAGCGCGGGGTTCATGTGCATCTTGGGGTTGTCGAACTTGGGGATGGGCGACGGCGCCATCACGTACCGGCCGTTGACCAGCACGGGGTAGTCGTAGGTGGTGGCGATGTGGCCGTAGCGCGCGATGTCTTCGTAGAGCTTGACGTGCATGAGCCCGTACTCGGCCAGGCCGTGCAGGGTGCGCGTTTCGGTCTCGCGCGGCTCCAGGCGCTGCATGGGCTCGGGCACCGGCACCTGGTAAACGATGACCTGGCCTTCGGCCAGCGACGTCTCGGGGATGCGGTGGCGCGTCTGGATCAGCGTGGCCTCGCGCGTGCGGGTGGTGGTCGCCACCGCCGTGGTGCGCTCGAAGAAGCGGCGGATGTTGACGGCGTTGACCGTGTCGTCCGAGCCCTGGTCGATGACCTTGAGGCAATCATCAGGACCAATGATCGATGCCGTGACCTGGATGCCGCCCGTTCCCCAGCCATAGGGCAGCGGCATCTCGCGCGAGCCAAACGGCACCTGGTAGCCAGGGATGGCCACGGCCTTCAGGATGGCGCGGCGGATCATGCGCTTGGTGCGCTCGTCCAGGTAGGCAAAGTTGAAGTGGCCGTCCACCGGTGCGGCGTCGGCGGGCAGGCCCATCACGGCCGGTTCCATGGGTGCGTTCATGCGGCGTCTCCGTGTTCGGTGGTGGCGGGGTTTGCAGCGGCGCGCATCTTGCGCACCAGCTCCAGTTCGGACTGGAAGTCCACGTAGTGCGGCAGCTTCAGGTGCTGCACAAAGCCCGAGGCTTCGAGACTGTCGCTGTGGCCCAGCACAAACTCCTGCATCTGCGCGGGGGACTCCACCGGCTCGCCCAATTCATCAGCACGCAGGGCGCGGTCCACCAGGCTCATCGCCATGGCCTTGCGCTCGCTGTGGCCAAACGCCAGGCCGTAGCCGCGTGTGAACTGCGGCGGCTGGCTCTTGCTGCCCGCAAACTGGTTCACCATCTCGCATTCGGTGATCTCGATATCGCCAATGTCGATGGCAAAGCCCAGCTCTTCGGGTTCGATCTCCACCGCCACCGTGCCCAGGCGTACCTCGCCCACAAACGGGTGCGAGTGCGAATAGCCGCGCTGCGTGGAATACGCCATGGCGAGCAAGAAGCCCTCGTCGCCACGTGCCAGGTTCTGCAGCCGCGTGGCCCGGTTGGCGGGGAAGCGCAGGGGTTCGCGGGTGAGGTCGGTGGGCATCGGGTCGCCAGGGGGGACGGGGCGTGTCTCGATCAGGCCTTCGTGGTTCAGCAGATCCACCACGCGCGGGGTGCTGACGGTGGGGGTTTCAGCGAGCGGCTGCGCGGCCTCCGCCACCCGGCCCTCGGCCAGCAGCGTGAAGTCGAGCAGTCGCTGCGTGTAGTCGTAGGTGGGGCCCAGCACCTGCCCGCCGGGCAGGTCCTTGAAGGTGGCCGAGATGCGCCGGTCCAGCGCCATGCGGCTGGTGTCCAGCGCGCAGGTGGTGCCCAGGCGCGGCAGCGTGGCGCGGTAGGCGCGCAGCAAAAAGATGGCTTCGACCAGGTCGCCCGCCGCCTGCTTGATGGCCAGCGCTGCCAGTTCGGGGTCGTACACCGAGCCTTCGGTCATCACCCGGTCCACAGCCAGCTTGAGTTGCTGGCGGATCTGCGAAACAGACAGCTCGGGCAGCGCGGCATCGCCCCGGCGCTGCTCGGCCAGCAGGCGGTAACTGTTGAGAATGGCGGCTTCTCCGCCCTTGACGGCTACGTACATGTCAGACCTCCGCGCCGTGCAGTGCGGCGGTGTGGGTGGAAATGCAGGTCGTGCGCGGCAGCCCCACGATGTGGGTGGGTGTGCCCAGCAGCACATCCACCCCACAGGGAAACACGCCATGGTTGACGGCCCACTGGTGCTCAAAGTCGTCGGGCAGGCCGGCGACGTTCAGCGTGGCGTGGTGCTGGATACCCGGGCCGGTGAGGCGCCAGGCCTCTGCGTGATCCGCAGCGTCGTCCATGCGCGCCACGTCCACCACACAGGTCGCAGACTGGTCGGGGTAGATGTCGGTGCCTTGCGCCAGGCTGCTGAGCGGGGGCAACGCATCGCCTTCGCCCACCCACACAAAGCGCGCATCGCCGGGGTTGCTGACCAGCGTGCATCCGGTGTGAAAGCGCAGCCACGCGGCTGCACCGCTGGCGGCCAGGCGGGGCGACAGCCACAGGGTGCAGTCGCTGTCGAGCAGGGCCAGGAGTGCGACGGCGGATGCGGCGTGCCCGGCGGTGGGTGTTTGCGCGTCATGCGCTACCGCCACGGGGCGGCCAGGGTGTGACAGTGCCTGCAGCACAGCCCGAAACACCGCCTGGCTGCCAAATGCCTCGTTGGAGAATCCAGCGCCCAGGGACGCGAGGGTGGGGGTGTTCATTCGTCGTCCTCGTCGGTGTCTGCGCCGCTTTCACGGGCCACGGTGAAAAAGTCCACCTTGGTGCTGGCGGCACGGGCCTGGCGCGCGGCCTGGGCGTTGCGCAGGTGGCTGCGGATGGGCTCCAGCAGCTGTGCGTCCAGGGCTGCCTGGCGTGCAGGGTCTTGCAGCAGGGCATCGGCCAAGGCGGCCAGCTGCACCTGACGGTGCGAGCGGCCCAGCACATAAGCCACGCCCACAGTGGCATCGTCCGCATCGGCACCCTGGGAGGGCGCCTCCACCCGCAAGGCGCATCGGGTCACGGTGACTTCACCCAGGTTGAAGCGCTCACCCGTACCGCCCGCGCGGCCCTGCACCATCATCAGGCCGGTTTCGGGGGCACGCAGCCAGCGGGCGGGTCGGCGGGCGTCGTCCTGCAGGGCCGATTCGAGCAGGCCAAGCGGCGCGCGGGCCAGCAGCGCCATCCACTGCGCGCGCTGCAGCGGCCTGCCGGGGCCCGGGTTGTCAAAGGCTTGAAACATGAAAGTGGTACTCTGAAAGTTGTATAGACAAATTGAACAACTGGCGCCAGCTTAAAGAGCGCGCATGTACGTTTCATGACAGCCAACACACTTGCCTCCACCCTGCTTCAACACGCTGCATCACCACCACCGCGCCCGGCACGCGACAGCTTCTGGACGCGGATTGCCACCGAGCTGGCCGAAGCCATTGGCAGCGGCACCTATGCCCCCGGCGAGCGCCTGCCGTCCGAGCACGCGCTCGCCGAGCAGTTTGGCGTGAACCGGCACACCATCCGCCGGTCGCTCGCCAGCCTGTGCAGCCAGGGGCTGGTGCGTATCACGCAGGGCAGCGGCACGTATGTGGAAGACTTCGCGGTGGACCTGGTGCTGGGCAAACGCACGCGCCACCAGCAGGGCCTGGCCCAGGCGGGTTTGCGCGGCAGCCTGGTGGTGCTGGGTGAAGACACCGTGCGCGCCACCGCCGCCTTGGCGCGTGCGCTGCAGGTGCCCGCACGCAGCCCGCTGCTGGCGCTGCGCGTGATGGGCGAGGCCGAAGGCCAGCCGCTGCACCTGAGCGAGCGCTACTTTCCGCTGCCGCGCTTCGCCAACCTGGCCCAGGTGGTGCGCGAAACCGGCTCCATCACCGCCGGCTTTGCCGCCCACGGCGTGGCCGACTACACCCGGCGCGAGAGCCGCATCACTGCCGAGCTGCCCACTGCCGAAGTGGCTGCGCAGCTGCGCCAGCCCACGGCGCGGCCGGTGCTGCAGGTCGAAAGCCTGAATGTGGACCCGAGCGGAACCCCCATCGAATGGGCCCGCGCCTGGTTTGCGGGCGACCGCGTGAAACTGACGATTGACCACGATGAACACTGACGTAAGCCCCCCGAACACGCCCGCCACCGCCCACCGCTACGCGGTGTACTACGCGCCCAGCCCCGGCACGCTGGGCTGGCTGGCTGGCAGCCACTGGCTGGGGCGTTGTGCCGCGCAGCTGCAGCCGTTGCCGCAACTGGACATCCACGGCGTGGCACCCGCGGACCTGCAGCGGCTGACTGCCGCACCGCGCCGCTATGGCTGGCACGGCACCCTGAAGGCGCCGTTTGCCCTGGCGCCGGGCACCCACTGGGTGGACCTGCACCAGGCCGTGCAGGCTCTGGCCAGCAGCCTCAAGAGGTTTGCCTTGCCCCCCCTGCAGGTCGAGCGCATTGACGACTTTCTGGCGCTGGTGCCCATGCCCTCCCCCGCGGCCAACGCACAGGTGCAGGCCGTGGCGGCCGCGTGCGTGACGCAACTGCAGCCGCTCGCGGCACCGCTGGACGATGCGGCGCTGGCGCGGCGGCGTGCGACGGGGCTGACGCCCCGGCAGGACGACCTGCTGCAGCGCTGGGGCTACCCCTTCGTTCTGGAGGAGTTCCGCTTTCACCTGTCGCTCACGGGCGACCTCGGGCAGGTGGATGCGCGCACAGCCGACCTGGTGCTGGACGCAGCACAGCAGTTTTTTTCAGACCTGCCCACGTTGCAGTTCAACAGCCTGGCGATCTTTGCCGAGCCCACGCCGGGTGCCGACTTCGTGCTGCTGGACCAGCTGGAGATGGGTGCGTGATGGTGGCGCGGCTGGTGTATGTGATGGGCCCCTCGGGTGCGGGCAAGGACAGCCTTCTGGGCTGGCTGCGCGCCCACCTCCCCGACGGCTTCCCGTTGCACTGGGCGCAGCGCACTATCAGCCGCCCGCCCGCGGCCAGCGCTGCACCAGGCACGGAGCAGCACGAAAGCGTTTCGCCCGCGTCATTTGCAGCATTGCGCGAGTCAGGCGCGTTTGCACTGCACTGGCACGCCAATGGCCTGGGCTACGGCATCCGCCATGCACAGCTGGCGCCGCTGGGCGATGGCCACTGGGTGCTGGTCAATGGCTCGCGCGCGCACCTGCCCCAGGCACTGGCCGCATTTGCGGCATTGCTGCCGGTGCACATCACGGCCACGGCAGAGGTACTGCGCCAGCGACTGCTGGCACGCGGCCGCGAAACCCCTGACGAAGTGCAGGCCCGCGTGCAGCGCGCCCTGGCCTTTGCGCTGCCACCCGGCGTTCCACGCATCGATATCTGCAACGACCACCACCTGGACAACGCGGGCGAGCAGCTCCTGGCAGCTCTGCGCCAGGTACCCGGCTGGCCCGAAACTCCATCGCCTGTGCCCCCTGCCGGTGGCACACTTTCGCCGCAAGCCCCGCGCTCGCCTGCGCTCGTGGCACAGCCCCTGGAAACCCCATGACCGACATCACGATCTATCACAACCCGAAGTGCGGCACCTCGCGCAACACGCTGGCCATGATCCGCAACAGCGGCATCGAGCCCCTGGTCATCGAATACCTCAAGACCCCGCCCGACCGGGCCACGCTGCAGGCCCGGATCGCCGCCACCGGCCAGCCCGTGATCAATGCCGTGCGCACCAAGGAAGCCCTGTTCACAGAACTGGGGCTCCATGCGCCCGGCACCACCGACGCACAGCTCATCGACGCCATGCTGGCGCACCCGATCCTCATCAACCGGCCCATCGTCGTCACGCCACTGGGCACGCGGCTGTGCAGGCCGTCGGAGCAGGTGCTGGACATCCTGCCGGCGCCGCAGAAAGGCGCATTCACCAAGGAAGACGGCGAAGTGGTCATCAACGCCCAGGGAGAGCGCCTTGCCTGAAGCCCCCCTGCCCGCGTCTCCAGACGCTTTGGGCGATCTTCCCCAGCTCGACGCTGCCTGCTTCGCCGTACCGTCGATGGCGCACCTGCAGGCAGTGCCCAGCACCCACCCGCCGCGGTTCGCGTTGCTCTACGGTTCGCTGCGGCCGCGGTCGTTCAGCCGGCTGGTGACCGAAGAGGCCGCACGCCTGCTGACCGCCATGGGCGGCGAGGTGCGCATCTTCAACCCCGCAGGCTTACCGCAGGTGGACGACGCGCCCGACACGCACCCCAAGGTGGTCGAGCTGCGCGCGCTGGCGCAGTGGTCCGAAGGCATGGTGTGGTGCTCGCCCGAGCGCCATGGCGCCATGACGGGCCTCATGAAGACGCAGATCGACTGGATCCCGCTGTCGGTCGGCGCCATCCGGCCCACGCAGGGCAAGACGCTGGCCGTGATGCAGGTGAGCGGGGGCTCGCAGTCGTTCAACGCCGTGAACCAGATGCGCTTGCTGGGCCGCTGGATGCGGATGCTCACCATTCCGAACCAGTCGTCGGTGGCCAAGGCTTACCAGGAGTTTGGCGATGACGACCGGATGAAGCCCTCGGCGTACTACGACCGCATCGTGGACGTGGTGGAGGAGCTGTTCAAGTTCACGCTGCTCACCCGCGATGTGGCGCCCTACCTGGTGGACCGCTACAGCGAGCGCAAGGAAAGCGCCGAGGCGCTGGCGCGGCGGGTGAACCTGCCGCAGGCGGTGTGATGCAGCGCCTGGCCCCTGCCGACCGGCCCGCGCCATGACCGCCGCCCCCCGGCAGCGCGGTGCGGTCGCACGCCTGGGCACGGCCCAGACCCTGGCATGGGCCTCTTCGTACTACCTGCCGGCCATGCTGGCCGAACCCATGGCGCGCGACCTGGGGGCCGGTACGGCCACCGTGTTCGCGGCGTTCTCGGTGGCGCTCATCGTGTCGGCCCTGCTGGGGCCCTTCGCAGGCCGCGCCATCGACACGCACGGCGGGCGCCCGGTGCTGCTGGGCAGCAACCTGGTGTTTGCAACCGGACTGGGCTGCATGGCCATGTCGCAAGGACCGGCGACCTTGTTTGCCGCGTGGATCATCATGGGCGTGGCCATGGGGTCAGGGTTGTACGAGGCGGCCTTTTCCAGCCTGGTTCGGCTGTACGGCCAGGGGGCCCGCAATGCCATTACCGGCATCACACTCATTGCCGGTTTTGCCAGCACCGTGGGCTGGCCGCTGTCTGCGTGGATGGAGGCGCAGTGGGGCTGGCGCGGGGCCTGCATGGGCTGGGCCGCACTGCACCTGCTGGTGGGCGTGCCGCTCAACAGCTGGCTACCGCGCGGAGCCGGCGCGCACGCGGCGGATGGCGATGCTGCGACTTCTGGCACTGCGCCCCACACCTCGGGCGCCAGCACAGCAGTGCCCGCTGCGGCTGCGGCAGGCGCCAACACCCGCACCGGCACCGGCACGTTGCGGGCCACGCTGCTGCTGTCGTTCGTGTTCGCCGTGACCTGGTTCACCAGCACGGCCATGGCCGCACACCTGCCGCGGCTGCTGCAGGCCAGTGGCACATCGCTGCAGGCGGCGGTGGCCATGGCCGCGCTGGTGGGGCCGGCGCAGGTGGCGGCGCGGCTGGCCGAGTTCGGGCTGCTGCGCCGCATGCACCCTCTGATTTCAGCGCAGCTGGCCGCTGCCGCGCACCCCGTGGGCGCAGGCATCCTGATGCTGCTGGGCGGCCCGGCTGCCGCGGTGTTCACCGTGCTGCACGGCGCGGGCAATGGCGTGCTCACCATTGCCAAGGGCACGCTGCCGCTGGTGCTGTTCGGCCCGCAGGGCTACGGTGCGCGGCAGGGGCTGATGATGGTGCCGGCCCGCGTGGCGCAGGCCTTTGCGCCCCTGCTGTTCGGAATGCTGCTGGACCGGTTTGGCGCGGGTGCACTGTGGCTGACCACCCTGCTGGGCCTGGCAGCGCTGGGTGCGCTGTGGATGCTGCGGCCGCAGATGCAGCGGTAGGGGCTGCAGTCGGGCCGTGCCGCGCCCCCGGCCGCGATGGCAGCAAGGCGGTGCCGAACCCGGCGTCAGCCCTTGCGTGACAGCGTTCCAGATAGTCATAGGTCATGGGTCAGGCCCATGGCCTGCATGAACGCATACACGGCGGCAGGCCCGACCAACGGCCAGCCGTGCTTCGTGAGGCCCCTGGACAGGGCGATGGATGCCGCCGACGTGGACAGCGTGCGCGCCACCTCGGGAATGGGCTGCGCCACGGTGCGAAGCCCCACGCGGCGATGGCCCTGCCATCTGCCCATAAACTGCCCCGATGCAATTTCCTCTGGCTCCCGCAAGGCTTGCGGCATTGGCCCTGACAACGCTGGCCCTGGCCGGCTGCGCCAGCACGGGCAGCGGCTCGGGCGCTATCGGCTACTACTGGCAATCCCTGCGCGGGCATGTGCAGCTCATGCAGGCGGCCGAGCCTGTCGACACCTGGGTGGCGCGCGACGACATTGCGCCCGCGCTGCGTGAGCGCCTACAGCTGGCCCAGCGCGCCCGCGCATTTGCGGTGGCCGAGCTGGGCCTGCCCGACAACGCCAGCTACCGCCGCTATGCCGACCTGAAGCGCCCCGCCGCCGTGTGGAACGTGGTGGCCGCGCCGCCGTACGCGCTGAAACTGCACACCTGGTGCTTTCCCGTCACGGGCTGCATCGGCTACCGCGGCTACTTCACCGAAGCCGACGCGCAGGCCGAAGCCGCCCGGCTGGCCGCCCAGGGGCTGGAGGTGGAGGTGTACGGCGTGCCCGCGTACTCCACGCTGGGCTACATGAACTGGGCGGGGGGCGACCCGCTGCTGAGCACCTTCATTGCCTGGCCCGAGGGCGACTTCGTGCGGCTACTGTTTCATGAACTGGCGCACCAGGTGGTGTATGCCGAGGGCGACACGCTGTTCAACGAATCCTTTGCCACCGCGGTCGAGCGCATCGGCATCGCCCAGTGGCTGGCCACGCAGGCGAGCGCCCCAGCCCGAGCCGCTGCTGCCACCAGCGAGGCGCGCCGCAGTGCGTTCCGCGCCCTCACCCGGGCCACGCGGACTCGGCTGGCGGCCATTTATGATCAAAAACAGCCTCTACCGCTTGATTCATATGCTCTTGATGCTATGAAAAATGAAGCAATGCAAGCATTCAGGGCCGAGTACGCCACGCTGCGCGAGCGCTGGCTGAAGCCTCAGGATGGCAGCGCCCCGCTGGTCACCACCGCCCAGGTGACGGGCTACGACCGCTGGGTGGCCCGCGCCAACAACGCCAGCTTTGCAGCCCAGGCTGCGTACGACGAGCTGGTGCCTGCGTTTGAAGCCTTGCACGCGCGCGAGGGCGGCGACTGGCCGCGGTTTTATGATGCCGTACGGCAGCTTGCACGGCAGCCACAGGCCCAGCGCCAACAGGCCCTGCGCGCGCTGCTGCCAGCCCCCCACTGATAACGACCCACGCCCCAAGGAGACCCCCGGTGCCAGACATCCACATCCATCGCGAACACCACCTGGGCTTCAAGGAAGCCCGCAAGGTCGCCTTTGCCTGGGCCGAAAAGGCCGAAGAAAAGTTCGACATGGAATGCACCTACGAAGAAGGTGGCACGGAAGACCTGCTGACCTTCAGCCGCTCGGGCGTCAAGGGCACGCTGCTGGTGGATGGCCACCAGTTCGAGATGAAGGCGCAACTGGGCTTTCTGTTCGGCGCGTTCAAGGACCGCATCGAAGCCGAGATTGGCGAGCAGCTGGACGCCCTGCTGAACGCACCCCACCCGGCAGGCAAAAAAGCCGCAGCAGACAAGAAAAAACCTGCGGAGGCCGCCGCAACAAAGCCTGCAGCCAAGGCGGCAGCCGCCAAGCCTGTCACCAAGCCCAAGAAGGCCTGAGCGTGCCCATGACAGCGCCTACACCCCTGGCCGCGCAAGGCACCGCCGCGGTGGCCACCACCCCGGCTTTCGACACTGTGTCGGCCCTGCTGCACAGCCGCTACAGCTGCCGTGCTTTTTTGCCAGCCCCCCTGCCGCGCGCCACCATCGAGCGCATCCTGGCGGCCGCGCAGCGCACGGCATCGTGGTGCAACGCGCAGCCCTGGCAGCTGCACATTGCCAGCGGCGCCACGCTCGATGCCCTGCGCGCGGCACTGCAGGCCCGTGTGGCCGGCGGGCCACCCCAGCCCGACCTGCCCTGGCCGCGCGAGTACCGCGGCGTGTACCAGGAGCGCCGCCGCGAATGCGGCCTGGGCCTGTACGACGCGGTAGGCATTGCCCGTGGCGACCGCGCGGCATCGGCGCTGCAGGCCGCGCAGAACTTCACCATGTTCGGCGCGCCGCATGTGGCCATCGTCACCAGCGACGAGGCGCTGGGCCCGTATGGCGCGGTGGACTGTGGCGCCTATGTGGCGCACTTTCTGCTGGCCGCCCACAGCCTGGGTGTGGCCAGCATTGCCCAGGCGGCGCTGGCGGCCTACCCCGATGTGCTGCGCGAGGTGCTGGGCATCGGGGCTGACCGCAATGTGGTCTGCGCCATCTCGTTTGGTTTGGCCGATGCCGCGCACCCGGCCAACCAGTTCCGCACCACCCGGGCCGATCCGGCCAGCGCGGTCGTCTGGAAGGATTGACGGGCGCCGCTACGGGGAGGTGGTCACGGGGGCGGCATGGAGCCTCCTGAACCGTTCATTGCGCTCGGTTGCACGACGGCGCAGGGCTTTAACACGCCCGGCCCGCGCGGATTGTTCAGGATCGAAGCTGGCGACTGCCTGCAGGGCAGGGGTTGAGGTTCAGGCCGCTGCGCGCGCCCCGCAGGCTGCGCTGGCATGCCCCCGACCCCAAGCCGCCCCTGCAGCATCCCCGGGCGTGCGGGCCCGCCGTCGGGCTCAGGCGGGCTCGGCCTGCGCGGCGCGGCTTGTGTGCATGGGCCGTGCCGCAGCGGGCCATTGGGCAGCCTTGGGGCGCAGCAGCGCGAACAGGTCGCGAGGGTCGTCCAGCACGGGGATGAGGTCGATGGGCGTGCCCATGCCCAGTGCCACGGCAGCCGCGTGCATGAAGCGCAGCGCTGAAAAGTCTTCCAGCGCAAAGCCGACCGAATCGAACACCGTGATCTCGTCCGCACTGTGGCGACCGGCCGCACGGCCTGCCAGCACCTCCCACAGCTCCGTCACGGGAAAGTCCGCGGGCATCTGCTGGATCTCCCCTTCCACGCGGGTCTGCGGGGTGTACTCGACGAACACGCGCGCCAGCGCAAGCACGGCGGCCTCCAGTTCGGTCTTGCCCGGGCAGTCGCCCCCTACGGCATTGATGTGGGTGCCCCGTCCGACCATGTCGGCGCAAAGCACCTTCGCCCGGGCCTTGTCGGCGGTGATGGTGGTGATGATGTCGGCGCCCCGGGCTGCCTCAGCCGCGCTGGTGCAGCGCGTGAGTGCAAGGCCCGAGCCCGCCAGGTTGGCCTGCAGCTTGGCCGTGGCCTGCGGGTCGGTGTCGAACAGCCGCAGTTCGCGAATGCCGACCAGGTGCTGGAAGGCCAGCGCCTGGAACTCGCTTTGCGCACCGTTGCCGATGAGCGCCATCACCCGGCTGCCGGGCCTGGCCAGCGCCCGGGCCGCCACGGCCGACATGGCAGCGGTGCGCAGGGCCGTGGTCAGCGTCAGCTCGCTCAGGAACCGGGGCGTGCCGGTGGCCACATCGGCCAGCACCCCAAAAGCCATCACGGTGGGCAGCCCCTGGCGGGTGTTGCCCGGGTGGCCGTTCACGTACTTGAAGGTGTAGGTCGCATCGTCGGCAATGGGCATCAGCTCGATGGCACCGCCGGGCGAATAGCTGGGCACGCGCGGCACCTTGTCAAAATCGCCCCAGCGCCGAAAGTCGGCCGCAATGCAGTCGGCGATGCCTTCAAGGCAGGCGGGCAAGCCCTTGGCAGCGATCAGCCGGGCGGCCTCGGGCGCGCTGAGGTAGAGCGTGGCGGGCGTGTGGGGGGCAGGGGTCGGGCGGCGGGTCATGGTGGGGGTCTCCTTCAGGGGGCACGGGTTGTGAAGGCAGTTTCTGCCCGGTGCGCGCCAATCGGAAGCCGCAAACTTGTGCCGTTTGGCACCCGGTTTTGCCAAAATGACATCCCCCACATGCCAAATCGCCAAGCCACGCCCCCACCATGGACGAACTCGACCAATCCCTCATCCGCCTGCTGCGCCAGAACGCGCGCATGAACATTGCCGACCTGGCGCACAAGCTGGGCGTGTCGCGCGGCACCGTGACCAACCGGATTCGCAAGCTTGAAGACACCCAGGTGATCGTGGGCTACACCGTGAAGCTGCGGCCCGAGGCCGAGCCCGACCGCATCCGCGCATGGATGGGCATCATGGTCGAGGGCAACCACGGCCGCCAGGTGGTGGCCAGCCTGCTGGGGGAGCCGGGCGTTGCATCGCTGCACGACACAAATGGCCGGTGGGACCTGCTGGCCGAACTGGAGGCACGGTCCATGGGCGAGCTGTCGCAGGTGCTCGAACGCATCCGGCTCGTGTCGGGCATTCGCGGCACCGAGACCAACATCCACCTGACCACCTACCGCTGACCCGCACTGGCGCAAACCCTCCATGCACGACCTTCACAACACCCGGCTCCCGCCCGCACCCGATGTCCTCATCAGCGAGGTCGGCCCGCGCGATGGGCTGCAGTCCGTCAAGGCGACCATGCCCACAGCGGACAAGCTGCGGTGGGTGGACGCGCTGGCCGCCGCCGGCCTGCGCGAGATCGAGGTGGGCTCCTTCGTGCCCGCGCGCCTGCTGCCCCAGATGGCCGACGTGACCGAGGTGGTGCGCCATGCGCTCACGCATCCGGGCGTCACCGTGATGGCACTGGCCCCCAACCTGCGCGGGGCCGAGGCCGCCATGGCTGCCGGGGTGCACAAGGTCACGCTGCCCGTGTCGGCCAGCCCCGCGCATTCGCTGGCCAACGTGCGCAAGACGCCCGAGGCCATGCTGGACGAAGTGCGCGCCGTGGTGGCGCTGCGCGATGCGCAGGCACCAGGGGTGCGGGTGGAGGTAGGCCTGTCCACCGCGTTTGGCTGCACGCTGCAGGGCCCCGTCCCCGAGGACGATGTGGTCCGCCTGGCCGCGGCCTGCGCGCAGGCGGGGGTTGATGAAGTGGGCCTGTCGGACACCACGGGCATGGCCAACCCGGCCCAGGTGCGCCGCCTGTTCACCCGGCTGCATGCCGAGCTGGGCCGCAAGGCCGGCGCGGCCCACATGCACAACACACGCGGCCTGGGCCTGGCCAACTGCCTGGCCGCGTACGACGCCGGGGTGCGTACTTTTGATGCATCGCTGGGCGGGCTGGGCGGCTGCCCCTACGCACCGGGGGCGTCGGGCAACGTGGTGACCGAAGACCTGGTGTTCATGTTCGAGGCCATGGGCATCCGCACGGGGGTGGACCTGACCCTGCTGATGGCTGCACGGCTGCCGCTGCAGGCCGGACTGCCCGGCGAGCCGCTGTATGGCATGACGCCAGAGGCGGGCTTGCCCGAGGGTTGGAGACAACCCCGGTAAAGCCCTGACGGCCCCGAAAAACAAAAAGGCGACCTCGGTCGCCTTTGTTCATGGTGCGGGGTGCCCGCGCCGATCAGCTCAGCGAGGTGATCAGGTCGATGTACTGCTGCTTGGCGGCGTCGGCGTCGGTGCCCTTGAGGTTGTTCCAGGCATCCCACTTGGCGCGTCCGACCATGTCGGAAAAGCTGGGCTTCTTCTCGGTGTTGTCACCCGCGGTGGCCTGCTTGTACAGGCCGTAGATCTTGAGCAACGTGGCGTTGTCGGGGCGCTCGCTCAGGTTCTTGGAATTGGCGACGGCGGCTTCGAAAGTGGCGTTCAGGTCGGACATGGAGGGGCTCCTAGGACTGGAAGAAATAGCGCAGGAAACGATGCATCCGGCGAATGGGGGGAGGGAAAGAACGGTGTCGGCAACAGCGTGCTGCGTTGTATCTTACGGGCTGCACCGCGCCCTGGCCGCTGCAAACCCTAGAGCCAGGCCCCCAAAAAACAGCACGACCACAGGCATCCCTCCGATGGTGACCCGCACAACCGCTCCCGCCGCAACCCAGCCCGCACCAGCGCCATCCCGCCCGCACGCGCCGCAGCACGCCTCACCGCCGCAGTCCGTGGCCGCTGCAGCCGCGGCCCGGCGGGCTGCGCAGGCCCTGCCCCCGGCAGCCCGCAAGGCCGCCACCGTGGTGCAAAAGAACATGCGCCGCGCCGCCAGCGGCATGCTGGGCATCTCTGGCGAGCGCATGAGCAAGGTGGACACCGCCTGGCTGCGCATGGACTCGGACAGCAATCTGATGATGATCAACGGCGTGTGGACGCTGTCGCCCGGCATCACCTGGCAGGCGCTGTGCGAGCGCGTGCAGCAGCGCCTGCTGCAGTACCCGCGCTTTCACCAGCGCGTGGTGGAAGACGCGGCAGGCGCCACCTGGGTGGAAGACCGCCACTTCAACATTGCCGCCCATGTGCTGCGCGAAAAGCTCCCCCACCGCAAGGGCCACAGCATGCAGCGCGCCTTGCAGGACCGCGTGGGCGAGCTGGCCATGCAGCCGCTGGACCCACGTCGCCCGCTGTGGCAGATGCACCTGATCGAGGACTTCGTGGGCGACGACGGAGCCAAGGGCAGCGCGCTCATCGTGCGCATCCACCACTGCATTGCCGATGGCATCGCGCTCATCTCCGTCACGATGTCGCTGGTCGATGGCGGCGCCGAGCCCCCGCGGCGCAAGCCCCGCAGCAAGGGTGATGCAGCCGCCACGGCGGAAGACTGGATTGCCGACATGCTGATCAAGCCCTTCACCGGGCTCACCGTGAAGGCGCTGGACCTGGCCGGCGACGGCGCAGCGCGCTCGCTGCAGATGCTGGGCGACCCCGAGAAGACCATGCAGCACGGCCTGGCCGGCACCATGGACATGGCCCGCGTGGCCTACCAGCTGGTCAGCGACGCCGCGGCCCTGGCGTTGATGCCCGACGACTCGCCCACGCGCCTGAAGGGCCCGCCCGGCCGTGCCAAGCGCGTGGCCTGGTGCCCGCCGATTCCGCTGGAGGAGGTCAAGGCCATCGGCAAGGCGCTGAACTGCTCCATCAACGATGTGCTGCTGTCGTGCGTGGCCGGTGCCATTGGCGGCTACCTGCGCAACCAGGGCGACGACCCCACGGGCCAGGAGATCCGGGCCATGATCCCTGTCAACCTGCGCCCCATGGAAGAAGCCTGGAAGCTGGGCAACCACTTCGGCCTGGTGCCCTTGGTGCTGCCCATTGGCATGGCCAACCCGGTCGAGCGCGTGTACGAGGTGCGCGCCCGCATGAATGCCTTGAAGGGCAGCACCCAGCCCATCCTGGCGTTTGCCATGCTGGCCGTGGCGGGCCTGATGATCAAGCCCGCACAGGACGCGCTGCTCAACCTGTTCGGCCGCAAGACCACGGCCGTGATGACCAACGTGCCCGGCCCCAAGGAGCAGCTCACCATGTGCGGCGCGAAGGTCACGCAGTGCATGTTCTGGGTGCCGCAGTCGGGCGACATCGGCCTGGGGGTGTCGATCCTGAGCTACGGCGGTGGGGTGCAGTTTGGCGTGATCACCGACACCACCCTGTGCCCCGAGCCGCAGCAGATCATCGACGCGTTTGCGCCCGAGTTCGCGCAGCTGTCACTGCTCACGCTGATGCTGCCCTGGGGGGAATGAGGCGCGCCACCGCGTGCGCGCGGTGGCAGCCACCTGCAGCGGCCGCAGAGGCTTTTGCTATATTATCAGTAGCATTAAAGTCTTATGGGAATTTCCCCAAAGGGCGGTTTGACCCAAAATCAGCTCGCTAGCCCCTCCACCGCCTGGAACATCGACTGTCGCGCCTGGCTGATGATCTGGCCCTTCCACACGTCGGTGTCGGTGTAGAAGGCGGCCAGCATCTGCGCCTTGATGTGCGCGGCCTGCTCGGCCGGTGCCTCGGGGTGCAGGCGCAGCCACTGCTCGGCGCGGATGGCGTCCATCACCTGCAGCACCGGCACGGTGCCGTACTCCATGGCGATGCCGGTGTGCTCGGCCTCTGGGCATTCGTCGTAGATGGCGTTCCACATCAGCCCCGTGAGGAAGGCCGAGGTGGATGAGCCGTCGTAGATCGACGTGACCGGTGTGGCGCCGCCGCCATCCCACCACGCACGGGCGCGGGCCACCGCCACGGCGTCGTCGTGGCCGGCGAAGATGCGCTCGCCATGGCCGCTGGGGCCCAGGCCCGTGTGCAGGTCGATCCATGCGATGCGCGATGCACCTGCGCCGTGCTGGCGCAGCACCGCACGCAGCGTGCGGTTGCTCCAGGTCGGCTCGGTGCCGCCAAAGAACAGGCCGTCGGCAAACTCATGCTGCCCGCGCGAGATGGCAGCCTGCCAGGCCGCCTCGCCCCGGGTGGCGATGTACTGCTGCACCGCGGCCACGTTGTCGGCGTTCGGCGGCCACTCCGGGGGCAGCAGCAGCGGGTGCACCTCGCGGTAGGCGTCGTTGGCCGGCAGGGGCTTGGAGAAATCCTGGAAGTTGCGGTTCAGGTCCACGTTCTCGTGCGTGAACCGGCGCAGGTGCGAAAAGCCGTAGGGGTTGAGCGCGTGGATGTACAGCACGGCCACACCGGCCGCGCGGGCCCTGGCGCGCCACTCGGCATCGTGCAGCGCAAACACCTGTACGCCACTGCCGCAGTAGCCCTCCACGCCATGGCAGGCGCTGCTGATGATGAGCAGCTTGTCGGCACCGGCCGGGCCGTCGCGCACCACGTCCATGGCCAGGTCCTCGCCGTCGCGGCCCTTGAGCGGGTGCGCGTGGGATTCGATGGGCAGGCCGGCCGTGGCCGCGGCTTCCAGAAACTGGGTGCGCGCCCGCGCGTAGCTGGGCGAAAAGGCTTGGGGGATACCGATCATGGCGGGGCTTTCGCAGCAGGGTCAGGAGAAAAGAAAAACCCGGGCGCAGGGGCCCGGGCGGTGTGTCAAGGCAGCCGGTGGCGCCGAGGCAGCGGGCTCAGGCCGTGGGCTGGGCCAGCCACTCTTCTGCCAGCTTGACCCAGTACGTGGCGCCCAGCGGAATCAGATCGTCGTTGAAGTCGTAGCTGGGGTTGTGCAGCATGCAGGGGCCACCACCGTGGCCCATCTCGCGATGCTGTCCGTCGCCGTTGGCGATGAAGCAGTACGCACCCGGCTTGGCCTGCAGCATGTAGGCGAAGTCTTCGGCGCCCATGGTGGGTTCCTGGGCCAGCACGCGCTCCTCGCCCACGATGGCGGTCATCACCTTGCGGGCAAATTCGGCCTCGGCGGGCGAGTTGATGGTGGGCGGGTAGTTGCGCACGAACTCGAACTCGCACGTGGCGTCGTGCGCAGCGCAATGGTGCTCGGCGATCTGGCGCATGCGCTTTTCAATGAGGTCCGTCACTTCGGTGGTAAAGGTACGCACCGTGCCCTGCAGCTCCACGCTGTCAGGCACCACGTTGGTAGCCTCGCCCGCATGGATCATGGTGACCGAGATCACGCCCGCATCCACCGGCTTCTTGTTGCGGCTGATGATGGTCTGGAAGGCCTGCACCATGCCGCAGGCAATCGGCACCGGGTCGATGCCGGTGTGTGGCAGCGCCGCATGGCCGCCCTTGCCACGCAGCGTGATCTTGAACTCGCTGGTCGACGCCATCACCGGGCCGGGGCTCACGGCAAAGGTGCCCACCGGCATGCCGGGCCAGTTGTGCATGCCGTACACGGCCTGCATGGGGAACTGCTCGAACAGGCCGTCTTCGATCATCACGCGGGCACCGCCACCGCCCTCTTCGGCCGGCTGGAAGATCAGGTACACGGTGCCGTCAAAGTTGCGGTGTTTTGCAAAGTGCTGCGCGGCGGCCAGCAGCATGGCCACGTGGCCATCGTGGCCGCAGGCGTGCATCTTGCCCTGGTGTTTGCTGGCGTGGGCAAAGGTGTTGAACTCCTGCATGGGCAGGGCGTCCATGTCGGCGCGCAGCCCAATGGCCCGGCCACTGGCGCCCCCGTCGCGCCCCTTGACGATGCCCACCACGCCCGTCTTGCCCAGACCGCGGTGGATGGGAATACCCCATTCGGTGAGCTTTTGCGCCACGACGTCGGCGGTGCGCACCTCTTCAAAACACAGCTCGGGGTGGGCGTGAATGTCCCGGCGCACCGCTGCAATACTGGCCGCCTGGGTGACGATCGAGTCGATAACGTTCATGATATGTGTCCTTACGATCTAACAGTCTAGCCCGACTGAATGCTTTCTGTCAGTCCGGGTTAATCACCAGCCGGCGCACCCATGATTTCTCCCCAAGCCCTCGACTTTGCGCAGACCCTGGTGCGCATGAACACTGTCAGCCACCACTCCAATCTGGAGCTGATCCATTTCATCCGCGACCACCTGTCCCGGCTGGGTGTGAAGAGCCGGCTGACCTACAACGAAGACAAGACCAAAGCCAACCTGTTTGCCACGCTGGGCGAGGGCAAGCCGGCCGGCATCATCCTGTCGGGCCACACCGACACCGTACCCTGGGATGGGCAGGACTGGACCATGGACCCGCTGAGCGGCATGGTGCAAGACGGCCCCGAGGGCCCCAGCCTGTACGGCCGTGGCAGTGCCGACATGAAGGCCTTTATCGGCATTGCCGTGTCGCATGCGGAACAGTTCCTGAACAGCAACGCGCCATTTGCCGTGCACTTTGCCTTCAGCTACGACGAAGAGGTGGGCTGCTTTGGCGTGAAAGAGCTGATCGCCGACCTGCGCGATGCCAGCATCCGGCCGCTGGCCTGCATCGTGGGCGAGCCCACCAGCATGATCCCGGCGATTGCGCACAAGGGCGTATACCGCTACCGGTGCTGCGTGCGCGGCAAGGAGGCACATTCGTCCCTCACGCCGCATTCGGTCAACGCCATCGAGATGGCCGCGCGCGTGGTGGGCCGGCTGCGCGACATGGGGGAAGACTTCGAGAAGAACGAGCCGCGCTTCGAGGGCTTTGACGTGCCGTTTTCAACCACCAGCGTGGGCCAGTTCCACGGCGGCATTGCCGACAACGTGGTGCCGCGCGATGCCGAGTTCCGCTACGAGTTTCGTGACCTGCCCACCGCCAATGCTGCGCAGATGCAGGCCGATGTGGTGGCCTACGCGCGTTCGCTGGAGCCGCGCATGAAAGCCGTGGCGCCTGCGGCGGGTTTCGACTTCTCCACCATCTGCGAAATCCCGAGCTTTCTGGGCAGCAAGGACGACGCCATCACGCGCCTGGCCCAGCAGCTGGCGGGCGAGCAGCGCACCACGCTCGTGGCTTTTGGCACCGAGGCCGGGCTGTTCAAGAACGCCGGCATCTCCACCGTGGTGTGCGGCCCCGGCAGCATTCAGCAGGCACACCAGCCGGATGAGTATGTGAGCCTGGCGCAGCTGGCGCGCTGCGAGGCCTTCATGCAGGGGCTGGCGCGCACCACCTCCATCGGCTGAGCCGCAAGCGCTCACCAGCCTACAAAGAAACGCGCCGCGGTCGCACCTGGCGCAGCCCAGGCCAGCGCCACCGTGGACCCGGCTTTGCCAGGCCACCGGTGGCGTCCCCCCCAGGGGGAAGACACGCAGTGGCTCAGGGGGAACTCAGGTCTTCACGCGGCCGTCGCCCGTCAGCATCGACATCTCCACAAACGTGGAGGCCGAGTGGTCATTGGGACCGTACGTGACGGGATAGCCCGAGATCATTTGCGAGCCGATGCCTTCCAGGCCCGTGATCAGGCTGTCGCGCGTGATCTTGCCGTTGCCCTGCGCCTGGCGCAGGCCTTCGGTGAAGATGCGCGCAGCGAGGAACCCCTCCAGGCTGGAGTAGTTGGCCTGCACCTTGTCGCCGCCCTTTTTGATGGCCTCCAGGAACTCGCGCGTGATCTGGCGCGAGGGCTGGTAGGGCGAGGGCACGACCTGCGACACCACCACACCGGCACCGTCCTTGCCCAGCTCGTCGGCCAGCGCCTGCGTGCCCACGAACGACACGTTGTAGAACGTGCCGCCAAACCCCGCCTTGCGGGCCGCCCGCACGAAGGCCGCAGCACCGCCGTAGGCCGCAATCTGCACCACGGCATCGGGTGCGGCAGCCACCAGCTTGTCTGTGGCGGCTTTCACATCGACCGAATTGCGCTCCACCGTGGCCGCGGCCACCGGCGCGAGCCTGAGCTCCGTCAGCGCGCGCGTCACGCCGTCGAGACCGGCCTTGCCGTAGGCATCGTTCTGGTAGAACACCGCAATCTTCTTGAGGCCCAGGTTGGTGAGCTGGCGCACGATGAGGGCGGTTTCGTCGTAGTACGACGCGCGCACATGAAAGATCAGGCGGTTGAAGGGCTGGCGCAGGGCCTCGGCACCGGTAAACGGGCCGAAGAACGGCACCCGCTCCTTGGTGAAGATGGGCATGGCCGCCAGGCTGGTGGGCGTGCCGATGTAACCGAACAATGCAAACACGTCCTCGGCGATGAGCTTTCGGGTGTTTTCCGCGCAGCGGTCGGGCTCGTAGCCGTCGTCCATGGTGCGGATTTCGATCGTGCGCTTGCCCACGCCGCCCTGGGCATTGAGCTGGTCGAAATAGAGCTTGGCGCCGAGGTTGAACTGGATGCCCAGTTGCGCGGCCGGGCCGGTGAAAGGCGCCGACTGGCCCAGGATGATGCGGCCCTCGGACTGGGCATGGGCCAGGTGAAAACCGCCCAGCGCAGCCGCACCCAGACCTACGGAAAACTGCCTGCGTCCCAATAGCGTCTTGTTCATGGTGAAATCCCCGCTGAATGCTTGATGAATAGAGGCGTTGCCTCTGCGCCGCCTGCTGGCGGGCCTGTTGTGTGAGACGTCGTCCCGCGTCCGCGGGCCTGTCATTTTTGACAAAGTTTAACGATCCACAATTGCAAATGACTACGACTTTTGTAGTAAACGATGGTGCATTTGTAAGCAGAAGTGTGCGCGGTGCCTGCCCGCACGACTGCCCCGATACCTGCGCACTGATCACCACGGTAGAGAACGGTGTGGCCACCCGGGTGCAAGGCAACCCGGACCATCTGCACACCGGCGGCGTGCTGTGCGCCAAGGTGAGCAAATACACCAAGCGCACCTACCACCCCGAGCGCCTCCTCACGCCCATGAAGCGCAGCGGCCCCAAGGGCAGCGGGCAGTTCACCCCGGTCAGCTGGGACGAGGCGCTGGGCGACATTGCGGCGCGCCTGGCCGCCATCGCGCAGCGCGCGCCCGAAGCCATCCTGCCCTACAGCTACGCCGGCACCATGGGCATGGTGCAGGGCGAGAGCATGGACCGGCGGTTCTTCCACCAGCTCGGCGCCTCGCAGCTCGATCGCACCATCTGCGCATCGGCCGGGGCCGAGGCCCTGGTGCAGACGCTGGGCGGCAAGGTGGGCATGAAGGTGGAGTTCTTTGCCGAGTCCAAACTCATCATCATCTGGGGCAGCAACTCGATTGGCAGCAACCTGCACTTCTGGCGCTTTGCCCAGCAGGCCAAGCGCGATGGAGCCAGGCTGGTCTGCATCGACCCGCGCAAGAGCGAGACGGCCGACAAGTGCCACGAGCACATTGCCCTGCGCCCCGGCACCGACGCCGCGCTGGCCCTGGCGCTGATGCACGAGCTGATCGTGAACAACTGGCTGGACCACGACTACATCGCCCGCCACACGCTGGGATGGGAGACGCTGCGCGAACGGGCCCTGCAATGGCCGCCCGAGCGCGCGGCCGAGGTGTGCGGTATTCCGGTGGAACAGATCCGCCAGCTCGCCAGGGACTACGGCACCACAAAGCCCGCCGCCATCCGCCTGAACTACGGCATGCAGCGTGTGCGCGGCGGCGGCAATGCCGTGCGCGCCGTGGCCTGCCTGCCTGCGCTGACCGGCGCCTGGCGCCACCGCGCAGGCGGGATGCTGCTGTCCAGCTCGGGGCAGTTCCCCGCGCAACGCGCCGTACTGCAGCGGCCCGACCTGATGCCCGCCAAAACGCCGCGCACCATCAACATGTCCACCATTGGCGACGACCTGCTGCGCGAGGCCTCACCCGCGTTTGGCCCCAAGGTGGAGGCCATCGTGGTCTACAACAGCAACCCGGTGGCCGTGGCGCCCGACTCGGGCAAGGTGGTGCAGGGCTTTGCGCGCGAAGACCTGTTCACCGTGGTGCTCGAGCACTTCCAGACCGACACTGCGGATTACGCCGACTACATCCTGCCCGCCACCACGCAGCTGGAGCACTGGGATGTGCACCTGAGCTACGGCCACACCGACGTGGTGCTCAACCGCCCGGCCGTGGCGCCCGTGGGGCAGGCGCGCAGCAACGCGCAGATCTTCCGCGACCTGGCGGCGCGCATGGGCTACACCGAGCCCTGTTTTGCCGACAGCGACGAAGCCCTGTGCCGCCAGGCCTTTGGCGATGCGGTGGACTACGCGCTGCTCGAAAGCCAGGGCTTTGCCACGCTGGCCGTGCCCGATGCACCGTTTGCCGAAGGCCACTTCCCTACGCCTTCCGGCAAGTGCGAATTCTTCAGCGCCCGCCTGGCGGCGCAAGGGCTGGACGGCCTGCCCGACCATCTGTCCAATTACGAACTCGCGGGCACCAGCGCGCGCCACCCGCTGGCCATGATCTCGCCGCCCGCGCGCAACTTTTTGAACTCGACCTTCGTGAACGTGCAAAGCCTGCGCGACATCGAGGGCCGCCCGGTGCTGGAGATGCACCCCGACGACGCCGAAGCGCGCGGCATTGCCAACGACGCGGTGGTGCGCGTCTTCAACGACCGCGGCAGCTACCTGTGCCACGCCACCGTGTCGCGCCGCGCGCGGCCGGGCGTGGTCAACGGCCTGGGCATCTGGTGGCGCAAGCTGGGGCTCAATGGCACCAACGTGAACGAGGTGACCAGCCAGGCCCTGACCGACCTGGGCCGCGCGCCCACGTTTTATGACTGCCTAGTGGAGGTGGAGGCGTGCAACACGCCTGCTGCAGCGCACGCCACAGCCTGACATCACTACCGTGCAACCAGCTGATATCGCTACCAAAACAATAGCTGCTAGCGCTTGATGCACAAGCGCTAGCAGCTATTTTCACCAAAACCTGGGCTCTGAACTATCCGGGCAGACTCAACCGACCACTACCTCAAAGCGCAGAAAGTCGTTCAACGTTTTGTCCGCCGTGACCTGCTCATGGGATACCAGCAGGTACTTCCAGGGCTTGCCGCCCACGGATAGGGTGTGCCCTGTCGCGTGCTTGCACCACAGCGCACCCGCCTGCGCCTTGGCCTTCACGTCTGTGCTGTCCATGTCTTTGCTCGCCTTGGTTTCCACCATCAGTACATGGTGCGCCGTTTCGGCCACAAAGTCAGGCACGTATTCGGGCTGCTCTGCCCCCAGCTTGTAGAACATCTGAAACTGGCCCTTGGCAGGCTTGAGCCACTTGTCGGCATCGCGCTCCAGCAGCACCGCAAACTTGCGCTCGGTGTCTGAATCAAATTTCTGCAGCGGGTACAGGCAGCGGCTGAACCCACCAAACACCATTTGCTTGATACGCCCCAGGTCTTCAGGCGTTTCGCGGTAGTCGCGCACCACCTGGCCAGCGCCCACGGTGTAGGTCGGCGCCCTCAAAGTCGTGAACCCGCGCCGCACGTCCACGGTGTAGCCCTCCGAGGCAGACTCTTCAAAATGCGCGTGCATCTGCGCATAAACATTGCGGGCAATCGCCTGGCGGTCCAGGTCCAGCACATTGCGCACCTCCTCCTCGTCCTTGAGGTAGCTGCGCAGGTGCTGTACCACCTGCCCCGCCAGGTCGTACAGCAGGCTGGCCTGGGTGTTGTAGTCAATGTCGTCGTAGTCGATCAGCGCGTGCACGACGTAGTCCTCGAGCCTGCGCTGCGTGCCCCCGCTTTGCGCTGACAGGGTGAACTGCTCCCGGTTGCCCAGGTTCTGGCCCACCAGCGAGCGGTCCTTGGGCTGCAGATGCCAGCCAATCACGTCCAACGCAAAGGGCTTGTAGCCGCTGCGCACCTCGCCCTTGGGGGTTACAACGATGCGCGGAATATCGATGGTCTTTTGCACCACCGCCTCTACCGTGCGGCGCACCACAGCCTGCAAGTCCAGCTCACCGGCAGGTGCTTCAGCCAGCGCCAGGTCTGCCTGCGCGGGGGGCAATTTCTCGCGCACCGCCTCGGCAATGCGGGCTTGCAAATCGGTGTTCAGCAAGGCCTGGCGGGTGGGCGCTTGCTCTGGTTTGGCTTCGTAGGTGCCCAGCACCTCCATCACCACCGCTGCGGCCTGGCGTTCGCGCTCTGTGGCAAACAATGGGGCGGGCGCGGCGGCATCCAGCCCATGCTGGGCGGCACCACCCACAGCACCACCCACCCCATTGCCGACCACAGAAGTCACCACAGAGCCCACCTGCGCCGCACCATCCGCCAGCCCCAGCGTCTGTGACAGACTCGGGGCCACGGTCACGCTCTGCGGCGGGCCGTCGCCATCCTCCGGTGCGTCCAGCAAAAAGGTCTTCAAGCGGATGGGCGAATCGGCCCTGTTGGCGTCGTCAATGATTTCCTGGAAACGGTCGTGCGCAATGATGCTCAGGCGGTCCACCGCCGCCACGCCCGTGCGCTTGCCATATGGCAGGCGCAGGCCCCGGCCAATCGACTGCTCTACCAGCGTGCGTGCGTTTGCGGCGCGCAGCGGCACGATGGTGTAGAGGTTGGTCACGTCCCAGCCCTCCTTGAGCATGTTCACGTGGATCACGATCTCGGTGGGCTCGTCCACACTCTCCACGGCCAGCAGCTTGCGCACCATCTCCTCTTCCTCCGCGCCGCTCTTGCTGCTGTCCACCTGGATCACCTTGTTGCGGTAGCGCCCGGCAAAAAATTCGTCCGACTGCAAATACGCCAACAGGGCTGCAGCGTGCGTGGTGTCCCGCGCAATCACCAGCATGAAGGGCTTGACCTCCTTGACTCCGTTGCTACGGGCATAGGTCTTCAGCTCCACCTTCGTGGCCTCGTGCATGCGCACGCCGTCGCGCAGTTTCACGCGCTCCAGCTCTTCGGGCGGCAGGGCCTTGGCGTCAAAGTTGCGCTGGGTCACCACCGCAGGCTCTTTCACAAAGCCGTCGTCCATGGCACGTGCCAGGGGGTACTCCATCACCACATTCTTGAACGGTACCGGTCCCTTGGTGGTCTCCACAAACGGCGTGGCCGTAAGCTCCAGGCCCAGAACAGGTTTCAGGTCGTTGATGGCGCGCAGGCCCGCCGTGGCGCGGTAGCGGTGCGACTCGTCCATCAGCAGCACCAGGTCGGGCAGGCTGGCCAGATAGTCAAAGTAGCTTTGGCCGATGTATTCACTCAAGCGCTTGATGCGCGGCGCCTTGCCCCCGCGCACCTCTGAGGTGATCTTGGCGATGTTGAAAATATTGATCGTCACCGGCGAGAGCAAATCCCCCAGCGCCTGGGCACGCTCCTCGTAGTTGTCGCCGGTAATGATCTCGGGCGGGTAGGCCGCAAACTCGGCAATGCCCTTGAACACGTACTTGGGCGTGTTGGGCGTGAAGTCGCCAATCAGCTTGTCGTAAATCGTCAGGTTGGGTGCCAGCACAAAAAAGTGCTTGATGCCATGCGCCGCATACAGGTAGCTGATGAAAGCGCCCATCAGCCGCGTTTTGCCCACGCCCGTGGCCAGCGCAAAGCACAGCGATGGAAAGTCGCGCTCAAAGTCTTTCAGCGTGCCAAACTGGCCCTGCAGCACCCTCAGCACATCGGCCAGCTCGGCACTGTCGCGCCCGTGCTTTAGCACCAGCGGGCTGGCCTCGATGGCGCGGGCCAGCGCCTGCAGTGAATCGGTTTGCGGCTTGCGCAGGCTCAGGCGGCCTGCGATGGCGTTGACTTCGCGTTGGCTCATTTTTCGGTTCCCTTGGCCGCTGTGGATTTCGAACGGCTCGTTGTTGTCTTGGTCGCCGGTGCCTTCGGTTTGCCAGTGGCAGCCCGTTGTACTTTTGCAGACGTCCCCTCACGCTGCTCCAACGGTTTCGATGGCACTAATGGTTCCATCGGCTCCAGCGAGTCCAGCGGTTGAAACTGCTCCATCTCGCGCCGAATCTCCGCACGCAAATCGTCCTCGCTGGGCAAGGCAAACTGGTAGCGGCTGGCAAAAATCTGCTCGCTCTTGTCGCCCAGCACATAGCGCACCACCGCGTCGTTCTTCTCGCTGCACAGCAGCAGGCCAATGGTCGGGTTGTCGCCCTTGGCAGCCACTTCGCGGTCGTAGTAGTTCACGTACAACTGCATCTGCCCCAAGTCGCCATGGGTCAGCTTGCCGACCTTCAGGTCGATCACCACGTAGCACTTGAGCTTGACGTGATAGAAAACCAGGTCGGGGTAAAAATGGTCTCCATCCAGCGTCAACCGCCGCTGCCGCCCCACAAAGGCAAAGCCACTGCCCAGCTCCAGCAAAAAGGCCTGCAACTGGTTGATCAACGCCTCTTCAATGCGCGACTCCACCAGACGGTGCGATTCTGGCAAGTCCAGAAACTCCAGCACATAGGGGTCTTTGATCACATCTTGCGCACGGTTCAGTGCCTGGCCTTCGTTGGCCAGCGCCAGCACGCCCTGCTTGTCGCGGCTCTTGGCAAGGCGCTCAAACAGAAAGGAATGCATCTGCCGCTCCAGTTGCCGGGCAGACCAGCCGTTGCGCACAGACTCGATTTCATAAAAGTCGCGCACGGGCTGGCGCTCTTCTTTCAACAGGGTGCGGTAGTGCGTCCATGACAAGCTGGGGTTAAGCACGCCCGGCTGCACCACGTCACGCCCACCAGGAGATTCGCCACGCACTGCGTGTTGAATCTGCTGCACATCCAAAACAACACGCACCGCGTGTTGTTTTGCCAGCAGCTGCGGGTAGCCCAAAAAAAAGCTGCGCATGTACTGCAATGCGCTGACAGAAAACCCCGCACCGTACTCAGCCGACAACTGCTCAGACAGCGCCTTGAGCAAGGCCTTGCCATACGCCGCCCGTTTGGCACCGCCCTGCTCCGCCTCCACAATCTGCTGCCCTATCAGCCAGTTGGCACATACATGGGCCGTGTTGACCGAGCGCGCCGCCTGGGTGCGCGCAGACTCCCAAATGTGCCGAATGCGTGCCAGCAATTCGGCCTGCGCGGGCAGCGTGGTCATGCCCCGTCCTCACCAAACAAATCATCCTGCGCGGGCGCAGCGCCTGGCTTGGGCGCGGCCATGGGCAGGTTGGCCACGTTCAGGCTGTAGTCGTCGTGGCCCCACTCGCAGCGGTCTTTCACCATTTTGGGGATTTTCTTGATGGTGAGCTGCGGCCAGCGCTGCGCGGCCTGCGCCGCCCCACCAGTACCCAGGCCCCGGTAGGCACCGCAGCACACCAGCAGGCTGCGCTCGGGCCCCACCTCTTCGGCCAGGGCGTCGAGCTGCTCGGCGCTCAGGGTTTGCGTGGTCACGTAGATAAAGTCGCGCTCGCTGCTGTGGCCGTGCTGCCACCACAGCGCCTCGCTGGGCGCATAGGCAAAGCCCTCCAGCTTGCACATGGCGGCGGACAGCATCGCCGCGTCGTACTCGGGGTTGATGACCAGATTGCCCCAGCGGTCGGTGGCCAGCAGCGTGGGGGCCAGTTCGTAATAGCGGAAACCGCCGCCGCCCTGCCAGCCCGTGGCCTGCGTCACGCCGCCGGGGTCTTGCCCGTCGATGACCTTTTGCAGGCGCGGCACGATGTGCGTGCGGCAGTGCTCGCCCAGCTCCACCATGATCCAGCGGCGGCCCATTTTGTGGGCGACGGCGCCTGTGGTGCCGGAACCGGCGAAGGAGTCTAGGACGAGGTCGCCGGGGTTGGTTGAAATTTGCAATGCACGATGCACCAAGCCTTCTGGCTTAGGGGTAGAAAATGGCTCAATCCCTGCTAGGGACCCTCTGCACGAATCCCCCGCGTCCTGTGCCGACGAATGCTTGAAGC
>ENA-UOXO01000331-UOXO01000331.1-mixed-culture-metagenome-genome-assembly--contig:-NODE-331-length-35726-cov-37.968826_pt1 | contig 35726 bp, 8 predicted proteins | sample MGYA00238162_ERZ761640 | MGnify/ENA primary metagenome ERZ761640 (study PRJEB28914, sample SAMN08778297) | mixed culture metagenome | isolation source: Freshwater growth medium | place: USA...
ATACGTATCCTGATAACAAACCCCCCCAAACTCGATAACAAACCCCCCCGCAGCCTCGTCTGTCGCGCGACCGTACAGTCCGCGGGCCGTCTCGATATTGTCTCGATATCGTGTTGCCACACGGTCATGCACACGGTTGAACAAAAAAACCATGGAACAACCAAAAAAGGGTCCCTCGAGTACCGTTCAAAAACACCGGGGGGAGCCGGATACACGAGACAGACACACGAACCTCACAAACACCTCAAAACCAACCCCACCCTCCGACTCACGCGCCAGACCACACCCGAACCCCGGAACACACGCGTCGCCACAAACCACCGCTCACCACTCACCCGATCAAGCGCGGTGTGGTGGTGACGGACATACGGACGCTTGGACTCATCCCGATCTTGTTCTTCTGTGTGTCAACCGTGTGAACGTTAACACGACAGACGCGACAACCGTGTGAACGGCTCCCTTGGTGTTTCTTACCGGTACTTCTGAGTATTTACCGGTACGTCGAAACCGCGCGCGCGACCACCGCGCGGTCTTTCATAGCGATGGCACCCTGCTCGATTGAAGTGCCAGAGACATTATCTCTGCCGGCTAGCTCACGGCCTCACAATCTGGAGCCATGGGCAGCTGAGAATATTACCAGCGCGATGCAGGGCTCGTTCCGCAACGTCACATTCTGGCGCATGCATCGCCACAACACCAGGCGCCTGCGGCCCTTTATTCCAGCGGAGCCACGGAGCGACGGCTGGGCTTCGGCAATCCAAGCAAGCCAACATCCGTTGCACTGTAAGCGCTTTCTCTTACTGGAGGATGACATGCTTGGCAGCGGGTTCGGGTTCGATGCACGTCTCATGTCCTTGGCAATGCTGATTGCAGTTGGAGAGCAACGGGTCATGCTTCATACGCCTGCAGCAAACTCCACTCGTCCGTATAAACACTTCCCCAATGTGACGAGTGGAAGATGGTGCGACAGACCTCCTTATACGCTCGACTGCTTCTGGGAACCACTCTCGCATTGCCAACCACCGGTTATACCACCGGTGACCGGTGTTGGGAAGAGGGATGCGAAAGAGGTGCAGCCAGTGCCTGTCGTCCGAGGCCGCACGTTCCCAATCTTTGGCGGAAGGTACTGGCCTCTTGCAGCACCGGTCGTGCGATTAAAGCTCAGCTGGCTGCATGAGTCCCAGATGTACGTGGGTTTCTATTCGCCCGCACAAGAAGCTGCCACACGCTACATCTTTCGACCCAGGCCTTGGGTTCGCCAACGTGCAGAGTGCCTCATGACTTTGCATGGTCTGCGTCCTCGAGGATTCATTGCCGTGTTTCTGCGACGATCCGAAGAAAAAGCCGCAGAGCTCGGGTCCCAGCTTCCGCCTTCAGCTCACTACGAGGAAGTCACCAGTCGCGCGGTACGAGCGCTCGGACTGCGAACTGTTTTTGTCCAATCTGCAAGCCAGATGGCCCTCAACGACTTCTCTGAATTTGCCAACCGTCAGCATCTCAACATGACCTACACAAGGGCACCCGCGATCTGAGCATGACACGGAGGGCGGCAGATACGCCCACCTTGCCACGTGGCATGGTGTGGTCGCTGCCATTAATATGTTCATAGCAAGCCAGGCAGCAGCTTTCATCGGCCTGCAGGAGTCGATGTGGACATTGCTCTCGGTTAGTTTACAAGGGTCCATGCCGGGATCAGGGAACACATGGTCGCTATCGTCACGATGCGGTCTACCGGGAAGCAGTCAAAGCAGGACAAGCATCACTCTCACTCCAGCCACGCAGACGGCACGCCGTATGCTTGAAATGGATGCCATGCTAACGCTACCAGGCCATCTGGATCGGAGGGACCAGTCCACAGAAGGCTCTGCATCCTCCGTTCCATGTCGTTTCTCGACCGTAGTACACTGCCCCGTGCCAACCCGTTACTTTGGAATGCGTTGCCCACTTTCTTAGTTTGCAGATTGCAGCGTGATTGAGAGCTGTGGAGTGTGCTGGCTGTTGTGTAGCCCGAGCGGCTGGTCTTCGACCCGAGGCGCGAGGCCGAGCCCTCTCGTCCGCTCGGCTCTCAGCGGCTTTTCCTTACGTGCCGTGCAGAGCAAATTTTCTACGTTTGTCCGCTTTGTCTAGTGTATGTAGTCAATATGTTGCGTGTATCGTATGGAAACACGAAAGAACTGGGAGTTTCTGTACCCTAAACCTAGATGAACGTAGAGCTAGATTACAGCAGTAGAGAGAGCTCGGCTGAAGCGTGGTGCTAACCGCTCGTCACGCTGTACGCTGGCTGAGTTGGCTCCGCAAAACTCACCCGTCGGTGTCACCGTCACGCAGCGGAGAGCGCTGCAGCTTGCACGGCGCCCTCTCAAGCGAAAGGCAAAGCGAAGAGAATTCATATTGAAGAGAGAGCCCCCGTCGCGTTGGACTGAGGACACCGCTCAAGGCGCCGCGGAGGTGAGCGGCACGCCATCGCGCAGGATTAGAGGCAATTAGAGGCAATTAGCGGCAATTAGCGGCAATTAGCGGCAATTAGCGGCAATTAGCGGCAATTAGCGGCACGCCATCGCGCAGGATTAGAGCGGCCGCGCCTGCAGTGCTCGCGACGGCGCTCTCGCCGGTAGCGCTCACGATGGCGCTCACGATGGCGACGCTGTAGCTCTCTGTGTTGAACGCTGGGGGCGCAGCAGCCTCCGCAGGCGCCGCTGCAGCAGGCGCCGCTGCAGCAGGCGCCTCAGCAGCAAGCGCCTCAGCAGCAAGCGCCTCAGCAGCAGGCGCCTGTGCAGCAGGCGCCTGTGCAGCAGGCTCTGCAGCAGGCTCTTGTGATGGCTCTGCAGCAGGCTCTGCAGCAGGCTCTTGTGATACAGCTGTCTCCGCTGGCGAAGGTGCCTCAGCGATGGTACTCGCGATGGCAACCTCGGCCGCGGCGGCGGCAGCGAGGGCGGCGGCGGGGGCAGCGACGGCGACGGCGTCGGCGGCTGGGCCAGCGGCGGCGGCGTCACGGAGTGCATCGTCCGGTTGCCTAATAAGGAGTGCATCGTCGGCCATATTAGGCAACCCTTCAATTCGGACGCCGAGCGATGCCAGCAGCGCCATGGCTTTGTGAACATCCACGCGAGAGCCCTCGATACGTCCATCGGCGGTCAAGCGTATGATGCCGCTCGGTACCCGGGGAGAGGGGGCGGAGGGGAACGGCGGCGAGGGGGCGGAGGGGAACGGCGGCGAGGGGGCGGAGGGGAACGGCGGCAACGCCGACAGAGGCAGCGGGGGCACCAAGGGCGGTAGTCGAGGTGGCTCGGATGCAGGCGGGGCGGAGAGCGCGGTGGGACGCGGCAGCGCAGTGGGCGCGAACGAGCCGTCGGCCACGTCACCACCCTTGGGGTACACGTGATGAAGGGAGACATCCCCTTCAGCATGCATCGTCTGCATCGTCAACGCTTCGGCTGTGCGAGGGGTCACCTCAGTCGCCACATCTGACGCCACATCTGACGCCACCGGGGCCGGCAGAGCGGCAGCAGGCGAGGCGGCGGTGGCGGCGGCGGCGGCGGCGGCGGTGGCGGTGGTGGCGGCGGCGGTGTCGGCGGTGGCGGCATCGGCGGGGTTGGTTTTGCTGAGTATGGGCGACGAGAGGGTGAGTGTAAGCGGACGCACAGCCTGTCCGATGAGTGATTGCACCTCGTGCGGCGGGTCACCTCGTACGTCATGGCCGTTGACGGCGAGCACGAGGCAGCCCACGACGACGCCCTGTGCCATCGCCGCCGACCCCTCGAGCACCTCCGACACGAACGTGCCTCCTGTGTGTGGCGCCGTGTGGGGAACCGTCTTGCTGAGCGCCGAGTTGGGCACGGCGCTCAGCCCGAGCCCAAGAGGTCCGTGGCCGAAGATCAAATGCCACGCCGGCGCCGGGTGTGCCGCCGCCGCCTCGGCCGCCGCCTCGGCCGCCGCCTCCGCCGCCGCCTCCTCCGCCGGCGCTTCCGCCGCCTCTTCCGCCGCCTCTGTGCCACCGAGAGCGGCGGAAGCAGGAGCGCCATCCAAGGATGAAGACGACACGGCTGAAGATGAAGACGACACGGCTGAAGATGAAGACGACACGGCTGAAGATGAAGACGTGGCAGGCGCGGGGATGGCGTCGACTGGCGTGGCAAGGGAGGCGAGCGGCGCGAGTGTCTCCTCTAGAGCCCTCTCGGGTCTGGGCACCTCGACCATCCCATCTTTCGACTGGGCAAACCATTCGACGTACGCCTCCGGCACGAAGCCGTACGCGCCGTTGTCAAGGGCCACGGCCACCCAACCGTTTGGAGCCTCGCCGCCAAAATCGTTAAGCTGCCAGCATTCTGTGAGCCGCCAGAGCCGTTGGGCACGAACGGCCGCCACGTGGCGCGGCTCGGTGGCGCGGAAGCTGTGTTGCATCGCGCCGTGCGGATGCATCGCCACCTCCGATCCCGGCACCCGCCCGTGTTTCGTCACTGGGATGCGCCTCTGGGGTAATGACTGCACCGAGCGCCCGTACAGTCGATGGATCTGTTCGACGGTCGAGGCGCCGATGGCGACGTGGCGAGAGGACGAGGGAGCGATCACCACGTGATGGGGCAGCGCCTCGAACGACGGCAGCGCCGGCGCCGTCCTGGGCGATGGCACACCGGGCGCCGTCCTGGGCGCCTGCAGTTCGGAGGGCTCTGCGGCACTCGTCCAGTTTCCTAATATGGACGACTCTCTTGGACTCTCCTCTGTAGTCGCATCGGCCTCCATCTCCAAGACCAGCCACACTGCACCGTCTCCTGCGCCGCCGCCGCCCGCGCCGCCGCCCGTCGCACCGCGCGGGTCGCAGAGCACAATCATGGGCTGCGAGCCTGCGGGTGCCCGCCACGACGCGTCAACCGAGTGCGAGCTCGCGCGAGGGGAGTACGCCGAGCCGTCGCGACCAAAGTCGGTCCGAGCGAGTGGAGGCGTCGTGCCGGGCGTGAAGAGGAGGGGTTTGGGGGCGTAGGGGTTCCCGATGGCGGGCAGGGTGAGCGGGGACGGTAGCACCGAAGGGAGCGACGGCGGTAGCGCCGGCGGAAGCACTGGCGGTAGCGACGGCGGTAGCGCCGGTGGGGATCGTCCCATGGCAACGCCCGAACTGTTCACACCCGAACTGCCCAAACTGTCTTCACACCCCACCGCCGCCGCCTCCTCGGCTGTGAATGGCGGTGCAGCCTCCACGGCCTCCGCCACCGTCTTCGCCTCTGTCGTCGCCAATGAGGTCGGCAGTGCTGCGAGCTGCGGCGCGGTTGGCAGTGCTGCCACGGCCGGCGGCGCCATGCTGGGCGGCAGCGTCATGCTGAGCGTCAAGCTGAGGCTCGCCACAGCCCCTCGGGGCACGTCACTCAGGGGAAGGTTGATCTGATGCACGAGCCTCGAGGCGCCCAAGACGGCGCCGGCGACCCGCGGGATCATGAAGCGTCCACGCCCAAGCACCACAGACGTGGCATCCGTGCCGTTCACAGACTCGCCGTTCACAGACTCCTGAGCATACACCGTGACCGAGATCTCCCCGAGATCGAGCTCTCCCTGAGCGCTCAACGGCCACGACGCGACGTGAGCCGTGTACGCATTGGGCCAGCGCACAAGCTCCACGTGTCCGTCGAGGGCGTTCCGCCGGTCCTCGGTGCGATTGACGAAGCGACTGGCGCCGTCTTGGGCGCAATTGACGAAGCGCACGAGCTCCACGTGTCCGTCGAGGGCGTTCCGCAAGTCCTCGGTGCGAAGGAGCTCGGTGTGAAGGAGCTCGGTGTGAAGGAGCTCGGTGTGAAGGAGCTCGGTGTGAAGGAGCTCGGAGTCGCCGAGATGGAAGACGACGTAGGGGTCCGTATTAGGCAGCCCGCGCGCATGCAAGTCGCTCACGGTGAGGCTGATCGGCCCTGCAACGGTCGACGGAGGAGGCGGCGGTCGCGCCGCCGTCTTGGGCGCGATTGACGAAGCGACTGGCGCCGTCTTGGGCGCAATCGACGAAGCGGCCACCTCCCGCAATGCCTTCTTCACCTCCGCGGAGTATGATCCGAGTCGGCCCTGCAGGCTCCCGAGAGCGCCGTAACGGGCGGACGCGGGCCCACCGGGAGGCGGCAGGTGCGCGACGGAGCTGACGCCGCTGCGCACAGCCTCTCGGCTACCGACCAGCGTGCCACTCGGAGGCGCCGTCGTGGGCAGGCTCGGCGCCGTCGTGGGCATGCTCTGCTGCGCCGCCGCCCCCGCCTGCTGCTGCGCCTGCTGCTGCGCCTGCTGCTGCTGCTGCTGCTGCTGCTGCTGCTGCGCCTGCTGCTGCTGCTGCTGCGCCTGCCACAGAGCCGCCGATGCACCAGCTCCACCAGCGCCGAGGGCCGATGCGAACGGTTTGCGGCGCGCCTCGCTGTCCCCGCCGCTCGCGCCGCCTCCACCGAGCTGTGGAATGCCTCCACCGAGCTGTGGAATGGTTCCCCTTGGCGACGCGGGGCGCGGCGATGCGGGGCGTGGGGGCGCGGGAAGTGCCCACGGCGACGCGGGGGTTCCCCTCGGCGACGCGGGCCGCGGCGATGCGGGGCGCGGGGGCGCGGGAGGGGCGCCCGGTTGCGAGCGCGCCTTCGGCTCCGTCGTGGGCGCTTGCGCGGCGGGCGGCGAGGAGGCGACGGCGACGGACGCAGAGGCGGCGGTGGAGGGCGCATCGACTCTGGCCGCCACCGAACGCTGTGAATGTGAATGTGAATGTGAATGTGAATGCTTGCGCGGACTCGGCTTGGTCGTGTGCAGGACCCATCGCGTGTGCGCCGCGACGCCCTCGACCTCTTTGGCGAGCTCCGCCATCGCCGCCGCCTCGTGCAGCTCGAAGGCTCGTCCCGCCTTCTTCTCGACCAGTTCGTTCTTGGCATGGAGTGCCTGCAACGGCTCATTGGCGGCGGCGATGGCCGCGTTGGCGGCGGCGACGGCGGCGGCGGCGGCGGCGGCGGCGAGAGGCTTGGAGGCCATGGCGGACGCATGCTGCTTGGTGGCCGCGAGGATCGCCGCTGCCTGGGTCTGCGCCGCCTGCGTGAAGTCACGGCGCGCCAACTCCGCCATCGCTCCGGACGACTGCGAGATCCGATGCAAAACCGCCGCGGTGCCGGACTGCGACAGGCGCGAGGCCAAGGCGTCCTGCGCCATCTTGGGCGCATTCTTGGCCGCGAGCTTGGCGGCCTGCTCGGCTGCCTGCGCCTCCTGGCGCGCGAGCGCCTCCTCCACCAGCTGCTCCTGCAGCATGCGCTCCCTGCGTGCCTGCTTGCGCGACTTGCCCGCCACGAGCCGCTCCAGATCGGCCGCCTCGCGCTCCTTTTTATCGCGCTCGGCCTTGAGCCGCGCCTCCTCTCGCGCGGCTGCCTCCTCGGCGATCTTGCGCTGGCGCTCCTCCTCGGCCGCCGCCGCTGCGCGCGCGGCGGCCTCTTCGGCGAGCCGCTTGGTCTCGGCGGCGACCGTCTCAGCCTTGGCCGCCTTGGCGCTCTTGCCCCTGACCAACCGGTCGAGGAACTGCGCATCTTCTGCCGGCCGCCGGCCGCGAGCCGAGTGCATGTCCAAAATTCCTTGAACGCAGGTCGAGTCCTCAAGTTTCGTCGACTTCGTTCCTGCTATGAAACTGCCTCGCCTCTATAAGGTACCATAGGGATTCGCCCGAATTTGCGTAAACAGACCATTTCGCGTTTCCGAATAGAAATGTTTGCTTTCCCGATTCGCTTTCTTGTCCTTCAACGGTCATGCCGGCGGCCTCTGGCGACGACGACGAGCCGAGCAAGGATGCGCCCAAGGACGCAGACGCGGAGCTCGAAGCCGCGATCGCCGCCATCCGCGGCAACAAGGACCTGCCGCGGCCGCCGTACCCGACGCTGCCGAACATGAACACGCCCGCACCGATGTCAGCCAAGGTCGCGGCGGTGCAGGCGTACATTGAGAAGCTGTCGTACAACTTCACGGGCGTCAACTACTTTGACGTGCGCAAGCACCGCCCGATGAGCCGCATCCTCGAGACCGGCCGCGAGGTCACGCGCCAGGCGCTGCCGATCAAGTGCGTCGAGGCCGTCTTCGTGGCAGCGTACCTGACGCAGGGCCTCCGCGAGCTGGAGCGCGTGCCCTTCTCATTCCGCTCGCAGATCGACGGCGTGACGTACAAGCACATTGTGCTCGCGGTCAAGCACAACTCCAAGTGGGGCTCCGTCGGCCTCTCGCGCCGTCGTGAGCTCTACTACAAGGACCTCGTGTACGACTCGCTCGCCGAGCTGTTCCTCGAGTACAAGCGATCGTACGAGCGGGTGTTCCACACGCTGCGGCGGGTCAAGGTGGGGCTACCGCTGCCGCACGAGGTCCACGCGGGCGAGATTATCTGCTGGGCCTACATCAGCCAAAAGTGCCTCGACGTGCCCGTGGCCGCCGCCGCGCTCGCCGACCACGGTCGTAACTGCCATCGGCTGTCAGACCAGTGGCGGTTGGAGTGCAAGAAGGCGAAGGAGCTTGGGCAGAAGCCGCCGATCCCGCCGCAGGCAAAGAAGCGCCAGGAGGCAAAGCAGGCCAAGACTGGGCGGGAGGTGGTCGAGGAGGAGCGACTCGAGACAGACTCCTCCGAGGACGAACGCGCGGCGATGGACGCGGCGGACGCGCCGGCGGACGCGGAGCCGGCGCCACCCCCGCAGCAAGCGGACGCACCGAACCGGCCCTCGTTCCTCGCCGTCTGAGCGACCGCCACGCGCTGCGTCGCGCGGTCGTGGGCGCTTCGGTGGCCCTGCTCGTGCGTCTCAGCGCGGCGGCGACCGGCATGCATCTGCTAATTTACACACCCGGCCGCGGGGAATCCAATCGGGAAAACCCCGCGAAGCCGTGATCCTCCCTCTCACTGGGCGTCATGTATTCGCTCTCCGTAATTATACACTTAGCAGTGTTCCCTGGTGAGTGTGTGGCGGTTGTTTTGCAGATGGGTTGGCGGTTGCAGGTTGAGCTCAAAAATCGCGCGCACAAAGTCGTGAAAGTTTCAAGTTTACAAGTAGGAATCCTAGATGCGAACTCTACGAGAACTCTTAACTCGACATCTTCTCTGCCTCCCTCGGCGCTCGGTCGGCCTCGGGCTTTGAGTTTAATCGGCGGAAGACACCAGACAGATGGTCAGCGTATCAGTCTGTCAGTGTGTCGTGTCAGTGAAGCGCGTATAGCTTGTTGCGCTTGCCGCGCATGCATTCGCGGGTCCACAACACCGGGTTCCCAAAATAGATCGACCCCTCATATTTCAGTTGCCTCCAGGAATAGTGAAATGAAGGAGAATTCGCAGACCTCTCCAAAGGCGGTGGCGCCCCAGCGCGAGCCTGAGGCAGCTTTGACATTGAAAGAAGGACATTCAAAGAAGGACGATTTCGGCGGGGCCGGCGTGCTGCCGCACGAACCGACAAACTCGAGGTCGCATAGTAAGCCCGCGCACCGGCAAGCGGCGACGGCGACACACAGGCCTGCACCACACCCCCCCAGTGGGAAGAAGCCGGATTGGGATGACCGGTGCTGCACCGCGGGCGACGACGGCCTACATGTACCGGTGGCACTCTACAACAAGCTCGAGGCCAAAGTCGCAGAGGAGAGGTCGCTCGAGGCGAAGCGACGCGAAACCCTCAAGCGAGCGCAGCGCGAGTACTCGCGCCCCTTTAGCGCTCGAGCGCCGCGGCCTGTGGTGCCTTGGGCGCATGGCACCGAGCGAACAAACGCACGCGGCTTCACCATCAAGCAGCCAGTACACACGCTGGTTCACCCGTATCTAGGCAAGCAGGGCGAGCGAGGTGGCACAGCAGCCGGAGCGGCTGATCTCGAAGTGAATCTCGAAGCTCAGGTGAAGCCCGTCTTGCAAGCGGCCCTTACGGACGCGTACAGCAGCCGCCGAGCGGCGTATAGCGCGGTGTTGGACTGTGAGCAGCGGCTCCGAAGTGAGTCTTGCTCGCTCGAGCACAAGCTTCAAACCAAGATCATTCTGAATCGTGCGACCAAGGCGCTTAGCCAGCTTGCAGGCACCACGATGTCGCTCGAGCAGGGCGCTCGACGGCTGCAGCTCACCCACCTCGAAGCGCTCGACGAGCTGGCCTTTTGCCGTGAACGGCTTTCGGACCATCTCAACGTGTTAGCGGGTGTGCTCGGTGGGGTCCAAGCGGGCCTTAAAGAAGCCGAGCGCATCCACGGCGCGGAATACGAACGGATGGGCGATGAGCATTGCTTGGCAATGGCGGCCGCTCACGAGAAGCACGTGGTCGAGATGGAGCGGCTTCGGTCAGCGGCGGCGGCCAGAGAGTCCGCGCTGCTCGAGCAGCTTGAGGCGGTGAGTGCAGCTGCGCGCGAGAGGGAGGCAGCGCTCTTGACGAGAGAGGAGGCATGCCGGCGTCAGGTCGAGGAGTACGCCAGGCAAAGTGAGACGCACCGCAGCGAGTTTGAGAAGGCCAAGGCCAAACAGCTGACGCTCGAAGATAAGCTGCTCGTCACGAGGAACAAGCTGCTGGAATCGAGGGCAAGAGACACTTTCGCAGGGTGGGGGTAGGGTTTTCCAACAACTTCCGGTCCGGAACCTGTTCACGTCGAGCGTATTATCGGCTTACGTAGGCTGGTGGAGTGTACGTTTATTGTGGGCAGGGCAAGTTCCAACACTGATGTTGTCCGCAGTAGTAGAGAGAGTAGTCACTTCTCACTAAGTCAGAGCTCGGAGTGGCATGTCGATGACGATGATTGTGCCCTGGCAACTGCGTAACTGCGAACTGGAGCGGGACGGCATGCCGCGCGATGAAAAATGAACGCGGGTGATACCTGCAAAATACGATACATCATCATCTCACATCAAGTGACACGGACACGGATGACACGACACGACCCCGCGCCCCGGGCCTGCGCGCTGCGGCCTGGTCATCCGCATCTCGCAATCAGCTTGTCGTACGCGTCCTGGATGGCTTTGAAGTGCATCTCGGCGCACTCCTTCGACCCCTTGTACTTGTCCGGGTGGTAGATGAGCGACTTTTCGCGGAAGGCCTTCTGCACCTTTTTCTTGGCGCATTGCATCTGGCTCACCCCGAGAAGGGTGTAGCATCCCGTGGTTGCTACCTGGGATGCAAGGCACCCGTCCGCGCCCTTCAGATGCTGATCTGCACACCCTGCGCCGCCGCCCCTCTCCGCCTCGGCCTGCCTCTTCTTCTCCTCACGCTCCTGCTTCTTCTTCTCGCGCTCCTCCTCCCTGCCCCGTTCCTTCTCCCGCTTCTCCACCTCGAGCTCCTCCTTCGTTGCCTGCAGCTTGTTCTTGATGCGCCACGCGGACAGCACCTTCTCCACCGGCAACGCCTCGTATGCCGCCTGCAGCTTCGCAAGCGCCTTCGCCGGCTGGTCGGTGGCGAGGTAAGCGTCAGCGAGCTGCTCGTACGTCTTGTAGTCGGCAAGGCCCGCCTTTTGGAGCCGAAGGCCCGCCTCAATGACCTCTTTGTGCTTGCCGGCGCACGCCAGCAGATCCAGACGGTGCTTGTGGAGCGCCACCTCCGCTTTTGAGTCATCCTCGATCAAAGCGAGCGTGCTGTCCAGCCGGCTCAGCAACTTGCCCACTACCTCCTGAGAGCACGACTTGAAGCTCGGAGCCCTGAACAGATGGATCACTCGAGAGCCCGCGCGAGCCAGGGCGTCCTTGAGCGACCAGCTCAAGTACTCGGCCATATCGACTTGCCCACTCTTGTCCTTGTCGAGCGCATCGAAGCGCTCGCGCAGCTCCTCGTCGGTGAGCTTTTTCTCCTTGCTCTCCTCGCGACGACGCACAAAGGCGCAGAACTCGCCAAAGTTGAGCTTGCCGTTGCTGTCCGCATCCGCCGCGTCGCGCTCCAACGCATGGGCTGTCTCCTGCAGCACCTCGCCGCGCATTGCGAAGAACTTGGCCCACTTGCCAAAGGTGAGGCGGGCCGGGTGCTGCTGGCGCTCGAGCGAGGCGAACGTGTTCATCAGTACGACTGCCATGCGCTCGCTCGCATTCTGGTGCCCTTGGAGACCAGAGTGCCCATGGAAACCGCAGAGCTCATACGCATCGGCGCGCACGAGCAGGACGTACATTTGGACAGCGTCCGTCAGCTTCCCCTCGGGCAGCGCCGTGACCTGCTTCTCTGCACACGCCTGGTAGGTGCCGCCGCCAGTGAGATCCCACGTGCACCTGTGGAACGGCGCGCGCTCGTACATGCTATAGTACGGCACGCCGGGGAAGAGGAGATTGGCGGTGCTGACCAGAGTGTCGTCACAGGTCGCCTCGTCGAGGGACCGGTGCAGCTCCGCCACTTCCTCTACCTCCGAGACTATCTGGGTGGCCTCGGCGCACGACTCGTGCTTCTTCAGCGCATCCGCGCAATGCGTCTTCGAGAGCTCCTTGAGCGCTTCCGCGTGCTCGAGCGCCACCTTGAGACGGCCGGCGGCGAGGTGGGTCTTGACAGCCTGAATCTCCCCCGGGGGGCACGTCGGGGTGTCCATCCGGGCGAGCCGCGCGCCGCGAAGCGCCTCCGCACTCTCGATGAGCATACCCTTGAGGTAGAGCTCATGGGCCTGCGCCAGCTCCTGCTTCTGACGCTTGAGGCGATAGCCGACGCTCTCTGCGAGGCCGCTGCGCACGCCGCCGCCCGCCCGCTTGAAGGCGGCGAGCTCGCCTTCAGCGGCCTGGAACGCAGCGGAGCGGGTCGAGATGCCGTGAGCACTTGCATGCAAGGCAGGCCATCAGTGGCAATCAACGTACCTTGAACGCGCATGATTGCAGGAGCGACTCTGCACACCAGACAGCGCCAAACTCTGTCTTCGCGCACACGCCCGACCCACAAGCCGCCATCCGCAGGCCCTTACCGAGCCATTCGTCGAGGGGGAGGCTCTCGCTCGAGTGATCGCCCCCGGACGCGTTGTGCAGCTGGAGGTGGGCTTGGCACGCGCGCTCGATCGACGCAGGCGGCGCGACGGCCATCTTGTGCTCACGGAGCAATCTGCCGTACGCCTCGAGCGCTTCACGCAAGTCGCCCTTGTCGTACAGCAAGTCTCCCTGCAATTTCGTCAATTCGGCCAATTCCTTCTCGCCAAGCGCGGCCAGCGGCAGGATACGGTAGGCCAAGCTGTCCAGATACCTGTGGGGAGAGGTCGCCCTGGTGAGCACATGCATTCCAACGAGAGGATAGGTAGGCCAAGATACCTCAGCGCCTCATCGATCGCCTCCAGCGCCCGGTTGTACTCCACCGGCGCGAGTGCGAACACACGTGCTCGGGTCATCAGCAGCCGGAGGCGCACCTCGTTCTCCTCACAGTCAGAGAAGTGGCAAAGGGGGGAGCTGCCGAGCTTGTCAAGCTCGCCGAGCGCCTGGGCGATGCGGTTCAGGGAATCACCGCGCGGCCCGCGCTTCTGGTACATGAGCTCGGCGAATGCAAGGTGCTCTCGCGCGCGCTGGCGCTGCTCGATGTCAGCTTGGATGAGAGCAGCTACGACAGCAAAGACGGCCACCGCCAAACACACGAAGATCCAGCACGTCCATCCGAAGCAAGCGGGCTTCTTCGTCTCCTTGACGATTTCTTCTCCTGGAACGAGTTCTGCCTGCGCGATCGAAGTTGGTGATCGAGGCGCGCGTCAGCGGCACGTGCACACGCAGCCACGCGAGCAGGCGGCCACACGCGCAGCAGCCAGCAGCAGCAGCGGTGGCGGCGGCGATAGCACTCTGGGGTTGAACGCGCACCACAGTCGTCCCAAGGTTGCCCTCGGGCGGCACAGTGCTGCTCGAGCCCGTCCGCTGCAGTGCTGGTGAGCTCGCCCGTCGCTGCGGTATTGGCGATTTCGCTTTTCGGGGCCGCATGTTTGTTCTCCGAGCGGCGAACGCTTGCGTTCGCGGCACCCCCCGATCCTGTGGGGAAACGGAACAACCTAAGCTTTGCAGCAACGAAGAGGCCACGGTGTTCCCTCGGAGATACGACAAAATCCCACAGCCCGTGAAAGCAGAAGTGCACCGCACCACAGCGATGAGAGTCCTGGACGAAACCTCTAGGACTTGACTTCTCACGTTACACGACGCGACCACTGCGTGGCAGGTTTCGCGTGGTAGTGGTGGTCGAAACCTTGTGTGTCGATTCAACTGCTGACGAGCAAACATCTCGTCTTCCCACAGCCCGCGGAAGCAGAAGTGCGTCCACAGCCATGGTAAGTGTCCTGTGGGGTGCTTCACTTCCGTGTGGTGGTTACAAAAAGTTGGAAAACCTCAGGGGGGGGCCACTTAGGCCACGTGTTTAGGGGCCAGATTCACTGTGCCTTCTACAAACATGCCCTTCACACGCAGTCACACACAAAGCGTACCCCAAAGTACCCCGTCCGGTCATGCTCGGTCTCGCCGCACTGCTGCCGATGGCGCTGCCGGCGTCGTACCCGACGGTGCCCATGAAGGGCATCGGTGGCAAGGACCTGGGCATGCCGCTCGTTGGCCTCGGCACATGGCAGTATAACAGCTCGGTCGCCGAGGCGGCGGTCAAGCTGGCTTTCAGCCTCGGTTACCGGCACGTGGATACCGCGCTCGGCTACGGCAATCAGGACGGCGTGGGTCGCGGCCTGGCGGCGGCGTCAGCCGCCGCTGGGCTTAAGCGCGCGGACTACTTCGTCACCTCCAAGATTCCCGGCGGGCTCAACACGTCGGCGGCAACCGCCGCGCTCGACCAGGCACTCGAGCAGCTCTTCCCAGGCGACAAGGATGCGTACGTGGATCTGATGCTGCAGCACTTCCCGGCGAGCTGGAGCGGCGAGGGTGGCCCGTCGCTGCGCAAGGAGCAGTGGCTCGCCATGGAGGCCTGGGCGCACAAGGGAAAGGCCAAAGCTCTGGGTATCTCGCACTACTGCGCAAGGCATCTGGACGATGTCCTCTCGGTGGCGACGGAGCCGGTGTCCCTGAATCAGGTCCAGTACCACGTGGGCATGGGCCAGCAGAACGCGACGTTTTGCCACGACCCCGAGTATATGAAGGCCAAGGGCGTCGTCTACATGTCGTACTCCTCACTCTGCGGCCCATGCCCGCCGCCGGACAACACGGAGCTCATCTCGGGCGATCTGGTCACCTCGATTGGGGCCCAGCATGGCAAGACGGGTGCGCAGGTGGCGCTGCGCTGGCTGGTGCAGCAGGGCATCCCCGTCATCCCCAAGTCCTCCTCGGCCACCCACCTCTCCGAAAACTTTGACTTGTTCTCCTTCACACTCACAGCTGAGGAGATGAACCGCCTACATCTCGCCACATCTCCCGTCGAGACAGGCACGCCACCGCAGCCGCCCGACGACGCGCAGGACTGCTCCGTGCCCTGAGCGCCTGGCGCGCAGGCATGCAGGCGCCGTATGGGCAATGCTCATCAGCGCTCAGGACGACGCGCGTTGGCAATGCTCCTCAGCGCTCAGGACGACGCGCATGGGCAATGCTCCTCAGCGCTCAGGACGACGCGCATGGCCATGCTCCGCAGCGCTCAGGACGACGCGCGTGGGCAATGCTTCTCGGCGCTCAGGACGACGCGCGTGGGCAATGCTCCCCGAGGCCGTGCCTTTAGCTTCGTGGCGCACCCAACTTCCTGCGTGCTGCGACGGGATGGACTGCTCCCAAGGGTTCTGCCGCTCAACAACGCGGCGATCGCGGCGCCTCCCGCGCTGCTTAGGCCTTAGCTCGTTCATGTCGTACCGTCGGTTCGGCCGCACGACGCGCGCGTTTCGGTTTACGGTTAGGCGACGTTACACTTACAGCACAAATATGAAATAAGCACAAGAAACGCGGGCGACGTCGAACCCATGTACGAACCGCACCTCAAACACGAAACACTCAGACGAGATACCCGACCATGGTACTGCGTAGCGCCTTCATCTCCCCTTATCGCACTACAGGCTGATAGCTCTACCGAAAAAACTCACACACACGATACAGCCGAGCACCTCGAACACTCAGATACCCGACCATGATACCGAGTAGCGCCCTCGTCTCCCCTCATCGCACCACAGGCTGATTCGCGTGAAATCGGCGTTAGTTCCGTTCGCATGATGTTGAAAGCTGTCACGAAAAACGCCATCCACGCTCCCGCAGCAGCGCACCCTGCTCGACGAAAAGAACTTAGTTGGTGGTGTGATCCTTTTGATCCTTTTCAAATGCCTGGACCTGGGTGATCTGCGCCGGCTGCATCTCGACCTCGTGAGAGAGCGGCTGGAACCGAGCGGTGGTGCTCGGCGGTGTACCCGTGGTGCGTTGCGATGGAGCGGGCAGGAGCTCGCCACCCGCCTGGTCGGCAGTCGTTAGGGCAGCCTGCCTAGGCAGCGCCACCGGCCGCAGTGGAACGCGCGTAGATTCGAATCTCGCCTTGGCCGATTCAAGGTCCATGAGGCTCGGGGTCGGCAAGCGCTCCAGCTCGGCGTCCGACGTTGCAAGCGGTGAAAAGACTTCGGCAACAACAGCGTCACTGCCTTCTTCGCTCATCCGCTCCACCTCACTGTAGGTCACCGAAGGGCGCGATCGCTGAGGCTGCTCTGGCAGCTTTCCAGGCGGGACATTCGGCGGCTTTGAGACAGGCACGTTCGGCGGCTTCGAGACAGGCACATTCGGCGGCTTCGAGACAGGCACATTCGGCGGCTTCGAGACAGACACATTCGGAGGCTCCGGTGGAGACTGAGCGGCGGGTGGCAGGGTCTTCTTGTTGGCGGTCAGAATCAAATTTTTGCCGCTGGCCGATAATGCGGCGAGCCTGTCGGCATCCTTAGCGAATTTGCCGGCTAGCCGGGTGGCTTTAGGCAGGTCGGGCGTCGATGCCCTCGATTCAGGCTCCTCTTTCAAGGTGTCCGGCAAAGCGCCGGCAGGCGGGAGCACTTGGTCTGTCCCCCGGATGCCCCTGAACACCTTCACGGCCGTGTACACATTGTTGAAGGAGTCCTTCATCGGTCGGAGCTTCATCAGTTTCATCTTGTGGCGGTTGTGATAGTACAGGTACGCGCCGATGCCGACGGCGAAGGCGAGCGGAATGAGAATCAGGGGCAGGAGGAAGGCCAGCGGCATTTGGACGGTGGGACCGGCCTCATAGTTCGGAATATGCGGGGCGGGCGGAGCCGGCGGAGCCGGTGGAGGCTTCTCAGGCGGCGGCAGCGGCGGCGCGATGACGACTGGCGCGCTCACAGTGAGGTTGAGCCACGGCAACTGCGCCGCGAAGCCTGCGGCGATGGCGCCACTCTCGAGAGTATCCACCAGGTTGGTGCCAGTCACAGAACCCACAGCCGTTATTGTGACCGTCACCGAGAGAGCGGTGAGCACCACCGAGTCCACCGTCACGCCGAGGCTGGACACGCCCGCGGCGATCCTTTCCGAGGACGAGGCACTCAGATTGGTCTGCGACGCGCTTGCCACGTAGTCGAATGTTCGCTGGGCTTCCAAGAGCACTGGGACGCTTGCTGGTGGTGGTGGTGGTGGGTGGTGGTTGACGAACACCGTGCTGTTGCTGCTATTGGTCGTCGTGTTGCTGATGCTTGTTGTGTTGCTGTCGGCGGTCGCCATGGTCGCGTTGTGCGAGCTCAGGGCGCGACGACGTTGCGCCACGATTGATACGTCGCAGGTACCCACCAGCCCAGCGCACATACCATCCTTGACGGCGTCGATGAGGCGCATCGTTTCGTTCGTGTTGTTGACGCCAATGAGAGGCGTTCGACACACAATGCGTTGAGTGTCGGTGATGATCGCCGTGACGGTTGACGAATTCGGCGTTTGGAGCGCGCCTCGCGTCACGCTCAGTGCCGCGGCGGCAAAGCTGGCAGGTGAAACGGAGGCGAGATCCTCTGGAGCGACAGTGGCAGAGAAGCTCACGCTGAAGCTGAGAGGGGCAAAGGGCGGCGGCTGCGAAGGTGGCGGTGGCGTGTACCCGCCATCGGGAGCAGGCGGCAACGGAGGCGGCGGCGGCGAGGGCGGGGGCGGTACCGGTGGTGGCGTGGGCGGCGGCGAGGGGGGCGGGCGTGGCCACGGTGGCGACGGTGGCGGTGGCGAGGGCGGCGGCGGAGAGGGCGGTGGGGATGGTGGCGGCGGGCTTGGTGGCGGCGTGGGCGGCGGAGACGGCGGTGGCGGCAAAGGTGGCGGAGATGGCGGTGGCGCGGGCGGCGGCGGAGAGGGCGGTGGGGATGGTGGCGGCGGGCTTGGTGGCGGCGAGGGCGGCGGCGAGGGTGGTGGCGGCGAGGGCGGAGGAGGCCGTGGAGCCTTGCCGGGTGGATACGGGGGTGGCGAGGGTGGCGGCGGGCTCGGTGGCGGCCGCGGTGGCGGCGAGGGCGGAGGAGGCCGTGGTGCCTTGCCGGGTGGATACGGGGGTAACGAGGGTGGCGGCGGTGCCAACGGAGGACTGGGCGGCTTCGGCGGTGGCGACGGCGGAGCCATCAAGCAGCTGAAGCCATCGCCGCCGAAGAAGGAATCGGTGCACCGGCATTGGTAGCCACCATTGGTGTTGATGCATTCGCCGCGGCCGCGGTCGCACCTATCCGTGCCGTTGGTACACTCGTCAATGTCAATGCAGCTGAAGCCCCCGAGTGCGTTCGGGTCGCCGCCCGGCCGCGCCACGTAGCCCGGGGAGATGAACTCTCGGTTGAGATTGGTCGAGAACGTGCGGAATTGCTTGCAAGCGCACGTGTAGTTGCCGTCGAGGTTGATGCAGTCCGAGTTGGCCGTGCACCTGTGCGGCGAAGTTGTTGGCAGCGCCGAGGTGAGCGTGCACTCGTTGACGTCCGTGCAGAAGAAGCCGGTGCCCCAGTAGCCTGCGCGCGTGCACGTGCACTGGTAACCCAATCCGCTCGGGCGCAAGGCGCCGATGAGATTGGTGCACGAGGCATGCTCGCTGCACAAGTGCGTGCCTGCCCATGTGGAGTTTCCACACTCGTTCACATCCGTGCACGTGACGCCGTTGCCCGTGTAGCCCGGCGGACAGGTGCAGCTAAAGGAGCCCGTCAGGTCGGTGCAGTAATTGGCGCCGAATAGGCAGGTGTGCGTGCCTTCGGCGCACTCGTCGATCTGGGTGCATGCGGTCTCAGTGGCGCGGAAGCCCGACGCGCAGGTGCATGCGCCATTGGCAACCCAAGATGCGGCAGTGACGAGATGCGGCCGGCGTGCAGGGCAGCTCAGGCACATGTTCGGCCCGGCCCCGTTGCACGAGACGCACGACGAGTCGCACGCGATGCAAGATGTGCCCGAGCCATAGTAGCCCAGCGGGCAGACAGCAAGGCACGTGGCCCCGAACAGATACGGCGCAAACGTGGGGCACGAAGTGCACTGGTTGCTTGAGGGTCCGTTGCAGTCGACGCAGCTCGCGCTACAGGTCTGGCACTGGGCGTTCGCGTCGGCGTACTTGCCGCTGCCGCACGATGCGACGCACGTTGTGCCGAGCCTGTTCGGCGTTGCGGCGGCGCAAGTGAGGCAGTCGTTGGCGCCGCCAGCCGAGCAGGCGGAGCAGCTCGAGTGGCATGCGCTGCACAGGAAGCTCGAGTCGTCGTACATGCCGTTCGGGCACGTGCTGATGCACGCAGACGAGTGCAGGATGGGGGAGCTCGAGCTCGGGTCACACGAGGTGCAGGTGCTCGCGCTGCCCGCGCACGTCTTGCAGTTGGAGGCACACGCCGCGCACGTGGCATTAACGGAAGTGAGGTACTGGCCCAGAGGGCACACGAAGGTGCACGTGCCGGACACAGGGTCGTGGGTGGCGCCCGCCGGGCAGGACGTGCAGCTCGTTGACGTGCCAGCAGAGCAGCTGGCGCATGTCTCGTGGCACGTGGCGCACGTGTTGTCCGAGGAGCGCGCGTACTTGCCGCTCGGGCATGACGCGACGCAGGCGCCCGCATTGTAATACTTAGTGCCGCTCGCGGGGCATGTGAGGCACGAGGTGCTGCTGGAGCCGCTGCAGGTGAGGCAGCTCGAGGGGCACGGCGTGCACCGCGCGCCTGAGGTCATGATCTCGGTGAAGACGCCCGAGGAGGGGCACTGGGGCACGCAGCTGCCGCTGTGCAGGAACGGCGTGTCCGGCGACGTGCAGCTGACGCAGCTAGAGCTCCCGGGGCCCCTGCACGTGCCACACGCCGCGTTGCAAGGCTGGCAGACAGAATTGCCGTCCGCGTACTTGCCAATAGGCAGGCACGAGGCGAGGCATGAGCCAGGCGAGTTGAAGAAGGGCTGTGACGAGGCGCACGTGGAGCACTGGGTTGCGGACGGGCCCGTGCACGTGGCACAGGAGGAGTGGCACCGCTGACACGTGTCCGGCGACGTGCGGCTGCCACCCGCGCATGTGAAGCCAGCTTCGATGGCGCACGTCTGGCTGCAGCCATCCAATGTCAGCTGGTTGCCGTCATCGCACAGCTCAGTTCCCACACGCTTGCCATCACCGCAGACCGATAGGCACGTGTCCTTTGAGGTGAGGCTGCCACCTGAGCATGCAAAGCCGGTCTCGATGGTGCAGTTGGCGCTGCACCCATCACCACTGAGGGTGTTGTTGTCGTCGCACTCGTCGGTAGCAATCCAAACGATCCGCTTGCCATCGCCGCACAATGGGCGGCATGTGTCGAGGCCGCCGATGCCAGAGCCGCCTGCGACATCAGTCGTCGAGGAGCACGTAAAGCCAACCTCGATACTGCAGAGCGCGTTACATCCGTCCCCGCCTTGTGTGTTGCCATCGTCACAGTCCTCGGCCGTGCTGCGAATACCGTTGCCGCAGATGTGAACCGGCGCAATGTACGGCAACTGCTGGGCAGTAGTTTGGTTGGGATTCGCCGAGAAATCCTCTTCGACGTTCAGCTTGGTCTCGTCGATCTGTGCAAAGGGCGTCGAGCCCGCCGCCGTGACCGCAGTGCTAAACGAGAGTCCCGAAAAGGCAGATTGCAGCTGGCGGCGGCCATTGATGGAGTTCGTGGACGATGAGTTCGTTGACGAGGAGTTGCTGGACGTGGCGTTCGAGATAGCGGGCGGCGGCGGCGGCGGCGGACAGCTCCCGCACACAAGGTTGTTGAGATTGAGCACCAGGTCAGGCTGAGGGCCCATGTGTGGCGGATCGCCGTCGGCATAAAAGCGAATCGTCCAGCGCAGCCCAGCAAAGGCGCCTCCCTCGATGACTTCCTCGCGGAAGACTTCAATCTCGCCAATGGTCTCCAGGTCCATGAGGGCGTCGCGCATCTCCGAGGCGGTCGCGTTGGCGGGGAAGAGTGCCGTCGTCTGATTCCTAAAGGAGATCGTCAGTCCGCCGCCAAGAGAAGCGAGCACCGTAGACGACGCGCTGATGGAGATCTGCTGCTCCGGGAAGGAGAAGTTTACTGGCGCGGTGCCCTCTTGCACAACCTGGAGCCCTGCCGAGATCAGCCCCGCGATGCCGCTCACATCTAAGCCGAGAGGCGGCATGCTGCCAAGATTCAGGGGTGTCGTGACAAGCTCGCCATAGTGGAACTCGACGTCAAACGCGAGACTAATGGAAGAAGTGGCGAAATCCCTGGTGGCCCGAGCGGTGACGCCAACAGAAGAGATCACGGTGAGCGCCTCGAGCTTACTCTTGACGAACATGGCGGCCTGGTTTGCACCGGTGTTGTTGACGCGGTTTTCGAGGATCATGCGCCCGAGCTCGCCCACTGAGATCGCCTCTGTCGTCTCACCGTTGAAGCTCAACTTCAAGTTGCCAAACAGAGGCACGTTCAAGGCAGGCGGGGAAAGCGGCGGCCGGGGCGGCGACGGCGACGGCGGAGGCGGCGAAGGAGGCGGGGGCGATGGCGAAGGTGGTGGGGGCGACGGCGACGGAGGTGGCGGGGATGGCAGCGGCGACGGAGGTGGCGGGGATGGCGGCGGCGGCCGTGGAGGCATCAAAGGCAACGGCGCTGAGGGAAGCGATATCTTAAAGGGAGGCAAGGGAGGAGGCGGCTCAAGCGGTGGTGGCATTGTCGGGGGCGGGGGTGCCGGTGGCAACTTAGGTGGCGGGGGTGGGGGCGGTGGCGGTGGCGGTGGCGTCATGGGGGGCGGCGGTGGGAGCGGCGGGGGGTTCGCCCACATCCTTCCGACGAGGAGGACGCGCTGGATCTCTGGTGTGGAAGGGAAGCTGACATTGTTGGCCGGACGGGCTTGCGGCATAAAGGGCACTTGCAACCCGACGCTGCTGACCGGATAGCCAGTGTCGAGCCCACCGGTCGCAGAGGCCGACGCTGCTGTCGTGCCCAATCCCCTGAGCTCAGCTGATGCAGCCGACGCAGTGCTGTTGCTGGGAGGCGGCTTGTCAACGCACGCGCCGTTGCGCACGGTCATGAAGTTCGACACGCACTCTGTGCACTGGGTGGAGTTTGTGCACGACTTGCAGTTCGAAGGGCATGGCGCACAGCTGCCTGCTGACGAATCGCCAAACTGGCCGAGCGGACAGAAGGTGCTGCAATTGCCAACTGCAACCTGATACGCCTTGAAGGGGGTGGAGGAGCTCGCCAGGCACGTGATGCAGCGGCTGGCATCTGCCGGCGCCGTGCACGTACTGCAGGTGGGGTGGCAGGGCTGGCACGTCATCGTCGAGTTATCCCTTGAAAAGCCCACCGGGCACATGGACACGCATTGGCCATTGTGCATGTAGGGCGTGCCACCACCCACGCTGCAGCTCAGGCAGCTGCCAGGGCCGTCGCACGTCGCGCACGTGGCGTCGCACGAGGCGCAGACACCCGCTGGGGAGTGATACTGGCCAACCGCGCACGAGGCGACGCACTGCCCATTCATCAGAAGAGGCTTGATCCAGTTCCGTTTGCACGAGATGCAGACCGACGGCTGGGTCTGATCGCACATCTCGCAGTCGAAGTTGCGGCAAGGCACACACTCTGTAGATGTGATGCCGCTATTGTTGACAAAGACTGCATACTTCCCCGACTGGCAGTTGTTGTTGAGTATACACCGTCTGCCCACACGAGTTGCGCCTACGCCCTGCGCGCAGTCGCTGGTGACGAAGGGCGTGAGGGGCGTCGGGTCGCGGCATTCCGAATCCCAAGGTCCATTGCAGAGCTGACAGGCCGAATGGCACTTTTTGCACGTGCCGCTGGATGAATGGGCATAGTGCCCAGCGGGGCACTGGCTCACACAGGTGCCAACCGGGGGCACTTGCTCAATCGGCGAGAGCTGCAGGAGCGGGAAGACATTGGACGGGCAAGTGCTTGCAACGCAGCTGTTCGGCACGCAGCTAGTGCACTGCGTGGTGCGTGGGCCAGAGCAGGTCTTGCACGTGGACGAGCACGGTTGGCACACACGGTCCTTGTCGGCGAAGAAACGGTCGGGGCAGCGCGTGAGGCACTGGCCGTTGAGCGAGTATGCATGGGAGCCGATCGACTCGCATTTGGTGCACTGGTTTGCACCCGGGCCGAAGCACGAGTCGCCACAGGAGGCGTGGCAGGGTAGGCATACTCCGGACGAACTGGGCGCGTACCTTGCAGGACACTGGTCCACGCACCGGCCGTTGAGCAGCAGAGGGCGCGTACCACCGCAGCTGGTGCACATCCTGCTTGTCGCCTCGCACGTCGCTTGCAAAGTCGCATTGCAGTCGCTTGGGCAGTTGATCTGCACACTGCACTCAAGGTCGAGGCAGTTCGAGGCCCCACTCTCACACGAGGGGTGATCATCCCATCCAGTCTGGCAGACGCAGGCGCCCTCGTAGCAGCTGCCCCGCGGCCCGCAGATGACCCCCTCGCAAGGGTCTAAGGGGAACATGTTGACGTCCAGTGCCGTCGAGCCGGCAACGATCTTGGGAACGCGCATTCGATCCGATGGGATGCCGAAAATGGAAGCGAGGTTGCGCACGAGGTATTGCGGGTCGAAGAACTCCTCGATCGTCACCTCGATGCCAAGCGACAGCACAAGCTTGTCAACCGTCTTGATCTCAATGCCGGGCACGCCGCCACAGACGAGCACGTACAGCTTCTTCTCCCATTGCGCATAGGCGTTCGAGCCACACGGGTCGCTGACCAGCGGCTTGCGCATGGAGAAGTTGTACTGGTTGTTGGCGAGCATGTGTGCCTCCATGGGCGGCTTGAGCTGATTCTGGTAGTGTACCTCGAGTTGCTGCGGGTCGCTGTAGAAGATCGAGATGACCACGCGCGACCGCAGCATTGCCTCCGCGGTCGCTTCGCCGCCACCCGAGGGCAGCATCAAACGCAGGTGCTTCGGGTTGGTGCCCGTGAAAGCCAGATCGTACGAGCGGTTGATCGCAACTGTGGTGTGGAAGGTCATCAGCCGCTTGAGGCAATCATAGCCACCGCAGTCCTTGGGCCGCTGATGGTCCCAACCACCGCCAAACAGGTCGACGTAGCCTCCTGAGGCGAGCGCGACGGGTGCGATGTTGCGTGAAGTGTGATCTTCATCCATGCTCTCGATGATGAGCCGCGCGGGCTGCATGGAGGTGGCGTTGCACAACCACGCATTCCATTGCTGGTTGAGCACGCATCCTTGCCGATACGTACCATAGCCACGGTAGGCAACCTCACGGTGCGTCTTGCGTCTCGTACGGCACGCGGGGTCGTAGATGGCCGAGGTGGGAGAGCATGACGTGCCATCTAGGCCTTGGTAAAAGGCGCGCTCATCGCCAGGGTAGAAGACCATGCGGTTCCGCCAGTCCGAATCGGTCGCCGAGGCAAGCGCACGCCGTGTAAGGTACTCAGCCTCCTCCGCCGCAGTGGCCGCAGCTGCCTCCTCGCTCGACATGAGGGGTGCTGGCAGCGCGGCGGCGGCTGCAGAGCCAATGCCCACGCCTATCACCCCAGAGCTAGCGTTCGCCTCCGACCCCTCAAGACGGCGGTACGTGAACGTCTGCGCACCGTTGTTGTAGGCCGCGTACGCGCTCATGTCCCAGCCGGGATCTCCCGGATCGTTGTAGGGTGCTGGGTCGTAGAGCATCTTCGTCGGGATGTTGTACCACGTGAACTTGGTCGTGTCGTCACGTAGCTCGTTCATGAACTCGGCACGTGCCGTGACGCTTGCGCCAGCTCCAAGGCCGGTGAGCGAGCCATCGAGGTCATGGATCACCACATGCTTTGGCCCATCGCAGTCGAGCACGACGCATTTGGAAGGCACGATCCAGCTGCGCTTGGGCGGCGGGAGATCCGCCAGGTTGGCGCGAGAGTCGGCGTCAATGGTGATGCCCGAGAAGAAGTGGGGCGGCACGGCGTCCGACGACTCCATGCCGCCACGCATCGTCGTTTGCAGCACGCTGCTCCCGCCACAGTTGTTGCCGTTGAGCGGAGCGCGCGAGTAACGCATGAAGGTCGTGCCTGAGATGCGCACGTCGCCTGCAATTGGAGGATTGGAGCCAGTGGGATGCTCCATGCCGTAGATGCCCTGGGTCCAGTGGCCGCCGAGCGGGCCGCACACGCTGGGCGAGATCGAATAGCCCTGCGATGCAAAGATGGGAAGCAGAATAGCCACCTGTCCCTCGCAGATCGGGTTGCTGAAGCTGCGGCCGACGAAGAGCGAGTCGCGCACGTAGATGGATTTTGGACTCACCTCATGAATCTCCGGATTAGCACCGAGACCGCCCCAGAAAAATCCAACGAGAGAATCGGCAATGCGCACGTTGGAGATCATTGGCGCAGGGCTTCCCGAGTACCCCCAGACGGCGATGTTGCGGATGCGATAAATGGTGAGGTCCGACACGACGCCGTAACCTCCGCCATCAAAACGGATTTCGTCTGGCCTGCTCATCACATCTCCCTTGATGCCGATGCCGATCTCGCAGCTATGCAACGTGTTATTTCGAAAGCGAGATTGCCACATTGCGAAGCCTTTGAACCCCAGGCACGGACCCTCTGCACCTGCGACCGCATTGCCAATGAACGTGAGCCGCCAGCCATTGTCGAGAATCTGAAAACCCGAGTCGCCATCGGCGAGATCTCCAGGATCTCCTTGGGAGCCCGGGTTCTGGCTCATTAAGGCACCAAAGACGACATTGTTGATCACTCTCGCGCTGCCGCCCACGCGGAAGCCCGTGGCGCCTCTCCACACGATGTTGTTCTCGTAATGGCCATCGTTCAGGGTGTTATCCTCCACTCCGTGGCCCATGCGGGGGATCATGACTGAGCTCCGGATGTCGCACGTGCCTTTGCACCGAATCATCGGCACTACTTTGCGCTCTTCACGAATGGAAACAACGCTTGGTAAAAATGCCCCACCATTCTCAAAGTGCACGCCATGCAAAGTAGCCCTGCTACCACCGTTCGCATTGAAGATCAAGCCAAACTTGCTCGTGAGCATAGTCTTGAACGAAAAGTCGGCACGGAGAGAGTCGGCGCCCTTGATGGCGATCGGCGGTTGCGCGCTGCTGGTCTTGGCACGGAGGTAGAGGGCTACCTCGGCGCGCATCTCAAGCGTGTGGGCGCCATGGCGCTCCGTGACGCCAATGTGACGGTATACGAGTGGGTTGACGATGCTGATCTCCGTATCCTGGCCGCCGATGGGACTAGGAACGTACCGAACGGCCCAGATGGTAGCCCATTCCGTCTCGCTCGCGTCGTCGCCGGTGGTGCCGATGATGACCTGATCGCCGATTTGCCAGTCGATGCGCCCAATCACGGTGAGCACGCGAGAACCAGGCAGGGACGTTTCGCGCAGTCGCGACCACATCTTGCCAATCGGCGCGTCGCCATACAGCTCAAGAGCGCCGTTGACGTCAAAAACGCGGCCCTTGAGGCCGCCGCAGTGCGCGCTCTCAGTCAGCTCATCGCCCACCAGGTGAAACTGGAGCGTGCCTTTGAAGTAATTCACCGCAGAGCCAGCAACTATCTTGCCACCGGGCTTGATGTTGATGCAGACAGAGCGCAGGTTGATGATCGCGTCGGGTCGGTTCTCGATGTCGAGCACGCCCCACACGACGAGAGAGTACAGCTGCACGTCGAGGTTGAAGTCGAGCACAACCGTACGGCATGCCTTAATGGTCACGTTGCTCTTGAAGCCGGGCCACACGAAGAGTGCGTCGTCCTCGGTAGCGCCGAGGTTCATGCCCTGTCCATGCCACGTGTACATATCGGACCACATCGATGAGAAGCAGCCACCAAAGCAGGTCTCGGGGCAGCCCACCGTGTAATACGTGCGCCATTCCTCACTTGGAATTTGTGGCGGATGCATGGGGTTCCCTGGAGGGAGGTGCGGTGGCGACGGAGGTGGCCTTGGAGAAGGCGGCGGCCTGGGTGGTGGGTCTGGCGGATGGTAAACGCCTATAGGAGCCACCGAGATCTGGCTGGTGGTGAGGCCCAGGTCTGAGGCGACCGCTGCTCTGATGCTGGTGCTCTGGCTGGCGATGTTGGCGCCATCAGTGCCTAACGCGGTACCCTCGCTCTGTATTATGACGTCTGAAAGAGTCGAATCTCTCAAGGAGGGGCTGAAGCCTATTTGCATGCTCAGCCCGGAGAGCACAAGGCTTCCGAGGCTCATGGCAGCCGGTCTGGCCATGTCGAGCACTGAGGCGGTCGCCGAGACAAACGCAACGGGCGCGACCAAATTGGTGGGCTCCGCAAGGACTAAGGGATTGGTTACCTCCACTGGCCCATCCATCATCATTTCCTCCACAGAACTGACAGAGGGAGTCGTAATTGGAACCTCCTGCTCGTACAGATCCCTCGTGACCGTGAAGACTATGTCGCTCATCGTAGTTGTCTGCAGCTGGCGACGGCCGGCGGGGGCGTTCACTCGCGTTGCCGAGGCCACTGTCACAGAGCAAGTGGTTCGCTGCCCGCTGCAAACTGCAGCCTCAGCCACGGCGCGGGCCTGCTCGAGTGTCTGCGCGTTGTCAACATCTCCCGTGATGGATACCGACACGGCACTCCGAATCATCAGTGTTGCTCTGAAGACGGATGAATTTCTCTCCGCCGGGCTCAGGGCGGATTCGATACGGCTCTGAACCGAGGCGACCAAGGACGATTCGGACACCGTGGCTAGTTGGCTCGAGGGGATGGTCATGCGCAGATCTACCACAAATGCACGTGGGTCCGCGGGAGGCGACGGGAAAGGCGGTGGGCTCGGTGGTGGCGGCGGTGGCAGCGGTGGTGATGGGGGAGGCGGCGACGGTGGAGGCGCGTAGACGACACGGAACGTGCCACTCACCCCGCCGCAATTGGGATCCCACCACTTCTCAGTGATGCAGTTGGCCTGTCCCTGGATGCGAATTGTGAAGGCATCCGTCCTTGGGTTCCAAGTGACCGTGCCTCGCGAGAGTCTGCGCCGCGCCACGAGGCGGCGACGGCCGCCAAAGGTCTCGTCGGCCACACTGTAGGGGCGCACGGCAACATCGTCCCAATTGTCAGGGTTCGGGCCGGTTCGGACGCCGACCCCGGTCCTGAGGATCCCTTTCGTTGGCAGCGCTCCGCGTGGACGGATGCCGGGAGTAACATGTGTCTTAAGATATGCCGGATAGGGATTCGTCTCGAACTCGATCCAATCATACGGCCCAAGGTTGTTCCCAACGGTGATCGTCGTGGACTCGAGGTGATAGATGCCCTTTTTCGTGATTGGTTCGAGCATGTACGTGCGGTTGACCACAAACTGCGTCTGGTACTTTGAGTCCTCGAAGTGGGGAGTGTTGGCGAGATTCATCCCGAATGGGCTCATCCGAGCGATCGTATGCGAGGCCATCGATGGATATTGCACAGCGCCGTTTGTGCACTGCTCGGGCACGAGCTCACAGCGGTACCAGGTGACGTGCAGGTTGAGCTGGATCGTGCCATTGATGGTGTGGTCGGATCCATTCACCCAACTCAGCGAAGTGCCGCTCTCGGAAAAGATGCCGATGGCGACACGCGTGGCCGAGCTTTGGTCGTGCCAGCTCGTGTAATTGAATGTGAATCGTGCCATACGCTCGCCGATCCACACACCCGAGGCACTGTTCCATGACCCTTGCCATTCCTCGTCGAGCTCGCCGATCACAGCGGCGGTCATCAGGTCGGTTGACACGTCCATCTCCACAAAATTGAACTGCCCCGCGGGCATCCACTTGTTGCGCAGGAAGGTCGCGTCATCCGACCGCACGTAAATGCCCTGCTGGTTGCGATGCGAGATGCGCATCGTCTCGATGAGCATGAGCGGATCCTCAGGAAGGAAGCCAGCTTGCACAATCTTGTACGTCGGCTTACAGACCGTGCCGTCGTAGCGCGCGTCCTGATAGCAGTCGGGAAAGGCATCGGGGTCGGATACGAGGTTGTTCTTGAGCACCGAGCAGCCCGCGCAGAAGGGCTGATCCGCAAATGTGCCGTCAATGTCGTAAAAGAGTGCCTCGTCGTTCCAGCGCCATCGCACACGATTCGGAGACTGCAGCCACGTCACGCCGCTGAAACGCGTCTCCATCGCCCCTGCATTTGAGAAGTCGTAGCCGGTTGGGTCGAGCGGGAAGGCCTTTGCAAAGCCACCTACCGCGACCATGCCCTCGCGATCGTAGTTGATGAAGGTGGCGTTCTCCACGACCAGCCCGAGCCATGCAGGCTGCTCTAGGCCGAGGCGAACTCGCCCCCTCCAGCCTGCAGGCCCATGAACTTCGGGGAAGTATGGCTTCCAAGACTGCGAGCACTCAGGGCAACGCAGAGGGTGGCCAACAAAGAGGGGGCGAACCAGCTTGTTATAGCCCCAGGGCCCGCGCATCTTCGTCTCAGTGGAAGCGATGCCGGGGACGAGACCATCAGCTCCGGTGCCCTCGATACCACGCATGCAGTTATCTGCGACGACCGCATCAACGATGTGTACGGCAGCGACCGAGCCGAAGGAGATGCCGTTCTTGCCGTTGCGCCATGAGTACTGCCGCTCGAAGCGCGAGATCGCGAAGGTATTGTTGGGGCCCACCGGGTCGCATGAGCGCGCTGTCACTGGATAGAAACCCGGCATGCCCTCTCCGTTGTGCGGCGAGCGGCCGGTGAAGATACGCAGGCCATACCGGCCGTTGTTGTGCGCCTCATTGTCGGCAAAGTGGTAGACCGGAATGCCCTGCGGGCAAATGTCGCTGCAGCCCGGATCGAACTCGGAGGTGCCGCGAATCTTGGGCTCCGGGAAGAACCAGAAGCCGTAGTGCGTCGAGCCGGCGGCGATGTTGCGCTCGACGTAGTTGTCACCGTTGACGAGCCAGTAAGTGGCAGGCGTCGCATCGCTCGTGAGGCCGGTGAAGCTCTCGCGCGTGTTGGCGCCCAGATTGCCAGTGATGACGTTCTTGGTCTCCACGCCGTCCTCCACAAAGTACGTGTGGCCACGCGTCTCGAAGGCGACGTTGCCCTGCACGCGCAGGTAGTGGACGCCGTGGATCGCGATCGCGCGGTTGTACGTGTGGTGGATGGAGTTTCGGCGCACGTAGGAATTCCTGACGGCGCCGATCATGTGGAAGTGGATTGGATACCGTCCCATGCGTCCAAATTGGCCGGCATAGCGCACCTCAATGTTCTCGATTCGGGCGATGAGCGACTCGCCGTTCGAGCGATCGGCAATGCTCTCGTGCGTGCGCGAGTGCAGCATGATGTGCATGCCGTGCTTGTCAAGCTCCGACATTGCATTGCCCTGGAGGACCACGTTGCGAGAAAGGATGGCCACGTTGGCCCGAAAGTCAACCGATTTGCCGCCGTCAAGCTGAAAGGTCTGGCCGAGGTGACCGAATTTGAGCGGGTCAACGAGCCGGATGCGTGTGCCGCCATTGAGCAGCGAATCGATGATATTCGTCTCGGCCTCCTCAAAGGTTCCATTGAAGTGGGTCGACGTGATGACGATCTGGCTGTCAACGTCCCAACTCACCGGCTCCATCAAGTCGATGTACGTGGCGCCGGCAGACACGGTCTGCGCGAGCTTCGTGTGCGTACGCCCAGCTAGGAGTGGCTTGCCGTGCAGGTCGAGGGTGCAGAATCGGCACGAGAGCGTCTTGGCGCCGTAGACAGGGATCTCTTGCGAGACTGGGCTTCCATGCAGCGTGATGACCGCCTTTTGCATAAAGGGCTCCCTCTCCGTTCCGACGATGAACGAGCCACCCATGACGAAGATGTAGTTGGCGTCCAGGTTGATGTTGACGCGATCAAACTGGAGGACGCCTTGCACGATCAACATGTACAGCCGAACCGAGCAGTCAAGCAGAATGCGCTGACCGTTTTGGATCCACACCGAGTCGCCGGCTGTCTCCAGACCAGGGATGGTGTAGCCCTCACCGCCCCACGTCGTGCGGCGCGACCAGAGGTCAATGTACTCGTACGTCGCCTCCGCGGTGGCTGCCGCGGTGCCAACACTGGCAATGGTGAGCTGGACGGACCCCAGGCCAGGATTGGCAAGGCTCGTAACGCCGTACGAGCCCGTCGTGCAGCGCACCTGGTTGCTCGAGGCCGAGGCGAGTGAAACCGTGCAAGCCTTGCCCGCAATGGTGACGCTCACTTGAGAGGCAGTCACCGAGGTCGGGAGGCCCTCGACTGTGATCGTGAGCGCGGTGCCACCCGCAGTGCTGCCACGACGAGGCGAGACCGACAACACGCGCGGCGTGGCCGAGCGGGCGTACGCAAGGTTGGTACCGACGGACTGCGTCACTCTCGGCACCTCGCAGCTATCGGAGACGAGGGAGCTGAGACCAAACATGGGCCATGTCGCGGAAGCAGCGCCCGCCATGTAGATGCGAAGGCGGCGAGCCTGAACATAGGGTCTGCCAGTCGGGTCCGAGAGCGCGATCCGGGCGGGTACCGTTCCATACGACCCGCCAGCAATCGCCCAGTCAGCATCCGCGTTGCCCGTCACCTTGTCGGAAGCCAGCACGAGCACTGTTGACGCTGGGTACTTCCACGTAAAGTTGAGCGCGCGGATCGCCGTGTCCATGCCGAGGTCCACCGTGAACAACGTGTCATTGCGACCAACGGACAGCCAGTAGCTCGACCCGTCTCCATCGGTGGCCAGACCTGCGCCGTGTCGGCTGCCATATGAATTGGCCAGCGAGCTTGTACACGGCTGATCGAAGGTGTCGACGTCTTGAGACTGAAGGGAGGTGATGACGTCCACGAGGCTATTGATGGCAGGAGCGGTGGTCGACCCCGCCTCGGATGTACTGCCATCCGGAACGGTGAGGATCGCAGCCTTGTACGCGCTCAACACAGTCGGACGCACAGTCGCGTCGGACGCTGCGCTCAACGGCTGCCAAGGCTCCTCGGTGCCAAGTACCGACTCACGGACTATGGACGAATTGCTGAAGGAGATGGACGCGCCGCACTCGACGATGGAGGTGGCCTTCGCCAGCGCCTGAGAGCACGTTTGGCAGACTCGTAGTGGCCCGCTCGGGTTGGTGCAGCACGGGGTACGGGCCTCGGCCAGCGGTGTCGTCGCGCCCTTGAATCCCACCAGGGCATATGCGTCATCGATGCGCGTGGGCGGGTTGCGCGCTCCGAGCGTTGCGAACACGGAGGTGAGGTTGTTGCGATTGTGGGCCCACGAGAGGCGCGAGCACGAGGCAATCATCACTTGGGTGCCCAGCGGAAGCCCATCGATCCACGAGGCGAGTTTCTCCGCGCCTTGGCCCTGCGTCTTGGTGTCGAAGCACGCCGTCCGAGGCCTGTCGGGTGGATTGATGGCCGCAACGCACACGCCATCGCGGCCGACGACAAGACTGTCGAGGCCGCAGCTGGACATGAGATTGAGGCCGTTGACAGAGAGCGCGCACGTGGCGGTGCTGGTCGCAGCCGTCGCCTCAAGCTGCAGGTGCGGGCACGAGTTGGTGTCACCGAGTCGCACTGAGCTGAGAGCATCAAAGGGTGCGGAGCATGAGAGCGTTGCCGATGCAGGGAGCGTCGTTGGCACTGAGACTTGCACCGGGCATGACGCATCGATAGCCCAGGCGGTCTGGGCGACAGTCGATGGCGGGTCGAAGAGAAGGCGCAGCTCGGGCCGATTGAAAGCGTTGTTCGAGTAGGGGGAGTGGAACGAGCGCACGCCGGGGCCGTCCTTGGCATGCAGGAGGACCACCAGGGAGCAGCCTTGCACGCCCGTTGAGGTTGCCACGTCGTTGAGCAGCAAGCTTGAGAAGTCGGGGCTTTCATCCGAGGCAAAGCCGAGATCGTAGGGCTGCATCTCCCACTCGATGGTTTCGTTGGTCTGCAAGAAGGCATTGAGCATAGCCGTCGAGAGGGGACTCGGAGTGGAGCTGCAGTGGAGCGTCGCGTGCACAAGCGTCAGCACGGAGCCGCCCCCGCCGCTCTGCGGCGCCACGTGAAGAGTGGCACGTGTCAGGTTGCTGCCGCGAGGCAGGTTGATGTTCGTGAGCCCTGCGAAGTTGAGCAGCACAGACCGACCCCGGCGGAGGGTGAGCGCGTCCGACGCCACCACAACCGCCGCGACGCCCGGAGGTGGCGGCGGCGGTGCTGCGTACCCAAGGTCGAGCTCAGCTGAGGTGGCTACACTCAGGTTGAGCCCCTGTGTCCCCTCGAGGAGAAGCAGCCTCGACGGCACAGTGCAGCGGAGCGACGTCGAGGCCACGGACTTGATGGGGCACGTCACACCGCAGACGGTCACTCGGCTGCTGGTCTCGGAGAAGCCCGCACCGTTGATGACGAGCTCGGCGCCACCCGCGAGGCTCACTGTTGCAGGCGAGAGCCCCGAGAGGGTGAGGCTCATTCCGGTGACGGTGGGCAGGCTTGAGCTGCCCCGCGCGGAGCCACCCACGTTCACGAGAGTGACAGCCTGCGAGCCTGAGAGCGGCGGGCTGGCGTTGCACGTGATCTGCGTGCTCGTGCCTGTACCGGTCGGCACGCACCGCGTGCTGCCTATGTAGATCACGTTGGCCGAAGCCGGGCTGAGGAATCCCGAGCCGGACACCGTCACCAGCCAGTTGTCAAGGCTCGTACTGTCCGCCACAGCTGCCGTCGTCAGCACAGGCGTGCTGCTCGTCGCAAACGTGAACGAGAAGCTCGCGCCGCCGGCGAGGACACCTCGCACGCGAACGGCAAGCGTCTCCACTCGGTCTTGAGTCAGCGTCGTATGCGAATTGGTGAGGCATGTGACGTGCGACGCGTTGGAGGTCAGGACGCGGCAGATCACGCTGCCTAAGCGCACGTCGAGATCGCCCATACGCTTGCTCAGCCCGTCGCCGTAGAGGTTGACGAGCGTGCCACCAGCAAGGGATCCACGAATCGGCGACATGGAGCGAATGACGGGCAGAACGCGAATGTTGCCTCCAGGGAGCGCGGGCGACGCACCTTTACCACTGACGGAAACGCTGATGGTGTGCGGCACGGTGGAGTCTAGGATCGGCAAGCGGCATGTGAGACTCACGAGCGTTCGCATCTCCTGCGTGCACGAGAGAGCGGTGCAATTGGGCGGCACGAAGGTGCTGTCGACCGCGGCCGTGAGCACATCGCACGGCTCGCTGCCGATGGTCACCATGTTCTCACTTGCAGTTGTCGAGAAGGCGTGGCCCTTGATCGTAATCGTGTCGCCCTCGTTAGCGGTGAGCGGCGACGTTTGCGTGAGCACCGGCGTCAAGCTGAGAGCGTACGCGAAGGTGCATCCACTGGGCATTTCGCAAACCGCAGACTCCTCGCCGGAGATGGTAACCAAGGTCGGGCGCGTCTCGACCACCGGCGGAGGCGCAGCCGGATACGGCAGTCTGGGCGGCGGTGGGAGCCTGGGCGGTGATGGCTCCGGTGGCGGGACTTGGGGCGGCGGACGCAAGGGCGGCGGCGGCCTTGGGGGCGGCGACGGCGCCAGACGAATGCCGCAGTCAGCGCAATCCTTGCCCATCCCACACCCACTGAACTCTGAGCCAGGCCCGCCGTCGTCGCAAACGCCGTCACTCACCCACCCGATTTCAGAAGGGCCGCAGTCGTTCTGGCAAACCAGTGGCGGGAACGGCGGCGGCGGCGGGCTCGGCGGCGGCCTGCTCGGCAATGGCGGCGGTTGCGGAGGCATGGGCGGTGAGGGAGGAAGACTTGGCGTTGGAGGCGGCGCACGAGGCGCGACGACATCACTGCAACTCTGACTGAGCGCATAAGTGCCGTAGCTCCTCAGAATCCAGAACGTTTGATTGTTGGGAGTGATGTACTCCCTTGGCCCTAGACCACCGGGAGTGCTGCATGGGTTGAGACTGACGTGTGCGCACACGCCCAGATTCCAGCAATAGCCTCTATTCAAGCGTTGGCAGCCTAAGCACGCAACCACACTGCCGGGCGGCGGCCGCGGCGGCAGGGCGGGTGGTTGTGGCGGCGGCGGCGCCCGGGGCAGCGGCGGCGCCCTGGGCGGCGGCGGGGCCCGGGGAGGGGGTGAAGGGAATGGCGGTGGGAAGGGCGGCGGCGAGGGCGGCGGAGGAAAGGGTGGCGGCGAGGGCGGCGGAGGCAGGGGTGGCGGTGGCGAGGGCGGTGGCGGGGACGGCGGTTGGAAGGGCGGCGGCGAGGGCGGCGGAGGGAAGGGTGGCGGCGAGGGCGGCGGAGGCGAGGGTGGCGGTGATGGCGAGGGCGGCGGCGGGAGGGGCGGGGGCGGCGAGGGAGGCCGAGGTGCCGAGGGCGGCGGCGGCGAGGGGCTCGGAGGAGGAGGCGACGGTGGAGGAGGCGACGGCGGAGGAGACGGCGGAGGTGGGGGACGTGGCGGCATGCTCGGCGTGCGTGGCGGCACTCGCGGTGGTGGGCTCCTTGGCAAGGCCGGCGGCGGGGAGGGCGGAGGAGGGAAGGGTAGTGGCGAGGGCGGCGGAGGCGAGGGTGGCGGTGGCGAGGGCAGTGGCGAGGGCGGCGGCGGGAGGGGCGGGGGCGGCGAGGGAGGCCGAGGTGCCGAG
>ENA-UOXO01000334-UOXO01000334.1-mixed-culture-metagenome-genome-assembly--contig:-NODE-334-length-35597-cov-7.458753_pt1 | contig 35597 bp, 31 predicted proteins | sample MGYA00238162_ERZ761640 | MGnify/ENA primary metagenome ERZ761640 (study PRJEB28914, sample SAMN08778297) | mixed culture metagenome | isolation source: Freshwater growth medium | place: USA...
GCTTGTCGCGGATGTCGGCCACGCTGCGGCCGTCGCGCAGCAGCTTGAAGTACCAGCTACCGTCCACCGTATCGCCATAGAGGCACGCGCCCACCAGCTTGTCGTCCTTGATGACCAGCTTTTTGTACACGCCGCCAAAGGGGTCGCTCATCACGATCTCTTCGGTGTTGTCGCCGCCCTGGAAGTCGCCCGCGCTGAACAGGTCGATGCCCGTGACCTTGAGCTTGGTGGAGGTGAGCGAGCCCTGGTAGCGGCCGATGCCGAACTCGGCCAGGTGGTTGGCCAGCACCTTGCCCTGCTCGAACAGCGGGGCCACCAGGCCATAGGCAATGCCCCGGTGTGCCGCGCATTCGCCCACGGCATAGATGCGGGCGTCGGTGGTGGTCTGCAGCGTGTCGCTCACGACAATGCCGCGGTTCACGTGCAGGCGCATCTTTTCGGCCAGGGCGGTGTTGGGGCGGATGCCCACGGCCATCACCACCAGGTCGGCGGGCACTTCGGTGCCGTCCTTGAACTTGACAGCGCTCACCCGGCCTTCGGCATTGCCCACCAGCTCCTGGGTCTGCGCGCCCATCAAAAAGCGCATGCCACGGTCTTCCAGCGACTTCTGCAGCATCTTGCCCGCCACGTCATCGAGCTGGCGCTCCATCAGCGAGGGCATCACGTGCACCACGCTCACGGTCATGCCGCGCTTCATGAGGCCATTGGCGGCTTCCAGGCCCAGCAGGCCGCCGCCGATGACCACCGCGTGCTTGTACGTGGCGGCTGCGTCGATCATGGCCTGGGTGTCGGCGATGTCGCGGTAGGCCAGCACGCCTTTCAGGTCCTTGCCGGGCACGGGCAGGATGAAGGGGTTGGAGCCCGTGGCCATGATGAGGCGGTCGTACTCGGCGGTGATCACATCGCCGTCCTTGCTGCTTGCGCTCACCACGCGGCGCACGCGGTCCACGTCGGTCACGGTGAAGCCGGTGTGCAGCGTGATGTGGTTGTCGGCGTACCACTGCCAGTCGTTGAGGATGATCTCGTCAATCGTCTGCTCGCCCGCCAGCACCGGCGACAGCAGAATGCGGTTGTAGTTGGGGTGGGGCTCGGCCCCGAAGACCGTGATGTCATACAGATCGGGGGCAATCTTGAGCAGCTCTTCCAGCGTGCGCACACCGGCCATGCCGTTCCCCACCATCACCAGTTTGAGCTTTTTCGTCATCGTGACTCCCCTGCGCCGCGGCAGGCCGCTGGCACGTTGCAAAAAACAAAAAAGGCGTCCACACGATGCCGCTTCGAGTGATCGAAACCGCATGTGGGGACGCCTTCGTCCGGTCTGCCGCAAGGTGCGCCGTTGCACCGGGCATCAGGGCCCTAACAGGACCTGCATGCCCAAAGCAATGCAAGGTGCGTGCCAGCGTTTTTGCACCGTGGTGGGGCAGACGAGACGCGACTGTCGGTGCCGGGCAACACTTATCTGGAAGACATAAAAAAATTGATGGAAGTCATGCCCCGTCAATGTCGAGGTGCGGAGCCCGGGTAAATGGCTTGGAGGCAGTCGAATTAACATTTCTGGACGACTGTTAGAGAAATTCCGCCGTTTTGATCAAATCGCGCTAAATACGGCGTATTTTTGCGATTTCACTTTTCTAGGGTTTACATTTGCTTTCAAACGCTGCGCTCCTATGATGAGTCTGGGAGGTCGAACTTGGTCGCCCGACGAGACACAGATCTCGCGGGTCGCTCTACTGGAGACAAGTCATGCGCACAAACCTGCCCGTAAGCCAGCACGAATACCCTTTCCCAAAAGGGGAAACGCTGGTCTCGACGACCGATCTCAAAGGTCGCATCCTTTACTGCAACCCCACCTTCATCGAGGTGAGCGGGTTTGAGAAGGAAGAGTTGCTGGGCCAGCCCCACAACATGATCCGGCACCCCGAAATGCCTGAAGAAGCTTTTCGCGACATGTGGGCCACGATTGAAAAGGGAATTCCGTGGTCTGCCCCGGTGAAGAACCGGCGCAAGGACGGCACCTTCTACTGGGTCATGGCCAACGTCACACCGCTGATGGATGGCGACAGCCCGTTGGGCTACATGTCGGTGCGCACCGAGGCCACCCGCGAGCAGATCCAGAACGCCGAGCAGTTGTACAAGACCATGCGCGACGAGAAAGCCGCAGGCAAGGCGGTGCATGCGTTGCGGGGGGGCAGGCTGGTCAAGATGAACCTGACCGGGCGCCTTGCTGCGCTGGCCCGCCTGGGCCCAGCTGCCAAGATGGTGGTCGTGCAGACGATCGTGGTGCTGGCTGCCTTTGGCGCGGCCATGGTGAGCGGTGCGTCGCTTTCGATGTGGGCCATGCTGTCGTGGTTGGCTGTTCTGGCTTTGGCAGTGGGTTCAGCCGTGTACCTGCACACCGTGACGATCGCGCCCCTGCGCCAGATGCTGGTGTGGGCCAATCGCATGGCGGCCGGCGACCTGACCCAGAAAATCACCGTGACACGCGATGACACCGTAGGCTTCCTGCAGCAGGCCTTGGCGCAACTCAACGTGAACCTGATGTCGATTGTTCGGGATGCGCGCCAGGAGAGCGGCCGCATGCAGGTGTCCACCCGCGAGATCGCTGAGGGAAATCAGGACCTCTCGGCACGTACCGAGTCGCAGGCGAGCAACCTGGAGCAGACGGCTGCATCCATGGAAGAAATCACTGGCACCGTGCGCCAGACGGCCGAGTCGGCCCGGCAGGCCACTTCGCTCGCGTCGCAGGCGTCGACCGTGGCCGAGCGCAGCAGCGCTGCGGTGGACAGCGTGGCGGACACCATGAAGCAGATCCAGTCGTCGTCCGGTCGCATCAGCGAAATCACGCAGCTGATCGACAGCATTGCGTTCCAGACCAACATCCTTGCCCTGAACGCTGCTGTGGAGGCCGCCCGTGCGGGTGAGCAGGGGCGCGGCTTTGCTGTGGTGGCCGCGGAAGTGCGCAGCCTCTCGCACCGCACGCTGTCTGCCGCCAAGGAGATCCGCCAGCTCATCGATGCATCGGCCGCCACGGTATCGGAAGGGCACCAGAAGACCGACCAGGCCCAGAAGACCATGTCGGAAGCGCTGGAGCTGGTCCGCCGGGTGGGCACGCTGATCGGCGAGATCAACAACGCGTCCATCGAGCAGCTCAGTGGCATTTCGCAGGTCAATGCCGCGGTGGCGCAGCTCGACACGATCACGCAGCAGAATGCGGCGTTGGTCGAGGAGAACGCGGCGTCTGCCATGCACCTCAACGAGCTGGCCCAGACCGTGACCGAAACGGTGCAGGTGTTCCGCGTGGACGCATCGGCACCAGCCGCGGGCCGCGATGCCGTGGCCCTGCGCCGCGAAATGAAGTCAGCGTCAGGCACGCGGGCACTGACCTCGTCGTAAGCGACAGCAACCAACCTGCAGGCCTGTTCGGAGCCATCGCCCGAACCAGGCTCTACGGTGCACGGCGGGCTGTCCTTGCGCTGCCGCACCCGCTGCGGCGCGGTTCAGCGGAAATCGTTGCGGGGTGGGTGCCGCTTTGGAGGTGCAGGTGAGACAATATATTGTCTTTTCAATGCACTTCGCTGCCGTGTGCAGCGCCGAAAGATCCACGCATGGCCCCCGTTGATTCAAAAGCCCAGATCGCCCGCATGGAGCTGGCCAACCGTCTGTTCTTCCGGTTGTACCAATGCGCCAATCTTTTGCACAAAACAGGTTCGCGCGCAGTGGAGAGCGAGGGCCTGACCACCCAGCAGTGGGCCGTGCTCGGAGCGCTCTCGCGCGAAGAGGCTCAGCAGGGCATGGGTGTGAACGAGCTTGCGCGCTACCTGCTGGTCAGCCGCCAGAACCTGGCGGGTGTGATCGGGCGGCTGGAGCGCGACGGGCACATCCGCATGGAGACCGATGAAAAGGACCGCCGGTCCCGCCTCATCAAGATGACCGACACCGGGCGCATGGTCTGGCTGGTGAAGGCGCGACCCAAGATTGATGCGTACTACGAGGCCGCGCTGGACGAGTTTTCAGTGGGCGACATTGCGCACACGCTGCACTACCTGCTCAAGCTGCTGGACAACATGCAGCGGCTCGATACGGGTGGTGAGGCCGAGGGGTGAGGCCGCGGCAGCCCGCGGGGGCGGGCGAAGGCCAGGCAGGTGGTCTTGGTGGGATCGGGCTCAGCGGTGCTCGAACACCGGGGTGCGCTTGTCCAGAAACGCATGCATGCCCTCGTGCGCGTCGGCGCTGGCAAAGCGTTCGTACAGTGCGTGGCGCTCGAACAGGATGCCTTCGGTCAGCGGGCTTTCCCATGCACGGTTGACCGATGCCTTGATGGCCATGAGCGCGGGCAGCGAAAAACCCGCGATCTGCGTGGCCAGTGCCAGTGTGCGGGCCAGCAGTTCGGCATCGGGCACCACGCGCGACACCAGCCCATAGCGGTCGGCCTCGTGCGCATCGAGCGTGCGGGCCGACAGGCACATATCCATCGCCTTGGCCTTGCCGATGGCGCGCGGCAGGCGCTGCGTGCCGCCTGCGCCGGGCAGCATGGCGAGCTTGATTTCAGGCAGGGCAAAGCGGGCTGATTCAGCCGCCACGATGATGTCACAGGCCAGGGCCAGCTCGCAGCCACCACCCATGGCAAAGCCTGCCACGGCGGCCAGCACCGGTTTGCGCACCTGGCGTATGGTTTCCCAGTTGCGCGTGATGAAAGCGCCGCGATAGACATCCATGAACGACCAGTCGGCCATGGCGGCGATGTCGGCCCCCGCCGCAAACGCCCTGGCGCTGCCCGTGATGACGATGGCCCCTATGTCATCGTCTGCGTCAAAGGCCAGCAGCGCAGCCCCCAGTTGGTCCATCAGGGCGTCGTTGAGTGCATTGAGCTGCTGGGGCCGCTGGAGCGTGATTACGCCCACCCGGCCTTGTCGTTCCGTCAGGATCAGTGCTTCGTTCATGGGGGATTGGTCAGGTGGTGCGGTGACCCGGCAGGTCAGTCGATGTTGATCTTGGCTTCCTGGATCAGGCCGGACAGCAGCTTGGTCTCTTCGGTCAGCAGTGCGCGAAACTCGGCGTTGTCCAGGCCCACCGGTTCAGCGCCCAGCGACTCGTAGCGGTTTTTGGTGGCGGGCAGGGCGAGCACCTTGGCGATCTCGCGGGCCATGCGCGCGGTCACATCGGCCGGCGTGCCGTTCGGTGCCCACATGCCAAACCAGATGTCCAGCTCGGCGCCCTTGAAACCCAGCTCGGCGAGCGTGGGCACATCCGGGAAGAACGACGACCGCTTGGCCCCGGCCACAGCCAGCATGCGCACCTTGCCTGCGCGCACATGCGGGAAGGCGATGCCCGGGTCAAACACATAGTCCGCCTGGTTGGCCATGACGTCCTGCAGGGCAGGCGCTGCGCCGCGGTAAGGGATGTGTGTCGCGAACACACCGGTCACCTTCTTGAACAGCTCGCCGGCAAGGTGGGGTGGCGTGCCTGGCCCGGCAGAGGAATAGGAGAGCTTGCCCGGGTTGGCACGGGCATAGGCCACGAATTCCTTGGCGTCCTTGAAGGTGGACTGGGGTTTGACCACCAGGTACATCTGGCTGCGTCCAACGCCGGCGATGGGCGTCAGGTCCTTGGCCGGGGCAATGGTCTGCTTGAAGAGAAAAGGGTTGGCTGTTTCAAACGATGTGGGTGCGACCAGAAAGGTGTGTCCGTCGGCGGGTGCGCGAATCACCTCGGCCGCCGCCACGTTGCCGCTGGCACCAGGCTTGTTGTCCACCACCACGGGCTGCCCCAGGGCTTCGCTGAGCGACTGGGCCATGACGCGCGCCATGACATCGGTGGTACCGCCGGGGGCAAAGCCCACCACGATCTTGATCGGCTTGGTGGGCCAGGCCTGCGCCTGTGCGGTGCCGACGGCGCCCAGGGCACAGAGGGCAAGGGCGGCGGACTGGATGAGGCGCCTGCGCATGGGGGAAAGTGTGCGTGTGAACATGTCGTTGTCTCCTGCGGGTTTTTTGTAGTGGTCGACGGGAAAACGGTGGCAGCCTTCAGGCCGCCTGCTCGCGCAGCATTTCGCGCAGCTTGAACTTCTGGATCTTTCCGGAGGGCGTGGACGGCATCGCGTCGCGCAGGATCAGGCGTTCAGGGATGTACTGCATGGCCACCTTTTGCGACTTCATGAACTCCACGATCGAAGGCAGGTCGATGGTCTGGCCCGGCTTGGGCACCACCACCGCGCAGGCACGCTCGCCCATGCGCTCGTCGGGGTAGGCCACCACGGCGGCCATGGCGATGGCGGGGTGGCGGTACAGCAGCGCCTCAATCTCCACCACCGGGATGTTTTCGCCGCCGCGGATGATCACGTCCTTGCTGCGGCCGGTGATGCGCACATAGCCCTGCTCGTCCAGGCGTGCAAGGTCGCCGGTGTCAAACCAGCCCTCGGCATCGGTACCGTTGAGGTGCGGGCGCTTGAGGTAGCCGCCAAAGTTGGACACCGAGCGCACCATGAGCTTGCCGTCCTGGCCCGTGGGCACCACCGTGCCATCAAAGTCCACGATCCTGAGCTCCACGCCCGGCAGCGGGCAGCCGTCGGTGGTGAAGGCGCGCTCGTCCGCGTCGTCCAGCTGGATCAGCGTCACGGCGCCGTTTTCCGTCATGCCCCAGGCCGAGACGATCTTGGTGCCCAGCACGGCCCGCGCCTGCTCTACCAGCGGGCCGGGGATGGGCGCCCCTGCGCACAGAAAGGTCTTGAGGGTGGGCACCGTCTTGCCCGACTCGGCCACGTTCTTGGCCAGGTCGGTGAGGAACGGTGTGGAGGCCATCGTGAAGCTGCAGCCCTCGGCGCGGATCAGCTCGATGGCCTTGAGCGGCTCCCACACGTCGTAGATCACCGCACTGGCCTTGAGCAGGATGGGCATGATCAGGCCGTACATGAAGCCGGTCTGGTGCGCCATGGGCGAGGCCATCAGCACCACGTCGTCGGCGTCCAGCTGCAGGCGCTGCGCGTACGGAATGATGTTGGCCATCACCGTGTTGGCGGTGTGCATCACGCCCTTGGGTTCGCCGGTGGTGCCCGAGGTGTAGATGATCTGCGTGACGTCGTCCGGGCCGGGGCGGTGGCGCGTCAGGATGGCCTGCGCACCCGGCTCGTTCTCCCAGGCCGGGCCACTGAGCAGGGCCTCGAAGCTGTTGGTGCCGGTGCCGTTGACCACCACGATGTGCTGCAGGTGCGGCAGGCTGGGCTGCAGCGCGGTGACCATCTGCTCGAAGTCAAAGCCCCGGAACACCTTGGGCGCAATCAGCACCTTGGCCTCGCCGTGCTGGAGCATGAACGACAGCTCGCGCTCGCGGAAGATGTGCATCAGCGGGTTCATCACCGCGCCGATGCGCGAGCAGGCGAGGTAGACCACGGTGAACTGCCACCAGTTGGGCAGCTGGCAGGCCACGATGTCGTTCTTGCCCACGCCCAGCTGCGCCAGCCCCACCGCCACGCGGTCGGCCATTGCGGCCAGTTCGCGGTAGGTGAAGCGGGTGGTGGTGCCGCTTTCGGCCTGCACCGCCGTCAGCGCCAGCTTGTCGGGGCAGGCCGCCACGCAGGCGTCCAGCTCGTCGTTGATGGTGCGGTCGGGCCAGAAGCCCTGGGCCACGCTGGCCGCGCGGCGTGGGGCAATCAGAACAGCATCGAATTCCATGGTCTTGTCTCCTACTTTTGTCGTGGAACCGGGCTTGTCAGGCCGGGACGTTCTTGCGGCCCGCGCGGGTGCGCGCGATGATGGTTTTCATGATCTGCGCGGTGCCGTCGCCGATCTGGAAGCCCAGCACATCGCGCAGGCGCTGCTCCATCAGGCCCCGGTCGTAGCCGCCATGGCCGAAGCACAGCAGGCACTGGTGAATCACGTCGTAGGCGAGCTTCGGGCCCCACCACTTGGCCATGCCGGCCTCGGCGGTGTGCGGCAGGCCCTTGTCCTTGAGCCACAGGCCCTGCAGGCACAGCAGGCGCGCGCCCTCCACTTCGGTGTCGTACTGCGCGAGCGGGTGCGTCACGCCCTGGAAGGCCGACAGCGGCTGGCCGAAGGCCTGGCGCTGGGTGATGTATTCCCAGGTCTCGTCAAGCGCTACGCGGGCCACGGCCAGGCACTGCAGGCCGATCAGCGAGCGCGAGAAATCGAAGCCGTGCATCACCTGCACGAAACCCTTGTTCTCGTCGCCCAGGCGGTGGCTCACCGGCACGCGCACGTTCTCGAAAAAGATCGAACCACGGCCGATGGCGCGCTGGCCGTGGCAGTCAAAGCGGTTGGTGGTCAGGCCCGGGGTGTCCATGGGCACCAGCAGCGCGGTCACGCCGTGCGCACCCGACTCGGGCGTGCCGGTGCGGCCGAACACCACGGCGATGTCGGCCTGGTCGGCGGCGGAGATGGAGGTCTTCTCGCCGTTGATGACGTAGTGATCCCCATCGCGCTCGATGCGCAGGCGCAGGTTGGCCGCGTCCGAACCGCCACGCGGCTCGGTCAGCGCGATGGCGCAGATCGCCTCGCCCTGCACGATCTTCTTAAGCCAGGGGCCAACGATGTCGGGGTTGCCGTATTTGGACAGGATCTGGCTGTTGAGCGAGGCCAGCAGGTTCAGGTACGAGAAGCTCAGGTCGGCGCGCGCGATCTCTTCGTGGATCACGCCCGCGGCCAGGCAGCCCATGCCCATGCCGCCAAACTGCTCGGGCAGCTCGGGGCAGATAAACCCCAGCTCGCCCATCTCGCGCAGCAGCGAGCGGTCGAGGTCGCGCGTCTTGTCGCGCTCCAGGAAGCCGGGCTTGACCCGCTCCTCGGCAAAGCGGCGCACCGTTTCGGCCAGCGCCTGAAGGTCCTCGTCGATGTAGGGGTTCGGGTTCATCGCGGTGCTCCTGGGCTTATTTGGCGTACTTGCGGAAGTCGGGCTTGCGCTTTTCCTTGAGCGCGTTCACGCCCTCGCGCGACTCTTCCGTGTCGTAGTACAGCTTGAGCGCGTACATGCCCATGCCGGCGATGCCGCTCTGGTGCGCGGTGTCGCAGTTGAAGCTGCGCTTGGCAATGGCAATGGCGGTGGGGCTGCGTTCGCAGATCGTCTCGGCCCATTCCTGCACCGTCTCGTCCAGCTTCTCGTGCGGCACGCAGATGTTGGCCAGGCCCATGTCCACCGCTTCCTGACCGGAGTAGCGCTTGTTCAGGTACCAGATCTCGCGCGCCTTCTTCTCGCCCACCACGCGGGCCAGGAAGGCCGTGCCGTAGCCGGGGTCCACCGAGCCCATCTTGGGGCCGACCTGGCCAAAGATGGCCTTGTCTGAGCAGATGGTCAGGTCGCAGATGGTGCACAGCACGTTGCCGCCGCCGATGGCGAAACCTTGCACGCGGGCGATCACTGGCTTAGGCACGTCGCGGATGGCGGTGTGCAGCTCTTCCATCGGCAGGCCGATGGTGCCGCGGCCGTCGTAGTTGCCGTCGTGGGCCGACTGGTCGCCGCCCGTGCAGAAGGCCTTCTCGCCGGCGCCGGCCAGCACGATACAGCCCACCTGGCGGTCGTAGCCCGCCTTGTTCAGGGCCTTGATGATCTCGTCGCAGGTGGTGCCGCGAAAGGCATTCATCTTGTCGGGGCGGTTGATGGTGATCCAGGCCACGCCGTTGCGGACTTCGTACAGGATGTCTTCGAAATTCATGGGAGTTTCCTCGGGTCTGCGTTGAAAGGGTGGTGTGCGGTCAGCCGTGCATGGTCAAGCCGCCAGAGACGGAGATGACCTGCCCGGTGATGAATCCGGCGTCGTCGCTGCCAAAGAAGGCGATGGCGCTGGCCAGGTCGTCGGGCTGGCCCAGGCGGCCCAGCGGGATGGCACTGCGGAAGGCTTCGAGCAGCTTGGCCGGGTCGCGCGCACCTTCGGCCACACCGGCCAGCAGGGCGGTGTCGGTGGGGCCGGGGCAGACCACGTTGACGGTGATGTTCTGGCGGGCGTGTTCGCGGGCCAGCGTCTTGGACAGGGCCACCAGACCGCCCTTGCAGGCCGAGTACACCGCTTCACCCGACGAGCCGCCGCGGGCAGCGTCGGACGCAATGTTGACGATGCGGCCCGCCTTGCGTTCGGCCATGCCGGGCAGCACGGCGTGCAGCATGTGCAACGCGCCGGTGAGGTTGATGGCGATCAGCTTGTCCCACTCGGCGGGCACGGTCTTGGTGAAGGGCTTGAACACATCCCAGCCGGCGTTGTTGACCAGCACCGCGATCGGGCCCAGCGTGGCCTCGGCTGCCTGCACTGCCGCATCGACCTGACTGCGCTGGGTGATGTCGCACTGGAATGCGCTGGCCTCGCCACCGGCAGCACGAATGTCTGCGGCCACCTTTTCGGCGGCCGCCAGGTTCATGTCGAACACCGCCACTTTCGCGCCTTCTTCGGCAAAACGGCGGCAGGTGGCTCCACCAATGCCGCCACCGCCGCCGGTGACGATCACTGTTTTTCCGCTGAGATTGCGCATGGGGTGACTCCTGTGGGTTCAAGGTTCCACCCGATAAGCGGGACGGGTGGATTGGGCAAATAAGACAAGGTGTTGTCGTATTGTGGTGGGGTGCGCAATGTATGTCAAACAGTTGTCGTTGTTCGGTTGATGAGTAATTACCCTATATCTAAGTTGTATCCGGTCTTTTTCTGTGCGGGGTTTCGAACTGATTTCATGCAGTTGGCAGTCCATATGTGCAAATAGATTGTCTGAAATGCGACGCGATGTTGCGCTGCTGCAGGCAGTGGGGCGTTGATCACGGGGTTCCGCGTCGGTGCAGGTCCTGCCGGGCCAGGCTGATGCACGGGCCGTGTAGGCGTCGAGGGTGCGGGATTCCATCCAGGGCGTCACCCACTGGCGGGCTGAGTCGCTCTGCCCGTGCTTGGCGGTTCCCCGGCCGTGCGCCAGCGACTGCCGCGCTCTGGCGAGGCAGGTATTGATCAGGTGAATGTGGTGGACGCGCTCGCGCGGCACTCAGGCCAGGCCCCGAGCGGGGGGGGGGGGCTCGTCAGGTTTGGTCAGGGCAGCTCAGGTGCTGGCCCGCACCATCAGTTCAAAGCCCAGATCGGCCGAGTTTTGCGCCGGCGTTTCTCCGCGCATGAGCGCCAGCAGCATTGTTGCGCTGGCTTCGCCCACGGCAGAGCGGGGCGTGCGTACGGTGGTCAGGGGTGGCAGCATCTGGTCGCTGCCGGCCAGGTCGTTGAACCCGGCGATGGCCACGCTGTCCGGTACCGCAATGCCCAGGCGCTGCGCCGCCAGCAAGCCGCCTTGTGCAAGGTCGTCGTTGCAAAAGAAGACGGCATCCACACCCGGGCGCGTGCGCAGCAATTCTTCCAGCAGCTCGCCGCCCAGGCGCATCGAAGACGGCTGCGGGCTGAGCAGTTCCAGCCGCGGCTCGTACAGCCCGGCCTCGCGCAGGCAGCGGCGGTAGCCCTCGGCCCGCTGCATGGTGCGCGGGTCCAGTTGCGCCGCGACAAAGGCCACGCGGCGGTAGCCGCGCTGCAGCAGATGGGCTGTCATGGCGTGTCCGGCGTCTTGCTGCGAAAAGCCCACGCAGTACACCCCGCTGGCGGTGGTCATCTCCATCAGGTGCACGCAGGGCACGCCGCTGGCGGCAATGAGCTGGCGCGAGGCTTCGGTGCGGTCAAACCCGGTGACGAGCAGCCCGGCCGGCCGGTGCGCCAGGTAGGTGCGCAGCAGCTGTTCTTCTTCGCCGGGGTCGGAGTGCGTCACGCCGATCAAGGCCTGGTACCCGTTCGGAAACAGCGTGCGGTGCACGGCGTCCAGCACGTCCACAAACAGCGTGTTGGAGAGCAGCGGCACCAGCACGGGCACCTGCACGCTGCGCTGCGATGCCAGTGCCCGCGCGGCAGGGTCGGGCACGTACCCGAGTTGCTGGGCGGCATCCTTCACGCGCTGCACCAATTCCTGCGCCACGCCGCGTTCCCCCCGGAGGGCGCGCGATGCGGTGATGGGGCTCACGCTGGCAAGCCTGGCGACATCGCTCAGGGTGGTGCGCCCGCTGGAGCGGCGTCTGGCGTCCGGTTTGTTCAAGGGTAAACCCGTAATTGTGGAGGGGGATGATCTGGTTAGGATAGCGCTGTCCATCCGCGGTGGCAACCCATTCAGCGCGTTGTGGACGTAATCCATGCTGGATTTGTTTTCATTTTGACGCATCCGGTCAGGGTGCTTTTTTATAAGTTCGTTGGATAGCGCTACCAATCATGGATGTTGCCCCTTTTCCGTTGTTTCTGGTCGTGATGGGCGTCGCGGGGTGCGGCAAGTCCAGCCTCGGCGCGGCGCTGGCCGCTGCCGAGCGCCTGCCGCTGATCGAAGGCGATGACCACCACAGCCCGGCCAACCGGGAAAAGATGCGACAGGGCATTGCCCTGACCGACGCCGACCGCGATGGCTGGCTGCATACGCTGGGGCTGCTGCTGCAGGCCCACCCGGCCGGCGCGGTGCTGACGTGTTCCGCGCTCAAGAAGAGTTACCGCGACCGACTTCGTGCAGCATGCCCCGCGCTGCGCTTTGTGTACCTGGACATCGACCGCGCCACCGCTGGCCAGCGTGTGGCCGCTCGTGCAGGCGTCCACTTCTTCTCGGCGGCGCTGGTGGACAGCCAGTTTGCAACGTTGGAGCCGCCGCAGGGCGAACCCGGCGTGCTGCGCGTGGATGCGCTCGCGCCTTTGACCACCCTCCAGCAGCAGGTCTCTGCCTGGATCATCCCTGCGGAGGCCGCATGAGCGATTCCACCCGGCTTGCCGACCCCCACGCACCGCGAACCGTGGGGCGCTTCGAGAAAACCTCCCAGGTGCTGATGGCCACCTGCCTGGCCGTGATGGCGCTGGCGGTGTTCGTCAACGTGGTGCTGCGCTACGGATTTGGCAGCGGTATTGCCGCCAGCGAAGAGCTTTCGCGCCTTTTGTTCGTGTGGATGGTTTTCATCGGTGCGGCGGCTGCTTACCCGGCCGGTGAACACATGGCATTCACCAGCCTTGCGGGTCTGCTGGCTAAACGCCGTACGGCCTTTGCCCTGCTGACGGCTCTGGTGCGTGTGCTGGTGCTGACGGCCTGCGCCATGCTGGGCTGGGGCGCCTGGCAGCAGGTGGTGGTGGGCCTGGGCAGCCATTCGGTGGTGCTGGGCTATTCGGCCGCGCTGCTGCCGTTGCCCGCGCTGCTGTGCGCCCTGGCCATCGGCGCCATGGCGCTGCTTGAACTTCTTCAACGCAAGCCGCTGGACCTGGGTCACGGCGCCGAGGTGGAATGACCATGATGCTCGCCATCGGACCTGAAGCGCAGGCATTCATCGTTTTCTCGCTGGGCATGCTGGTGCTCATGGCAACCGGCATGAACATGGGCCTGGCCCTGGTGCTCACGGGCGCTGGCATGGCCTGGGTGCTCGACTTCTGGGACACCCAGCTGCTCGCCCAGAACCTCGTGGCAGGGGTGGACAGCTTTCCCCTGCTGGCCGTGCCGTTCTTCATCCTTGCGGGGGAGTTGATGAACTCCGGTGGCATCAGCCGCCGCATCATCGACATGGCCCAGGCCTGGGTGGGGCACATCCGTGGCGGGCTGGGCTATGTGGCCATTGGCGCTGCGGTGCTCATGGCGAGCATGAGTGGCTCGGCCCTGGCCGACACCGCCGCGCTGGCCACGATCCTTTTGCCGATGATGCGCCAGCAGGGCTACCCCATGAACACCTCCGCCGGGCTGATTGCCTCGGGTGGCATCATCGCGCCCATCATCCCGCCATCGATGCCGTTCGTGATCTACGGCGTGACAACCAACACCTCGATTTCGGCGCTGTTTGTGTCCGGTATCGTGCCGGGGCTGATGATGGGCGCGGGCCTGATCTTTGCCTGGCGCTGGGTGCTGCGCGGCATGGACCTGCCCCAGGGCGAGCCGCTGCCCATGAAGGCACGGCTGCGTGCCACGGCACGCGCCTTCTGGGCGCTGCTGATGCCGCTCATCATCATTGGCGGCATGAAGTCGGGCGTGTTCACGCCGACCGAAGCCGCCGTGGTGGCCGCGTTCTACGCGCTGGCCGTGGCCCTGTTCATCCACCGTGAGATGAAGTTCGCCGACGTGTATGGCGTGCTGGTGCGCGCCGCCAAGACCACGTCCGTCGTCATGTTCCTGTGCGCCGGGGCGCAGGTGGCCAGCTACATGATCACGCTGGCCGACCTGCCCAACGTGCTCACCAGCTGGCTAGGCCCGCTGGTGGAGAACCCGCGCCTCTTGATGGCCGTGATGATGATCGTGCTGGTGCTCATCGGTACGGCGCTCGACCTCACGCCCACCATCCTGATCTTTGCGCCGGTGATGCTGCCCATCGCGGTCAAGGCTGGCATCGACCCCGTGTATTTCGGCCTGATGTTCGTGCTCAACGGCGCCATCGGCCTTATCACCCCGCCCGTGGGCACCGTACTCAACGTGGTGGCCGGCGTGGGGCGCATCTCAATGCACAGCGTCATCAAGGGCGTCAATCCGTTCCTGTTCACCTACGTGCTGATTCTTGCCTTGCTGGTCGTTTTTCCGCAGATCGTGACCGCGCCCGTGGTCTGGATGCGGTAGCAGTCCGTTCCCTGTTCCTTTTCCCCCTTGCCAATTGGAGACAACCATGAAAACTTTCCGTCGTACCCTGCTCGCCGCCCTGTCGGTGGCCGCCATCACCTGCTCGTTCCAGGTGGCTGCGCAAGACATCAAGCCGCGCATCATCCGTTTTGGCTACGGCCTCAATGAAGTGTCCAACCAGGGCCGTGCCACCAAGCTCTTTGCCGAAGAGGTCGAAAAAGCCTCGGGCGGCAAGATGAAGGTGCGCGCCATCGGCGCCGCCGCGCTGGGTTCGGACGTGCAGATGCAGCAGGCGCTGATCGGTGGCGCGCAGGAGATGATGGTGGGCTCCACCGCCACGCTGGTCGGCATCACCAAGGAAATGGCCATCTGGGACACGCCGTTCCTGTTCAACAACGCCAAGGAAGCAGACGTGGTGCTGGACGGCCCCGTGGGCCAGAAGGTGATGGACAAGCTGCAGGAAAAAGGTCTGGTGGGCCTGGTCTACTGGGAGAACGGTTTTCGCAACCTCACCAACAGCAAGCGCCCGGTGAACAAGCTGGAAGACATGGACGGCATCAAGCTGCGCGTGATGCAGAACAACGTGTTCCTCGACAGCTTCAAGACCCTGGGCGCCAACGCGGTGCCGCTGCCGTTCTCCGAACTCTTCACGGCGCTCGAAACCAAGACGGTGGACGGCCAGGAGAACCCCTACAACACCATCCTGTCGAGCAAGTTCTATGAGGTGCAGAAGTACCTCACTGTGACGAACCACGTGTACAGCCCCTGGATCGTGCTGGTGAGCAAGAAGTACTGGGATGGCCTCTCGAAAGCCGAGCAGAAGGTGCTGCTGGACGCTGCGAAAAAGAGCCGTGACTTCGAGCGCCAGGACACGCGTGCCGAGGCCGACAAGGCGCTGGCCGACCTGAAGGCCAAGGGCATGCAGGTCAACGAGCTGCCCGCCGCCGAAGCCAACCGCATGCGCGAAAAGCTCAGCGCCGTGAACGCCAGCATTGCCGCCAACGTGGGCGAAAGCCTCTGGAAGGAAGTGCAAGCCGCCGTGGCGCAGGCCCGCGCCGGCAAGTAGCAAGCCGCTGGCAGGCCTGAGGGGCTGCCACCAGCGCCCATGCCCCTTGCGCGGGAATGCCGCGCGCATGAGAAAAGGCCAGGACCCGTGAGGGCCCTGGCCTTTTGCATTGGAGGCAACCAGCCGCAAGGGCCTGCCGTGCACCCCGATTACAGGGAGCCGATTTCGCCAGCGGAGATCTTGCCGGTGCGCATGGCGTCCGCTGCCTGGGCATTCACTGCGCTGCGGTCAGCGGTGGACGTGTACACCAGGGCGCGCGAGCCGACAGGGATGGCGCCGCTGGTTTGCGACACGGTGGCGGCTTCGGCCACCACCTCAGCGCGGGTACGGCTGGTATCGAACTGGGTGGCGAACTGCGAGGCATCGGCCTCATCAGCCATCGCGCCAAACGAAGCGAAAGCAGCCACAGCGGCGATGGACAGGAAACGTGCGGACTTGTTCATGGTGAGACTCCAGTAAATCAGATCAGTGAATAACAAATAAAACCCAGGCACCTTGGAATACGCCCCAGGGCCGGTGCCGGATTCAAAAACCCTGCAAAAACAATCAGCCGCGCTCGCCCGAGGGGATCTGGCCGGTGCGAACCGCGTCAGCAGCCTGGGCACGCACGGCACTGCGGTCGGCCGAGCTCTGGTAGGTCGTCACACGCGAACCTGCTGGCTCAATGCTGCGGGTCTTGGCCACGGTGGCAGCCTCGGCAGCGACTTCGGCGCGGGTGCGGTTGGTATCAAACTTCGTGGCGAACTGCGAGGCATCGGCCTCATCGGCCATGGCGCCAAACGAAGCGAAGGCAGCGACAGCGGCGATGGACAGGAAACGAGCAGACTTGTTCATGATGAAAATCCTTAAAAGTGAGGAGAAAAGCGTCCCAGACAAACAAACCGGAAGGGCGGGCCCGAGGGCCGTGGTACCGGGGTTCGGTGAGTCGCCTTGCGGGATCGGCTCATCGATGGGTTGAACTGTACGCGGGGGAGGGGAAGAGAAAAACTACCCAGTCGCAAACTGACTGTTCCGGTAATGGAAACAATCGACGGTGCCTTTGTCTCCCCCCAAGGCATGCCCCGCGCCAAAAACGCACCACCCTGGCGCAGGCCAGAATCCTTGGGTGGTAAGTGCTTTTGTGTGCTGGACATGGGTGCTATGGTGCAGCGCGGCACCGGCACAGGGGTCTCTTTGCGGTTTCGGTTGTTTTCGTTTTGTTTCGGTCGCGGGGCCTTGCAACAAGCCCGCAACACTGGCCGCCAAAATTCAATAAACCGTGTGAGTCGCAACTTTTGTAACTGCAGGCATGGTGCGCGCAACAAGCGGGGCCCTGCCATGGTTGTGCCCGGTTGCGCCGGGGCCACTTATGGGCTGAAATGGTCCTCAGTCAGCGTGGCTGTGTTGCTTGCAATGCGGCCCTGCTGATGCGAATGGCCGGCGTGTCCGGCCTCGGTGGATGCAGGCTGCGCCAAGCCTGCAGATGACCACTGCCGTTGTGCGTTTTTGAGGGAGGTTCCCATGACCGTTGTCGCAAAGATTCTTCAGTCCAAACCCGAGGCCGCCGTGTATTCGATCGGGCCTTCGGATTCGGTGTTCGACGCCCTCAGGCTCATGGCCGACAAGGGCATTGGTGCCCTGCTGGTGATGGACGGCGAGGCCATTGCCGGCATCTTCACCGAGCGTGACTACGCCCGCAAGATCGCCCTCATGGGGCGCACTTCCACGGTCACCCAGGTCAAGGACGTGATGACATCGGCGGTGCTTTTCGTGCGGCCCGACCAGACCAGCGAAGACTGCATGCAGATCATGAGCAGCCACCGGTTGCGCCACCTGCCCGTGGTCGATAACGGCAAGGCCATCGGGATGATTTCCATCGGCGACCTGGTCAAGGACATCATTTCGGAGCAGAAGTACATCATCGAGCAGCTCGAGCAGTACATCGTTGGCGCACGCTGAAGGGTGCTGCAGCACCGGCGAGCACAGCCCTTTGCTGCCAGCGTGATGCGGGGTGGCCCGCCTGCACAGTCAGCGTGAGGGGCTACCCCATCACCCGGGCTCTTCCAAAAACACAATGCCCGCTGGCAGAGGCCAGCGGGCATTGTTCTGTGAGGGCGGCTTGTGCGGCGCGCTGTGTATGGCGGCAGCCCCGGCTGGCGGACTGTGGTGCGAGTCAGGCAGCCTTTTCCACGTGGCCCTGGCGGGTGTACAAAAAGTCGATGACCGCCTTGCGGTAGTGCACGTACTGCGGGTCTTCGGCCAGCTCCACGCGCTTGCGCGGGCGGGGCAAGTCGACGGACAACACCTCACCAATGGTGGCGGCCGGGCCGTTGGTCATCATCACGATCTTGTCGGACAGCAGCACTGCCTCGTCCACGTCGTGCGTCACCATCACCACCGTGCTTTGCGTGCGCGCCACGATCTCCAGCAGCTCGTCCTGCAGCTTGGCGCGGGTCAGCGCATCCAGCGCGCCGAAGGGTTCGTCCATCAGCAGCACCTGCGGCTCCATCGACAGCGCCCGTGCAATGCCCACGCGCTGCTTCATGCCGCCCGAGATTTCACCGGGGCGCTTTTGCGCCGCGGGTGTGAGGCCGACGAGGGCCAGGGCTGCATCGGTGCGGGCCCGCAGCTGCGCCTTGGTTTCCTTGGCTCCAAACACACGCTCTACTGCCAGATAGATGTTGTCAAAGCAGGTGAGCCAGGGCAGCAGGGAATGATTCTGGAACACCACCGCGCGCTCGGGGCCCGGGCCCTTGATTTCCTTGTTGGCGCACAGCAGCGCGCCATTGGTGGGGGTGGTCAGCCCGGCAATCAGGTTCAGCAGGGTGGACTTGCCGCAGCCCGAGTGCCCGATCAGCGCTACGAACTCGCCCTTGGCAATGGTCAGATTGATGTCTTTCAGCGCGGGGAACAGGCCCTTGGCCGTCTTGAAGGTCTGCTCCACACCCTGGACCTCGATGAACTTGGTGGTGTGCGATGCGTGGGTCGATGTGGTGGTCATGCCTTCACCTCTTCAAACGTAAATGCGGTGGCCAGCTTGATGAGCGCGAACTCCAGCACCAGCCCGACGATGCCGATCACGAAGATCGCGACGATGATGTTCTTGACGTTGAGGTTGTTCCACTCGTCCCACACCCAAAAGCCGATGCCCACGCCGCCGGTCAGCATCTCGGCCGCCACGATCACCAGCCACGCGGTGCCCACGGCCAGGCGCACGCCGGTCAGCATGTAGGGCAACACGGCGGGGAACAGGATCTTGGTGGCGATCTTCCACTCCGAGAGGTTCAGCACGCGGGCCACGTTCATGTAGTCCTGCGGCACGCGCTGCACGCCCACGGCGGTGTTGATGATCATGGGCCAGATGGAGCAGATGAAGATGGTCCAGATGGCGGCCGGGTTGGCGCCCTTGAACACCAAGAGGCCAATGGGCAGCCAGGCCAGCGGTGACACGGGCCGCAGCAGGCTGATCAGCGGGTTGAACATGCGCGAGAGGAACTTGAACCGCCCGATGATGAAGCCTGCCGGTATGCCCACCAGCGCCGCCATGCCAAAGCCGATGGCCACGCGCTGCAGGCTCATCAGCACGTTCCAGCCCACGCCCTGGTCGTTGGGACCGTTGCGGTAGAACGGGTTGCTGAACACCTCCAGCGCCTGCAGCCAGGTCGCCTTGGGGCTGGGGATGTTGCCGCCCGTGGTGGTGGAGACCACGGCCCACAGGGCGACCAGCAAACCCAGGCCGCACACCGGTGGCAGCACCGCCATCCAGAAGCTGCGCGACAGGGCCGCCCAGTCGCGCCCGGCGGGCTGGCTGGCCTGCACAGGGGCTCCAGCGGCCGTTTTGGAGACATTTTGGCCCCTGGCGCTTTCATTGATTGGGCTGGTTGCTACATTTTTCATAGCTGTTGGCGTGGGGCCGGTGGTGAGCCCCGGAGTGGGCTCCAGGGGGGTGTGGAAGACGGCGCTGACCATGGTGTTCTCCTGTGCCTGGGGGGCGTGGATGAAAGGCGGCTGCGGCAGAGCGGCGCTCAGGCCTTGATCTTGAAACCGTCGGCGTACTTGGCGGGGTCCTTGCCGTCCCACACCACGCCGTCGATGAACTTGCTGGTGCGCATGACGTCCTTGGGCACGTTGATCTTCATCGCGCTGGCCACCGACTTGTACAGCTCCACCTGGTTGACTTCCTTCGCGACGGCCAGGTAGTCGGGGTGGCTCTTGAGCAGGCCCCAGCGCTTGTGCTGGGTGAGGAACCACATGCCGTCGGACAGGTACGGGAAGTTCACCGCGCCGTCGTTGAAGAACTTCATGTGGTTGGGGTCGTCCCAGGTCTTGCCCATGCCGTTCTGGTAGCGGCCCAGGATGCGCTGGTTGATCGCGTCCACGCCGGTGTTCACGTAGGCCTTGCCGGCCACGGTCTCGGCCATCTTCATCTTGTTGGACAGGCTGGCGTCAATCCACTGGCTGGCTTCCAGGATGGCCATCATCACGGCGCGCGTGGTGTTGGGGTACTTCTTGACGAACTCGGCCGTGGTGCCCAGTACCTTCTCGGGGTGGTCCTTCCAGATGTCCTGCGTGGTGTTGGCCGTGATACCGATGCCATCCATGATGGCGCGGTGGTTCCAGGGCTCGCCCACGCAAAAGCCGTCCATGTTGCCCACCCGCATGTTGGCCACCATCTGCGGCGGCGGCACGGTGATCAGCTTGGCGCCCGACAGCGGGTTGATGCCCGCAGCGGCCAGCCAGTAGTGGATCCACATCGCGTGGGTGCCGGTGGGGAAGGTGCCGGCGAAGGTGTATTCGCGCTTTTCTTTCGCCATCAACTTGGCCAGCGAAGGGCCGTCCACCGCACCCTTGTCGGCCAGCGCTTTCGAGAGCGTGATCGCCTGGCCGTTGTGGTTCAGATTCATCAGCACGGCCATGTCCTTCTTGGGGCCGGCCGTGCCCATGTGCACGCCGTAGACCAGGCCGTACAGCACGTGGGCAAAGTCCAGCTCCCCGTTGACCATCTTGTCGCGCACGCCGGCCCAGCTGGCTTCCTTGTTGGGGATGATGGTCACGCCGTACTTCTTGTCAAAGCCCAGCACCGAGGCCATCACCACGCTCGCGCAGTCCGTCAGCGGGATGAAGCCGATCTTGACTTCCTTCTTTTCGGGCGCGTCAGACCCCTGTGCGTGCACCAGTGCGCGCAGGGCGGGGGTCACCCCCACGGCGCCCACGCTGGCGGCCTGCAGCACGGTGCGGCGGTTGAGGCTGGTTTTCAACAGATCGGTCATGGGGCGGTTCCTCGCAGCGTTAGAAAAGCAAAAAAGGCGTCCTCACCGCACCCGGGGCCATGCTGTGCATGCTCCGGATGGGTGGGGACGCCTTTGTCCTGGGGAAGCCCCGAGGGGCTTCGGGGCAGCACCTGCCCGCCTTTGGGCCGGTGCTGCCGGGGGACCTTCATTGGTCTTGCATGGCTAGTTGCAAACTGCGTGCCAGCTCCATGCGGCACTGGTCAAACACTCAAATGCTATCAAATGCATAGCTGAAAAGTGTTTAATTGAATGCGCTAGAGGCCAATTGGGCTTGAATCTGGGCCATCGGGCGGCCGCGCCGGCATGCCAGGCCGATGGGCTGGCCCCGGCCCATGGCTGCACGCTATTTGTGCGCCGCACCACGACCGGTACCCGGACAACGCCGCCCAGGGCGCGTGCCTTCACCCGGCCCTTTGCGCGCACCTGTTCCGCGCGGGCTTCAGCCCAGCAGCTCGGCGGCGTCCAGCATGCGCTGGGCCACTTCGGCCAGCCGCAGGCCCTTGTCCATGGCGGTCTTGCGCAGCTTTTCGTAGGCGGCCTTTTCGGTCAGGCCCTGTCGCTGCATCAGCAGGCCCTTGGCGCGGTCGATGACCTTGCGGTCCTTGAGTTCGCTCTTTGCGTCGGCCAGCTCGGCGCGCAGGGCCTGTTCGTGCTGAAAGCGCGCCATCGCCACGTCCAGGATGGGGCGGATGCGCTGCGTGGCCAGCCCCGCCACGATGTACGCCGACACACCGGCAGCCACGGCGTCCTTCACGTGCGAGGTGTCCTCGTCGTTGGTGAACATGACGATGGGCCGGCGCTCGTCGCGCGTGGCCATCACCACATGTTCCAGGGCATCGCGGGCTTCGCTCTCTGCGTCCACGATGATGAGATCGGGCTGCAGCTGCGCCAGGCGGTCGCTCAGGAACACATCGGCCGGCAGCGTGGCGATCAGGTTGAAGTTGTTTTCAAGCAACCCGATGCGCAGCGCGCGTGAGCGCTCGGCCTGGAGTACGGCATGGTCGTCGTCGGGGTCGGCCACCGCCAGGTCAGGGGCCACCACCACGATGCGCAAGGTCTCGTTCATGCCCCCATGGAAAGCAAGTTTCACGCCTTGGCTGCGCCCCAATCCGGTGCAAGCACCGGTTTTTCAGGGGTTAACACGGATGCGCCGGGTTTTCGGGGCCTGAAACTTGCTAATACTTAGTTACACGGCAGGGCATACCCGAGGGTGGCTGAACAGCCGCGTCGCATATACCTCCGCTCACCTTGATACATTGATTGGAGCTTCTTGCATGAACAAACGTCTTGACCGGCGCCGTTTCACGGCCAGCGTGGCTGTGTTGTCCGTGGCCGCCGCCACGCTTCTTTCAGGTTGCAGCAAGGTGCCCGACACCATCAAGATCGGCGTGGCCCAGCCGCTGAGCGGCCCCTTGGCCGCACTGGGGCAAGATTTGCTCAATGGCGTGAACCTGGCCGTGGACGAGCTGAACAAGGGCGGCTACACCGTGGATGGCAAGCGCGTGACGCTGGAGGTGGTGGCCGTGGACGACAAGGCCGACGCTGCCACCGGCAAGGCCGTGGCGCAGCAGCTGGTGGATGCGGGTGTGGTGGCCGTCATCGGCCACCTCAACTCCGGCGTCAGCATCGAGGCCGCCCCCATCTACGCGGCCAAGGGCATTGCGCAGATTGCCATCTCGACCAACCCCAAGTTCACGCAGCTCGGCCTCCCTACCACGTTCCGCATGGTGGCCAACGACAACCTGCAGGCCCGCGCCATCGGTTCGTTTGCAGCCACGCAACTGGGAGCTGCGCGCTACGCCGCACTGGACGACGGCACGCCTTACGGCAAGGGCCTGGCCGATGGCGCCGCCGAGCAGCTCAAGGCCGAAAAGAAAGAGGTGGTCATCCGCCAGTCCTTTGACGACAAGACGGTGGCCTTTGATGCGCTGGCCGCCGAGCTCAAGGCCGCGAAGGTGGAAGTCATCGTCTCCACCCTGAACGATTTCCAGGCGCTGGCCCTGCTGGAGGCCCTGCGCAAGATCGACTACACCAAGGTCAGTCTGCTGGGCGGCGACACCATCAAGACGACCGACATGGCCAAGGCCATGGGCATGATCCAGGGCGTGTACGCCACATCGCCGGTGCTGGAGGCCAAGGAGTTCAGCACCGGAAAGCCCTTCCTGGAGAAGTACGTGGCTGCCTACAAGAAGCTGCCGGCGTACGGCGGCCACTACAGCTACGACAGCACCCATGTGCTGTCAGCCGCCATCCAGAAGGCCAAGTCTGCCGACCCTAAGGAGATCACCAAGGCCATGAGCAGCATCAACGGCTATGCACCGGTGATTGGCACCATGACCTGGGACGCCAAGGGCGAGCAGCGCTACGGCGCCGTGGGCGTGTACGAACTGCGTGCCGGGACGTGGGAGCTGCGCATGCGCTCCGACCGCTGGTAACGCCCAACGCCAACGGCCGGTCGGGAGCGCAACCCCGGGTTTTACACTCGGGGCATGAGCCTGCTGATCCTCGGTATTGAATCCTCCTGCGACGAGACGGGCGTGGCGCTGGTCCGCTCCACGGGCCATGCCGTGCCCACGCTGCTGGCGCACGCACTGCACAGCCAGATCGACATGCACCAGGCCTACGGCGGGGTGGTGCCCGAGCTGGCCAGCCGCGACCATATCCGCCGGGTGCTGCCCCTGGCCACAGAGGTGCTGACCCAGGCGCAGCAAACGCTGGCCGACGTGGATGTGGTGGCCTACACGCGTGGCCCGGGCCTGGCCGGTGCATTGCTGGTGGGCGCGGGCGTGGCCTGTGCCCTGGGCGCAGCGCTGGGCAAGCCGGTGCTCGGTGTGCACCATCTTGAAGGGCACCTTCTGTCGCCGTTTCTCAGCGCCGACCCGCCCGAGTTTCCGTTTGTGGCCCTGCTGGTGTCGGGTGGCCACACCCAGCTGATGCGTGTGGACGGCGTGGGCCGCTACGAGATCCTGGGCGAGACCATTGACGACGCAGCAGGCGAGGCGTTCGATAAATCTGCCAAGCTCATGGGGCTGGGCTACCCCGGCGGGCCTGCGCTGTCGCGCCTGGCCGAGGCAGGCAGTGCCACGGCGTTCAAGCTGCCGCGCCCCTTGCTGCACAGCGGTGATCTGGATTTTTCGTTTGCTGGCCTCAAGACGGCCGTGCTGACCCAGGCCAAGAAGCTGGGCGACGAGCTCGAAGCCCGCAAGGCGGACCTGGCCGCCAGCACCGAGGCGGCCATCGTGGACGTGCTGGTGAAGAAAACCCTGGCAGCGCTGAAGCAGACCGGGCTGCAGCGCGTGGTGGTGGCCGGCGGTGTGGGAGCCAATCGCCACCTGCGCGCGCAGCTCAATGCCGCGTGCGAAAAAAACAGGGTGCGCGTGCACTACCCCGAGCTTCACCTGTGCACCGACAACGGCGCCATGATTGCCATGGCAGCTGCCATGCGCCTGCAGGCGGGGCAGCAGCAGGCCAACACCGACTACGCGTTTGACGTGAAGCCGCGCTGGCCGCTGGATGCGATCCTGGCGGGCGCCTGAATCAGCGGTGCCGCCCCGGCCATTCCATCCGTGCGCCGCGCACCTGCCGCACGCCGCGGTACAGGTGCGGCCCCATGCCCTGCCGGGGCGCCGCCTTCAACCGCAGCCCTCCTCAATCAGTCGATAGACAGCCGGGTCGCTTTGTTCGCGGGCTCTAGCCGTGCCAGCGTAAGGGTCAGCACGCCGTTTTCCAGCCGGGCGCGGCTGGCGCTCGCATCCACCTCCTGGGCCAGGTCCCAGGCACGGTGGAGCTTGCGGGGCGCGCCTTCCACGCTCTGGACGCTGACGGTGTTGCCCTCGATGCTGATCTGCAACTGGTCGCGCGCCAGGCCGGGGACATCCAGGGCCAGGGTGGTGGTCTTGTCGTCGTGCGTCACGGTGCATCCTGCGGCCGGTGCCAGTGCGGGGGCCGGGTTGGCCACTGCGCCCATCAGAAAGCGCTGCAGCGCCAGGTCGGAACGGCGTGGCTGATGCACGTAGGAAGCACGGGGAATCATGGGGGCGAAGATCATGGAGGGGCTCCTATACACTGCGCGGCTCTCGACGTGGTCGCCGCATGCCAGAGAGGTGTGTGCGTCCACAACGCATTTCAAGGGAATGACTGGCATGAATAAATTGCGTCCTGCAGGCTTGAAAAAAGGCCTCGTGGCATTACGTCCGGCGGTTTGCGCCGCCTCTGCGGCCCTGGCCTGCCTGCTGCCGGTGTCAGCCGTGTGGGCCCAGGCTGCGCCCTCTGCGGCACCGTCCACGGCGCCTGCGTCGCAGGCCCGCCCCGTGAAGATCGCGCTGATCGAAAGCCTGTCGGGCGCCTTCGCCAACACCGGCGAGGCCGTGTATCGCAACGTGTACTGGGCCATGGAACGGGTGAATGCCCGCGGTGGCGTGCAGCTGCCCGCAAGCGCTGGCGGGCCCCGCCTGCTGGCGCTGGAGCGCTACGACAGCAAGGGCCAGAACGAAGAGGCGCTGTCGGCGCTGCGCGCGGCCATCGACGACGGGGCCCAGGTCATCCTGCAGGGCAATTCATCGGCCACCGCGGCGGTGCTGATCGACGCCATCAACAAACACAACGAGCGTGAACCGGGCCGGCGGGTGATCTTCCTGAACTACTCGGCGGTGGACCCGATCCTGACCAACGAAAAATGCAGCTTCTGGCACTTCCGGTTTGATGCCCATGCCGACATGCGCATGGCGGCGCTGATGGAGGTCATGCGCGAGGACAAGGCCATCAAGAGCGTGTACCTCATCGGTCAGGACTACAGCTTTGGCCAGGCCGTGCTGCGCGAGGCGAAAAAGCAGCTGGCTGCCCAGCGCCCCGACGTGGCCATCGTGGGGGACGAGCTGCACCCCATCGGCCGCGTGAAGGACTTTGCGCCCTACGCCGTCAAGATCAAGGCCAGCGGCGCGCAGGCCGTGGTCACCGGCAACTGGGGTAACGACCTGACGCTGCTGGTCAAGGCCGCGCGCGAAGTGGGCTACGAGGGCAGCTTCTACACCTTCTACGGCAATGCGCTGGGCGCGCCCGCGGCCATGGGCGACGCGGGCATTGGCAAGGTGTTTGCCGTGGCCGACTGGCTGCCCAACGTGCCCGGTGCGCAGAGCGAGGCGTTCTACCAGTCGTTCCGCACGCGTTTTCCCAAGCCGCAGGACGACTACGTGCACATGCGCATGCAGCTCATGATGGAAGCGCTGGCCCAGTCGATCGAGCGCGCGGGCAGCACCGATGCGCTGGCCATTGCACGCCAGCTGGAAAATGCCAGCGTGCAGCTGTCGGGCCAGGCCGGCACCATGCGTGCGGGCGACCACCAGTTCCAGCAGGCGCTGGCTGTGGGCGTGATGGACAAAAAGGGTGCGCCCGGCGTCAAGTTCGATGTGGAAGGTTCGGGCTACGGCTTCCGCGTGGTGCGGCAGATCCCCGCGGCCAAGGCGCAGCAGCCGCACAGCTGCAACATGCAGCGGCCTTCCTGAGACAGCGCGTGATGGCGCTGCGCCCACGCGGGGCCGTCGCACGCGCGCCTGGCACCCCGGCGCACCCGGGCCCTCACTGGCCGCGGCGTGCGGCGGTCACCTCGCGACCCAGGTCGATGACGGACATGGCGTAGTAGCTGGACCAGTTGTAGCGCGTGATGGCGTAGAAGTTTTCGGTGCCAGCCACGTAGCTGGGTGGCTCGGCGCCGTTTTGCAGCTCCACCAGTGCCAGCGGGCCGGCGTGCTGGGCACCGGCCGCGTCGAGCACGGCACCCTTGGCCTGCATGCTGGCTGCGCTGAAGGTGGGCAGGATGTCCGGCGCCAGCAGCTCATCGAGCTGCAGGCGGGCGGTGTCGAACTCCACGCTGAAATGCGTGGGCATGCCGGGCGTCCACCCGTGCCCGCGAAAGTAGTTGGCCACCGAGCCGATGGCGTCGGCCGGGCTCTTGAACAGGTCCACGCGTCCGTCGCCGTCGTAGTCGATGGCGTAGCGCACCCAGCTCGATGGCATGAACTGGCCCAGCCCCATGGCCCCGGCGTAGCTGCCGCGCGCCTCGAACGGGTCGGTGCCGCTGCGGTTGGACAGGCTCAGAAACTGCTCCAGCTCGCGCCGGAAGAACTCGGTGCGCTCTGGCGCGCGCGGGTGTGCGCCGGGGAAGTCGAACGCCAGCGTGGCCAGCGCATCCATCACGCGAAAGGTCCCCATCTGCTGGCCGTAGATCGTCTCCACACCGATGATGCCCACGATGATCTCGGCCGGTACGCCGTACTCGCGTTCGGCCCGCTCCAGCGCCGCCTGGTTGTCCTGCCAGAAGCGCACGCCCGCGCGGATGCGGATGGGGTCGATGAAGCGGCTGCGGTATGCGCGCCAGTTTTTGGGGGTGCCCTTGGGCGGCGGCAGCATCAGCCGGGGCACCTGCGGCAGGAACCGGGCCTGCCCGATGGCCTGGCGCACCCATTCGCGGTCGAGGTCGCGTCGGGCGGCCAGGTCGTCGGCAAACTGCAGGGCCTCGGGGCGCGAGGCGTAGAACACGGGTGCCTTGGCACCGGCATGGGCTTGGCCTGCAGCCGCGGCAGCCCGGGTGGCGGCAGGCTTCGCAGGTTTGGATGTTTTTTGCGGGCTGGCGCTTGCTGCAGTAAGGCTGAATGCTATTAAAAATGTAGCGATCGCGGTGCTTCGTGGTGCGGTGTTCATTGCCATGGGATTGTCGTGCGGTGCGCCGGGGTGTTTCGGCAGATTGGGCGGCCCTGCCGCCCGTGCGATGGCTTATGGGCGGGGCGGGTTGGCCTTGGGCCAGCGCAAGGCGCGGTACTCGCGGCGCAGGTCGGCCAACGCTGCGTGGGCTGCGTTCGCGTTGGGCGCGTAGCGCAGGCGTTCCAGGCGCAGCAGCCAGTCGGCCACCGCTGCGCCGTCCGCACCGAACTGCGCCTGTACGCGCTGCGCCATCGTCCGCGGCGGCAGGTGGTCCGGCAGGGGCAGGCCCGCCAGCGCCATGCGCCGGCGTGAGCGGGCCAGCAGGCGCAGCCAGGGGTCGTGCTGGCTGCGCTCCCACAGGCTCCATCCCACGCCGCCGAGGGCAAAGCTCAGCACCAGGAAGCCGAGCACCACAGTCAGGTCCTGCCAGCTGGGCGACTCGAACCCGAGCGCCTTGAGCAGATCCATCTGGCGCGACTGGGTGTAGTTCAGCACCCACTGGTTCCAGCGGCTGTTGACGGCCTCCCACACCGCCCGCATGTTCTCTGCGAGGCCGGGGCTCAAAGTGCCCACGGCGGTGGCAAACGCTCCGCGCGGCGCCTGCAGACGCTGGAAGGCGCCGGTACGGCCGGGTGACACCGCACTGGTCGGGTCTACCCGCACCCAACCCTTACCGGCCATCCAGACTTCGGTCCATGCGTGGGCATCGCTCTGGCGCACGGTCCAGAGGGAGTCCACCGGATTGCGTTCACCGCCCTGGTAACCGGTGACGATGCGTGCGGGGATGTCCATGGCGCGCAGCAGCACGACGAACGCTGAGGCGATGTGCTCGCAAAAGCCCTCCTTGCGGTCAAACCAGAACTCGTCGGCCGTGTGCTGGCCGTAGACGCCCGGGTCAAGCGTGTACACGAAGCCGCCGGTGCGCAACCGCGCCAGGGCGGCTTCGACCAGTGCCGGTGTGTTGTCCTGCGCGGGGTTGAGCGCGATGCGCGGGTCGTTGCGCAGCTGCTGTGCCAGCTCCAGCGTGCGAGGGTTGAAGCCCGCCGGCAGCTCCGTGTACGCGCGCAGCGCTGGCGTCATGCTCAGGGGGCCATGCGCAAATTGCGAATAGCTGGTGGCCCGGTAGCGCACGACGTCGGTGATCGGGCGCATGGCAAGCCACTGCAGCTCCTGGGTCATGAAAACACCGGCGTTGGCAATCTCGGGTTTTTCAGAGGCCGCGTCCAGGACGAGCAGCCATGGATGCTTGTGAGGCTCCAGAATGACCTCGTAACGCAGCGGCTCGCCCAGGGTGCGCAGGTTGGCGGGCGGTGTGGGCCTGCCCGCAATGATGTCGCCGGCACGGTCAGACGAGGGCAGCCATTCGGAGCCCGTGAAGGAGCCAAACACAGGGCCGCGGAAGTAGAGGTCACTTTGGGGCGGTGCCTCGCCGCCAGGTGTCTCGAACCGGATGCGCATGGCCACGCCATCGTCCAGCGCCAGCTGCGCCACATTGCCGATCTTCATCACGCCCGAGAGACCGCTGCGCCCGGACATGGCGTCGCTGGGCACACCCCACAGCGGGGCCATGCGCGGGAACAGCATGAACAGCGCTGCCATGATGGGCGCGCCCAGCAGCGCCATGCGCGCCGCCGTGCGCATCGACTGCGACAGGGGTGGCCTGCCCACCGGCATGTGGGCGTTGACCAGTGCCGTGAGCAAGCCCAGCAGCGCCACCAGCATCGCCGCAGCGGTCAGGAGCGACTGCGAATAAAAGAAGTTGCTGAGCATGGTGAAAAAGCCCAGGAAGAACACCACCATGGCATCGCGGCGGGCGCGCAGCTCCAGCATCTTGAGCGCCAGCAGCATCACGATGAGCGTCACCCCCGCATCGCGCCCGAGAATGGTGCGGTGCGTGAACAGCGTGCCAGCCACCGCCGCCCCCACAAAGACCAGCAGCGTCCAGCGGCTGGGCAGGGGCAGGCCCTTCCAGGCCAGCCAGCCCCGCCACAGCATCAGTCCCCCGGCCAGCAGCGTGGCCCAGCCCGGCAGGTTGCCCACCTGCGGCGCGATGACCCACACGATCACGAACAGCAAAAACAGCGTGTCGCGCGCGTCGCGGGGCAGGGATGCGAAGGTCTGGCGCAGGGTCATCTGGGGGGTGTCGCTGGGGTTGAATGTTGCTACGTTTTTGATAGCTATCGGGGCTTTTATGGCAAGCGGCAGGGGGTATTTCGACTAGAAAATGGGTCCCGAATGGTTTACAGCAGCGCCAGGGTTTCCAGACAACGCCGCCGGTGGGCAGCACCCGTGTCGGGCGCGATCTCGGTGCCCGCCACACGCAGGCCGTAGTCCAGGCCCAGCCGGTCTGCCTGCAGCACCCAGGCCGTCAGGCGCGAGATGCGGGCTTCGGGGTATTGCAGGGTGGCCAGGTTCATGTCGAGCCACAGTTCATGCCGCTGGGCCTGCTGCGCGTCGCGGCTCACGAGGTCGTCGGTACCGGTGGCCAGCGACTTGGCGGCTTTCTTCCAGACCACCAGCTTGAGCGGATCGCCGCGCCGGTAGGCCCGCACGCCGTCGAACTCGCCAATGCCCTGCGATTGCGCGCTGCCCGTGCCGCCACCGCGCGGCTCGCCTGCGGGCAGGGGCGGGGCGGGGGTCTCGGGCGTGGGGTACACCAGCACCTGGGCTGCGGGGCGCCAGTAGGTCCACACCCGAAAGGTGCCCAGCGGAAAGCGTGTTTCGGCCGTGAGGGTGGGAATGCGGTGCAGTCCGCGGCGCGGGGGCTTGAAGGCAATCTGCACCGTGGAGGTGCCTTGTGCGGGCACGTCGGTCCAGGCCCAGTGGTGGGTTTCGCTGCCGTCACCGTGCACTGACAACGCCACGCCATAGCGGGCGCTCTTGCGGTCGCTGGAAAGCTGGACCTCGATCGCCGCGGCGCTGCCCAGAAAGTGCGGCTCGGGTGCATTGAGGTGCAGTGTCAGCCCGCGCAGGTTGGCGTGGCAGATGTGCATGCCAACCACAGCGCTGCCCGCCAGCAGAAACGTGAGCAGGTAGCCCAGGTTGAGCTGGTAGTTGATGGAGGCCACCAGCAGCACCAGCAGTGTCAGCGCCAGCATCCAGCCCGAGGCCGTCGGCAGGATGTACACGTTGCGCTGGGTGAGGGTGAGGGTGTCGCTCAGGGGCAGGCGTGCCTGCCACCACGTACGAAAGCGGCGGCGCAGGGCCGCCCAGGGCGAGATGGCGGCCAGCGTGCCACGCCACCCGGCGCGCACAGCACCGGCGGCTGGTGCGCCGGGCGGGTCGATCGCAGTGCTCACGGTGCGGCCCGCCTTCAGGGCAACGGCACGGCGTCTACCATGGCACGCACCTGCTCCACCGCGCCCCGACCGGCGTCGCCCACCGGCACCAGGCGGTGCGCAATGGTCTGCGGCAGGATGGCCTGGACATCGTCGGGCGCCACGTAGTCGCGCCCGCTGATCAGCGCTTGCGCCTTGGCTGCACGCACCAGGGCAATGCCGGCGCGGGGCGACAGCCCCTGCAGGAACCACCGACCCGAGCGGGTGGCGGCAATCAGGTCCTGCACGTAGTTGAGCAGCGGATCGGCCGTGTGGATGGCCTGCACCTCGCGCTGCAGCTGCATCAGCTCGTCGTCGGACAGCAGGGGCAGCATGCCGTCGACCATGTCGCGGCGGTCCGCGCCCGCCAGCAGCATGCGTTCGGCCGCGCGGTCGGGGTAGCCGATGGAGATGCGCATCAGGAACCGGTCCAGCTGCGATTCAGGCAGCGCAAACGTGCCCAGCTGGTCGTGCGGGTTTTGCGTGGCAATCACGAAAAAGGGGTGGGGCAGGGCGCGGGTTTCGCCTTCCACGGACACCTGCTTTTCTTCCATGGCTTCCAGCAGGGCGCTTTGCGTCTTGGGGCTGGCGCGGTTGATCTCGTCGGCCAGCAGCACCTGGGCAAACACGGGGCCGGGGTGGAACACAAAGGCCTCCTTGCCGCGTTCGTACACCGACACGCCCGTGAGGTCGCTGGGCATCAGGTCGGCCGTGAACTGCACCCGCGAAAACTGCAGCCCGAAGGTGCGCGACAGCGCATGGGCCAGCGTGGTCTTGCCCACGCCCGGCACGTCCTCGATCAGCAGGTGCCCCCCCGCCAGCAGGCAGGCCACGCAGTCCTGCACCTGGGCCTTTTTCCCCACAATCACCGTGTTAAGCTGATCCAGAAGCGATTTAATCTTGTGCTGTGCGTTCATGGCATGACGTTATCCGAAAATCCAGGAAAAATGCGACACGCGGGGACAAGACTGTGAGCAAGACGGGCTATTTCACCCATCGGGATTGCTGGAAACACGAGATGGGACCGGGCCACCCCGAATGCCCCGAAAGGCTCGATGCGATTGAAGACCGGTTGCTGATCACCGGCGTGGCGGATGCGCTGGAACGCTACGAGGCCCCCGAGGCTTCGCTGGCCGACATCGAGCTGGCCCACGACCGCATGCACGTGGCAGCCATGCGCGGGATGTCCGATCGGCTCAATGAAGAACTGCTGGCCGGCGGCCCCCAGTACGCGCAGATCGACACCGACACCTCCATCAACGCCCACACCTGGACCGCATCGCTGCGTGCCGCGGGCGCGGCACTGGCAGCCACCGACGCCGTGATGGCCGGCGAGATCCAGAACGCCTTTTGTGCCGTGCGCCCGCCGGGCCACCATGCCGGCCGCAGCAAGGCCATGGGTTTTTGCTTTTTCAACAACGTGGCGGTGGCCGCCAAGTACGCGCTGCAGCGCTACAACCTCAAGCGCGTGGCGGTGGTGGACTTTGACGTGCACCACGGCAACGGCACCGAAGACATCCTGGCGCACGACCCGCGTGCGCTGATGGTCAGCATCTTCCAGCACCCGTTCTACCCCTACAGCGGCGACCACGATCCGGCGCCCAACATGGTCAACGTGCCCGTGGCCGCCTACACGCGCGGCATGGACATCCGCGAGCTCATCGAGATGATGTGGATGCCCCGGCTGGAGGCCTTCAAGCCCGAGATGATCTTTGTGAGCGCGGGCTTTGACGGCCACCGCGAGGACGACATGGGCCAGCTGGGCCTGACCGAGCAGGACTACGCCTGGATGACGCAGCGCATCATGGATGTGGCCAAGCGCTTTTCCAAGGGCCGTATCGTGTCGTGCCTGGAAGGCGGCTACGTGATGTCGCCGCTGGCGCGCAGCGTGGAAGCGCATCTGCGGGTGCTCGCGGACTTGTGACCATCCCCCTGAGCCGCTGTGCGGCGTCCCCTTCTCTCGGCCTCGCCGGGCTGGGGAACGATGCCAGCGCGGCGGGGCGGCCCTTGCGCGGCGTTCGCTGGCCTGGGCCGCGCCGGTTTCGGCGGCCAGCCTCTGAGGAAAGAGATACGCATGACACCCACGAATCCGAATGAACTGTTGCAAACCACCCGCGACGCCCGCGGTGTGGTCACCCTCACGCTGAATGACTCCGCGCGTTTCAACGCCCTGGGCAGCGACATGCTGGCCGCGCTGCAGCAGGCGCTGGACGGCGTGGCGCGCGACGAGACGGCGCGGGCTGTGGTGCTGGCGGCCAACGGCCGGGCGTTCTGTGCGGGGCACAACCTCAAGGACATGGCTGCGCACCCTGACCTGGCGTGGTACCAGGCGCTGTTTGCCCAGTGCAGCAAGGTCATGCTGGCCATCCACAGGCTGCCGGTGCCGGTGATTGCCCGCGTGCACGGCATGGCCACCGCGGCCGGCTGCCAGCTGGTGGCGCAGTGTGATCTGGCCGTGGCGGCCGATGCTGCGACGTTTGCCACCAGCGGCATTCACTACGGCCTTTTCTGCGCCACGCCCAGCGTGCCGCTGGTGCGCAATGTGCCTGCCAAGCGTGCGATGGAAATGCTGCTCACGGGCGACTTCATCGATGCGCAGACGGCGCTGGCGCAGGGTCTGGTCAACCGCGTGGTGCCCGCAGACCTGCTCGATGCCGAGGTCGAAAAACTCGTGCAGTCCATCGTCGAAAAACCGCGTGTGGCGGTGGCCATGGGCAAGGCGCTGGTGCACCAGCAGCGTGAACTCGGTATCGATGCTGCCTACCAGCTGGCGGGCCAGGCGATGGCGGTGAACATGATGGATGCGGCAGCGCAAGAGGGCGCCCGCGCGTTCGCCGAAAAGCGCCAGCCCGACTGGAAACGCTGATGGCAAATCCTGTGGCCGATGGTGTGGGCGGTACCGGGTCTGGTAACGCGGCGCCTGCCGCCGAAGCCCCGTCGATGATCTCTGACCTGGACCAGTGGGCGCAGGCGTTCACGCAGCCTTCCGTGCTGGTCGAGCTGGGTTTGCTGGTGGCGTGCGTGGCAGCGGCCTGGACGGTGGTGTGGGCGTTGCGCCGCCGCATCCATGACAAGGACCCGCGGTCGATCTGGTTCGGATCGAGCATGGTCGACGGCGCGCTGTTTCCGCTGGTGCTGCTGAGCCTGGGCTACCTGGCGCGTACGCTGGCCGCGCAGTGGGTGCCGCTGGCCGTCTTCAAGGTGGCCATTCCGGTGCTGGTGTCGCTGGTGGTGATCCGCATCGGCGTCAAGGTGCTGCAGGTGGCGTTTCCGCAGTCGGCCTGGGTGCGGCCGATCGAGCGCAGCATCTCGTGGATGGCTTGGCTGGGCATGGTGCTGTGGGTCACCGGCCTGCTGCCGCTGGTGCTGCAGGAGCTCGACAAGATCAGCTGGAAGGTGGGTGCATCGACGCTGTCGGTGCGCACGATGATCGAGGGCGCCATCACCGCCGGGGCCGTGCTGCTGGTGGCGCTGTGGATCTCTGCAGCCATCGAGGCACGGCTGCTGCGCGCGGCCACCGGCAGCGAGCTGTCGCTGCGCAAGGCCATCAGCAACGCCCTGCGTGCGGTGCTGGTGTTTGTGGGCCTCATCATGGCCCTGTCGGCGGTGGGCATCGACCTGACGGCGCTTTCGGTGCTGGGTGGCGCCGTGGGGGTGGGCATCGGTTTTGGGCTGCAAAAGCTGGCGGCCAACTACGTGAGCGGTTTTGTGATCCTGGCCGAGCGCAGCATGCGCATTGGCGACAACGTCAAGCTCGATGCGTTCGAGGGCCGCATCACCCAGATCAACGCGCGCTACACCGTCATTCGCTCGCCGTCGGGCCGCGAATCCATCGTGCCGAATGAGCTTCTGATCACCCAGCGGGTGGAAAACCTGTCGCTCTCGGACCCGCAGGTGTGGATGTCCACGGTGGTCAGCGTGGCGTACGACTCGGATGTCGATCTGGTCGCGCGCCTGCTGGGCGAGGCCGCGCTGGTCAGCCCGCGCGTGCTGCGCGAGCCTGCACCGGCCGTGGCGCTGAGCGCGTTTGGTGCCGACGGGCTGGAGTTCACGGTGGGGTTCTGGATTGCAGACCCCGAGAACGGCACCCTGGGGCTGCGCTCGCAGATCAACATGGCGATTCTTCGCGCCTTGCGCGAGCACCATGTGGAAGTACCGTTTCCCCAGCGCGTGGTGCATTTCCAGAGCGCTGAGATGCCGGCCGGCGCACGGCCGGGGGCTCCATCGCCTTCGCTGCGCGAGCCATCGCAGGGCCACGGGCTTTCACCCTGACGCGCGACCCCGCATGCCGATGTACGTGCTGCGGCCCAAGGGCCTTCTGGTGGAGGCGAGTGTGCAAATTGCGCGGGGCATGTGCCCCTCTGCCGCGAGGCGCTGGCACAAGTGGCACGCCGGGCCCCGGCCGGCCCCGCCTCACCCCAGGCCATGGCCCGTATTCCTGTGGGGATGTACGCAGGATGGATTTACTGGCCTATAATCCTGAAAAAGCACGATCGTTCTTTTTTCTGCATGCGATGCGTTCTGCCCTGCGGCCTGCCTGGTGCAGTGCGGCATAGAATGTTCCAGTTTACGTAAACGTCAATTCAATCAACTCTAGGAGCCGCAGCAATGAAGGTCTTGGTCCCTGTCAAACGCGTGGTGGACTACAACGTGAAGGTCCGCGTCAAATCGGACAACACGG
>ENA-UOXO01000342-UOXO01000342.1-mixed-culture-metagenome-genome-assembly--contig:-NODE-342-length-35374-cov-39.384949_pt1 | contig 35374 bp, 28 predicted proteins | sample MGYA00238162_ERZ761640 | MGnify/ENA primary metagenome ERZ761640 (study PRJEB28914, sample SAMN08778297) | mixed culture metagenome | isolation source: Freshwater growth medium | place: USA...
AGGGAGGCAATCATGATGAGGGAGGCAATCCTGATGAGGGAGGCAATCATGAGCTCCCACCTGATGAAGTTGTGGCAATCATGATGAGGGAGGCGATCATGAGCCTCAATCAGTGGCAGCTCTCACTCGAAGTTGTTGACGCCGCCGCCATCATTCGGGTGGCAGTTGGTCATGCCGAGCTCCCCAAGCTCGTACACGTACATGCGCAGCGTCCGCGTTGACGAAGCCGAGCCGCCGACACGCGCCGTGTTGGGCGTGCGCTCGTCCTCGGGTGCGACCGGCGCCGTCGTGAGCGCGAGGCGCGCCGGCCTGGGCGCCGGCAGCGCGGCCGACGGCTGGAACTCGCCGCCGACATCGCTCACGTACCCGCCCACGACGAGGCCGCTGCCGCCGCCCACGTAGCCGCCGACGATGGATCCGCCGCCGGGGGCTCCGATGATCACATCGAGTGCTCCGAATCGGTCCTCAGCGAGACACGCGACATCCCTCACCTCGGACACGAGGGCCGCGTGCACTGCGAGCCATCCGAGAGCGATTAGAGAGCAATTAGAGTGCAATTAGAGAGCAATTATAGAGCGATTAGAGAGCGATTAGAGGTCCATTAGTGAGCCATTAGTGAGTGACCCGAGAGCAATCCGAGAGCAATCCAAGGCCATCAGAGGTCATCAGCATGCAATCACCTGCACGCATGCACGACTCATCTTCGAGGCCTTGCGTCCTCGAGTAATTGGCCGTTGAGGCGCCCTTGGGGTGTGTGAAGAGGCCAGCGTTCACGACGACGCACGCCGGGCTCGCGAGGAAGCGGCGCGCGGCGAATTTGCACCTGGGGATGAGGGGGAGGAAGAGGGGGGAGGAGGAGGAGGGGGGGGGCGAGGGGGGTGAGAGGCATCCGAGGGCATCAGAAGGCATTCGCGCATGCATGCGCACCAACAGGCGTTCACATCAACAGGCATTCACATCAACAGGCATGCATGCGCACCAGGTCACGTCGACGCCCCAGTCAGTCCGCGCTTCGGGCCGGTAGAGCGACGAGAACACCTGTGGGGAAGGCGGAGGGCGCCCTGGTGAGCACACGTGCATGCCCACGTGGCCGGTAGAGAGCACTTGCATGCATACCTCGATCGCCACCCGTAGCTGGAGCAACGGAAGCATGAGTTCCACAAAGTCGGTCGCGCGCGTGCGGCAGCGCGGATGCGGCTTGAGCAAGTCCCAAATCGAGCCGATGATCGCGGGCTGCGCAATCAGCGCTCCGTGTCGCTGCGCCTCGTGCAAAAAGTGGGCCACGTAGCGCATCGGCGGGATGATGATGTCCTCATCGATCGACCAAATATGGGAGAACTCGAGCGCCCACGCCTTGCCATATGCGGACAGCGCGTTCGCGATGAAGCGCGACTTGACCTTCTCAGGATAGCTCACGTGGAAGCGCGAGCATCGCTTGTACCATGGCTGCTGAGCGTACCTGTGGGGGGGTAGTGGGCCGGGGGGGGGGCGCCGTGGTGAGCACTTACATGCACGCGTGTGGCTGGTACCACGGCTGCTCGCGTACCAGCTGTGGCTCGCGTCGTAGTGGGCGTAGAAGAAGGAGGCGTTACTCAGCCGCGAGATGGTTTCACACGTGGCCTGCACGTTGCTCGCCTGCCCGGTGGTCATCAGTGGTCATCAGTGGTCCTCAGCGGTCATCAGTGGTCATCAGTGGTCATCAGTGGTCATCAGCGGTCATCAGTGGTCATCAGTGGCCTGCACGTTGCTCGCCTGCCCGGTGGCCATCGCACACGATCAGTGGCCCTCAGCGGTCATGAGTGGTCTTCAGAGGTCATCAGTGGTCATCAGTGGTCATCAGTGGTCATCAGTGGTCATCAGTGGTCATCAGTGGTCTTCAGTGGTCTTCAGTGGTCATCAGTGGTCATCAGTGGTCTTCAGGGGTCATCAGTGGTCTTCAGGGGTCATCAGTGGTCATCAGGGCTCATCAGTGGCAGCTCACATGCTCGGACGAGGAGAGGCCCGTATCGCCACCTTGAAGAAGAGCGTCCGCGCCCTTGCCGCTCTTGCTCGGCATCTTCATCATGGCCATGGACACCATGGCAGTCTTCATCACCTGGGAGGTCTTGAGTATCGAGCGCGAGTCGAACTCGGACTTGACCACGGCGGCCTTGCGGTTCCATTCGAGCTCGCGCCGGAGCACCTGCATCTTCTGCGCCATCGAGCGGTTGGCAAGCAGGAGCTCCTGCAGCCGCTCCTCTTGTGTCGCCTTCTCCTCGACGTCGGATTGTGTCTTGAGTGCGGAGCGCGAATGCATCTCGGCGACCGCGAGGAGGAGCCTCGCGATCCAGTCGTCGTAGCGACTCCGGATCGTGTCGAGAAGCTCACCGCGCTCCGCGCACGTGACGCGCACCTGACGCGCCACCTCTGCGAACGCCGCGTCCCACGCGACCATCTGGTCGCCCAGACTGTGCGATGCGGCCGCCAGCTGCTGCTTCAGCTGGGCCTCGAGTCGGATCACTTGCTCGCGAGAGGACGGGTTGCTCTCCTTCGCGCGCGCCAACGCCGCTCCGGGTGACCCGCGCGACTCGGCGAGCAGGCCAGGCGGAAGCCCGAGCGCACCGGGCGTCGACGGGCGCGAGCGCGGCCACGAGCCGGGACTATCCTCGGATCGGAGCCGCAGGGAGTCGATGCTGGCCGACGGGTCGAGCCCCGCAATCTGCAGGATCATCGCGCTCGGCGCGGGTGGCACGCGCGGCGGATTCGACATGCTGTGCGGCAGCCGCTGCTCGCCGAGCAGCTCGGCCATGTCTGGCGTGGCCACATGTCGCACGCTCTGCAGGTCAAGCTGTGGCCGTGTGGCCGGCGAAGCGCCACCTGAAGCGGAGCCGGACGACTCGGTCTCCTTCCAGATGACGCGCCCGCCAGGGTAGACGATCGGCTTCTGCGTCTGGGGGTCGGGTGCTCGGGGCCGCTCAGACTGTTTGTAGGAAGAGACCTGCCTGTGCGTGGGCACGGGCGGGTAGTGCAGTTTGGCTAGGCTGCTCTCGCCGGGCAGCATTCTCATGTCGTCGAGCAGAGGTGGGAGGCTCGTCGGCGTGTTTATGAGCACCATCGAGCAGCACCGCAATTGTGTGCCAAGCAAGCCCGCCCTCGGGGTTGGTTTCCATGATTCTCGACGCTCGCAAGGTATGAAACGGCGGCCGGCGTGTTTGTAAGACCCCCGGCTGTGGTACCCGGTAAAAAGACACCGGGGGGAGCCGGGACACACACGGGTAACCCCCCCCCCCGGCGGCGGGTCCGCCTAGTTGCAGAGAGCTCTCTTGACTCTTCTCTCGATCACTCACCGCTGTCGGACGCCCCGCTACACCGCGCACGGTCCAGAACCGAACCGTGAGACTGAACCGTACGCGCGGGATCGCGCGACAAACCTCCCCGGCATGACTCTGTGCCGCATGTGTCGCACACAGGACACGATGGCTTGATTTTGAAGACCACCCTCGTCAGAGCCTCAGAGGTACGCCCCCGCTAGCCCGGCCAATCCCTCCTGGCCCACCTTGCGCGCGGCCACGGCGCAGCCGCGCCGGAGTGCCTCTTGCGGCGGCGCCCCAGTGGCGATTGCCGCGAGGCTGCTCCCGATGAAGGTGTCGCCTGCGCCCGTCGAGTCGACCACCTGCTCGACTCGGCGCGCGGGCTCATAGTACGCTATTGGCTCCTGGGCGGCGCCCAACTCGGCGCCCCGCAGCTCGACAGCAAACGCGCCGGTCGACCCCCACGCGCACACCCACAGCGCGGGCCGCCGCGGATGGTAGCTCGCATAGGCGCCGTCGTGAGCGCTCGTGTCGGCGCCGCCTTGCTCAGCACGGCGCTCGGCACGCGTGCCCAGCGCAATCAGCGTCCGCACGGCGAGGTGGCCGCGAAAATCGACGCCGTCGTAGGCGCCCATGGCGCCGTCATGGGCACCATGAGCGCCGTCGTGGTCACCAATGGCGCCGTCGTGGGCACCATGGGCGCCGTCGTGAGCGCCCGGCTCGACGCGGAGCTCGGCGGCGTGCTTCTCGACCCACTCCCGGCTAAAGTAGGCCACGTCAGCATGCTCGATGAGGGCGAGCGCGTCCGAGACGCTGATCGCGGGCTTCTCGAGCTCGATCGAGATCTGCCATGCCTCACCCGCCGCCCGGCGCGCTTGCACGGCACGCGTCATCGCACCAACGCTCACGACCTCCCGCCCTTCAAAATGGACAAACCCTCGCTTGCCCGGCGCGGGCGCGGGCAGACGCGCACTTAGGTGCGCGGGCGAGAGCTCTCTGAGACCGCGCCGGCAGCTCACGATCGTTCGCGAGCCGCTCGCACGCGACTGCACGATGGCTGACGTGGGAACTCCGGGCAGTAGCGCGCCCGCGGCGGCGCCCTGCGCGCCGGCGGCCACCTCGGCCACCTCCTCGCGCAGTGACGTGTCCACGCCGTGCCCCTCGAGGTCTCCGAGGACGAAGTCCGTCTCGGGCACAGTCGCGCGCGGCGGCACGGCCCCCATCCAGCACAAACGCGTCGCGGCGCCCGAGGCATGCAGCATCTGTGCGGCCACCACCGCACTATTGGCGGCGTTGCCGCCGCGCCGGCGACGCACGTGAGTCGCACGCACCGCCGTGTCCTCAGCGGGGTAGGCCGGCACGTGATGGATCTCGTCGAGGTAACAGCCGCCCACGATGACGACACATGCGAGGGGCGTTGCGGCGGCGGCGGCAAGGGCGGCCGCCACGGAGCCCGCCGCCGGCGGCGGACCAGCCGTCGAGGCCGCCGCCGACGGCGGCGGCGGACCGGCCGTCGGGACTGACGGCGGCGGCGGCGGTGGAGGCGCCGGTACAGCTACTTTGACGAATGCGGGCAGTACTAGGCCTTTGAAGCCGAGATTTACAATCTCGGCTTGCTGGAGCCCCTCCATCGAGAAGCCCGCGTCCATAGGCGGGCAGCGACCGAGCTCGACGCCCTGGAGCGCCGGCGCGAACGCCGACGCCGAGCCGAGGAGCGAACGGGTGATCGAGGCGACGCAGAGCATGCCCTGGTTGTCGCCGTTGACCAAGACGACGAGACCACGTGGACCGCGATCGGCGTCGGGTCCGTCGAAGCACACGAGCAGTACACCACGAAATCCGTCGTTGGCCGCCTGGTGCAGCATCCATCGGTTCGGTCGCGCTCCGTCCTCCGAGGCCACATCAAAGACGAACATGCCGACGCCCATACCGGCACTCATGAACGCTTCGCTTCCGCGATCGGGGCGGCGTGTGAGCACACAACGTGCGGCCGCATGCGAGATGCCGCCGCAGCCACCCGGCCGACGGTAGGCAAGCGCGAGCTGGCGGAGCCAGTCGAGCAGCGCCGCCGACGAGCCCAGCGCGCCCGCGGCCAGCGGAGGGAAGTTGAGGCGGCCGCCGTCGACGCGCGTGCCGTCATCCCGATAGCCGTCGGCATAGTGCTTGCCCGGCGACTCGTGCGCAAAGGAGAGGCCCAGGGCGCAGCTCGTGCCGCATGCGGCGAGGTGCTCGTCCATGAGCGCCGCCATCGGCGTCTTCTCGCGCGTCTCGAGGAGGTGCTGAAGGATCAAGAAGCCGCCACCGGAGTAGCCGAAAACGAGGCCTGGCCGTTTGGTCACGAAGAGCGGCGCGTAGCCGTGCGGTGCGGGCGCGTCTGACCTGCCGCTGATGAGCGCGAGCATCGATGGAAACTCTTGCGAGCGAGGGATGCCATTGACGTAATGCATCTGCGGCCCTGTGTGGTCCATGAGATGTGTCAACGTCACCTCGTCGGCCCATTCCCGCGGGCAGCCCTCGGCGGAGACAAGACGGTACGGCGAGCCCGCCTCGGCAAGCAGCGCGTTCACGCTCGTGTCGAAGGAGATACCCCGATCCGAAAAGTACTGGTATGCGAATACCGCGGCGATCGGCTTGCTCAGCGAGGCAATCTCAAACCAAGTGGAGTCAAAGACAGGAGTGGAGGTCTCCCGCGAGGCGAGTCCGGCCACCTGAGTGCAAACCACCGAGTCACCGTCGCCAGTGGGCTTCAGCACGGCGAACGAGGCGCCCGTGACCCCAAATTTGCGCAGCGCGTCGTCGACTAGGCTCGGGTGCACAAGCTCTGGCATGTTTTGCGACGAAGGCGAGCGGAGTGGGAGATGTGAATCTCAAAAGACATGGTACCAAAAAGACTTGATGGAGCTCACTCCCTCTTGCCATGGAACTGCCTGCACGCATTCCTCTGCTACGCACAGGTTTTCACGCACCTACCGGTACGATCCACCACACTGAAAGGGAGGTTACAGAATCTTGGGGACGCCACGGGCGGGTCACGGTATCGAGGGTATCGACGACTGCGCTGCCGTTGGCGTGCGCCATTCATCCACACCCTTCGTTGCGATGGGCAGGCATTCAGAGCCAGCTGGCGGTGGCACCGCCTTATAAAGTATCTGATGTCTTTTTGAGCCCACGTACGGCTCCGGTCCCACACGCTGGCGCGAAGACCGCACGGACCGTAGGGTGAGGTGCTTGCTGATCGTCCCTGAGATGCTGATCGTCTCAGCGAGGAGGTACCCAGCGAGGATCTCACTCGCTTTGCGAGCCTTGATGATATTCACTCTGCGGGCGTTGCTCGCCAACGGCGCTGCACATGCTATTGGTGCTGTTTCTCCCGCCGCTGCTGCTTTTGCGTCAAGGGCGAGAGACTGCCTCCTCATCGAGCTCGTTCGCAAAGATGAGCGTGATGGCATGGTTGTGGTCGATCTGCGCTTCATGAGCGCCATGGCAAGGCCAGATTCGACGCGTGTAGGCTGGTTCAACTTCGGATCGAACTTTAATGCCTTGAAGCTCCCAGAACTGGGGCTGCTGCTGCCTTCGCTCGTGGCAGGTGAGGCTGGAGCCGTACGTGAGTTTTGCAGCGCCCGGCTGGATACCGTGGTCTGGAGCAGTCGGCTAGTCATGCTGAGCCCATTCATCAGCTTGCGATGACTGCTGACAGTTTTATGGCCCTTGCCTGGCTTAAGCTTCCGGCCAGAACGGGGATCCAGCGACGAAGGCCGGATGTGTGTCGTGCCCTGCACCGCCTGAAGCACCGCCGCTGCCGTGTCCTCGTTGATGGGTATATACACGATGTCACAGTCGTCCTTCCAGATGCAGCCGTCTGGCGGCGAGCCTCGTGCGATAATCCAAAAGAGCTTCCACAGGAAGTGGACGTACTCTTCAGCTGACACGCCCAAGGTGTACATGTCGGCGAACTCGAAGATGCAATCCATAAAGACCTCCTTGCCCATGCGATCGTCGACCGAATCCTTGGCCCACTCCTCCTCGGCAACAGCAAGCGCGTCGTCCTCGTCCCACTCCTCGACCGTGGCACGGTACAGCTTCCGGCTGAGCAGCACGTATGTGTCCTTGGACAGGAGGGCGCAACGCTCAGAGTCGGGCGGCACCTTCTCCCCATTCTGTGTATTCTGTGCACTGGTCCACCATACTTCGAGGACGCGCGTGACGTCGGGGTTGCGCCGGAGCTGGAGGCGCCGATTGATCATATCGTCCGTGTTGAGAGAGAGCCGGCCCTGTAGGTGGAATGGCACATTTGCACATTCCGCTGCCTCGAAGACGATGTTGCTCCGTCGGATATTGGTGATCTTCAACCTGAGCTGCGTCAAGTTCTCCTTGGCCGCATTCCAAGAAGGCAGGGATGTTCGCCGCTCTGAGCTCATGCGAACTTGCGCGACACGGTACTAGTGGGCCCGGCTCATTACCGCGCGCACTCTCCGCTGCTTACTCGCCATTGGCCAACGAGGAAACTGGCCACTTTTGGGAACAGCTCGGGCGCGGGGCGATGAAACCGCAGGAGATTCTGTACATGATCAACAACATTGGCTACTGTACAGGTACAGTGCTTGCCTCTTGAAGGAGGTCTCAGAAGATGTGAAGACGTTTCATGAGTTCTCCATACCGGTACAGTACCCTTCACTCACTCGGATCACATGAACATGAACGCCTGGTCGTTCTTCCTTGCCGCCACGACGTTGGTTATCGTGCCGTTGGTGGTGCGACACATTCAGCGCGCCTCGCGTCAGTTGCTGCGAGCGCCATGCGGTTGCAGGTTGATCGTCAAATTAGGCGGATCAGCCATTACCGACAAGAGCTCCTTTGAGACACTAGACAAGCCTGCGCTGGAGAGCACTGCTTCAGCACTCGCGCATTCGCGATGGGCGAGATCGATGGTGCTTCTGCATGGCGCCGGCTCCTTTGGACATTTTCAAGCGTCGCAGTATGGCGTGTCGAAAGGCGCGTCCGACCCTCGCTTCTCCTGGCTCGGCTTCGCAGAGACTCGTTCCTCGGTGACTCGCCTCAACTCACTCGTGGTCTCAGCGATGCTTCGTGCTTCACTGCCCGCTTGCGGGCTGCCATTGTTCCCTCGATGGACCACTCGAGCCAAAAAGTTGCAGCAGGACGGCATCCCAGAGGTGTGTGAACTCTTGCGTGCTGGCATCGTGCCGGTGCTTCACGGCGATGCCGTTTTGGACAGTGAACAAGGAAGTGCCGTGCTCTCTGGCGATGCACTCGTGGTAGCTTTGTGCCAGGCTCTGCGGCCGGAGCGAGTCGTGTTCCTGACCAACGTGGCGGGGGTGTATGATCGACCTCCGGATCAGCCAGGAGCGCGGCTGCTCTCTCGCATCGTCTTCGACCGGAGCACGTACGGGGTGCGTGAGCTCTATTTCCGAAGCGAATCTGGCGCGTCGGAGCGTCTCACAGGCGGATTGGCCACCTCCACAGCGGCGCACGATGTGACCGGCGGCCTTGCCGCGAAGCTTGAGGCCGCTGCAAAATGCGCTGCGTACGGCACGCCCGTGTACATCGTGCAAGTGGGCACAGAGGACGCCACAGCGGCCCTTACGGGTGAGACCCCGAGAGTATACACCTTGATCGAGGCACATTAGGGGAACCACGTGAGAAAAAGACGGAGAGAGAGGAGATCGCGAGACGTTTGAGATTCTTGTGCGCGCATCGAACCAAGGAACGAGCTCAAACGATAACGCACCAGGGTAACCGCTCCAGGGTAGCCGCGCCGGTGACGGAGCGGGCAACGCCACGCGTCCCCCGTCCTGGGTCGCCAACGAAAAAATCGGCGCCCTCTCCCCTCTGCGCGAGAATTCGCGTCTCTCCGCTCTCGCTTTCTGTTTACTTGGTAACGTAACCGCGTTACGTAACTGCGTTGCTTAAGCCCGCTCGTGGCTGCCTCCGCGAGCCGCGTCCCGGCCACCGGCACCGCCGCGCTCAACACGGGAACCGCGGAGCTCGGCGCTGGGGACCGAACTTCAATGATCTCAGCCGCAAAGTAGCGCGACCGCCTGCGCCACGTCGCCACCACATAGCGTGAGCATCTCGACCGCCTTCGCGCGCTCAAACCCCATCCGCGTCAGGTCCGCAATTCGACTCAAGCACTCGTCCTCCACGAAAATCCTATCATCGACGTCTGCATCTGCAAAGACGGCCGCCTCCAAAGCGATTGCACCAGTGCCGGGCCCCGAGCGAACTGCCGCAACGGACGGCGCGAATTCCATCGCTTGGACCCGTGCCGCGGCGATCGCATTCTCCTCGGTGACTGAAATGGCGAGGGCTTGTGCGAGCATCCACGCATCCATCGGGTCCTCTTCGGCCAACGCCGAGCCCCGGAGGCTATCCTGAGCATTTTGCACCAACTTCCACTGCGCATGAGGTCGTGCTTCCTTGGGCGTGGTTGCGTCCGGCAGCGGCGGCACCGCCTCCGGGGAGTGCCCCCCCTGGAGCTTGGCAGGCGGATCGGTGTCGTGCACCGCTGGCGGCGGCACAGGTGGCCTCGACGGACCTGGCGAACTACACGACTTCGTCAACTTCGTCAAGTTCGGCAGCCCAGGTGGCCTCGATGGACACGACGTAACCTCGACGTGACCTGACGTAACCTCGACGTGACCTGACGTAACCCAGGGTGGCCTCGACGGACCTGGCGTCCACTGCGACGGAGGAACGGATGCTGGTGCTGGTGTCGATGGTGCCTCCGATGTGGATCGGCCCAATTGGCCTCCGACCGTTGCGGATTGGAGATCCATGCTTTCGACCATGGTGCCACCTGCCACGTGCTGCTTGGCGGCGGCCTGCCGCACAGCTGTTCGTCGCGCGTTTCGCTTCATCGCTTCTGTGGGCTCGCTAGGGCGAAGAGTGGCGACCGCGTTCGCTGCTGCCGCCTCCGCTGCCTCTCGATGCCCGACCCAGCTGATCGGAGCCTGCGCCGAGGGTCGCACACCATCGCTCTCCCACAGCAGCGTCGCCAGCTGGCGCTCCAGCTGCCACAGCTTGTGCTGCCCAGGCATTCGCTGCGGTACGACCAGTCGCCGGTGGCCCTCGAACAAGAAGTAGTAGCCGTTGCCGTGTATGCTCGCCTCTTCGAGAGCGCCGTCAGGCAGAGTCAGCCAGCTCGCGTACGTCTCAGCGCTCACGCAGTCCACGACATTGACGCAGCCCAGCAGGCACGAGGTCGGATAAGACGAAGGCAGCGTGGGCACGGCCTCTGGATCGCCGCCCGAATAGGTCGCCAGCGACCGGAAGACTGAGGTATGGAAGGCCTCCATTTCCGAGATTTCCTCCGGAGATGGCTCCTTTGAAGCAGCGTGAATCCACAGCGGCCCACGATAATCAGAGCACCACCCTCGCCCGTCGAGCCGCTGCAAGCCGTACGCGATCATGGACGCCAGCGGCTGGTGGAATGAGAGCACACATGTGGGAACTGAGGAGTTCCTAACCAGCTTCGGACGGCGCTGCCCACCTCGGCCGCCACGACCGCGGCTTGCACCCTTCCCGCCGCCACCCATGAGAATTGAAGACTCCACACTTCGTCAATGCTCTTTTGTACCGGGTGCCGGGCGCCGTCGAGCGCTCGCAAAATCGAGGGCCACTTTCACGTTACGCTGTTCCAACCACGATGACGCCGACCACGCACACGATGTCCCGGAAGCGCTTCCCGCGGACGCGCGCGCGGTGGAAGCAAGCCAACACACGACACCACAACCGGCACTAAACCAAATGATGAGTGTTCCTCTATGCAAGCGCCCTACTGCCGCTGAGCACCGCGCCCCACACCTCCGCCCGAGAGCGCACCGCGCCACCCTGCCCCGCGCGAGCGTGCGCCGCTCAGACGGGCAGCGCGCCCTTGCGCGCTCCCGCCTCGCGGTAGACGCTCGACGCGAGGACGTTCGAGGGCTCCTTGGAGTCGCCGAGACCCAGGACGCCCACGCATTTGAGGTCCTCGAAGGCCTGCATGAGCCGCTTCGCGCACGCCTTCTCAGCGGCGCGGATCGGCATGCGCGGGTCGTAGTACTTCTTGTTCGGCTTGTCGGCACCCTCGGGGTTGCCAATCTGGCCCTGCAGGTAGTCGCGGTTCTCCTTCTCGTACGCCCTGATGCCGTCCCAGTACGACCACTGCGTGTCCGTGTCGATGTTCATCTTGATCACGCCGTAGCCGATCGACTCGCGGATGTCGTTGATGTCCGAGCCCGAGCCTCCGTGGAACACAAAGGAGACGGGCATCGAGCCCTGCGGCATGCCAAGCTGCTCGGAGATGTACGCCTGCGAGTTTTTCAAGATCTTGGGGGTGAGCTTGACATTGCCCGGCGCGTACACGCCGTGCACGTTGCCAAAGGCCGCCGCGATCGTGAACTTGGCGTTGGGCACCTTCATGAGCGCCTTGGTCACCGCCCACACCTCCTCCGGCTTCGTGTACAGGTCCTCTTGGTTGGCGTCCTCGTTGTTGACGCCATCCTCCTCGCCGCCAGTGATACCGAGCTCCATCTCCAGAAGCATGTCCATCTTGGCCATGCGCTCCATGTACTCGACGCAGATGTCGATGTTTTCCTCGAGCGGCTCCTCCGAGAGGTCGAGCATGTGCGACGAGAAGAGCGGCTCGCCGTGCATCTTGTAGTAGCGCTCGGACGCCGCGAGCATGCCATCCATCCATGGCAGCAGCTTCTTGGCGCAGTGATCGGTGTGGAGCACCACCGGCACGCCGTACTGCTCAGCCATCGCACGCACGTGATACGCGCCCGACACGGCGCCAGCGATCGCCGCCGTGTAGTCCTTGTTGTCCAGGCCCTTGCCAGCATAGAACTGTGCGCCACCCGACGAGAATTGGATCATAATGGGCGCATCGGCCTTGCGCGCCGCCTCGAGGCACGCGTTGACGCTCGAGGATGTCACGCAGTTGACGGCCGGGATCGCATACCTGCGAGCGGCGTCGAGGTCGGATCCACGTCAGATTCGGATCGGCTGCCAAGAACAGCAGTTTGGCGGCGCCACAGCGCTTCAGGCTGCGCACCCCTTCTCCTTGGCGTCTTTGAGCAGGTCCATGAGGGCCTGGCCGGTGACGACACCGGGGTGCACCGATGGCGGCAGCTTGGGGTACGACGGGAGGTCGCACTCGCCAACGCACGGGATGCCCATGTCATCGGCGCTGCCAACAGCACACACGAACCACATGAGCCAGTGCGGTAGGAGCAGGAGGCAGCAGCTAGCACCCGAGGTTCATGACGCCGTTCACATACGCAGTGCCCATCGTGATCGGTCGCGAGCGCGACGTCACCGGCACATGGAGCGCGCTGGCCGAGCCGAGAAGGACTGCTGATACCAAGAGCTTCTGCATTGGGAGAGAATAGCGAGATTGCGAGATTCCTGTGGAACATGTGCGATTCTTGCACTTTGAAGAATTCTGCCCATGCAACCGTTCACGTTCACGTTCACGTTAAATTGCCATCTCGGCAAGACGCACAACCACAGGCCCCGTGGAGACACAACGTGGAGGGCGCGGCGAGGTGCAATAACCGAAACAACTGCACCAAGTTTGGATGTTGAGGTGCCGAGAGAAGGAAGCGTGGGCTCGGTCAATCTTGACTTGACTTCAATGAAAACAGGCTCGCTTCCTTTTTTCGTTGCGAATGCATGCAGTCACATGTTCACATCGCAACTGCCAAGACTCGAGCACCCCAGGGTCACTCCCAAAACGCGCCGAGCATGGACGGGAACCTTGACCTTCCCTCGGCATCACGCCTGCCCGCGCCGGAAGCCGCCGCCGCCGCGCCCTTTGCCGCCACGCCCGCCGACTCCATCCCCACCGCAGTAAGTACGCCCACGAACCGAGCCGAGATGCAGCCGCCCGCGTTGCTTTCCTCGATCATGGGCCAGCGGCGGGCCGTAGCCGAGAGCAGCGCGATTTCGTGGCGAGATTTGTTCATCACGAACCAAAAGCCACTCGCTGAGCCTTTTGAGCCGGGATGGGGCGATTGCCGCGCCGCATCGCGCCGGAGAGGTGTGCTCTTTGGTACCGCCGACACGAGCGACAAGCGCCCACCCCTGTACGCACCTCATCGGACATCACGCTCGTCCTTGGCCTCAGCTGGTCCCCACCGTCTCGAAGGCATCAAGGTACGACGGGATGGTGGGCAGTGGATTCGGACAGCGCGCGTCCCAACCTATGCCGAGACGCGCATTGAGAAGCGAGAGTACCTCTCTCTCACTCCGACACAGGCTGCGCTCATTCGCAGACGCTCGCTAGAGGGGTCTCAAGTGGGCAGCCCGCGCAGCATCGACGTGGTCACCGACGAGGCGGCTCAGCGACGGGCGACGGGCGACCTGCTGGATGTCGCCACCGGCTCCATGAGCCTCGTGAAGGAGCCGTTGAAGGAACAGCCCATGGCCTCGACCAAGCCGGCGGTCGCGGCCAAGTCGCCTGCGCTCACGCCACCGCGAGCGATGCGAAGCCACTGCTCCTCGTCCTCCGCGCACACGGCAGCGCTGGTGGCGTGCGGTTCGCCCAACCTCCATCCGCAGGGAGCCGCTGCGAGCAGCAACGTGCCCGGCCGTAAGCATTGGTATCGTTCCGCCGGCAGCGCACCAGCCGATCAACCGACGGCATCGGGCGATGGTGCAGCGAGTCCTTCTCCTTCCAAAGGAGAGGATGGCGAGGGTAGTGGAGCAGCTCGACCGCGCCCATCTCGTCCGTCTCGCCCGCCGTTGCTCCCCTCAGCCGAACATGGTGCATCCGCCAGAGCGCTGACTTTGGAGGAGGAGAGGAAGAACGAAGAGACCTTCCCAGAGACCTTCGGTACGGCTCGTACCCACCCTCGTACCCACCCTACTGGTGCGAGGATGGACGATCCGATGAACCAGCAATGTGCTGATGATCTCGCCTATGTGGGCGACCGCGAGGGCGTCCTCGATCGGGAAGCAAACGCCGAGGAGACCGCCGAGGAGGCGGCTGAGGAGGCGGCTGAGGAGTTAGCCGAGGAGACGTTGGCAGCCGCCGGCACGAGGCTGCTCGGCTCGGATAGGCGGATGGCTTCCTGGTCGGTGCCCACCCCGCGCCCTCGCGTCTCGCTCTGCGAGAAGTGCGCCCTTGTTTGGGTGCGCGAGGGGGCGCCGCGCTTCGACTCCGCCCGAGACTACGTGGCCGATCTGAGGCAGGAGATCCACGATCTGAGGCAGGAGATCCGGCAGGATCCCGAGAAGCACGCGGACGCCAGGGCGCTGTGTCGCACGATCGCAGCGGCCTTGGACACGTGTATGACCAACCATGCCGAGGCGGCCGCCGAGCAAATGCGGCATTTCTATGCCGCAAGGGCGCAGGCCACACAAGCACACTTTGCTGGCGTGGCCAAGGCATCGCGCATGTGGTGGGAGGACTTCACTTCAGGGTATTTGGCGGAGCAGCTCACCGAAGCGGTGCAGGCCCGATGGGAGCAAGACGTGGCCGCCATTCAAGTCTTCCTTGAGGACTTCGTCGTCGACCCTCGGGGCACGCTCCAGGGTTGTTGGTCGGGCGTGTCCACGGGCGTACGAGCTTACATGCGAGCGCGGGCTATGGGTTGGGCATTTGGAACTACAGATGGACGAGATGAACGAGAACTCGTGGCGCGAGCTCACCACGTCGAAACGCTCTCAACCGAAGGCCCCCGGAGTGACGCCGATCCGAACGCCGAGGCCGAGGCTGAAATGGACACCGTTGCAATGGCGGCTGCCGGTGCGGAGGCCAAGAGCGAGGGCCCTCGGCACGCGCAGAGGTAGTACATCACACTCAGGGGGAGGAGCTGTGCGTACACAGTCTTTAAGCACTGTATTCACGGCTATCTGAGAAAATCCGGTTGTTAAGCACACAGCGCCATACCCGAATACCGGAGCCCTTCACTCCTTGTTTAGTTGCACCGACGACCGAGGATGGTGTTGAAGTGATATGCAGTAACATTTCCGCGCGTTGTGAAGATTAGGTCCAAAAGTGAGCTCGAATGCCGAGCGCGCGAAGCCGCTGCATCAGTGCGAGCGCGTCATCGACTGTTGGCGCACTCCGAATCTGCAGAGGGGTGAAAAACCATCCAAAGTACCAGCCCGTTCGATAGTCTTCGTAGAAGTGGTACTCAAAGAAGAGCTCGTCCACGAGACTGGCAAGGGTCGCATCGGCTATGAGGGCGCGTACGATCGAGAGCTCGACGTGCGGAGTGTCAATATCTAACTTGACTACGACGTAGTCGGATGGCCGTACTGTCGCGTTCAGCAGCCTGAGGAAGCTGCTCGCGCCTTGGGTAGGTTCTTGCGGAACGCCAAGATTGAAGAAGGTGAGCTTGGAGCGCAGCTCGGGCGGCTTTGATCCCCACCATTCTTCAGCGGCGTAGGGCTTCTTCTCCCAAGCGAAAATTCGGTCGAAGTGAATGCACCGTGCAGCGAACATGTCAGCAAACTTGACAATGGAATCCGGCTGATCGCCATCCTTGGTCTTGTTATAACTCTTGGCATTGCCACGGTCGATGCCACATCCCATGTCGAAGAAAAGCGCTCTTCTGGCTTGCTTGCTGTTGCATGCATTGGGCAGCACCAAGTACGAAGAGTTGATTATATCGACTCCCTTGGGATATTCGGACGGAAGCCCCGACGTCCAGTCTTTGCTCGCACGCTTACAGCCCACGCGGGCAAACGGATGCCGGGCGACTCCGGTAAGTGGCTCGATGTACTCTGTGCTGCCATCGGCGCACTGGAAATGGCTGAGCACGCGAGCTTCATCTTCTGTGGGGTCGCGCGCTTGGTTGCCATTGTTCATGGTCGCAGCATATTCCAGCCATTTCATGGAGTCGCGGTTCTCGACTTCCTTCCAAGCCATGCTGCAGATGTGGCCTGAGACCTTCCCGTTCATCCATCTGCCCTCTTGCCGCCCAGCGGTGTAAGTTACACGTTGACACGGTGATGAGCGAGCCATGTCGCAGGCGAGAGCAAAGACCAGCGCGCGCGCCCGACCCGCCTCCCGCATACATTCAAGTTGACGGAAAGAGGGTGTTGAGGTAAAGCAAAACGCATGCAACGCTCGCGCCTGCATTGACTGCTTCCAAGCAAGCAATGCTTGCAAGTACCTGGCACACCCTGACCCTTCGCCGAGCCCCGCCCCTGGCCCCGACCCTGATCTAACCCTGACCCGACAGCCCTAGAACCGCAACGCCCTGCCGCCCTGCCCCTGCGCCCTGCCCCTGGCTTACATCGTGACGCGTGTCGCGTGAGTGTCGGACGTAGAGTGACGAATCGAATTGGACTCGTAGCTACTAGCTTGGGCCTTGCCGCTTGCGGCGCTTCCAGGCGTGCGCCGTGCGGCTTGAACGCGTCAGTACTCTGAGTGGCTGCCACCGGGACGGCGGGACGGGTACAGTTTCAGTTACAGTTATAGGGGACAGACGACAGTGACGCTTCTCACACCGACATCACCCTTCGCTTGACCCCCGGCGGGGGCCGGGCCGTCCGTCCGGTCTGTGCGCTCTTCTCTCGTCCTCTGCGGCGCGGCGAGTAAGTACGGGGAGAGCTACTGTAGTCGAGTCTTCTGGATCTTTTCCGAGACTCTCGAGTGCCGCACTGGAACGCAGCAGATATTTGATACGTGACCGCTACAGATCTCGATGCTGGGTTTCACGATGCTCGTAAGTCGTATCGCTATACAGGGGGGGTCACGTCAGGTCAACGAACAACCGCCCCCTGCCAACTCGGGCAGTTCAACGCCGCCCGATGGTCGCCCGCCTCGTTAGGTACGGTCCGGTGAGACAAGAGACAAACTTTTATATGCGGGAGATCTCGCTCAAAGTCTCACTCCTAACTCATCTTCTGATTTCCTCAATGTGTCAAACCGCACGGCAGCGAAGCACGAGCGCCTTATGCCAGCGCTCGCCATCGTTCACCTGCCACGAGGCGGGGTCGCTTAGCCATGCCGGCCCCGCACGAGCTGTCGCCACGCCCTCGCGGTTCACGCCCTCGGCCACCTCTTGTGCGCAGATGGGGCCGCACGCCTGGCCAAGTTGCTCCATGAGTCCAAAATGCCAGAAGCCGCGATGGAAGCCGAGATGGGCGCTGTGCGGCACAAACCACAGGGCGCGGGCGCAGCGAGAGCCGCGCTGCACGTAGGCTGGCCTTCCATTTACGTGGCCACGATCGACCAGCAGGTCGTACAGTCCAAAATAGGCAGCTGCGCCGTGTTGGTCGGCCTTGCCGATCATGGCATCGGGCAGGCTGCCTACAAGCTCCACGCTCGCTGCATCGACCCACAGTGGCACCTCGATGTACGTGGGGGCGTTCAGGGCGTGCTCGACGGTACCCTCGGGACGCTGCACAGGGGCTGGCGCCCGCACCGTCCATGGTCCCGTGATGAGCTCCGCCACGACTGCGTCGGCTGTCGCGAGGGCATGCAACGAGCTCAGGCCGGAGCCATGCTGCTCGCGTCCACCTAGGTGCCAGTGGCCGTGGTCAGGGGAGATCCACAGGAACGTGGAGCCGCCACGACGCGTATATGAGGCGCGGCCGTTGGTCAGCGTCACGTCGCGATCGAAGAGGCCCAGCAGGCTCGTGCGGTAGTACTCGGCATGGAGGGCGGCGTTGAGGATGGCGGGCAGCGTGCCGCTCACCACGACCGCGCTCGCACTGCTCGCCATCAGGGCTGCTTGCTCCCCCTCGTCGCTCGCGGAGCCGCAGTAAACGTCGGGAGCCACCACCCACGAGACGCCACCGGCACGGGCACCGACGGTGGGTGAAACCTCGTTGTCGCTGTCGTCGTCGTCGTTCTCGTCGCCGTCGCTCGGCGTCGGCGCCGCAGATGCTGCCTGCCACACTCCGCGGCGCCGTGGCGGCTCTACCACATCGTTGTCCGGGGCATGGGCCCCGAGGTGGCCAGCGGCGCTGCCCTTGAACTGTACCTCGGCTGCGTGCCAGAAGCAGTTTCGTGAGCCATCCGGCTTCACCGACGAGAACCACAGGGCATGTGAGCCGCCACGCTTCGTGTACGAGGGCTTATCGTTGGTGAGCTTCGCATCTCGCTCGTAGACGCCGAGGCATGCTCTCGCATGTTCATTTGCTGCCCTCGGTAGCGAGCCCCCGAGGCGCACGGTGGTTGCGCAGGTTGAAACTTGGTGCACTCGGCACGAGAGCACGCGTAGCTCCTCGCGCGTAGACCTGTGGCCAATATTCGCATTTTCCCAACCATCAGGCGCAGTTCCCGGAGGAAGCGTCGAAAGGTACGCGTCAACGGCGCTGCGAACCTGGAGGGCGGGCACCAGCGCCACGTCCTCCAAGCCGGCCAGTTTCTCATGAGTCACTGGATTGACGATTGCAAAGGGGCACGTGCGCCAGAAGGCGAGAAGCGCGTCGAGTTCAACGGCGTGCCCACTCGAGAGGATGACGGGATTGCACATCACCTTCATCGTGATCGGGCAGAGCAGTTCGTCGGGCGATGAAGGCTTCCATTGTGCATCGGGCGCCACTGAAGACTCCATGATGTGAGACGAGAGCCAATGCTGTGAAATTCGAATTAAAATATGGGCTGTGAAAGTCAGGCGAGAAAAATTGCATCCGTGAGACGCGAATATTCTTGACGAAACGCTTTTCACAAATATGCGACTGAGCTCTGGCCGTCCGCGATGGGCTCTCTCTCACAGAGCCGTTTGCTCCAGAATTGTGGCCATCGCAACCTCTTCGGCGACCACCGCATGTATGGCCTCGAAGCGCGCATACCGTTCTGTGATGGGCGAAACGATCACGGAGCAGCAGATGATGAAGATGCAAATGAGTATGCCGAGGCCCGGTGTCGCGATGACGTTGGAGAGGTAGGTGAGCATGATGCCGAAGATTTGCGTACCGAGCATCACGAGATTATTGGAGGCGCCTTCGGAGAGCGTGGCTGCCTCCGCGAGCAGCTCGAGTGCTGGCACGGTCGCCATCGATGAAAAGAGTCCCGAGGTGGCGACGAGAACGATGGCGAGTGGCTCTCCGCCGGGGCCGAAACTCACACCGCCGGTGTTGGTCACGAAAAAGGGCGGCGGCGGCATCGACATGATGATGAGCCCGAAGTTGATCGTGAGTGCCAGGTAGCAGAGGAGCACTAGCCGCTTGAGACGGCGCTCGAAGAAACGGTCGGCGACCATTCCACCAAACGAGCCTCCGATGGCGTACGTGGCGGTCGACGCTAGGGCGAACCGGTCGCCTTGGGCATTGCTGAGCCGAGCATACGCGCTGTAGTTACACGGCAGGTAGGTCGCGCCCCCTTCGTTTGCGAAGGCGAGCGGCAGTACCTGTCCGTAGGCCTGGTACCTGCGAGGAGGGCAGATGGGCCACGTGTGAGGAGCCAGAGCCACGGATCACGACTTCAACTTGACCGATTTGACCGGCTTTGAGGCTGAGGGGTTCGAGTGCGGCAGGCTGCACTCACACTCCAGTGGACCAGGAGACAGAGATGATGAGCAGGACAGACGAGAGGCCGACGTTCCGAAGAGAAGACAGCCACGAGCTCTTCGCGATCGAACGGCTCCTCGCGCCGGCGCGGGCGCCCTCGCTGGCATCTCCGGGGGCAGCGGGCTGAGTCGACCGGTCCAGCTGGGAAGGGGGGGGGTCGTGGGGATCGAGATCTCGTCGGTCTGACCGCAGAGTGTCTGTGAGACGATCCAGTAGCCCCCCGCCGGTAGAGCGACGGCCCTCGGTGAGCCCATCGTGGAGCAGCGGCTCGGCAGTATCTCTCGTCCCCCGTCCCACGAGACGATCGAGTAGCCCCCCGCCCGTGGACCTCGTGCCGTCCCTCGTGTGCGTCCCACGCGTGCTCGCCCCCCGCGTCGCGTCCCTCGTGGCCCTCGAGATTAACGTATCCCGATAGATCTTGAGAGGGCTCTCGTCGGAAACTGGGCGGTCGGGGAACCACGCGAGGATAATGATGCAATTGAGCACCGATAGGCCGAGCTGTACATGGAGCGTGTAGAGCACATCGAAGTCGGCGCAGAAGAAGAGGCTGATGGCCGTGAAGAGCAACTGGCCGGCAAAGTAGGCTGAGTACACGTTCCCGGTGGCACCACTGCGCTCGTCCGGCGGAAACCACACGGCGCTGATCCGACTGCAAGCGCCCTGCACACACCCGGTGCACACGCCGCCGGCGGAGCTACCGAACAGCACCAACCATACTTGCACTTCCGCCGACGGCACTAGTGTCGCGACGTACCAGCAGAACGATTGCACAAACTGTGTCAGAGAGCCGATTACGGCGATGGTGCGCAGGCCGGTCGGTGCGGGCGACGGGCGCTCGCGCAGCAAGTAGATTGCGATGAAGATGAAGCCCGCTTGTGCGATGTTATTGCAGTTGAGCGTCCATCCCTCTAGGTTCCGGGTGAGCGAGGGCAGCAGCAGTATGCTCAGGTCGGGGTTGAGAGCAAAGACGGAGAAGCTCGCGCCTTGCAAGAAAGAGACGGCAGCGAAGGCGGCGAGGACGCGGAAGCGAATAGGCAGCACCGTTTGGCAAGAGAACCGCGGTTCTGCGACTGGCACAAGCGGCATTGCTTATTTGTGGCCCGTGCGCTTGGGAACCTCTGACAAAGTTATGTCCGACGCCTGCATGGTCAAAAGCGCCGATCCACTTCGAAAGCGCCGAATCGAGCGTCAACTAGAAAACGCTTGGAGACCGCTACGCAAAAACCGCCCTCTCACCTTTGCGTGCCACCCGCGCGCTGCTGAGCCGCTACTAATCATACGACGTAGATGCAATGTCCAAGGGCAAATGCGCTCCGCCCGCTCCGGCGCTGCTGCGGGCGCTGGCACCGCCCCTGACGTCCTGCTGCTGCGGCACCTGCCAGCCACCATACAAGTAACCGCCGTACCCGCCGCCGCCGCCGCCACCGCCGCCGCCACTGTAGCTGGCATGACCTCCGCCGCCGCCGTAGCCGTCGTAGCCCTCACGACAGTTTCCACGGCCGCCGCCACCGCCACCACCGCCCGGCCAGCCACGCCCTCCTCCCACGCCGTTGCCCTTGCCACCCTGCCAGCCGCCCGCCCATCCACCACCCTGCCAGCCGCCGCCGCCACCACCCTGCCAGCCGCCGCCGCCACCACCCTGCCAGCCGCCACCGCCACCACCCTGCGAGCCGCCACCGCCACCACCCTGCGAGCCGCCGCCGCCATCGCCCTGCCAGCCGCCACCGCTGCCGCCATCTCCCGGCCAGCCGCCCTTCCCGCCGCCCTTTCCGCCGCCCTTCTTACCGCCACCTTTGTCGCCGCCGCCGGCACCCACAGCGGTGCCCACGGCGGCGCCCTTTCCCCAGGCGCCCTTGCCCTTGCCGCAATCGGCGGGACGCTTGGGCGGTGGCACTTGAAGGTCCTCTAGCCGCTTGCGTTTCATCGAGTTGGCCGGGTTGGCCACGTACCTAATTAGGGAGGCACTCAGGCAATCATCGATCATCAGATGCAATCAAGCTCATCAGAAGCAATCAAGCCATCGAGTGGGCCACGCACCCCTCGTCGATGGCCAGGCACAGCTGCCGGCCGACACTTGGCTCTACCTCCTGCCCGTCGCGCGAAATCTTGATCGGCTTGTCCTCATTATACGGGTTGCGCAGGTGCATCACGTCGTTGAAGCTCAGGTCGTATATGGTCTGCCACTTGACCTTGAAAGTGCTGCCCCACGCCGGCGCCTTGACGTCGCCCTCCGCCCCAGTCCACAGCGCGGAGACGTCCTCGTCTGTGCCCGCCTCGCCCGTGCGTGACGCCATGCGCGCATATCCCTGGAAGGCTCGCGACTCATTGACGCTGAAGAAGAGGATGACGGCCTCGGCCTCGTTGAACGCGGCGTTCAGCTTCTGCTCGTTGCGCGGCTGCGTAGCCCACACCGCCTTCTCTGGGAGATGCATGCGAGATGGGCGAGGCATGTGTTCAGGGCCAAAGCGCGAGACGAGTGGGTGGCGCGCGCGCGCGCTCAGCACGGCGCTCATCATGGTGCTCAGAACGGCGCGAGTGAGCCAGGTGTGTGCGCACGCATTGAGATCTTGAGATCGCGAGCACAGATGCAGGTGCAGATGCAGGTGTGTGCGCACGCATTGAGATCTTGAGATCGCGAGCACAGAAGGACTTGATGACGAAGAAGCGCGTGTTTGCGGGCAGCCGGCGTGATGGCCAACCCTTCTGGACATCGGGCACGGCGCCCAGCCCGGCGCCCAGCTGCCGAGGCGCGCTGATAAGACCAGCTGAGCCGCCTGGCTGCGAGGCCAAGCTGGCCGTCGAGTCCCCACAGCTCGAGCCCGTGCTCAGGGTGGTCGTGGCACTGCCATGGGTCGAGCCTGCCACTGGTCGTGTGGAGACGCTGCCGGTCATCGGCGCGGCGGCCGAACACGATGGCGGCGGGCCTGCCGAGCGCAGCATGCGATCACGTCAGAAGCAGCAGTGACCCACACACGCTTCGTCTCGCATGCAGATGCAGGCATCGGACGGCCCTTAGGACGTGCGCAGCAGCTAGGTGAGCAGACTTGCTTCTTACAATCGCATGGTGTTGGATCGCATATGGACAGGGGCCATGGCGGTCATCATATGCGACAGTCCTCGTATTACCGACGGTCCTCGTGGTCTCCACGACCTCCTCCCTCGCAGTCACTCGCTTCTCCTGCACCCTCGCCTCATCTGGCAGTGAGTCACGCCGAGCGATCTCGAGCACGTCCTCGTCGTCGTCGCCGAGCAATGCGTCCTGTGATTATGGAGCAGTCAGGAGGCGGTCGCGTCAGCGCGTCACCGCCGATCGTCGGAAGTACTGCATGTCTGCTCGCACCATCGTGAGAAACTCACACGTGAATTGACATGAACGTGAATCGTGTGAACGTGTACCTGCGTGGTTTCTAACACAGGCAGCCACGGGCATAGAAAATCAAACATCCTTTGGAAAAAATCGTTGGCCATGTCCATGTGAGCACATCCGAGCGGCGGCGAGCGCAGCGCGCGCGCCGACCGCTCCCGGCCCCTCTTGCGAAGCCAGCCTGACCCTGATCGCGCGTCTGTCCCGTTCCATGAGCAGGAAGCAGGCTCCACCCGCCAATCCGCGCGAAAGCCTAACTCGCAACAAGGGTGCGGAGAGAGACGCCCTCACCCTCGCCTTCGCTGCTGATGCGGCCGCCGTTGGCCACTTCGCTCATCGAACGCCCTCGCGCGTCGCCGCTCGCAGATATGGTGCTCGCGGCGATGAAGTACAAGGTCCACAGCGCGGCTTTCAAGAAGTTTTGCAAGAGCGATACCATGGACACCTTCCTGCATGCGTGCATCGAGTACTTTGCTGTCTACTTCGAGGCGCGCAAGATTGAGGAGGACGAGGCGGCGTCAGCGGAGAAGCGGCGCGACGCGCTCGCGAGCGGGCTAGAACCGGACCATTTCCCGACGGGCGGCGCCTCGTCCGGCGCCGGTGCGAGCAAGCTGCTGCTTGAAAAGGAGATGGAGCAGCGCGCGCGGCGTCGTGACATTGCACTCGTGTACGCATCGATCCTGCTGACGCACTCGAACTACGCGAACACGCAGCAAGAGCGCGCATTCTTCGAGTCGCTCTATGACTTCTCGAAGCGTGTGCTCTTCTCGATCAACAATCGCAAGCACTGGCACGCCATCGAGGATGAGCTTGATCGTGTCTTCCGCTCACAATATTTCAACCTGTCGCAGCGCAAGAACAGCAGCGCAAAGAACAACAGCAGCGCGCAGGTGAGCTTCAAGGAGCTCTACGAGAAGCACGGCGGTGCCGAGGGCTTCGGACGCGCGGCTGGCAGTGGCGGGCCCAGGCGCTCCTCGATCCATAAGGCGTTGCTGATGCGCTCGCCCATCATCTCGGAAATCTTCCCAACGGCCACGGACCGTGCCGCTCGCGAGGCCGAATTGGCCAAAACCATGGCCGAGCATCACGCTGACACCGACACCGAGGACGGCGAATACGGCGGTACGATGCCGACGACGCACGCATCGATGCGCAGCTCCATCCGCGGCTCGACGAGCGCCGTACCGGGCGCCACCGAAGCGCCACTGCTCGATGGCGAGGATGCGATGGAGGCGCTCGTGCAGGAGACCTCACGCTCCTTCAGCTCCTTTGTCGGCTGAGCGCACTTCTGACGCACACGCACGCACGCACACACGCACGCGCGGGAGCTCGCGCCTCGCGTCACACTCCTTTACGGAGGGCTCGGCTTCGGAAGTGCTCGGCTTCGGAAGCGCCTCGCGTCACACTCCCTTACAGAGTGCGCAGCGGACGGCGCGCCGACGAAGACCGTTCGCTCCATCCTGCATGGTTACGAGCAGATAACGCGCAGAAGGCAGAGTACAGCGTGCACAGCTGAGTGCTCACGCTCGCTCTCTTCCGTGCCACTGGTCTACGATCGATGCCGACGTGATTTGTCCAGTGGGCACGCAGCGCGCTCGTCTGAGACCGGCGCGAGAGAGGCGCGACAGCCCCGGAGGCCCCGTGTCCGACGTACCGTCGCGACTCCGGACCGACGCCAGTTTGCCGTTATGCCGAGTTACGACTTACCGTGAAACATTGGCGGTTTAAGCGTTTACGGATTTGAAACATGCTACTTTACATGCACAGCCACCCAGCACCTGTAGACATATTGACAACTTCGCAGCTGCCGTCAGACTGCTCGCAAGCTCGTGTTATGCCGGCGCATGCACAAAATGGACTGTGCGCTGCACATGGAGCATGGACCGTTGCACATGTGGCATGCGCATGCGAACACGTACGTTTCGGCATCCTATCGCTATATGCTTGCCTAACTATGGTGAAAGAGCGCTGGCGACGGTCGAGCAGCGTCACCCATCGAATGCGCCGGCTGCCAACAGGAAGCCCATAACCAGCGCAAGAGTTAACGCCATTATGAAAAAGCAGCAGAACTGCAAATGTCGTTGCAGGCAGCTCCGCGTGTGGTAATGTGTGTCCCACACGTGGTGCACGATGTGCAGCTGCTCGCCGCGCTCGTCACCCCACGACATTTTGCGCTTCAACTTTGCGGGGACGACACGTTTCACTTTGCCCAAGATGGACCCATCCTCGACCGGGCTCATTTCGCACGTGCTGCTGCTGCGGCTCATGTTGTCAAGCAGGGCGTCCCTGCTCTTGAGGCTCGGGCGCTTGGGTGTAGCGCTGAGTGAGGGTGGCACGATGGGGCCAGGCATCGCTCGCTCGCCTTGTTCAAAAGCCGCCGCCTCCACGGCTCTCCAGCGACGCCATCGCCACAACCGCCTATCACTTTTTTCGGCGGCACGGCGACGGCGACGGCGCGTCGTGAAACCCGAGCGATAAGAAATATATGCGAGAGCAGAATCGCGCTTCCTCAGTGACAGTGATTCAAGTCAAAGAATGGACTTTTCACTTAACAGCCGCGATGAGTGTGAACTGCCCGAGGTGCCGCCAACGTCTCCAAGGACTCCATAGGATGGAGAAGCCCGCCAAGATCGTGGCGCGCCCAAAGCTGGCGATTGTACGCACACGCCGAGCGGAACTCGACGCCCTGCACTCGCGAGCGCGCAATTCTCCTCCAACCCCTCCTCAGCCCCCCAAACAAATCCGCTCTCATCGTCTTCAAACCTTTGTGAATGCTTGCAGATCGGCGACCCCGCGGTGGGCAAGACGGCGCTCACGCAGATGTTCCACTCCAACGGGCAGCGCTTCCCCAAGGCGTACAATATGACTTGTGGCGTCGATTTCTGCGTCAAGGCCGTCACAGTGCCGGGAACCACGGACGCTGTCGAGTTTCATTGCTTCGACGTTGGTGGCCAGGACATCTTCAGTGAGATGTTCGGCTCCTACTGCGAGGGCACCAAGGCGGTGCTGCTCGTGTACGATGTGACGCGCGGCCACACCTTCGAGGCGTGTGGCAACTGGTACAGCCGGCTGCTCGAGGCGACCGGCGCGGAGGGCCTTCCCGGTGCTGTCGTGGCCAACAAGGTGGATCTGCGCGAGCGCATCGTGATCAACCGGCAAGTGGGCCAGCGCATGGCTGCGAGCATGAATATGCCGTACTTTGAGACGTCCGCGCTCGACGGGCACGCGTGCGACGAGCCCTTCGTAGAGCTGGCTAAGGCTTTCGCGGGAGGGGCGGATCAGCCATAGATTGTAAATAAAGTATATTCCCGCGCAAAGTTCGTATGGTAGCTCGTGAGGTTCATTGATTGCCGGCACTTCAACTTGACGTTTGCAGCGTTACAACCGCTTCAACATGCGAGATGCGTTTCATTCATATCCACGACGAGACTACTGAGGGGAGCAGCCAAAAGCGGCCATTGAGTATCCGATTGACGATTGAGGTTTTTGAGCGCCTAAGAGCGCCTATGCGCCTTGACCCTTAGGCACCCTTGTCTGCGTTGTCATTGACGTGCGGTGTTACCGCACAGCACTGTGACAGTTGAAGGTAGTAGAAGTAGGTAGCTGTCGACCTGTGTCCGGTGAGTGATCTCTGATCACTTCGCCCTTGCCTGTCGAGCTTAATCTGTTCGGCCGGAATACCGCGTCGCGCCGCGTCGGAGCGCGAAACTCTCATCAAGTCGGCATGCGCCCCCTTCACGGCGAAGGGTGTAACGTCTGTAACGGGCCCCTAACGGCCCCGCGAGCCGAGGAGAAGGCGTTTGCCCATGCCTCTCGAGCTCTTCGACGACCCGCATCGTGCCAAGGCGGCGCGCGAGGAGGCCATCGCCAAGCACGGCGGTGCCAAGACGGTGGCGCTCGAGGAAGCCATCATCATCAACAGCAGCGACGACGCCGCGCCCACTGGCAGCAAGCAGTGCGCCCAGTGCAACCGCCCTGGCGCACGCTTGCGCTGCTCGCGTTGCAAGTGCGTGTGCTACTGCTCGGCGGCCTGCCAACGCGCCGCGTGGGCCGTGCACAAGCGCACATGCCTCGCGGCCCCCGCTGTCTCGGCCGCTGTCTCGGCCACGGCGATGGCCGCCGTCGAGGCGGCCGAGGCAGCGGGCCTGGATCGGGAGCACGTCAAGGTGCTGGCGCAGCACGTGCGGCCGGCGCCGATGGCGACAAGCACCACCTTACAGGGCAGCGCCGTCCCCGCCGTGAAGCTGGTCGACGCCATCTGTGCGGGAGTCCTGGACGGCACGCTTCGTGCCTTTTCGGACGAGCCCAACTACTCGCGCCTGGTGCTCGTCTCGTGCGACAAGTCGGGCGGTGTCACGTACCATCAGCACGGCGTCGAAGCCACGCTGACCATCACTCGCATCGGCCCCAACGGCCGGCCCGAGGTCTTGTCGGAGCTGCTCGAGATGGAGGAGCGTGCGCACTCGTTCCGGTGCCCCAGCGTACTCGATGCCTCCAACAGCGACCTGATCGACCGCGCGCGCGCCGGCTGGTTGATGGGCGACCACATCAAGCTCTTGGACCTGAAGGACGCCGGCCTTCTTCGGATGGATGCGCCGACGCTCACGAGGCAGTTTGGGCGGGCGCTCGCGGTGTTCGATGCATGCAAGGCGCGAGGCCCTCCTCACTACGCCATCAAGGTGGACGCGGCCGTGCCGGACGATCAGGGCGACAACCTCGTCCTGGTGGAGCAAATGCTGGGTGAGACGGCGCTGCGTTGTGTGCTTGGGAGGGATGCGCTCGAGCGGCTCGAGAGAAAGCAGTGCCCGTCGCTGGACGAGGTGAGGCAGGCCTTTGGCGTGTTTGAGACGATGCGTCGCACACACGCCTGATGGGCGCCGTACGCATGTGCCATGGGTTAGAAAAATAGTCGAGACGTTTTCGTTCACACCACAGCTGGAACCTTGCGCTCGACCTTGTTCGAGGATTCCTCAACAGGGTACACGAAGGAGCGAGCGAGCGAGCGACGCTCGGGGGTTGCTGCGAGACCACAGGACCTTTGCGGTTCAACTTTGCGGCATGGCCGACAGCAGGGCTGTCGCAAAAAGCGGCATCTTGGTGAAGCAGGGTGCGCGCCACACGCCCTGCCACCGCTGTGCATGCGCGTGCAACTTATGGCCACGCCTTTTTGGCCAGTCCTCAGCGCGGCATGACGTTTCCGAGACCTTCCCGCAACTCGCTGCGCGCTGACGGAGTGCGGCTGCGCGTCGTGTGGCCAGGGCATGTGTGGAGAAGTTGGAAGGAGCGCTGGTTTGTGCTGGACGGCCATCTGCTCAAGTACTACAAGGGCTCGGGCGCTGACGGGACATCGGTGGACACCACCGGCGAGCTCAAGGGCGTGATTGCCTTGCAAGGCTGCCAGGTCACCACGTGCGAGCCGAAAGAGGCGGATGGCAAGCAGTGCTGCTTCAAGATCACGCCCGCGTCGCGCAAAGTGTACATCATCAAAGCGCCAGACGTGGACACACGCGACTCATGGATCGAGGCGGTGCGTGTCAACGCGGGGCTGCAGATGACTGGCGGGGAGGGCGGCGCGAGCTCTTCGATCGACCTGATGGGCGAGGCGGATCGAGCGCAGACGAAGAATGCGGTCGAGGGCGGCGACGAGAACGTGACGCTCGGCGACTTTGAGCTGCTCAAGGTCATCGGCCGCGGCACCTACGGCAAAGTGATGCAAGTGCGCCGCCGGGACACGGGCGAGGTGTACGCGATGAAGGTGCTCAAGAAGGAGAACATCTTCGCGCGCAACGACCCTAAGGACCTGCAGCACACAATCGCCGAGCGCAATGTCCTCGCGCTCATCAACACGCAGGAGCATCCCTTCATCCTCGGCCTCAAGTACGCGTTCCACACGCCCGCGAAGCTCTACTACGTGCTCAACTTCTGTAACGGCGGCGACCTCTACTATCTGCTCTCGCGGTGCAAAAAGTTCAAGGAGGCACAGGCGCGCTTCTATGCGGGCGAGATCTTCCTCGCACTGCAGCACCTGCACAAGCTCGGCGTCATCTACCGAGACCTCAAGCCGGAGAATGTTCTCCTTTACGGCGACGGCCACGTCAAGCTGACGGATTTTGGACTCTCCAAGGAGAGTAGCACGGCCGAGACCTTTTGCGGCACGCCCGTGTACCTGGCGCCCGAGATCTGGCTGCGCAAGACCTATGGCTTCGAGGTCGACTGGTGGTCTCTGGGCTGTGTCCTGTTCGAGATGGTGAGCAGCTTGCCCCCCTTTTGGGGCGACACCATCAAGGACGTGTACAAGAAGGTGATCCACACGACGCCCGCCTTCCCGCCGATGACGCCCGAGTGTCAATCGTGCATCGAGCGGCTGCTCGAGCGCGATCCCGCACGGCGGCTGGGCTCGGAGTCCAATGGCGAGGGCATTCGCGTGCACGAGTTCTTTGCGGGCCTCGAGTGGGACGCGCTGCTCTCCAAGCAGACCCGGCCACCCTTCAAATCCAAGATGGCCTCGTCGGAAGACACGCAAAATTTCCACAAGGCCTTCACCGGGCAGAAGGCCATCGACTCGGTCACCGACCTTTCCGCACTCACCGACTCCCAGGAGAAGCACTTCGAGGGATTCACCTACGTGCCTGGGTCTGCTCCCCAGGGCGCTGGTGAGCCCACACCGCCGCCACCCGCCCCGAGTGCTACCTCTTCAGAGTGACCTTTTCTAATTGTGACCCCCCCTTAGACGGCTCCCCCCCCGGGAACGTCGCTAAATAATAGCCTAACTAAAGCGTAAAGCCTAACGTGCTAACGAAAGCCCCGCCTTACGTTAACAAAGTAGAAACAAGAAAGTACAAACGTAACCGTTGGGACTTGGGTAACCGTATCCCGACGCCGCGCCCCCGCGACCGCGCGCGGCGAGCTCCGGTATACGCGGCGTCTTACCCTCGAGATGCCGAGTCCCGGTCTGTCCCTCCCGGCACCGCACGCGTCCCGCCATGGAAAGGATGGATGTCTGAAGCGTCCCGCTCCCGGCCATACACCGGCACATCCAGCAGTCCACCTCCGTCGTGCGACCATTGCGTGCGTGCGACCCCTGCGGCTGCGCCCTGGCCCCCTCGCACGTCGCCCCTGGCCCTGGCCACAGTCACCCTCTCCGCGGCTACTTGAAACTTGAATAATAGATCTTGAACTTGAACGGCTCTCGCATCAAGTACATTGTAAGTTCTGAAGCTGACCTTTTTGTGAGCGACCGAATACCTCGGTGTCGTCCGTGCACGGTGCGGTCGGATGGGCCTCTTGAGCCTCTACATCAACAACAAGGCGGGTGGTCTTATCTACCACAAGGTGTGCACGCGCATCCGCCTTCTGCGTCCGCTCGCGGCTCGATGATCACGCGTGCATCCGCTCGCGCAGGACTTTGCGGCGCACTGTCCAAGTTTGGATGTGAATGACCACCTTCGGCTCGCCTCCACGTTTAGCGGTCTCGCCCTCATCATGAAGCAGCTTTCGCCGGTGCCCGGCTCCGGCAAAATGGTCGAGCTCGAGTGCGACAGCTTCGTGCTGCAATCGTTCGACACAGCGACGGGCCTCAAGTTCTTCCTCACTGCCGACCCAGACTCACGACACATCGATGCTGTCCTCAAAGAGGTCTACGTGTTGTACTCGGACTACGTGCTGAAGAATCCCTTCTACGAGCTTGACATGCCCATCCAATGCTCGAAGTTTGACGAGAAAGTGCAGAAGCTTGCGGCGGACTACAATAGGAGGTGAACCCTCACAACACATGTGCACAGGCGCTCTGGGCCGCAGCACCCCGCACAGAGGCTCGATCCTACGAGCTGTCAGGTTAAAAGAGAGAGAGAGAGAGATAGTGGGCCGAACTCGACATACTTAGGCCACAAAGGCCTCGAGTCTACTTCCATCTTGCGTGCGCAAGTCGGACTAGGAAGTCGTCCGGGCGCGGTGGTGCTGCGTGCGCGTTGGAGCGCGCGACCCGGCAAGACCCGGCGCGCGCGCGGTCGTCGCCGGTCCGGATAACGGATAGCTGTTTTTTAGGGTCATTTCACGCGTACATAGCTACGTACGTCAGTTGCCACACATACTTGAGACTTGCGTTGCGGACATGCAGCGCGTCACCACAGATTCGGAACCCTCCACCGCCCGGCGCGCCGCGCTCAGAGGCGTCCCGCTCGGAGGAACAAACAACAAAGAAACGGGCAGTGTGTCACACGGGTTCGAAAAGACCAGTCCAGGATCTCTCCTCTGTCAAGGCGTGACGCTCTCGGATCCGCGCGCACATGGTACGGCTGATACGCGCGCGCCGTCTCCTTTCGTCTATCGCCTATAGACCTCATGCCAGATTGGTGAGCTCAAACCGCTTCGGCAGCTGCTCGTTCACGTAGAGATGGCAGCCGTCGTTACGCATCTTGATGAGGATGCGAGCGATGTTGCGCGTGTCGTCGATACCCGAATGCAACCGCCCCTCAAACTTGAGATTCTGACGCTCGAGCATCTTGTGAATCTTGAGATTCCTCGTATTGTAGAATTCGGCGAACATCGACTTGATGTTAACCCACTTGGCGTAGTAAGCGGCCATCGGGATTCCTTTTCGAGTGCACTCACCAGCTAGAAAGAAGCGCAGGTCGAAGGGGCCATCCGCAGCGAATGCAAAGTTCTTGTTCTCGTCCGTATACTCCAAACCCTTGGCGATGCGCCACACCTCAAACGCCGCAAGCACCTCGGGGAGCGTCGGTGCGCTGTCCACTTGCCCCTGCGTGATGCCAGTCAGCCGCGTGCAAAACTCCGTGAGCGTCGTGTTGACCGTTGGGCGCACAAAGGAGCGAAACTCGGCGATAGCCGCCGGGCCTCCCTCTGCGAGCAGGTCCACGAGCACCACCGGAAATTCGATGATCTCGTGCTGGTAGCTGTTGGTGAACTCGTCACACGTTGCCTCAACGTCAAGCACACAAACATACTGGAATGGCGGAGCCGGCAGCGCTTTGGACGGGCGCTGATGCCTTGCGAGGTGCGTGGTTGGTGGCGCGGCGAGCATTACATCCAAGTTGGATGCTCGCTCGCCCGCTGCCTCGCCGCGCCTCCGCCGGCGCGTGCGCCGAGAGATTGGGTCCAGATGGCTGGAGATTGGCGGAGGCGCACGGCAGCAGCTGTAGCGATTCGGTTGAGCCGCGCGTAGACGGCCGTAGCTGCTGCTGGTTATAGCGATGCCGCCATAGTGGATCGTGCTTGGCAAGAAGCACACGGCCATCAACATCACGTGGACCGCCATCCAGGCCCGTGGATGGGCCTCCGTGCGGAGAGCTTTTTGATTGTGTTGTGAAATCTGAAATGTTTGAGACCGTCTTTCCCCACCACCCCACTCGATTGTCGTTTCGTCCCGAGAGCCGTTCTGTGGCCGTGCCCTAAATGTTTAGAGTGCTACCGTCGGCTTCCCCGCACCCCTGTTTGTCGCCCTCCGCCACTCCTTCGTGGTGCTCCCGAGCGTTACATATTGAACACAAGCGCATGCCGCATGGGTCTTGCAGCCGGGGACAATATTGTTTCAGCCTCTGGCCGTGCACGCTTCTCGGCGGTGCTGCCGCTGTTCATCGCCACCGCCGCTGTCAGGACTCGGTGACCCACGGGCCCGGGCTGCGGGGCTCGGTGGGCCACCTCAGCTAAGGTGCCACAGCGCCAGCGTTGGGGCGCGCCGCGCGCACGCCCGCCTCGGCTGCCGGCGGCTCGTCCTTGAATGGCGGCGCGGCCCCTGTTAGGGTTAGGCAAGTTAGGGTTAGGTTAGGCAAGGCATGATTGCGAGAGTCGGAAGAGCCGGACCTGCTCTTCCAACTTTCCGAGCCGGACCTGCTCTTCCGACTTTCCGGCTCTTCCGTCTGGACTTGAAGCCCAGCTCTTGGAACGTGGCCCCACGCTTCAACTAGCGAGCCGGTCGAGGTCGTCGAGGAATCCCTGAGCAGTGCGCAAAGGCGCCCTCACCAATGCTCGTAAGGGTGTCGGGCAGCACAATCGATGTCATCGCAGTGCAGTCCGCGAAAGCGCCGGAGCCGAGGCTTGTGAGGCCCGTCGGCAGCTTGATTGATGTCATTGATGTGTCCCCGCGGAAAAGGCCCGGCGGCACGCGCGCCTTGCCATGGTGCAGCGCGCACGCCGCGAGCAGAACCTCGATGGGCGCCTCACCCTCGCGAGTCGGAAGAGCCGGACCTGCTCTTCCGACTTTCCGGCTCTTCCGTCTGGACTTGAAGCCCAGCTCTTGGAACGTGGCCCCACGCTTCAAGCGAGCGTCGAGGTCGTCGAGGAGCGCCCGCTGCGGATTGGATTGACGGCCCGACGCTGGCGTGCTGCGGATTGACGGCCCAACGCTGGCGCGCTGCGGATTGACGGCCTGACGCTGGCGCGCTGCGGCCGTCGCTGGCGTGCTGCGGATTGACGGCCCAACGCTGGCGCGCTGCGGATTGACGGCCTGACGCTGGCGCGCTGCGGATTGACGGCCGAGCGGGCACGCAGGCGCTCGAGCTCCTGGGCTTCGCGTTGGAGGTGGATTAGGAGGTGGAAGGCCTTGTGCTCGCGCACCCACGTCTCCGCCGACTGCAGGCGCGCTAAAGGCACGTCCTTCGAGTAGGGAGAGCCTGAAACACGGCTCTCCCACTCTCGAGATCCGGGTTAGATCCGGGTAGTGTGTGGTCAATGTGCCGCGGGGCCTTTTTGCTAAGGGGGCAGCCACTTCACTCGCCTCCGCCGGGGAGTTTTATAGCCACAGCCGTGGACCAGGCCGTGGATTCGTCCACTTTTCTGGCAGGTTGCCGTTTCATGAACCTGTTCGTGACGAGGAATCTGGTCCCCCAGAGTCTCCCAGGGGATTTAGGACCCTTGGTCGAGCTCCGAACGACGGACCCCGAGCTGCAACTGATCGTGCCGGCGATGCATTTTGCAGAGCATGCCCATATGAAGTTATGAACAAGTTTTTCGGGCACGATGACGTGGCTGGCATCGAGCAGGTTGTCCTTGTGCCCTTCAACGGAGGACGAGCGCTCGGACGACAGCTTCGTCGACTCCGACCTGGCGATTCTCGACGAAGTGGTCGTGCCCGATGCAAAGGCGCGGCTGCCCAAGAAGCGTCCTGCCGGTGGCTCGCTCTCAAAGCTCAACCGGAAGAAGGCCGTCTCAGCGGCAGCACAAGAGCCGCTCTAGCTCATCAGCGGCGGCGAAGCGCTGGAGGGCTGCGTGGTGGCGCGGCGCGCTCCCGCCACGGTGGATCAGGCCAAACAGCACAGCTAGTTTGTGTGTGTAGCGAGATTGTGTGGTCAATGTGCCGCGGGGCCTTTTTGCTAAGGGGGCAGCCACTTCACTCGCCGCCGCCGGGGAGTTATTTACCCTTGGAGTTTTATAGCCACAGCCGTGGACCAGGCCGTGGATTCGTCCGCTTTTCTGGCAGGTTGCCGTTTCATGAACCTGTTCGTGACGAGGAATCTGGTCCCCCAGAGTCTCCCAGGGGATTTAGGACCCTTGGTCGAGCTCCGAACGACGGACCCCGAGCTGCAACTGATCGTGCCGGCGATGCATTTTGCAGAGCATGCCCATATGAAGTTATGAACAAGTTTTTCGGGCACGATGACGTGGCTGGCATCGAGCAGGTTGTCCTTGTGCCCTTCAACTCACACACGATAGTCAGCCGTGAGCATTCATTGAGTGCAATACATGCTGATGCTCCTAGTTCTGTTCACCATTCATTGAGTGCTGCCCTGTGCCCTCGCGCGTGACAGAATCGCATCAGCATGCTCCTCAGCAGCCCTGCTTTCCATCCCGCACCTCTTCACAAAATCCCTTCTCTCCCCCCCTTCCCCCCATCACCCTTCACACCGCATGCGCTTCACACTACGTTGAGAATCTTTACAGCCCGTTCACAAGAAGGCCTTCCTAAACGAATGCACGAGCGCACGCGACGGGCCGCACGCGAGGTTGCGGCAGCAGCACGCTTCCCGCCTGGCGGCATGCCGATGGGGCCATGGCCAGGCAGCGGTGACGGCATGTTCCTCGGCGGCATGCCGTACGGCGGGGGCATGGTCCCTGGTATCCTCGGTGGCGACTTTGATCCGGGCGGTGGACTGCCGCCGCCCTCCGGTCCGAACCCCTTTGGCGGCCGCGGCGGGCCATACGGCGGTGGCGGTCTGCCATTTGGCGGCGGCGGTCTGCCCGGCGGCCCGGGGGGATTCCCTCCTCCGGGCGCCGTGCCGCCCGTCGCGCGGCA
>ENA-UOXO01000348-UOXO01000348.1-mixed-culture-metagenome-genome-assembly--contig:-NODE-348-length-34984-cov-45.807925_pt1 | contig 34984 bp, 20 predicted proteins | sample MGYA00238162_ERZ761640 | MGnify/ENA primary metagenome ERZ761640 (study PRJEB28914, sample SAMN08778297) | mixed culture metagenome | isolation source: Freshwater growth medium | place: USA...
GCTGCTGCTGCTGCTGCTGCTGCTGCTGCTGCTGCTGCTGCTGCTGCTGCTGCCCGAGACTGGCTGCGAGGGCCCCAGGCGAGAGTTGCTGACTCTTGCGCTTACTGAGCTCGAGTACCCGCTGCAGCTGGCGCTCTTCCTCCTCCGCCAGCCGGCGCTCACGCTCCTGCCGCTCCACCGCCGCCGAGAGAGGCGGCGGCGGCGGCGGCGGCACCGGCGGCGGCGGCACTGGAGTCGACACGGGCAGCAAATCGGCGTTGATCTCAAGGTGCAGGGTGAACGGGCGGGGCGCCGACTTGAGCATAGCTTGCACGATCTGCTTGTCGTGAGCGCGTACATCCTCCTCGTTGATGCCGATGATTAGGGCGCCGTCTGGCACCATCTGCGCGTCCGCCATCGAGCCCGCGGCGACACCATTCACTCGCACGCCGCCCATGGGACTGTCCCCAAGCACTAGGCCCAAGTGGCCCTGGCCTGCAAATGTGGCTGTGATCACCTTGATGCGCGGCCGCAGGTGACCACCAGGCGGGACCAGCGCAGCCGCGGCCGGGGGGTCGGCGGGTTCGGGGATCGGCACGCCGGGCGGCAGCCGCATACGTATTTTAATCGGACGAGGGGCACTTACAATCATCGCCTGCACCATCTGCGAGTCAAGCTCCATGACGTTCTCATCGTTGACCTCGAGGACGAGCGCGCCCACAGGCACGCCCAGCGTATCGGAGAGCGACCCTCCCGATACCCTGCCCACGAACGTCCCACCCGCGTTCGTGACCAGTGCTATTCCGAGCAAGCCAGAGGGGAAGACGAACTCCACTTCGAAGCCCCTGGCCGCTTCCACCTCCTCCGCATGCGGCTTGCGGACGTTGATGGTGATCGGCCACTGCTCTGTTTCGATGAGTACCTCCACTGCCTCGGGCGGAAGGCCGACCACCTCCTCACCATTCACCGTGAGGATCAGGCCGCCCACGGGAACGCCTTGCTGCTCGGCGAGTGAGCTCGGCAGAACGCCAATGACCGCAGTGCCCTGCTCGTGCTCACCCAGCACGAGGCCAGTTGGGGTGTGGGGATTGCGAAAGGTCGCGCGCACCCAGCTTCGTTTGGACGCCGACAACGTGCGTCCCAGGCCATCAGTCGCCGGCTTGCGCCAAAAGAAAGGCATAGCTCAACTCATAGCTCCAAGATATCGTGGATGATGAGGAGCGAGCGAGCCCGAAACCCGGAAAAGGGAACGCGAGCTGTGAAGAGTAAAACGAAACCCCGATGGGAAAAGGTGAGGACAGGCTCCTGCACGCACTATCTTTACCGCTCGAAAAAACGCCTCCGGAACGGGAATCACCGCCGGCCCATGCTGCTGCTCGCCACAGTCTTGACCTGCTGCCGGTGCTCGGCGAGCTGCCGCTTCCACGTGACGACGAGCCGGTGCGCGAGCGTCTGCACCTCCTCGTCGGCGTGCTTCCTCAGCTTTCCGACGGTCAGGCCGATGTTGGTCGTCTCGAGCAGGCTGCGCGTGCACGGCCTGCGTTCTCGGCGGAGCACGGTACAAGCCACTGGTGAGAGCGGAGCGCGCGATGGCGCGCTGCTTCGCACTGCGTTGGCTACCCTTAATGAAACGGCGGTTAACGCTCTGCGCGGCGGTGGGTGGCTGCGCGCGTGCTCGCGCGCGTGCGCGCGTTGCGCGAGTGGTGGCGGCGCACATGGCGGACAGCCGGCGCAGCACTCGAAGCAGCGTGGTCACGTCGTCGGCGCTCTCCTCGAGCTTGTCCCGCAGCTTGGCCACATCGTCCGCACCTAGATAAAGCGTGGAGGGTACGTCCAGGGCCTGTTGGTCGGCGGCGCGGTAGTCGACGACAGCGCGGAGATCGCCGATGCGTGCTTGTCGCAAGCGTCCGCTGCCGCCAGTACTGCCACTGCTGCTGCCGCTGGCGCTGCTGCTTCCGGCGCCGCCGCCGAAGCTGATCGCGGTCTGTTTGAGAGGCGGCGGCTTGAGTAGCGTCGGCGTTGGTCCAGAGCGCTGGGATGGAAGATCTGAAGGCCCTTTGTTTTTCACCATCTTGTGAGAGCAGGACAAGACAAGGCAAGACGCAAGGTCTAGTTTATTCACGGCAGGGTCGAAGATGGCCTATGGTTTCGAAATTTCCCGTCATGTACCGGCCATCAGCAACCCCCAATGCCGCCACTCATGTTCGGCATGCCGACGGCACAGCAGCAGCAGCAGCAGCAGCAGCAGCAGCAACGCAACTCCATGACGGGCGACTCCATGGAACCTGCTGTCAAGCACACTTACATGTGCCAGACGGACGAGTGGATCTCGGAGCAGTGCGAGGTGTCAATAGCACCCAACTCCTTCGCTCAGGGAGGCATGCGCAAGTGCCACAAGTGCGTCGAGAAGGTTCAGGACGGGCGCGACGTGTACTCTATAGAGTCGGTTGCAAAGTTCTCGACGATCCACCGCGACGCGCGCAGCGCCAAAAGCGCCGCGTTCGCCGACGCAAAGATGCAGATGGTCGCCGAGTACTGGGCGCAGCAGTTCAACAAGAAGTCGCCGCCCGAGCACAAGGTGGCCTTCGTGGTCGCTCAGGTGCTCGAGCTGCCGAGGCGCTCGGACGGGCCGCAGCGGTGGGCGAGCCTCGAGCCCCTGCTCTCGGGCGAGTATGCCAAGTTCAACAACAATGCAGGCGCGGTACTCGGTGGGCGCACGGCGCAGGCCTTCTCGCACTTCACTGTGGTCGAGAGCGGCGAGCAGCTGTGCATCTGCGACCTGCAGGGCGTGGGTGGCTCGCTCTTTACTGACCCGCAGATCCACTCGCGCGCGGGCAGCTTTGGCGACGGCAACCTCGGCCGCGGCGGCATCGATAGGTTCCTCGCGTCACACCGGTGCAACGAAGTTTGCAAGGCCATCGGGTTGCCACCCGTCGAGCCTCGAAAGGGCTCGTCCTCGGGTGGCATGGGCGGCGGCATGCCCATGCCCATGGGCGGCGGCATGCCCATGCCCATGGGCGGCGGCATGGGCGACTTTGCGCGCATGTTTCAGGGTGGCATGGGCGGTGGTGCCGGCATGAGCGTCGGCGTGCACAAGCTTCTCGAGCGAATGATGCACCAGATGATGGCAGGTGGAGGCCTCGGCGGTGGCGGCGGCGGCGGCGGCGGCAACATGCGCATGTTTGTCAACGGCAGGGAAGTAGACCCCCGTCAACTGGGCGGCGGGCACGGAGGCGGCGGCGGCGGCGGCGGCGGCGGCGGGCACGGCGGCGGGCATGGCCGGCTGCCACAGATGGGAGGCGGCGGCGGGGGCGGCGGGGGCGGGGGCGGTGGCGGCGGCGATGAGCTGCGAGCGGCTTTGCGCGCCTCGGATAAGGCAGCAGCCGTCGAGGATGAAAGGCGGCTGCGTGAAGCCATCGCAGCCTCTGGCGCCGCCGCTGGGCGAGGCTTGCCTCCTCAGTACCAGCAGCAGCAGCAGCAGCAGCCTCAGCGCTACGTCGGTCATGCCGACATTGACCTGCAGCGCGCCATCGAGGCTTCGGTCCAGCGCCCGCAGCCTGGCCAACCGTTCCCGCGGCGGCGATAGAATAGTGATGCCCACCAGAACGTGTGCACCGCAGCGTAGGCGCGAGCGGCAGGCCCGCACCCCAGCAAGGCACATTGATATTCGATTAGACGCAACGGGCCCCGGTAGTTCGGGGCGACCGTTGGGCGACGGTAGGGTAGAGATCGGGGCAGCCGAGTCAAGTGACCGGTGTCCACTGGCTAGCGTCCTAGTGGCTCGTGTGATCAGTACACACGACCATCCACCCTGCCCCCGCTTGCCTGCCCCTGCCCCTGGACGGCTGGACTGCGCTCGCAGCATGATGTCCCACATGAGAACATCTAATAACAACCATCGTGCTCGCTCGTGCTGCAGTCGAGTTCGCGATATTATAAGCGATATTAATTATCATAGTTCACGACGTCCAGCCGAATTCAAGGACTGTGCGGGCTCCAAGCACCTGGCGCTGACCGAGTGGAATCGAGATGGACGGTGATTGGTGTGGCCAACGGCTTGCCGTCGGTGCCTTGCTCCAGAACGCGACCAAACGCCCGCTCGTAAGTTGCCGGCGTGGAGAACGTAGCGCGAGAGGTGGCGGCTAACTGCTCCAGCTTTCGCCGATGCAAAGCGGCCGCCAAGCGGGCCTGCTTGGCTTCGTACGTGTCGTCAGATCCCGCCACAGTGCGACCAAACGTCTGTCCTGTCGGCCCCTGCTGCGGCGCGAGCTGTTGAGCGCTGAGCTGAGCGGCGTGCTCCTTCGCGGCGGCGGCGGCGGCGGCGGCCCACCACCTGGGCTCCTCCTGCTCCCGCCAAGCAGCTAGCGGGACTGCATGGATGGTAGCCTGCTCCCGCCAGGCAGAAAGAGGTTTTGCGTTCTTATTCTTTCCGTGGTGGCGCTTCGAAGAAGGAGAACGGTCGACGTCGCAGCAGGATTGTGAGTCGACCTTCGACTTGGACGCCGTGTGATGAAGTTCGCCGGCGCGTTCCGCAGCTGCGGCCCGTGCGGCCTCAGAGTGGTCATACAGTCGGCCGCTGCCCAGCGCAAGCGTCGATTTTGCAACTCTCTGTCCCAGGTCGCCACCAGTGTCCTTCTTCCAGTGTTGAGCTGCGGATCGAAAGTTTGCAGGGTTGTTGAGCTGCGGATCAAATCTGTTCCGCCCGCCGAAGTCGCCAAACGTTTGCGGCCGTAGGCACCACTCGTCCAGCTGGAGCCGATCCTTGACGAAAGGCCCTCGATGCAAACGAGGCACGCTGCGCATGCGGTGGTGTTTGGATGTCTCGCCTGCCGGCCGACTCTCGCTAGGAAATTCCTATTTGGTCACGCCTGGCGAAACCGCGGAACCGCAGTGAATGAACATGCATGCGCATCTCTGGAAGCTTTTTTGGGCGCTAACCCCCTCAGGCCTTAAACCACTGAACACTCTGCAAATCGATCGGACCCGGGGCCAATTGCCCGGGGCTCAGCGGCCATTCTTCTTCACTGCGCTCTTGCCATGGAACTTCATACTGCGCAGCGGGTCGGCGTTCTTCTTGCTACCGCGCTTCTTGCCGTAGAGCTTCTTATGCTTGCCGCCCTTGGCGCTCTTGCGCGCCATGCGTCGCGCCGAGGAGCCCACCGCCGCGACGCTTTCGGTGGCACCATCGGTGTCGGCCTTGAGGTACGTGGGCACGTGGGCGAGCTGCGTTTGCTTCTTCAGAGTCGCGAGCGGCCGATCATGCTTGAGCATCTCGAAGTCGTCCGGGTTGGCCTCGAAGTGAGCGGCGAGCTTCTTCGAGTGGAGCAGCTCGCGCTTGATCTCCTCGAGCCGCGCCTCCTTGACAGCCGTGCGCGTCACCGCGCGCAGAGCGTCATCCACGCGGTATCGGAAGGCGGCGAGCTTGGACATATCGACCTGAAACTGCTGCAATCCCTTGTCGTACGTCTTCTGCATCGCCTCGAGCAGCTCCTCGTCGGCTGACTCGGGCGAGACGAGCGAGATGGCGGTGCCGCCCTTGCCCGCGCGCGCGGTGCGCCCCACGCGGTGGCGGTAGACAGCTAGAGACGTGGGCAGATCCATATTTAGGACGGCCGTTACATCGGTGAAGTCGACGCCGCGCGCCACGCCGAATTCAGCGTCGGCGGCGCTCGCGCCCGCACCCGTGGAGGCTGCACCGCCGCGCTTGCGCTTCTTGCCACCTGCCGTGCCCGTCGCCGCCGTCCCCCTCTCGGACGTGCTCCCGGCGCCCTCCTCCTCCTCGCCGCCGCCGCCGCCGTCGCCGCCGCCGCCCGCTGCTCCAAGGATGAGTTTGGGATCATCGGTGGCGATGAGGATGTCGAAGAGGCCACGGTTGAAGGCCTGGATGGCGTGCCAGCGCGAGGCCAGGGGCAGCTCGCAGTTCAGCACGCCCGCGCTCACCCCAAACTGCTCGAGAAAGAGCCGAAGACGGAAGCCGCGGTCGACAGTGTTCACAAAGATCAGGGAGCGGCCGGGGATGCGATTGAGCTTGAACAGAGCGTACATGACGAGGAACTTGTCAGCATGCGAGCAGCGCAGCCAAAACTGCTTGAGCTGGCCGCCCGCCTGCGCGCCGTCCTCCGCCACGTCGATCGTCTCCGGGTTATGCAAGAAGAGAGTACGGATGGAGTCAAGGTCAGGGGTGATCGTCGCGGAAAGGAGAAGGGTCTGTACGGCGGGTGGTAGCGCAGCGCCGATGGCGGCGATGTCGTCACCGTAGCCGTACGAGAGGAGGAGGTCAGCCTCATCCACCACGAGCAGCTGCACACTCTCGCGCAGCTTAAGCAGCGCGCTGCCACGCTTGCCATCGCTGGAGCTTTTGGCACCGGCGCCGCCGGGCTCATCGATGAGCTGGCGCAGGCGCGCAGGCGTCGCGACGATGGCGTCGGGCGGCACATCCGTGCTCAGCGAGGACGCGTCGTTTGCGGCCGCGAGTGCCACCACGCGCACGCCCGCCGCGCCCGCGTGCCCGAGCAACTTACGCATCACGTCATGCACCTGCTGGCACAGCTCGCGCGTCGGCACGAGGATGACTGCGCCGACGCCGGGCGCGGAGGACGCGATGCCCGCGTCGTGCCGGCGGAGGAGGAGCTGCAGCAGCGGAATGGCATAAGCGTACGTTTTGCCTGAGCCGGTCGGTGCGCGCGCGAGCACGTCCCTGCCCTGCAGCACGAGCGGAATGCATCGCGACTGGATGGGCGTAGGCGTGCCAAGTCCGAGCTTTTTGACCGCCTTGAGTAAGCGCAGGTCCAGTGCGAGGGACGACCACTCGGGCGCTGCGACGGCACTGCTCCCGACACCACTGCCAGTCGACGTGTCCGCGGCAGCGCACTCGCCTTCGCCGGCCCGGTCCTCCTCTGCCTCCTCACCGTCCTCATCTTCCTCCTCCTCCTCCTCCTCCTCCTCGTCCTCCTCACCGTTTTCGTCTTCGTCTTCCAATTCTTCCCCCTCGTCGTCCTCCTCCTCGCCGTCCTCATCGGACTCTTCGGGCTCGGGCTCAGGAAGGGCACGGGCCTTGGATGGCATCGCACGCGTCGCGTGAACGCCGCTTCCCGGCGACGTCGCTTCGACAGGCGGGCGGCGCGCGTTGCCAGTTTCACAACTTAACTTCGCAAGACCAGTCGAAACAAGTCAAGTCAAGTCAAGGCACACCTCTCCTTTTTGAGAGCCGTGCACTGGTGTCGACCCGCTTTAACCACTCCACGACCCTGGGACCCGCGCACTTGATTTATTGCTTTTCAGTTTTTGAGAACGAACTCGAGCACAGACTCGTGGCATGTCGTGGTTTTTTCTCAATTAATGATTTTATCATAAAATCCTCACCTTGGGCACACTTTGTTATAAAATCAAAGTCGCGGCATTCGATTGCACTCGCACCGCATGCAATTAAATTGACCGGCCAGAGGGCACGAAGGCCCAAAACACTCAGCGAAGACGGACCGTCCATCGGAGCCCATCCGAGCAGATGAGCACCCTTTCGACCGAGTCGCAATATCGAGACGCCGACTTCGTGCAGCGTTATCTCGAGAAGCGGGCGACGCAGCCTCGCACTTGCGCCATGTTCGCCGTATCCGAAAGCGCCGGCAAGGCGCACGCTACCGGCATGAGCGAAGCCCACAACATGTGGCACACTGTGGACCAGGAGGTTTCACGCTCGCGGCACAAGGCGCGCAAGGCGGCCAAGGAGGCGCGCTGGCAGGCAAGCCTGCAAGCGGGCCTCCCACCAGGAAAGCAAACACAGGAGCAGTCTATGTCATATCTCGAGCTCAAGAAGGAAGAGGACGAGCGCCTTGCAATCGCACGTCGGCTCGCCGTGCGTATCGAGCAGCATCGTGAGAGGGAGCGGCAGCTGGAGGATCGCAACGTTAGGCAAGTGCGCATGAATAAGCCCGGGGCCAGTGCAACCACCGACGGAATGAGCAAGAATGTTCAGCTGCAGGAACAGGACCAGGGCTTAGACCTGGGCTCATGCTCGGCGCCCGCTTCGAGCGTTGCTGCAGATCGCTCTGCTGAAGCCCAGGCGATCAACGGGCGATCCGGCGCGGTTCCAAACGTGCTCGATTCGGCCCGTGGGGTGATCGATTCGGTCCGCGATGCCTTCGCGGGTGCGATCAAGTCGTTCAACAGGTTTCGTGAGAAGGAGGCGCCACTACCATACGCGCCACGGAAGCTCACCCACTCCCAAACGCACCGCGGCATGTCCTTTGGCCCTTCCTCCCTCGAGAAGCCGGAGGCGATTGCCGCGCGCGAGGAGCATGATCGTCTCAACTTTGGTGGCGCGGCTCACGCACAGATCAGCGGCGGAGGCTCCGAGGGTGCTGCGATCCTTGGCTATCATGACGCTTATCACGACAGCATGGAGGATCGGTCGGCCATCGATTCTGGTAGCACCGCGCGGCGCGTACTCGCCGCGCGAGGCGGCGCGCGCGCTCGTCATCGCCCTGCATCTGCGCCTCAGAAGGCTCTCGTCGATCACAGCGCGTCACCAGCGCCGGGGGCACTGGCAACGTTGACGGCGGTGACGTTGACGGCGGTGACGACGAAGGCAGCCGCAGCAACATCAACGCCCGCCGGAGCAATGTCAAACACGCCTGCCTCGGCTGCGGCGTCCGCGCCCGGAGACGCCCCCACGCTGCCATACACGCGCTCTCGCAAGCTTAGCAAGGAAAGCGTCGCCAGTGTGGCCACGAGCACCACAAGCCGACATGCTCTCGACTTCGTTCAGTCAGCGGTTGCACCATTAGCAGGCGCAGAAGATGATGAGGTCCCCACGCACTCTCGCCGGAACAGCCGGGACAGCATCGCCTCGACCTGGTCCCCCCCGAGTCAGGTTCAGGCACATCCGCGCAATCACGACCAGATGAGCTCTGTGCCGCTGCCGCCCACGAGTGTGGAAGTGAGAGCGCGCGCTGTCTTGATCGCTGCCGGCCTCATGCCCTTAATGCCCAGCAGCTTCGAAGGGATGGCACCTGCCATCCCCCAGCCTTCCCCAGCGTGCGCGCCAGCGGGTCCCTACTCGCACCTGAGGTGCACCGCGAATGACAAGATGCTGCCCGCATCATCCCCCGGGCTCATCCTTCCGACTGGACACTCGCGGTTCGAAGCCGAGCGCATCGAGCGCAGCTGGAACACGCAAACGTCCTCCAAGGCACAGGATATGCGGCAGGACCATGCTGACCTTAACCCAGCGTGGGTCTCGCGTCCGAAGTGGAAGAAGCCGATTGGGCGCACGTACCGCGCTCCCGACCGAGCCCCTGAGCACCTGATGCCCGAGAACCTGCTCACCGACCGGAACATGAAGACGGGGCTGCCAGCACGCGATCCTCGCATGCGCGTCGTCGTTGAGGGGAGTTACATCCGGCTCGAGCGCCCCGAATGGACTCCCTCGCAGCTTCCAGAGCCCTGGTGCTGAGACGGCGGCGTGCTGAGAAGGCGCTGAGCACACGCGCGAACCGCGCACAAAAGAGCGCATGTGTGGGTACATTAAGCCTGTGGCGGGCACCAATCGGTCCTCGAGGCCCCGCTCTTCTGCAGCCTTTCTGCTCGTGTTGCTTGCATGTGGTGAGTTGAGGGAAGAGGGAAGTCGTAGATGGGCGTACCCGGTGTATGGGCTGACTGTTCGACGTGCATGTTCGTGGGGGGTGGAGGCTGCGTCACCGTCGCGCGTCAGGACCACACCTCACAGAAGTGGACGGGAAATAGCGCCGAACGATCTGCCTGTGTGCCTCTATGCTGGTGCTCGTGCGAGGTGCAGCGCGCGCTGTGTGACCGGCTCGGCTGTTGTCTCCGGCTGTGTGACGCTGACGGTCACGTTGACCCTGTGTGTGTGTGTGTCTGAGCCACCGCACACCCCACAGCCACAGGGGTCAAGCGTCCAGTTCAGGGTCCAGTTAGCGTTCAGGGTCGTACTACAGTACTACGATCTGCGTATACATGATACTCAGAGCCGATGTCGGATGTGCCGTATAATTCTTATACGGAAGGGCGCCGTCGTGGGCATGTCGCGATATCTTCACGTTTACAGGATGGCCCCCGCACGCGCACGAAAGACGTCGAACACACGGACACCCTATTCACACAAGTCAGACATGGATGGAATCGCACCCACATCGCTCATCGGGGCATCGGCCCACCGATCCACATCTTGGTTGAACAGCGACGCAAACATGCACAAACAGCTTAAGGCTCACACGCAAGATAGCCACACAGGTTCCGCGTGGAGGCGCCCATCATGGCGCCCACCTGAGCGGACCCTGAGTGCGCTCGCCGCGTGTATAAGATGAGGAGATCACGCGGGAGATCACGGAGGCCGCCGCAGGTGTTGGATGGCTGAGCCGTGCACGCCGCCGTACAAGGGGACTAAGATCGCCTCAGCCTCGGCCAGGTCGATGTTGAGCATGGCATCGAGCACTTCAGGCGGTGCGCCCGCAGCACAGCCAAGGGCGTGCGCGATCGCGTTCACATACACTCGCTCGCCAAAGATCGCGACGTATTGGCCTCCTCGCGGAGTGAGGAGCAGCCGTGGGGCCGCCATACCACGTGGCGAGACGGGCGGGAAGGGGCCCTGAGGGTACGCCACTGCGCCGTTGCCTTCTACTAAACCGGCGGCGGCGCGAGGGGAGAGAGGCGGCGGCATGACGCGTGGAGGGCCGCGCACGCGGCTGTTGAAGCTGGCCATCTGAGTGACCGACATGAGGCTGCGTGCACCGTGCGTGGCCATCCGCGCGACAGACCGCGCCGCCGACTGCGGCCGTACGCGCGCTGAGAGCGGTCGCGTTTCGGCGCGTGTCTCCGAGCCTCCCTTGGCCTTCTGCTCGGAGCGAACCGCCTCCATCAGAGCGCCGCACGCCCTCTCTGCATACCTCCCAAAGGCGTCTTCGCCACCTTCCATGTTAAGGTACTCACGCAGAGGACCTCGCCCATCTTTCTTAAAGACGAGTCCATCGCAGACGGGCTCGACGCCGGCAGCACGGAGCTTCTCGACGGGAATAATCTCCGGGTGATCGGCCGCGCCGCAGACCAGGTTCGGATCCGTCAAGTCTTCGAGCACGGCCATGTGGATGATCGTCTGGCGTGCGGCGAGCGACGGCGAGCTGAGGAAGCAATTCTTGCGCACGGGCAGCTTGTCAAAGAAGGCATTCTTGGCGCCCGCACATTGAGCTTCGCCCGTCGCGCTGAGAGCAGGGCCCACATTCATCGCAGCGGCAAGGGAGGGATCGGCGGCGGCGGCGGCGGCGGCGGCGGCGGCGGCGGCGGCGATTTCAGCACGGAGCCGCTCTTCGGCGGCAGCGGCGGCGGCGGGATTGTCAGTGAGCTTGACCCTCTTGCAGTCCTTATCATTGGCTTGGCTCACGAGCATCAGGTGCGTCGCGCCCAAACCGCGCATCGTCATCACAAACTCATTAGCATGCCCCCGCTTGAAGAGTCTGTACCACAGGCTGCGCTGGTTTTTGGTGAGCAGCCGGTGCCATTTAGCAGTCTCCGCCTCAAACTCGGCGTCGCTCAGATCGGCCCCAAAGTTGAGCATGCCCTGAACCCACTCATTTAGGTCTACCTTGCCATCGGAATTGCCCTGCTGGTCCAGCAATGCAAAGATGCCCGGCAGCACCACATTGTCCTCGGTGCCCTCGGCCAGATGTCGGAACTCGCCAAGATCGACGGCGCCGGAACAGTCTGCATCCATCTTTCGAAATGTACCGGTCAGCTGAGCGGTGCGACGCTGGCGCGTCAGGATGTCCCTCCACTCAGCCGCAATCACTCTCAGCTGCTCGTCTCGCGTCTCACGCTCCACCTTGAACACGCCGAGCACCCACATGTCCATCTTGATCGTGCCGTCTTCCCGTTCGGCCGCGGTCTCCTTCGCCCACTGCAAATATTCTTCCAGTTGCTTGCCGTTGTGAGCGGTGAGCAGGTCGACGATGAGCTTCGCATCTACCAGTTTTTGATCCCCCGATTGCGCCATCGACGTCGGCGCCGCGGGCATCTTGTCCCACGCGCTGAGCACGTACGCCTTGCGCTTCATGTTCCCGGTCAGTCCCTCGCCGATGTCGTCTTTGTCTTGGTTGCCAGTGGATTGGACGGAGTTCTCAGGCGCGGTGATTACGTCTCCCGGCAGCCTAACCTTCTTGTAGAGCATGCTCGGGGTCGGCTGCTTCTTGAGCGTCGGCCTCCGCGTCGGCGGGGACTCGATAAGGGACTCGAGCGGGGGTTCTGCGAGCATGTCGCGTGTGAGAGAAAAGTGTCGGTCAACAGAAAAAGAAGACGAAACGGATTGCAAACGTGCATGCACACGCGCGCGCCAAGTGCGCGAAGCATGAATTGAGTTTCCTCGGTATACAATTTTGCACAAATTTTCATCAACCGGAAGTTCACCAACGACCGCGACCGCCACCCTTCCCTCGGCCACGCTCGCTACCACCGCCCCTGCCGCCTCCCCGTGCATACTCGCGCGGCGGGCGGATGAGGCACGAGTGCAGGTGGCGATCGAGGTAGTGATGGACAAGCACGATCGCGTGTGACGCAAAGAGCACATCGCTCCCGAGCGAGACGCTGCGGACGGCCGAGCCACGCGCCGTCGCCTCGGCCCTTACACGCCTCTCCTCCTCCTCATCGAGCCCTCGATCGTCCCCGAGAAGGACGACGACTCCACTCGGCGCCGCTCGGAAGGCCGCGGAGGATGCGAGCTCAGCACACAAGTCGCCAATGAAGACGCCGCTCGCGCTCAGCAGCAGCAGCATCGGGGGCTCTCCCGGCTGATCCAAGGCCTTGCGCACGCATACCATCAAATCTCCCTCAGCCGAGCTCAGCCCACGTGTTTCGTCACGCGACCAGACGCCCACCGGCCCATCCTCGCCGGGCGGCGCGCCCGGCGCCACGCTCAACGCGTGCCGCGCCTTGTCTGCAAGGACCTCCGCGGCCGCCGCGCCGCTGGCGTCCGAAACGGCGCGAAGACGCCGTGAGAGGGAGTGCTCATCGGGACGAAGGTCGCGCACTACGGAGCCACATACCTCGAGGATCCGTGCGCCGCGGCCTTCAACGATGGCGCCAGCGCCGCCCTTGGCGCCAGCGCCGCCCTTGGCGAAAGCACCGCCCTTGGTGCTGGCGGCCCCCATCTCCCCCATCTCCCCCATCAAGCAGAGCAGCACGCGCGAGTTCTGGCGCAGCGATTGCGATCGGAAGAGAGCGGCACTCACACATCGCACCCCCACATCTACCCGGCCTTGGCGCAGCGCCTCGCAGTCGAACGAAGGGCTCGCGCGTCGGAGTGGCACGATGAAGGTGCGCGTGAAGCAGCGCACGGGATGCGTGCCACTGCAGCACAGGAAGCGCTCCGTCGCGCCTAGGCCGAAGGTGCACGCGCGCGGCGTGTGGCCGCTCCGCCCGCAGAAGCCACAGACCAAGCCGGAGGCGGTGGCCACAGCGGAGGCGAGCACAGGGAGTACGCCCGGTTGGCCGTTGGACGCAACAAACGAAGCGTTGGCGCTCGCGGAGGAGCCGGCCCGGGCGCCACCTTGGATGGTACCATTCGGATGCTTCGGTGGCGCCTCCTTGCTCTCCTCCTCCTCCTCCTCCTCCTCGTCCTCCTCGTCGTCGTCGTCCTCTTCCCCGGCCTCGCGTTTGCGCTTGGGCGGCCGCACCTCGCTCACACGCTCGTCGTCGGAGGGAAGGTGCAGCGTGCCCTTGGTGCCGTCCTCCTTGTAGCGCACGCGCACCTCACCGCTCGGCAGCACGGATTTCACCTTCGCCGCACGCCCGTCCACGCGCAGCCGCACCCCAGCCTCGAGCTGCGCATGCAGAGCACGCGGCGGCGGCGGCAGTGGTTTAGCCGCCGCGGCTTGTGGTGGGCTGGGCCGCGGCATCTCGGCCGCGGGCGCGTTCGGCTGGCCGAGTTCGTCGTGCACTTCCAGGAGGCTCGCGCGCAGTTCGCTTTCGCGGCTGACCTTGGCACGTTGCCGGTCGTCCAGCTTTTCGCCACGGCCTGCCTTCGCGTTCAGCTCCTCAATTTCGCGCAGCTTCTTCTCGATCGCGCGGCGCTTGGACTGAGTCGACCCCGAAGCAGCAATGGCGGTAGTCGCGGCCTCAGGCTGGTGCATGGAAGCGGTGGCCACGCTCGCAATCTGCGTGGAAGACTTCGGCCGTTGGGCAGCTGAAGGCTCTTGCCGTCGGGCAGCTTCCAGGGTCGCTCGGACCTCGGCCTCACGCCCCAGCTTCTCTCGCTGCGCGGCGTCCAGCTCGAAGCCTTGCTGCACGCGCTGGTGGAGCTCTTCGATGTGACGAAGCTTCTTCACCAAAGATTTTATCCAAGATGCGTGGCTCGAGTCGGCCATTGCGCGCGGGGGGCGACGTGGGAGGCAGACGTGGGAGAAAAAAGCCTCAGTGAGTGCGCCTTTTTGGGTAAGTTTCGCTGCAAACGAAGCACCAAATTCGTGATCATGTCCGAGCACTCCCCAAGCCAGCAAGCAAGCACGATTCGATACCGCTTAAAATACCGCTTAATTTCCAATGTTAATTTCGACAAAGTGAAGCGCAACCCCTACGCAACCCCCCCTTTCCCGAACTGTGGCGTAGGATTCCAACGGTAGTACCATTGTACCGAAATCATCGTGACCCCGCAAGACTGCTCCTTGTACCACCCCGCCCTTGGGGCTTGAGCAGCATCTCCTCCCACAGCAACGTGTTGGCCTCCTCGCCGCAGTCGCCGCTGCCCTCCTTGGTCATCAGTGTCACGTTGTGGTGCGTGTTCATCGTGTACCAAGAGTGCTGCCGGTAGAATTGGCATGCATAGTGCCAGCTGTGCTTCTGGTCGCCAAAGGGCGTAACGGTCGGATAGGGCACCGTGCGATGACTCGTACGCGCGGCCCAGTCAAGGAGAGACCAATTGGGCGGGAACGCACCCGTCGCAAAGAGTGCCCGGAGCAGCGCGTTCAGCCTGCGCAGGTGCTCCTGACGGGGTTGGGCTCCGACGTTCTCCGTCGGTGCAGACACCACAGTGTACGTGAGAGACGCGTTACTCTGATCGAGCAACGGCCGCCACACGTTGAGTACAGCCTCCCTCGTGGCATTCAAGTGGTGCTTGGCGCCGCACGCGCCGGTGAGGTGCCAGTACGCTGGAGCAAAGTAGACGACGTGCCGCCACGGCGTGCTCATCAGCAAGGTCGGGTGCACCTCCTTGGCCGCGTCAGGGAGCATGTACGTGCACGGTGCCCAGAAGAAGCCGATCGCCGTGCTCTGCACCCTTGGCAGCGGCGGCGACCACCTCTGCTGACGCAAAGAGGCTGCCACGGCGGCACTGGCCGAGACGCTGTGCCACTCGGAGAGCACCCGCTCGGCCGCCCAGTCGAAGACGGAGCGTGTCGGCCTCTTCGTGCTCGAGTTAGTGGCCTTCTTGGGAGACTCGGACGACAGGCGTTGCGGAGCAAGCCAATCAAGAGACAGGTGTTGTAAGCCGTAGCCGTCCGCGACGCGCGCATACGAGGGCGATCCCGGCGGCATCGGCGCCATGTAGAGCTCATACCTGGCGGCCATGCAGCCTCGCATGGCCATGCATCGGCCGTGCAAGTTGAAGTCGACCACGGGAAGGTCCGGTCCGCGCAGCCTAGTGACAAGCGTGATGAAAGCTTGCCGCGACATACTGTCACCCACAATCGCGAGCGGAGCAGCGAGCAGCGCGTCGATCAGACTTGCCTGCCGGCCATGTCGCCTCCGGCTGATGAGGCTGGAGTGAGCAAGGCAAAGAGGGCACTGGCTAATGGAGTTGCGATCGCCTGCGCATCGCGTACTGCTTGCACCGCAAGACTGTGGACGGTACAGGACGCGACGGACTTCTGGAAATATGCACTTGCATTCGCTGGCGGTCACGACGTCGGCCATTATTGGTTCCTAGGTCTAACTATCCTAAAATGGAAGATTTGTCTTTCACAGGACGTTCAGAAGACAGGAATCCACGAATTGGTTTACAAAACAAGATTCTCCACCTTGCCACAGCCGTTGAGCTGGTAATCAAACCACGCATGCGCATGGTGTCGCCTCGATGAAGATCAGCTAATATCCGCAATCCCAACTCGTTTCACAGGAGGCAGCTCTCAGGAGAGGCGCGCTTTCCTGCGCGCTGCGGCACAGCTCTTCGAACCGAGCGCGCACGTGCTCGGCGGTGTAGCTCACGTCGATGACGCCATCGCGCATGAGCCGCTCACGCGCGACCTCATAGTCGCCGCCCGTGCCGGGGTCGGTCATGACGATGAGGATCGCCCGGTCGCTCTCAATCGTCGGCTGGTCGAACGGACAGAGAGCGACTGGCTCGTCATCAGAGTCCGACAGCGCCGCAAGCGCTGCGCCCGGGATGTACGTGGTATGCCTGCTCGCAGCGCCGGCGGCGGTGAATACCGACGCCGATGGCGCGCCATCGCTGCCGACCGCGACAGCTGTGGGCTGTTGCGGGGACGGCGGCCGCAAGGGCGGCCGTGAGCGTGAGCGCCGCCGCCCGCCGCCGGCGCTGCCCCCTGCTGGCTCCTTGCTCCTTTGAGCGACTGTAAGGCCAGCCGCGCCGGTGCCCGGATGCGCTGCCACGGCGCGTTGAAGCGGCGGTGGCGGCTGCGGCGGCGCGCCCGGCGGCAGCAGCAGCGGTGGTGGCTCCGATTCGGGCGGCGGCAATGCCCCAAAGACGCTTGGAGCCTGCGGAAGCGGCAGCTGTGTCGAGGCTCCGGCCGCGGCGACTCTCGCCGCCCATGCCGCCTCAATCTCCTGCTCAGTGCGCCCGGGCAAGAGACGGTGTCGTATGGTCACCCAATCTAGGCCGTGCTGGGCCACGCCCCACTCGACCAGCGCAATCTCCGCACGCCCGAGCTGCGCCAGCGCGCAGTCCAAGCGCGCTCGTTTGATCGGGTTCGGCTCGGCGCGGCGCGCGCTCCGCGCCTCATACCGTTTGCGGAGCGCCGTGACGGACTTACACGGCAACAGAAAGGCGCGGATGGCCTCGAAGCGCTCGGGGCCGTAGCGCATGAGGCCGGTCGCGAGCAAGTTATCCTCAGCCGCGCTGAAGCGGGCCGCGGGGGCGCCGCCGCCGCTACTCGTGGAGTCGCGTCGAATCCCGTAGTGCCGATTGAAAAAGGGCGCGAACCGCGCGAGCTCCGCCTTCGCGTCGAAGGTCTCGGCACCCACCGCTCGGGCCGCGCTGTCGCGGGCGGAGGCCGTGTCGGCGTCGTAGACGCGCTTCAAGCCACACCTGGTCGTGAGCAGCTCGGGCAGCAGGTGGAATCCCGGCATGTGGAAGATCGACAGCATGGACGCGTTCGCTGTCGGAGTGCCACCCAGAAGCTGGCGCAGCCTCGTGGGCGGCGCCGATCCGCCGGCTGCTCCTCCCGCGCCGCCCGTGGCGGCTCCGGCGAGCTGTCCGGTGAGCTGGAGTGGCGTGGCATACTTGGGCCGCGTGCGCAGCTGCTTGTGCGCGATGGTCACGTCGCAGTGCGTGCAGAGCTCTGTGAGGAGCGAATACGCGAGGAGCGCTACCTGTGCAAAATGGGGCTCCTGCTTCATAGCCGCGCGCGCGATGACCAGCGTCTGCACCAGCAGCTGCATGTGCACATGCATCTGGATCTGCAGCGTGCGCAGCTTCTCAGCACTAAAGGGGCGTGTCAACGGCGCGCCCGCCACGGCGCCCGCTACGCGTGCGCCTCCGCCGCTGCCGCCGCTGCTGCCGCCACCGATCGCGCCGGTGCCGGCAGGGCCGGGGCCGCCGGGGTGCGCTCCATGGCTCGTGAGGGAAGGCGTGGGGCTGGTGCTGCCGCCTGCCATGGGATGGCGTGCGGCAGCGCCCACACCGCCGCCGCCAAGGCCGCCAAGGCCGAGGGCCCCTGCAGGGCGCAGTGCAGGGCCACGGCCTAGGGGTGAGGCGCGGCCGTCGCCAAGAGCGTAAGGGCGGGGCAAGAGGCGGCCGAGGGGAGATCCGCGACCATCGGCGCCGGTGCCGCTCGCGCCACCGTGCGGGTGTCGTTCCGAGCGCTTCGTCTGCTCATTGACGACCTCGCGCAGCTCATCAATTGGGTTCTCCAGGTCGGCAAACTCCTCCTCGACCTCGTGAAGTCGTGTCTCGTCCGCCGCGTACACGTAGTCCTGATCCTCCTGGTCATCGTCCTCGTCCTCCTCCTCTTCGGCACGCTGCCGGATACCCATCAGGAAATCGCGCCAGTCGCCCTCGTCCTCCTCGTCCCCCTCGTCCTCGTCCTCGCTCCCGTACCGACGCGCCCGACGCGGCGAGGCTCTGGGCGAGGGCTCGATGAGCGCCGCCTCGAGCGCTTCGAGCTCCATCGTCTCCAGAGAGAGCTGGGCGCGAGTCCGCCGGGCGATGGCCGCGGGTGCCTCGGCAGGTGGTTCGGCGCCGGGGGCAGTGTCAGAGGCGCCGGCAGTGCCGGAGGCAACGGTACAGGCGGCGGAGGCTGCGTGTTCCTCGTCCTCCTCATCATCGTCGTCATCCTCCTCGCCACCGTCCACATAGTCGTCGTCGTCCTCGTCATCCTCGTCACCACCACCCTCCTCGACGGCTCCACGTGGCGTGCCCGGCACGATGTGCTGCGGCGTCCCACCACTCTCAGCTTCGCTGGTCGACGCATCAGCGCTCTCATCGTCGTCCTCGTCCTCATCGTCGTCGTCCTCGTCATCATCCCTGTCGTCGTCCTCCTCTTCGTCCTCCTCACCTTCCTCATCACTCGCGTGCCAGTCATCGTCTTCGCCGCCGTCCGCGGCTGAGCCGTCGGCGTCGCTCTCTGCTGCTCCACCATCTTCATTTTCTGACTCCTCCTGCTCGTCCTCGTCATCGTCTTCCTGGTCGTCCTCGATCTCCTCCTCCTCGTCGTCATCTTCGTCCGCATCCTCTGCCTCGGCAGCAGCTGGATCCCAGTCGGCATCCTCGCGCGCTTCACCCACTCCAATCGTCATTGAAACTCGCGCACTTCCGCGAAACTTGGGACATTTTCACAGCCGATGTGTGTGAAACAACTCGTTCAGACGGGACCATCTCCCTCTCGCTAGCCCCGCACGTTTGGACCAGCCTCCTGTGTACACACTGCTAGTGTGACTGCTTCACAGAAAGCACGTACAGGTTTCGTTTGCGCACCGCCAAACCCAAACCTACCGTACGGTTCGATCACACCTCCTACATCTCACCCTTCTACCCACTCTCGTTTCTCGGGACTTGTTTCTCGATCCTCGAAAGCACGATGGCGTTCGGACGAACTATGGCGAGCAACTCTCGAGCAGCTCCCCGTGGAGGGCCCGCCGCTCTCGGTCGAGCAACTTGAGACGTACCAGTTCGGCTCGCATTCGCTCGCCTTGGCCATCCCCTAAAGAGGCTACCGCTGGGCGGCTAGCAACGGTGAGAGCGGCGCGGGCAGTGTCTGATGGAGGAGGCGTGCAAGATGGCGAAGCCTCGGAAGCGAAGAGCAATCTTGCAGCAGTCCTCATCGCTGAATCTGCCCGATCCCAATCGCTGCGCTCGCATGCACAGCTAGCGTCGAGGAGCCACGCCTGTGGAAGACACGAAGCGCAGGCACGAGCTGCTTCTGCCTCGGCGGCAGCTTCATCGAGGCGCCCGACAGAACCAAGGAGCCCACCAAGCATGCAGCGCAGTGCACCTTCGGCCACGACAGCGCCGTGATCGTATGCCTCAGCGCAAAGCCACCTGAGTGCGGCCTCGGTGCTAGCATCTCTCCTCTGCTGAACGATCGCGCGGGCAACCAGCGTAACATCGGCCCAGCGGCGCCAGTCACGGGGCCTTGCAGGGTGGCAGTCGGCCGGAAGAAGGGTCAGGGGCCCTTTACTCACGCCGTGTGAGTCATGCTCTTCGAATCCGAGAGTCAGATGCAGGTCGGTCTCGGGGAGACCAACATGCACACGGTATTCCTGCGCTGCCGGCCATAGCACGACCACATAGTAGCTGCGGCCCGCCCGGCCTACGCCAAGTGGCAAAAGCACCGACGCTGCCAGATCTGTGAGCGCTTGCTCAGCACAGCCTTTCCAGGGGTCTCCAGCCGGCATTTCCATCTTCGGTATGATTGTGATGTGATGTCTGGGGCCGTCGCGCTGCTCGCGATGACGTTGAGCATGCTGGGGTACAGCAGCACGCAGCACGGCAGCAATCTTCTCCACAGCTGGGCCTACGGCTAGTAGCGCGCCACGGCAATTCACCACAGAAAGCGCCTCGTGCTGCGGCCGGGTCGCTGTCGGACAACGCATTTTGTCGTGTGCTCGTGTTTAGGAGTTCCGCTGCTCGCAATGCTCCAACTTCCGCACCCCGTCCGCACAGGAAAACGCCGCGCCCTCAATCTATCGTACTTGAAGAGTTTCTTGCGCCCATGCCGACCTCGAACTCGAAAGATCTGGAAACAATCTCGCCCCGCCTTGGCCGCGCGGCGCCCCCGGTGCGCCGTGCCGCAGGACCAGGTCACCAGGAGAGTGCAGGAGGAGGAGCGCCCGCGCCGCGTCTCCCGCGTTCCGGACTTGCGGTGGACGCCAGGACGGTCGCGTCTTCCGTCTATAAGTATATGCTCACACCGGCGGCAGCTCCTTCAGCGCATGCACGTACCAGCTAGCGGGGAGCTGTGATGCCACACACCATGCCACACACCAGCTCAAGCTGCAGCCTATCTCCGCTTCGTCAAGCTGCAGCCTATCTCCGCTTCGCAGAGGACGTCGTCGAGCGCAGCGTGTCGAGCAGATCGGGTCGATGCGCGCACACCAGATTGGACCAGCGGTGGGAGATGCGCGTCTGGAACTCGTCGACCCAGCAGCCGCCCGAGGCTTGTGCGAGCGCGCCGCGGTTCCCCTGCCAGAAGCACGTATACCCAATCCCGTCGAGCCAGCGCAGCGTGTCCGCGAGCCCTGTGGCGCCGAGGTGCTGTTTCCATGCACGCATGTACTCGAACTCGAAGACGTCCACTGCCTTGCGCTCGAGTGCGCCGCGCATGCCGCGTAGCACAAAGCCATCCCATCCCTCGGTGTCGACGGAGACGAACGACAGGCGCTCGATACGGCGCGCTGCCATGAAGGCATCCACGGTCGTCACGTTACGCACCAGCCCGTTCCGAACAGCGCGCCGTGAGGCGGCCACCGACTCGTACCCGGGCGCCCCAGAGTCACGGGTGAAGACCGTGCCGGTCACATTTGAGACTGCTTCGCCGTGCACTTCGACGGGAGCGTCGGTGAGCGCTACCAGCTGTCGCAGCAGCCGCTCATTAGATGGCTGCAGCTCGAAGGCGTGCATCCGCAGCCGTGCGCCAGCGTCTGCACGCTGTTGAATGCGCGCGCGGTGGCAGATGAGGCACACGCCGCAACACTGCAGCGCACACGGCGGTGAGGCGCTATGCATCATGAGCTGGTGCCACTTCTTGTGACTGATGTCAGCGGCCGTGTACCGCTGCATCCACTCAGCGAGGTTGTAGCCCTTATTTGCTCCGATGTTGAGCATCACAACATCGCCCGAGCCCACCACGAGCAGTGGTGCCACGCGGTCATGCCAGGTGTCACTCGGGCAATTTGAATGACGCCCGATGTCGACGCCTTCAATGTGGCACGGCGTGGCGCGCGTCGGCGTTGGAGAAGCCGCCATCGAGACCGATCTTTCACGACACTTCACGCAGCTGCTGTGTTCCAAACGAGGTTACTTTTGTCCGAAAGGAGGGTCGGTCGGGAGCACGACCTTTTCGCATTCAATTTACCTTCACACTTGAGGGACCAAATCATGGCGTCGCCTGTTTACAGCGGCAGCAACAGCGCGGCACGGGCCATCCTGCAGATCGATATCGACTGCTTTTACGCTCAAGTGGAGATGCTGCGCGGTCGTGTGGATCCGGACCGGCCGTTCGCTGTGACGCAAAAGTTCCTCGTGGTTACCGCCAACTATGCAGCCCGTGCGGCTGGTGTGGGCAAGCTGATGCCCATCGACCGCGCTAAGGCCAAGTGCCCAGAGCTGCTACTCGCCTCCGGAGAGGATCTGACGCCATATCGCGAAGCCTCGGCCGCGATCTTCACCGCGCTCACCCCGTTCGGACCCGTTCAGAAGCTCGGGCTTGATGAGATGTTTGTCGACGTGACGGCTGCAGCGCGCGAGCTGCTGCGTGCGGATGGTGCGATCCAATGGTCCGAGACCACGAGAATACATGCCGCTCGGCACGGCACCACATCTGCCGAGGCGCAAGCTCGCACCGGCACGGATTACCGTCCACAGGACCTACGTGCTTCGGATCAGATTGGCGTTGCAGCGGCTCTGGAGGCGGCGGCGGCCGAGGACGACGAGCAGGCACGGCTTCTGCGCGCCGCGAGTCACGTGGCGGTGCGCTGCAAGGCGGCAATCCGCGCGCAGAGCGGCCTGACCGCCTCTGTCGGCGTCGCCTCCTCGAAACTCCTCGCTAAGCTCTGCTGTGGATTGCACAAGCCGGATGGACTCACCGCTCTCCCACAGTCGGAAGCGCGTGCCTTTCTGGCGCCGCTCGACGTGCGCGTCCTGCCAGGCGTGGGCAGCGCCGCCACTGGCATGCTCCACTCTCTCGGCCTCACCACCGTCGGCGATCTCGGCGCGATCTCGACCGGCGCGCTGCACCGAGCGCTGAGCGAGCTTCCCGCCGCGCTGCTCAAGACGACGCGTCTGAGCGCCGCGCGATTGACGAGCCTCGCGGCGGGCCTCGACGTGGAGCCGGTCGTGCCGAGCGGCCCGCCCAAGAGCCTCAGCGTCGAGGACTCCTTCCGAGGAGCGAGCAGTTTCGAAGCCCTCGAGAAAGTGGTCGCCGTCCTCGTACCGGACTTGGTCGAGAGGCTTGCGCACGACCGCGCGAGTCACGCACGAAGGGCGTGCACGCTCCTTATCCGCTGGCGCCACAGCGGCTCGCGCACGATGAATCACCCTCATGGCGCCGCGTCAGGTCACTCGATGTCGCGTAGCACGCCCATGCCGCATCTGGTATGCCGAGAGGGCTCAGGACAGCGCCTGGCTGACGAGCGCGCGCTTGCTGAGGTGGCGCTGGCCGTGTTGCGTGAGCAGCTGGCCCCAGCGCCATTCACACTCACGCTCCTGGGATTGGGCGCGACCAACTTTGAGCCGGCGCCGCGCCAGAGAGGTGGCGACGCCGGCCAGGCCAAGGGCAACAGCGGCAGCAGCGGCAGCAGCGGCGGCGGCGGCGGCGGCGGCGGCGGCGGCGGCGGCGGCGGCGGCGGCGGCGGTTTGCTCGTCGCGCCGTCGCCATTGCCAATGGGCATGGCGACCGCCGCTGCTGCCCGCGCCGCTGCCGAGCTGCAGCGCAGCTGGCGCACCGACTATGCGGTGGCCGACGAGGCGAGATTGGGTCGAGATTGGGTCGTGTGCAGTAAAGCGGCTGAGCGCCGAAAACGCGAGCTCGGGATGGGGATGGTCGAGATCGGGTCGAGATTGGATCGAGATTGGGTCGAGCTCGGGGGCGGCAGCACGATAGGCGGCGATGCGAGCGGCAGCGGCGCGGGAAGGAGCGGCGCGACCGTTCGCGGAGCGAGTGGCAGCATCAGCGCCCGGTACAGCTCCCGCTTCCCGGAGGATGCCGAGTCAGTTGCCTGGGATGGCGGCGAGCCGGAGCTCGAGCTGGACTGTTACGGCAATGACGGCAACGAGGTGGAGACCACCGGCTGGTTCGAGAGTGACGAGCGCTGTCTCGAGCACTGTGTGGCGTCTGCGGCCGAGGACGACGAGCCGCGGGGCGGGCGCACCGGCACGCTCGTCGCACCTCTGGCGACGGCGACGAGCACCAGTGTGCAGCAGCCCTTGTCCGCGTACCTACGATCGCCATCCAAAGGTGTGGTGGCTGGTGGTGTGGTGGCTGGTGGTGTGGTGGCTGGTGGTGTGGTGGCTGGTGGTGTGGTGGCCTTAGGCAGCAAAGGTGCGGTGGCTATGGGCACGGTTGCCTCAGCCAGCGGCTCCAGCAGTGTGGGGGCAAGAGCTGCGCCGGGTCAGTCTCCTCCAGCCCCCGCCGTGCAAGCTCGCGAAGCAGCGGTGTCGGAGGCGCCTACTTGCCCTGTTTGCGGCCAAGTGCTTCGGCTGGACAATGCGCAAGTGAACTCTCACATCGACGAGTGTTTGAACAGCTCGCTGCTGCCGGCGGCGCCGAGCTCGTCGGCAGGCCTCGCGCCGTCCGGCTCGGCGAAGAAGCGATCTGGAATCTCCAGATCCAATCTCCAGATTCACATCTCGGCGAAGAAGCGAGCCCTCGTGCTGGAGAAGCCGCGAGAAGGGGGCAAGCGCAGGACTCCAACTGCTGCACGAGGCGGGCGTCAGCGCGACGACGGAGCGATACAGTCGACGCTCGAGAGTTCTTGGGGCTGCCTTGGTGTCGGGTTGGTGCGTGAATAGCACAGCACCAGCACGTCGATCTGTGAATAGCACAGCACCAGGACGTCGATCTCGGATCTGTGAATAGCACAGCACCAGAACGTGCAACGTCGATAGCACAGCTCACCAGGGCGGACGTCGATCTGCGCCGCACGCCAGGACGACCTCCAGATTCCTCCAGATCCACTGCCCAGGCATCACGACTCTCTCGAGCATCGACTGACGACTACCGGGCCACATTGCGCAGGGGACTGAAAAGGGTGCACGTATTGGGAAAAGCGGATATGAAAAGATCTAGTACTATGTAGAATTGAACTTCTTGTCACTGAGTTCAAAATCAGGAGGTGGGGAAAGTGTGTGAATCCAGAAGGAATACCTCCCCTACCCCTTTGTGTCAAAATGCATCGCGCCGAGATGATCAAGCGCCGAGGTGAGCTCTCGCGGACTGCACTCGTGTTGAGCAGCCTAAGCTGCACTCGCGGCCGGCCGATTACTTGGGGATCGACATGAACTTCTCTTCGAAGAAGCGCGCGCGCCCGAACGCGTGGAAGGAGCTGCAGCGCGAGCTGGACGAGCGCGAACGCCTTGAGGAGGATAACGCAGCCAAATTCGCGCGGATTGAAGCTCTGCAGATGCGTTCAGCCCTCGAGGACGAAATCGACCCGCAGAAGATGCACGCGTATCTCGACATCAGCATCGGCCACAATCAGGGCAAGGATCCCAAGCTCACGCGCGGTCGGCTGATTTTTGAGCTCTTCGACGACATCATGCCGCGCACAGTCGAGCAGTTCCATCGGATGCTCGGCTCCGAAAAGCAGCCAACCTACGTGGGCTCGTCCATTTCCAAGATCTGGCCGGGATTCAAATGTGAGGCGGGCGACCGCACGAGCAAGGTGGAAGGCTCGAGCTCCGGGCAGGAGCTGGTCTTCTCGCGCGTGGACCAGGAGGCCAACTGGCAGGTGCCGCATCTCAACCCGGGCGTGCTCTCGCTCACGGATGCCAAGTCATCCAAGTTCAACATCACGCTCCGAAAGGCAGAGGAGCTCGATGGATGGCACGCTGTCTTCGGCAAGACTGTGTACGGCTTTGACGTGCTCAAGGCGATCTCCGAGCAGGGCAACGACAACGGCGAGCCCAAGGTGCCTGTGATCATCACGGGCGGCGGCAGCGTGCCCAAGGGCACGCACCCTCGTGAATTCCTCAAGGCGATGGAGAAGCCCAAGCTGGATGAGCATCCCGAGAAGAAGGTCATGCGCTACTCAAGTACTTACCGGCATACGGGGCTTATTGGGCACTAATGCCGCCTCTCAGTCGGAGCACGTGCACAGAAAAAAGGGCTCAGACAAACGAGATAGTTACGACCGGCGGCGGGACCGGCGCGACTGGTGGGTCTCGGCGGTTGTGCAAATTGTGCTGCACCTTCCTTGTAACTTCCTAGGTCACCTTGTTCGCTCGTACCTTGGTTCGCGATCGCGTACAACAAGATTAATAGCTTGTGAGTGTGGCAGTGTAGAGCCGTGTGACCTAGATCCTAGTTTGGTTAAACGCTTCTCGTTCCCGGGACCGAGACGGAGCGAGAGATCAGAGAAGATTTATCTTTGTAATTGTATCAACATGAACATGGTCGATGGTGCTGGCCGCTCCGAGGGGCGACCACACCGCGCACACAACCTCTTCTAGAGACGTGCCGTACGACGTGCACATGCGCAGTACCGTGCCACAGTCCGGTGACTCCAAGAGCTGATCGGCAGAGGTATTCCACTGAAGTTGTAGAAGTATTAGACAAAGCGGAGGAGAAAAAGCAAAATCATGCAGACAGCGCACGCGCCAGCGGCCAAGCGAAACGTCTTGATGCGCAAGCCGGGTACTGTCTCTACGCAGCGCGTCACCACGCGTTGAAGTTTTCCGTCCACTGCCAGTGGGTTTTGCTGCGACGCCATTTGGGCGGGGTCGGGCGAGATTGAGTCCAGGTCGTGGAAAACATGGCCACCGCTGGCGGTGCGCCTGTGAGGTCGTCCCGACTCGCCCACTTGCTGTGCCAACCACCGTCCCTGGTCTGTTCCAAACGCAAGCCTGGTGTTGTAGTCGGGCACGTCGTCGCTCATGGCGGCGGCCGGCGAGGTTTTGGAGGGTGCGCCGCCTTGCTTCCGCGGCGTTCGCACCCTCCGAGTTTTGACGAAATTTCTCGACACACTTTCTGTTTAAGTCAAGTCAAGTCAAGCACATTCGATAGGCTTCCGTTTGGTTGTCTGTTGTTTACATAAAGACTTGACTTGACTTGACTTCACAGACAACTGATTTGACGTGCGACTGTCACCGAATCAGGAAGCGCCAATTTCATGTCTTCGGAACGGTTGAGTCTTGTGGTGTTTTGGACTTTTGGTGCGGGAGCGTGTGAAACTTTTCCCTGGGCCTGGTCGGTGGGTCGCTAACGAATCTAGGCACCAGCGCAGGCGCTGCGCCTGGTTTAAATATTAGGCTGGAGCTCGGACGGCGCGTGAGTGAGTGAGTGAGTCAGTTATTGAGATAAGTTTCACTCACACACAGACTCTCTCACTCGGACGCACGGCGGCAGTTTGGTGCTCCTCAAATGACCCTCTTGACTTCGAAGAACGATTTGAGATCTGCCGGGCAGAGGGGTGAAGCGGTGCGCTGATCAGCCCAGGGAGCAGTCGCAAGGCGCGCGGGTCGGGCACGTGCGCAGTGCAATGCGCGGCTCGGGCGCGCCACACATAGGTTCTGCCATACAGTGACCCCAACGAGAACGGCGGCCTCGATTAAAGTGAAGTAGAGGAGCCATGTGCGCGTGCTGTGCGTCATCTTAAGCTGCGCCGCATCGTGCTCGCGAATCTCATCTTGCACATCGCGCACCATGTTCATCGCCTCGTGCAGCTGCGTGGGGGAACATTGGGCGAGGGCACACTCGCACAAGGGTTGGCTGGAGCATGGTGCGAAAGGTGCGCTGTTGTGGCATGGATGCGAATATCGCGTAGCCTCACGTTTTTAATGCGCTCTTCGATGGGTGAGAGGTGTTCTGTCTTCGCCAGCTTGATCAGGTCCGGCGGCTCGTTGACCGTAATCTTGAGAGTCACGTCTTCCCTGTTGGTGCGCCCGTTGGTGAAGCAAATGAAGTACTCGCCCTCCACGCTCGCGGTGAAATCGAAGAAGCCTGACGGCTCGTCTTCCATATGGTACACTTTGTCACCCTGCGGACTCGTCACTTTGACTGTGAACCCTGTGATGTCCGGCGCGGCATCGCCATCTGGATTCTCTAAGCCTAGCAGAAGCACGAGGCCCCATTGGCCTAGCACGTGATCGCTCACTTTCACTCGCTCCTCGAAGCACTCTGTTGTCTGCGGTTCCACGGAGAAGCCGAAGGCAGCGGCGCTCGCGAGGCTGCAAAGCAGCAGCAGCAGCGGCGAGCAAAGAGAGGGGCACTGTCGCTGTCGCATCATTTCTAGGAAGGAGCGTCGTCGTGGTTTGTATTTATCTCCATACAATTGTACATGCGATAGCGGCTCCCGTGCTTGGGGGGTCGGAGGTCTGCGCGTTGTGTTGAATCCTGGTGTGTCGTTCAGAGCTGACGTTTTGGTGTGTGATTTAATCGCAAACTTTGCGGTGCTCGTGCGAAGCAGGCACACGGTCCGTGTTTGGACGCCCACGGTTGTCACGTGATAAGTGATGGGCAAGAAGAAGGGCAAGAAAGCGGAAGATTGGGAAGCGGTGGAAGGCTGGGAGGCGGAGGCGGAGGCGATTGCTCACGAGGCGGCCGTCGAGGCGGCGCCTGTGCGGGAGCCGAGCGTATGGCTTGATGCGGACGCCGATGGCGACGACGCCCTTGCCAATCTCTGGCTAACCATCGCTGGCGCCGTGCCACACAGCAGCGACGCCTCCGGCGACGACGATGACAAAGCCCAGCAGGGCTACGACAAATCACCACGGCAGCGCAAGGCCGACTGCAGTAAGGTAAGCATGCTCCTCAAGTCCGACTTCAGTGCCAACATTCGCGACCGCAGCGGCGCCTCGCTACTCTACCATGCGCTGCAGTACGACCATCGGCACATGGCCGAGATGCTTCGGGTGGTCGTGGAGGCCGGGGCTGACGTGAATATGCCCACGCACATTGTTGGCGGGCTGCTGCCCTTGGACACCGAATGGCTCGAGGTCGATGAGGACAACCCACATGTGGAAGTCAACAGGGCGAAGCGAGAGTACCTGATCAGCCACGGCGCGCGCCAGAGCGACTCCGAGGCGGAGGGCTGTGCAAGAGCAGAGGCCCAGGCGAAGGCGGCGCGGATCAGGGCCGAAGAGGTAGCCTTGGAGAAGCGGTTGGCGGACGCTCGGCATGCGACGGCGAAAGCGGAGGTGCCGAGCTGGGATACTCCGGATGACGCAGAGCTTACGAGCCTTCATCTGGCCGTCAGCGTCCCGCCAGCCGCCCCTGCCGCTTTCGTGACCCTCACCTACAACGGGCGCAGCGAGACGGTCGAGTTCAGCAGCTTGGGAGACCTCTCGGTGCTCTTTGACGAAACCGCACGCCTCTTCGAATTGCCGCCGAGCCGTTACACGACGAAACTCATCCTAAAAGGGAAGAGCCTGCGGCGCACCGAGAGCGCGCTCGAGCTTTTCGGCTGTCCAACGGGTGCCGCCCCGCCTAGGGTGATGGTGATGGCGAGTGCCCGAGAGGCAGTCGCAACGATCGGCTCCTCCATGCAGGACCTGCATACGCCCTCATTTGCCGCCGAGCATGGAAGCAAAAAGGGTGGCATCCCCACGAGCAAAGGCGTGCGCCAAGCCAGCATGAAGAAGAGGTAGAGGTGATAAGGTAGGTGTGCGGTTCGAGTGAACTAGATTAATGCTACCGCGCGCGATTCATCGCCTCCGCCCTCCGGACCGGGGACGCGTCGCCCGGGGGGCGCGCGGGGCGCGGCCGGGGCCGCGGGCCCCGCCCCGCCGGATCCGCGCGTCGTTAATCTTCGCGAATCCCTCTCGTCGTGCCGGGCGCGGCGGCGACGCGCGCCGCCGGACTCGCTGAACTCTGGGCGCGGGCGCGGCCGCGCACGCCGCACCCCGCCACAGCCTTTCACAGCCTGCGCGGAGGTACGGAGGTAAACTTCGAATCCCACTCGGACTCAGTGAGATGCCCCCATGGTTTGAGGAATCACGAGCGGAGTTGACGATCAGACGAACGTAACGAAACCCAAACTTATGCGGTACCACAGCCGCTTCTTCAAGAAGTGAAGGTGTGGCCTGGTGGTCTCCGTAATCTTGCCGACTTGCTCCTGCGAGTATGGGCGGCGCAGCCACGAAGGTGGCGCCAATTCCTGACGGTGGAGTCGAGGTGCGCACGCCCGAAACGCTCCAGTGGCAAGACCCGACGAGGATCTTCAAGGAGGTTGACGTTGACAGCAACCAGAGCATCTCTTCCGATGAGTTGAAGAGCGCATTGCAAAAGCAAGGCTACGACGACGTGGTTTTCGCAACCCTGATGGGCGAGCTCGACCTCGACTCGGATGGCTGCATTACAATCGACGAGTGGCGCAAAGGTTTTTATGCGAGCAGCTTTGTCCACGTCAGGCCGCCGGCCGCCGAGGACTTTGCCGACCTGCACGGTGATCAGCGCGGCGGCTGCACCATCGCGGAGACTGCCAAACGGGCCATCACTGGCGCACAGCTGCAGCGCGTGTGCTCGCACATTAGTCGGCGATGCAAGCCCGAGGGGTGGGCCGACAAGAGTGGCAAGCAAAGGACACCCGGCACCGTCACCCTCTACGACGCGGCGCGCTTCGTCATCAAGCCGGCGACGTACGCCGCGCAGTGCTCACTCGTGGAGCTTATCGCCTTCGGAGAGCAGGTGCCGCTCTACTTTGTGAGCCACTGGTGGGGCGAACCGGTTCTCGATTTTGTGAAGTGCCTCGAGCAGCACGCTGTCGATCGCGGGCTGGGCGTCGACAGCCCATATTGGGTCTGCGCGTACGCCAACAACCAGTGGAAGCTCGACGATGAGATTGGGGGCTCCCTTGAGGAGTCCTCGTTCCGCAAGGCGATGAAGCTCTCGTTCGGCACCGTCACCGTCCTTGATGAGGGTGGCATCACCTTCTCTCGAATCTGGTGTGGCTATGAAATCTTTACGAGCCTTGCCGGCGACAAGCACAAGACGTACGACGTGTACACGTGCCTTAAGGGCGGGGCTGTTGGCCTCGTTGAAGGGCTGAGCGCAGGAGATAAGGACGCGGGCGCGAAGCAGAAGCGCGAGTCGGGTTTTCCGCTCGAGCGTGTGCGCCTCGACATTCAGCTGCAGTCGGCGCAAGCCTCTGTGGAGGCAGACCGCAAGGCCATCCTCAACGCAATTGTCGGCGCGGCTGCCGACGCGGAGCCGCCCGAAGAGCATGCGAGCTATACACGGCTGAACAACATGCTCGCTGGCCGATTTGCCGCAGGCATGGTACGTACCGTCATCGCACGAGGCAAGAAGCTTGGCCCGTACTTTGCTGCCATGAAGGCGTCGGCATCCACGTCTCTTGTCATCGATCTCTCAAATCTGATCAAGTGCACCGACAAGGAGCTGCAACTGCTCATGGCGGCACTGCCCAATTCGCTCGAGTCGCTCAACTTGCAACTCAAGGGCACTAAGGCCACGGAGGAGGGCGTCACAGCTCTCTTCAAGCACGTGTGCAACCTCCCGCGGATGCGACGCCTCGAATCGGATGCTCTCGCATCAACGCACATGCCGCTCGTGATGAAGATGGCCATGCTTGAAGAGTTCCCCGCCAGGGGGCGTTGGTTTCCTTGTGCGATGGCTCTCATCAATGCGGCAGCAAAGCGTGCCACTACTCTCAAGTCTCTCGACGCATCTCTCGACTCTAATTTCAGAGACGGCGCTCCTGCTGAGGGGCACGAGATGGGAGTACAGATTGGCAAGGTGCTTGAGGGCAATGCCATCAGATCGGTATGGTCTCCAACCCACAAACCCACGCCTGCGTCACAAATCAGCACCTTGCATGTGCATCACCGGCTCTACGCTTCCCGATTCCCTGGTGCACATGTGCTCTCGTTTGCAGCTCGACTTGAGAGGGAACAGGCTTGGTCCAGCGGGTGCTGCGGCTCTTGCGCTTGGGCTCGCTGCTAATTGCTCGCTGACGGCCCTGAATTTGTCCTCTAACCGCCTCGAGGATGAGGGCGCAAGCGCAGTCTGCAAGGCCATCCAGAGTAACATGGAGACCAAGCTCGCGTCGCTCAACTTCGAGAGTAATGGAATCGGTCCAGCTGGAGCAAATGAAGTGGCGGCTATGGTAGCCGTCACAGGCGCATTGACTGAGGTATGCTGAGCTCTAGCCCAGATGTGCTCCCTCTTGCACTGACATCTGGAGGTCCCTCATGCATAGGTGAACTTGGATGGGTTTGCTCTTCCTGTCAAGAAGCTCCAGAGCACCAATCCCGTGGAGACGCTTGACCTCTCAGGCAAGAATCTCGGCGTTGCCTCTGCGGTTGTGATCGCCTCCTTGATTTGTGCCAATTGCGCGCTGACGAGCCTGGACATCTCCAACAACTCACTCTGCGGAGTGAACGCCTACGCCGGCACCTACACTGCAGAGGGGATCACGGCGATTGCCGACGCTCTGCGCGTCAATGGCGGGCTGACCAAAATATCTCTCGCCAAAAACGTGTTGGGGGAGGAGGGCACCAAGGCCATCTGTGAGGCTCTAGAACAGAACAAGACGCTCAAGGAGCTTGACATCAGCGGCGATAGATTCGAAAAGAGCACCATTGGTGGGACAGCAGGAGCCAAGCATGTGGCCAAGATGCTTGGCGTCAACGGCGCGCTGACAGGCATCGACCTCTCCGGAAACCAGCTGTGTGGCATCTGGACTGACGACGATGGCGACCAAAATGGCACCTACACAGCAGAGGGCATCACCGCAATCGCCGACGCCCTGCGTGTTAATGGCGGGCTGACGAGCCTCAACCTCAGCTCCAACCAGCTGTGCGGCCTCGATCATCGTGGAAGAGGAACTTATACTGCAGAGGGCATCACAGCGATTGCCGACGCTCTGCGCGTCAATGGCGCGCTGACGGAGCTGTCGCTCGCCCAAAACAAGTTGGAGGAGGAGGGCACCAAAGCCATCTGCGAGGCACTAGAACAGAACACGACGCTCAAGGAGCTTGACATCAGCGGCGGGTACGAAGGCGACATCGGCGGGTCAGCAGGTGCCAAGCATGTAGCCAAGATGCTTGGCGTCAATGGCGCGCTGACGAGCCTGGACCTCTCCAACAACCAGCTGTGCGGCCTCAATCATTATGGGCGTGGAACTTACACTGCAGAGGGGATCACAGCGATTGCCGACGCTCTCCTTGTCAATAGCACGCTGACGAAGCTGTCGCTAGCCCAAAACAAGCTGGAGGAGGCGGGCACCAAAGCCATCTGCGAGGCACTAGAACAGAACATGACGCTCAAGGAGCTTGACATCAGGCGGGAATTTTGGATAGGCAGCAACACTGGTGGTTCAGCAGGAGCTAAGCACGTGGCCAAGATGGTACGTGTCAATGGCGGGCTGACGAGCATCGACCTCTCCGGAAACAAGCTGAGCGGCATCTGGACTGACAGCTATGGCAACCAACGAGGCGCCTTCACTGCAGAGGGCATCACTGCAATCGCCGACGCCCTGCGCGTTAATGGCGCGCTGACGGTGACCAACCTCCTGGGCAATCAGCTTGATGCAGAGTCCGCCAAGATGCTCGCTGAGGTTGCCAAGCAGAAGGGCATCTCGCTCTGCGGCATCCAGCGTGACCAGACCACCGCTGACTTCTCCAACCAGAACCTCAAGCCGCCCGATGCTATCCTGCTGGCGTCGGACCTGTTACAGGCCGATGTCACAGGCGGGCTGACGAGCCTCAACCTCAGCTCCAACGAGCTGTGCGGCCTCCATAAGGATGGGTGCGGAACTTACACTGCAGAGGGCATCGCAGCGATTGCCGACGCTCTGCGCGTTAATGGCGGGCTGACGAGCCTGGACCTCTCCAACAACGCACTCTGCGGAGTGACCCGCTTTGGTGGCACCTACACTGCAGAGGGGATCACAGCAATTGCCGACGCTCTGCGCGTCAATGGCGCATTGACTGAGTGCGACCTCTCGCATAACGGCTTGGGCGAGGAAGGGAAGGCCTCCATTCGTTTCGCAGCGCAAGGAAAGGCTGGTTTCAAGCTGCATCTGTGAGCTGCAACTGTGGTCTGTGCGCGTGCTCTGCGTCTCTGTTAATTAGGGTGCTCTGGTGTGAATCTTCGCGGTGCGCGATTCGTCATGTTTCGTTCCAGCTTCCACGGACACACATTTCATGCACGCTCTTGTCTACCTCATCCTTGAACAGGCATGAAGCGTGCTGTTGAGCCGCCGCGCATTGGGCCAGCCGCATTGTGTTGCCATCGGCGGCAGCCATTGCCGCAGCACCCTCCCGGCGTACGTAAACGGATAACACCTTCTAGGCGATTGGTACAAACATCATCGATCAATCAGTGGCATCCCTGTCCCTGCTCCTACAGAATGATGGCCCGCAAAACTCCAACGCCGTCGCGTCCCCGTCGGTGTCGGTCGAGACGGTCTCATCTGACTCTAAACCACTAAAGGTACTTGGATAGGTCGGGCCGCTGCCGACGCATCGAGGCGGCGGGGACTTCGAAGGACGCCCGGCTGCGCGCGGCGCCTGCGCCCGCGACGGAGCCCGCGCCCGGAGCCTTCGAGCGGCCTGCGCACAGCTTATCCCATGCGGGCGAGGGCGCGATGCGATCGTACAGCCCCGCACTCGCCGCGGGCACCGGCTCGCCGGGTGCGCGGGGTGTCAGTCCGTGGAGCAGCGCGCACAGCTCGGCGGGGAACGAGGGCGGCGTCGTCGCACGCTCCCGCTCGAGGCGCCAGCGCAGCATCTCGCTCCAGACGGCCCGGTCGACCAGCGGCGGCGCGATGAGCGAGAGCGTATCGGCAAGGAGGGCTTCCTTGATTTGGTAGTCTAGGGGGTTGTCTCGCGTGAGCTGCGGCGACGAGTTGACCTCGATCAGCCACGGCTTGAGCTGTGCGTCGATCAGGACATCATACCCGAAGAGCTCAAAGCTATTTGGCGACGCGGGGATCGCCTCGTGCACTGCGTACAGGGAGCGCAGGATCACGTCGACGATCCGCGCCCAGAGCACGTCGACGTCCATCCCAGCAGCCGCCAAGCGCCGCTTGAGCTGCGAGAGGGCCACCTTCGTCCCACCCTTCTCGGCGTCGACACCGGGCACCGCGGCGGCGCGTTGGGCGTCCGGCTGCTCCTTTTGGATCGAGGAATTCGTCAGATGGACGAAGAGGTTGCGCAGCTGCGTGAGCGAGAGTGTGAACGGCTCGGTCGCGAAACGGCCGAAGCCCTCGCGGTACAAGAAAGCCTCGAGAGGGTGCGTCGAGGTGACGCACACGTACAGCCGCAAGTCAAACTTGTACCCGTCGAGCAGCAGTGGATCTGCAACGTACCGTTGGATGACCATGGGCTCTCCGTACGCTACGTCGGAGATGTCGGCCACCATCGAGATGCCTGTGGGGAGAGGGGGGGGGGGGGCGTGGTGAGCACTTGCATGCCGAGCGTCGCCGGTCACCGAGC
>ENA-UOXO01000385-UOXO01000385.1-mixed-culture-metagenome-genome-assembly--contig:-NODE-385-length-33679-cov-48.898703_pt1 | contig 33679 bp, 25 predicted proteins | sample MGYA00238162_ERZ761640 | MGnify/ENA primary metagenome ERZ761640 (study PRJEB28914, sample SAMN08778297) | mixed culture metagenome | isolation source: Freshwater growth medium | place: USA...
ATTCACAGGATGCCGTTCACAGAGCTTGAGCGCCCCAAACGAACAGACCATACCTGCACTTCTTTGAGCTGCTCCGTGAGGCGTCGTAATGGTAAAATGTTTCTTCCCCACAGCGAACGCGTGAGGCGCGCCCGCCGCGCGCACCTGCGTTCCGTGTGGTCCTCTCGCAGTGTGCTGGGCGGCGAGCCCTGGGCTCCACGACGCAGCTTCCGCAACATGATGAACCTCATTGCTGTGGAGGTGGAACCGGGCGTCGAGGTCGACGTCCAGGCTTGCGTCGAGGTCGATGCTGTCCACGTTCACTGGGCAGATGCAGGCTCGTCGTCAGCTCCCACTGGTGCAGTACTCGATGACAGTGGCACAGATCCTATTCGCCATGCACGCAAGAAATCGAGGAAGGCGCCCTCTCAAAGCACGAGCAGCGTATCTCCCGGTGCGGCGGCAGCAGCCTCAGCCCTGGTCTCGTGCGGAAAGACGCAGGACGAGACCAGGGCTGAGGCTGCTGCCGTCGCCCCTCGACCCCTCGACCCTTCACACCTCGAAGAGCAGCGGCCGAGGGCGGAGGCGAGGGTCGGAGGGCATCAGCCGCTGACGGCGGACGAGGCCAGATCGACCGCGGCTGCCGAGGGGCTCGAGCTGGTGCCGTCGTCCCAAAATCAGACGGGCTTCAAGGGCGTGATCAAGCGTGGAGGCAAATACGACGCGGTGGCATCGGAAAATGGTGCGCAGCGCCGCCTCGGCAACTTTGTGACGGCAGAGGAGGCGGCCTTGTGCTACGCTAGGTACATAGGAGCGGAGCGAGCGGCGGCGGAGGCGGCGGAGGCGAGGGGCGAGGGCTATCAGCCGCTGACGGCGGACGAGGCCAGGGCTGCCGCGGCGGCCGAGGGGCTCGAGCTGGTGCCGTCGTCGAAAGGTCAGACGGGCTTCAAGGGCGTGATCAAGCGAGGTGGCAAATACGAGGCGGTGGTATCGGAAAATGGTACGCAGCGCCGCCTCCCCATTCGACGGATTGAGCCCAGCGCTTGCCGCAGCGGACGTCGTCTTCCATACTCGGAAGTCGTCTTCCAGTCAGTGACGCCGGAAGAAGCGGCCTTGTGCTACGCTAGGTACATAGGAGCGGAGCGAGCGGTGGCGGAGGCGTCGGAGGCGAGGGTCGGAGGGCATCAGCCGCTGACGGCGGACGAGGCTATGGCAGCCGCGGCCGCCGAGGGGCTCGAGCTGGTGCCGTCGTCGAAAAGTCAGACGGGCTTCAAAGGCGTGATCAAGCGAGGTGGCAAATACGAGGCGGTGGTATCGGAAAATGGTGCGCAGCGGCGACTCGGCACGTTTGCGACACCGATAGAGGCAGCCTTGTGCTACGCACGCCACGGTCATCACTGATCCGCTCGGGAGGGCGCCTAGCGTCTTGTGTCGCCCGCGTCGCCACCGTCCACGTTGTGCAGAGGAGGGCTCGTCGCCGAACACGGCGCGTTTGTCTTGATGTCTGCACGCTGTCTGCAATCACAGGCGAAACGAACTTGATCGTTCATGTTTGTGCACCGGGTCGCCGTGTGCGTGTCATGTGTGTGTCCCGCCGCGCGGCTCGCCCCGATCATGCCAGGTGTCTTTGAGCGCCGGGCGGAACCGGCAACCGCGACCGGTTAGGCGGTCGCATTGTTCTGTAACGGGGGGCCGGGGGGGGGGGGGGGGGGTGGCGGAGTCCGAGAATGGCATTTGGAGAGTTGGCATAGCATGGCCCGTGGCTTTAGCGTTTAGGGCAGAGACCGCGCCCCGGTCAGCGGTATGTCCGGTGGTTCGTCTTCGGACCCCGTCACCTGACGGAGGTAGAGGTAGACGCCTCGTAAGCCTCGTAACCGCTCCCCAGCCGTTGGAGCCGAGCACTGTGCACGCTGACTGAGAGACTGACACAGCAAACACATAACCGAACACACTCGCGCTTGATGATCGGATTTCAGTGTTCATGCGATGCTCTCCGGTTAATCTTAATGACCGGTATGGGACTCGGACACAAGAGATGACTAAGGTTCAGAGCTCGCCGCGACTAAAGTTTTAGTTTACCGCGGGGTCGGCATTCGGTCGGTCCATCATGTTGAGCGAGGCGGCTCGGGTAAGACGGACGGCTGTTCCCGCGGGCACAGCAGAATATTCGACATGATTCGAAAGCTCGTGAACGCTACGGGGTACCCGTGTGCCCGTGTGCCCGTGTGTCCTGTGTGGTCCCGGCACCCCCGGTGTCTTTTTTTCGTAATCCTACAATCATAACCGGGTAACGAAACATAAGGACAACAAATTCTCGCCCGGCGATGCCGACCCCGCGCTTCGTGCTCCTTCAGGCCCTTGCGACTACAAACGTCGCCCAAACGTTCGGCGTGCGCGACAACAAGTTCGTCATCAACGGCACCTTTCCCGTCACATTGGCGTCTGGCGAGATGCACTACTCTCGCGTGCACCCAAGGCTGTGGTCGGACCGTTTGGGACGTGCTCGCGCTATGGGGCTCAATGCGATCGCAACGTATGTACCTTGGAACTGGCACGAGGCGACTCCCGGCAAGTTCGATTTCACATCAGAGTGGCGCGATCTGGCGGCCTTCGTCCGGCAGGCGGGCGATCATGGCCTGTTCGTCCTCCTGCGCGGCGGCCCATACATGTGCGGCGAGTGGGAGTTTGGCGGCTTCCCGGCGTGGATGTTGTACAACGGCACGCTCACGCTGCGTACCTACGCGCAGCCGTACATGAGCTTTGTCGAGCGCTACTGGGCGGCTCTGCTGCCCGTCGTGCGGCCGCTCATGTTCCACAACGGCGGCAATGTGCTCATGTTCCAGGTGGAGAACGAGTTTGGCTCGTATGGAGACGTGTCCCAGCACCCGAGCGACAAGCAATACATGGAGGCGCTCGTGTCACTCGCACGCGCCGCGCTCGGCAACGAGGCCCTCCTCTACACCACGGACGGTGGCGACGCGGGCTACATGACGCGAGGCTCCCTCCCGGGCGGATCAGTGATGACCGTGGGCGACGGCTGTGGAAACCCGGAGGCTACATGGGAGGCGCAGAAGAAGTTCAACCCGCCAGGCGGCTCGCCCTTCATGTGCGCCGAGCTCTACCCAGGCTGGCTCACGCACTGGGGTGAGCAGATGGCCAATACCTCCTCGGCATCTGCCGCGAGTTTGCTGGGCAAGGTGCTCGACACGGCGGACGGCTGGGGCTCTGCGAACTTGTACATGGCGCACGGCGGCACCTCATTCGCGTGGACGGCGGGCGCTAACGGCGGCGGCGGCGCGTCGTACCAGCCCGACATCACCTCGTATGACTACGACGCGCCCATCTCCGAGGGTGGCGAGCACGGATACGGCTCCGACCGCATCGACAAGTTCGAGGCGGTCCGTCAACAGCTCATCCAGCCAGCGCGCCTTGCGCGCATGCTCTGGTATGGGCAGCCGGCAAGCACGCCGCCCGCGCCGCCGCCGCCGGAGGCGCCGCTCGCACCGCGCGCTGCACTCGGCGCCGTGCCACTCGATGAGTTCGTCCCATTCCTCGATGCCGCGTACAGCCTCCAGCCGTCTGTCGCCTCAACCGGGGACGCGACACCTCCAGCCGGGGTGGAGCGGGTGGGCTGCTTCGGCGGCGGCTTTGCCATCTTTGAGGCGAGCCTCGCTGAGGACGTGGCGGGCGGCGCCAGGCTCTCTCTCCCTTTGCTGCACGACCGCGCCCTCGTCTTCATCGACACGCCCGTGACCACCAAAGAGTATGTTGGCACCATCTATCGCACGGACGCGAGCGCAGTGCTGAGGCTTCCGTCGATCTCCAAGGGCAGCCGCATTACGATCCTGCTCGAGCTGCTTGCTCGCATCAACTTCTCGCACGGGATGGACGACGGCCGCTTCGGGCTGCTCGGCGGCGTGCTCGTCGAGGGCAAGCCGCTGGCCGTAACCTCCGACGGCTGGTCGACGCGCTGCGTGGACGTGGAGGACGCGGCGCGCCGCACCCAATTCGGCAACCTATCGTGGGCGCCGCGTGGCACGAACGTCCAAGGGCCCGCCTTCTTCCGTGCTACGTTCACCTCGGTCCACCAGGTTGACACGTTCCTCCACCTGCCGGGGTTCGTCAAGGGCGTCGTGTGGGTCAATGGGTTCGGTCTCGGACGCTATTGGAACACTCAGGGCCCACAGCAGACGCTCTACGTGCCTTGGCCGCTGATCCGCGCCAACGCCGCCAACGAGCTCGTAGTGCTCGAGCTGCACAACGCGTCGGCGAACGCGACCGTCGAGTTCCTTGATCGGCCGCAATGGGGGGTGCCCCCGACTCCGCCGCCCCCATGCGACGAGCCGGCGGCCGGCGACATGCTCCAAATGCTGAGCTGTGGAATCCATGGCAGTCCACTCGCGGCGCACCAAACCTGGACGTTTGACGCCATCGGGCGCCTCTCCCTCGACGGGCGGCTGTGCGTGAGTGTGGGGCCTGGGACCGATCCCACATATGGCTTCCCGCTCGCGCAACTCGAAGCATGCTCTTCCACCGACAGCCGACAGCGGCTGGCCCCCGAACGGAACTCGACCACGGCGGACCCTCAGCCAATCGTCCACACCGGGCGCGACTACTGCCTCGACGTCTCCAACCATGACATGGCCGAGGGCGCGCCGGTGGGATTCTACGCGTGCGTCGCGGGCTCGGGTAACCAGCAATGGAGCCGCAGCCCGCCGCTCTCCAGCCCGCTTGTTGGAGGAGGGCGATCGTCGCTGCGTGCTGAGGAAGGCGCCACAGATGGCGCACCGACCCGGCTGGTAGTCAAGGAGAGTGGCAAGTGCCTCTCTGCTTGCTGAGAATGATACGCGTATGCCCTACCGGCAGCGTGGAGCGTGCTCTACAGCCGAAGATTGAATCTCCGCCACAGACTCCGAAAATGTGTGTGTGCATCGAGGGGCGTACTGCAGTTCTGAGCGGCCCTGTTTCGTCTCGTCGTGCGTCTAATAATACCGAGCGCCTCTAATTGTCAATAAATTGTGGTACGAGAACAGCGCAAAAGCCCCGCCATTGAGCCGCCCGCAGACGCGACGATATCGTTCAGGATTTGTGATGAACCCTACCGGTATACTTGTGATTCTTGTGAGCGTCGACTCTGAATGTTTGGACGCTCGGAACGACGCTCTTGACGAATCCCTTCTGTCCCTTCGAGTCGATCGAGCCGAGGGCAGCTGCTCGCGGCCCGCGCTCCCTCATCGCGACTGGAGCCAGCTGGAGCTACGTCAGGGCCAGCAAAATTCTCAGCACCACTGCCCACTGCTCTTCCGAGCGTCAAAGCTACCGCATGCCGTCCGCCGACGTCATCAAGGAGCTGCAGGAGCTCTATCTTGCTGATGACATGGAGGTCCCTGCTGATGCTTCTGGCTGGTCGCGTGAGGAGACAGAGGCCTTCTTTGAGAGCGGCGGTCAGGCGCGGCCACTCGCGTCAGCATCACCGAGCAACGGCAGGGCCAACGGCCTTGTGACCGCGCCCTCGGCTCGGGCCGAGCTGTCACCAACGCCGACGCCGCCACCGCTTCTGCCGCGGCCACCACCACCTCCTGGCGTCTTCCGCTGGATCGTCGACATCTCGACGTGGGAGCCTGGCGACGCGGAATGGCAGCTGCTTCTGAGCGCGGTGCCCGAGGCGGAGTCCTCCAAGGTCATGCGCTTCGTCCAGGTGGCCGACAGGAAGCGCGCGCTCGTCAGTCGGCTTCTGCAGCGGCGCGTGTGTCACGAGGCGACCGGCTGCGCGTACGCGGACGTGAAGATTGAGCGCACGAAGGGCGGCAAGCCGTACATGGCCAACAAACCGGCGGCCGCCTCGATGGACAGCGCGCCCAATTTCAACTTTAATGTGTCTCACGAGGGCATGTTTGTGGCGCTGGCGACGGAGCCATTGGCCGTTTGTGGCATCGACGTGGCGGCACCCGAGGTCGCGCGCGGCGGTAAGAGGCGCGACATTAACGAGACGCTGCGCACGATGACGAGCCAGCTCACGAAGGCCGAGATGGACCTCATCGAGGCCGCTCGGCCCGACCTCAAAAAGATGGAGGACCTCTTCCGTCGCTTCTGGTCGCTCAAGGAAGCGTACACCAAGGCGCGTGGCGACGGGCTCGGCTTCGAGTTCCACCGGTGCGACTTCCAGCTCGGCGAGCTCGGCGAGGGCTCGGAGGGCCAGAAGGTCCAGTTCGCGGCGGTAACCGTCGACGGGATGCCGCTTCCCCAGTGGCGCTTCTATATTCAGGAGCTCGATGCTAGCCATTGGATCTCGACCGCTCGCGGGCCGCCAGCGGATGTGGTCGATGCGCACGGGCAGTTCAAGGCCACTTTTGGGCGCCCCGCGCTCAGCGCCGTGCAAATGCTGGCGGAGCTCGTACGCCCAGAGCTGCCCTTCCGAAAAGTGAGTGTCCGCGAGCTGATCCCGGACGAGATGCGCGACAAGTACGATGCGACCGTTGCTTTATAGCAAGGGGCTAAGGATGATTTTGTATAGCAAGGAGCTACGGTCGCCGATCGTTAGTCGATAGTTTTCTTCAAACCTTCGGTCGAAGCTCAGAAGATTTCAAGATAAAATTCATATAATAATTAATGTTATCGCACTGTACGTCAAAAACCCCAAAGCCAAACCGCCGAAAATTGCGCACCGAATAATCAATATAATCCATCATGTTCGTAACATCGCCGACACGAGGACACGTGTCGTGACACGACGAAACCGCGACGCCGCGAGTCAGACGGCGGGGCAAGCTGCTCGACCGCGCGGCGGTGCGCGTCCGGTGCGCGCATGCCGCGAGGGGTTCGTAAAAAGTAAGTAAATAGAGAGCCACCCAGCTCCCAGGTCCCAGCACGCACGGGCACACTATAGTAGAGGCACAGCGGCAAGACAACGACGGCAGCGTTTATTACTTGATCTCAGTACTCATTCTCGGTACACACTGTGAACTTGAACTTGAACTCTGAAATCAGATCCGGCGCAACTTCGACCCGCGAACTGAAGAGTTGAACTGTGAAGTTTTTTTGCGGTCGGGACCAGGTCGGGTCTGCCAGCTCAGCAGCTTTTTCTGCCTGACCGTCCTCTCTGCTGCAGTCGTACCGATGAACGCCAACGAAGTGACGCTGGTGATCAAGAGTCCTCACCACGAAGACGCGCCGCTCCGCTTCAACATTTCGCTCGAAGGCACCGTCCGCGACATTAAGGAGCGGCTGTCGCAGCACCATCCAGAGCATCCGCACCCAAAGGACCAACGCCTAATATTTGCCGGAAAGCTGCTCACGGACAGCTCACGCACCGTCGACGTCCTCAAGCAGGTGAGAGAGCGCGCGCCATCTGCTGCCACCGCCTGCTAAGGAGCCGCGCGCTGCTGAAATCTAAGTGTCTGAAAGCGCAGGCTCCAGCATCTTCTTGCGCATGTGTGCCTGACTTTTCAGCCGTACTGATAGCCCCCGTCGCTCGTCTCCTCCGCAGCATGATACCACGCAGCCGCAGACATTTCACCTCATGCTCCCCATCAACTCCCCAACCAAGGAGCCTGCCCGTGCAGCCACCTCGCCCTCCACCTCGTCGTCCACCACCCTGTCATCAGCCTCCTCCTCGTCTGCCTCCTCCGCCGCCACCGCCACCGCCGCCGCCACCGCCGCCTCAGCCGCCGCCTCCTCACGGGCGGCGATCTCAGCTGGTGCGGCCGCGGCGAGTGCGCCCGCCAGCAGCCGCCCGGGTGCCCTGCCGGCGACACCGGCCTCCGGTGGCAGCACCGCCGCCGCCGCAAGCGCGGCCGCGGCGAGCGGCAGCTTGTATGGCCTCCCTCCCCAGTACTGGGAGGGCGCCTCTTCGTCCGCTGCCCCACATCTTCGGCCGCCCGCCACGCCATCCGCCCCGACGCCCGCCATGACGCCCGCGCCATATGGCGACGTCGGAGCCGCCGCAACTATTTTCCCACAGGGCGTCATGGCGGGCGTCGGAGCCGCCGCAACTCTCTTCCCACAGGGCGTCATGGCGGGCGTCGGAGCCGCCGCAACTCTCTTCCCACAATGGTCGGCCCCTCTCCCAGCGCTGGACTACTACGGCCACTACGCGGGCTACGGTGCATACGCGGGGTACGGGCCGTCCGCGGGGTACGGCTACTATGCGGGGTACGGCGCGGCGACAGCCGCGGCCCACCAGCAAGTGCATGTCGCGCCACTCGGCGCGTCCGCGCCTCCCGCGCCGCTCGGGTATCAATGGCATGTGGCTGAGATGGGAGGCCAGCCCTATGTCTTTGCCCTGCCGGCGCCGGCCCTCTTCGCCACGCCGCTGCCCGTGGCGCTGGGCGGTGCGTACACGAGCAGCGGGGGCACGTTGCGCCCAGAGGAGGCAGCCGCCCTCGCTGCCACGTGGCACGCCCGTCACGACGCTCATGCCCACGACGGCGCATATGCCCACGACGGCGCCCGTGCTGCCACTTGGCCTCCTCCGGGCCTCGCTGTCACCGTGGCCGCCGATGCTGCAAGGGGCGCAGGTGCAGGTGTGGGACGCGATGCGGCCGCGCAAGCTGCGGCCGAGCAGCAGCCGGCGGGCGCCGCCGAGGGCGACGAAGGCCGTGGTGCAGCGGCCGCCGCTGCCGCGGCAGTCCACAACAACAACAACATGGCTGGCGGCGCGGCCGGTGCCGTTGCGATCGGTGCTGGTGGCGGTCTAGGGGGTGTGGCCTTTGACGGCGAGGACGAAGAGGGGCGCACCGACGCGCTGCGCCTCGTGCTGAAGCTCGCCTTCTTTGTGTACCTGCTCGGGCAGGACGGCAACATGCAGCGCTCCATATTGCTCTCTCTCGCCGCCGCTATCATCTTCCTCGCACAGATGGGATGGCTCTCCTTCCTCAACCGCTTCGCGGAGCCGCACGGTCCTGCCGTTCGAGCCGCTCACAACCCGCCAGCGCAGCGAGCGGCAGCCGCCGAGGCAGACGCCGCGCCCGAGGGCGGCACCGACGCCGCCGCCGCCGCCGAGGACGCCGATGGGGTGACGCGGCCAGCGGTCGAAACCGTCGCCGAGGAGGAGGAGACGCGCTGGGTCGCCTTGTACCGCGACGGCGCCTCAATCGTGAGCGCCTTCTTCGCTTCGTTGCTCCCCAGCTTCCGGGCGCACGACGCCAATGCTGACCCCGAGTGGGAGCAGATGCCCGCCGACCCCATGTGAGTAACCGGACACATGGGGCGGCGCGGCGCGCAGGAGTGGGTCACGCGAGGCCCTATGGTTTGTGGTTAGTCGACGGACGACCCTAGGGCGACCCCGTCTTAGCATTTCAATTAAGCGCGTGTGGCTGTGGGGGGGGGGCGAGGAGCGCACGAGTGTACATATTCCCTTGTATCATTAAGCATTTACGTGATTACGGTACTGATTTGTACGAGACCGGTGTGCGGTGTAAATGTACCGTTCACACAGGCGCCGTTCGTTCACGGCTCGTCCTCCCTCCCGCTCAGAGGCCCTCATGGCTCATTTTGCTGCTGCATTCGTGTTTGCGGCGGTCGCTCCACCAGATGACCGACTGGAGATCGCGCCGGGCGTATATATGCCGAGGGTATCCTGCGGCCATCCGGATGACCAAGCTAAAAATGCAACTGCTGCCACGCTCGCATGGATCCTGGCCGGCGGCATGGGCATAGACACAGCTGACAGCTATCATAACCAGCCCGAAATAGCCGTCGCGATTGCAGCCTCGGGCGTGGAACGCAAAAAGCTCTTCATTACCACCAAGGTGCCATGTGAAGGTGACGTGTATGCCAACATCGAAGAAGATCTCCGCGAGCTTCAAACCTCGTATGTGGACCTGATGTTGATACACTTCCCGTGCAAGGATCTTGACGGCACGCGAAATGCGTGGAAGGCCCTGCAGGCTGCACACGATGCAGGCCTCGCCAGGTCTATCGGCGTCTCCAACTTTTTGGCTGCGGATCTCGACGCGGTCATGGCATTGGGTGGCGTTACTCCATCCCTCAACCAGTGCCAAATGTCAGTTGGCTCTCACGACGATGCGATGATCAACAAGACCAGGGCCGCTGGTGCCACGTACGAGGCGTACTCGCCGTTGAGGCACGTCGACCTCTCCGACCCCACGCTCACGAAGATTGCCCATGATCACAATGTGTCCACCGCACAGGTTGCGCTCCGGTGGATCTACCAACAAGGCATTCAGATCACGACGAGCCCGGGCGAGGATCCCGTGTACATCGCCGAGGACCTCGCGCTCTCCTCGTTTGCGCTCACAGCCGATGAGATGGCCACGCTGAGCGCTATGTAAGCGGCCTTGCCCTCGAGCATCGCAGCTCAATCGCAGCAATCGTGTTGGGCGGAGGAGTGCACATGGTGGTCAGGGGTGTGAGCGTGTGACGGGGTGGGCGTGAGGCTGTGCTGCAGCGTTCGAGGTTGGGGGGCGGCACGCGGTCGCGCGAAACATATTAAATGTAAGGTAATGCGCAATCTTACCGTTTCGTCGGTGTACGTGGTCCACCAAGAGACCCCACACCGGCCGCTGGGGCAATTCCAATTGGCCGCGCGAGCGCACGTCGACCTGCGGTTCGTCGCGCCCGCCGCGCTGCGACCGCGCTCCTGCGCCGGGGGCTTCACGCATTAAATCATATGCCGCACTATGGGCCGCGGCGGGCGCGCGGGCCCGGACATCAGTGCGCGCCCGCAGTGCTCGTTGCTCGCGTGTTCATGTGATATCTCTTCAGATATCTCGCGCGAGCTTGTTCACACCACCTGACACGTCAGCACACACGGGCCGTAAGGGCGCGAGATCAAGCTGTGAGGAATGTCGGACCCGGCTAACGAGAGGTCTGCGTGACCACCCTTTGATGGAGAGGCTGCACCACGCGATTGCTGATGTCGACACCGTTTGCGGTCGCGCTGAGAGCGTGCTTGAGACGATCTACCTGATCTTGGCACACGGTCGTCCTCTTCTTCATCACATTCCAGGCGACACCCTCGGTGCACGGTGGGGTAGTGAGCGAGCCGGTAAACAGATAGTACCCGCCTCCGAGAACGGATGCCAGCAGCGAGGCGAGGATCTCTCCGGAGAACGTGCCAGAGCCTGTACCCAAACGGTCGACCGGGAAAGTGTCCCAGACCGCGCTGAGGTGCTGATTGCAGTCTCCAAGCTCGAAAAAGACGGCAATTACTGCGAGATTGAGTGTGGTGTTGACCCACAGAGGGTCATCAAGTTGGAAGACAAAGTGGCCTTCCATCGCCGCGTGCTCGCCATCGACTGTATTCTCAGAAGGAGTGTGCCAATGCGTCTGCTTAAAGTTGAACTTCTCACCACGGAACATCGCAGAAGGAGTGCCGCCCGTGCTGGTGAGTTGAAATCCGTGGCCAGTATTCGACGGCACGAGGGTCGCGCTGCCAATGGACAGCGAGATTGCGTCATCAAGAAGCCCTGCGGTCGCAACTTCCTTGGTGACGATATCAATCGGCGACTGAGCGCGTCCAGTGATGCAAGTGGGTGCCCATGACCACGTGTCGAGCTGCACAATCTCGCTAGCCTCGCACTTGGTCTCGTCGCAATTCGCTTCAGCATATTCAAAGTGAGGTGCCACAGCAATCAGTGCCGAGTTCAAGACCGAAGCATCAGCATGCGAGCCGGATCTAGCCGTGATAACAAATACAGCCACGGCAGCTGCGGTCACGAATCCCCCGAGGATCAACCAATATCGCACCGACTCCTTCTTGTCCGGAAGGGGCAGCAAGCTCTCTCGCAACGAATGGTAGGTCTGCATTTTTACCGACGGTACTTTTATTTACGGGAAAAAGATTCTTTTCCGGAACATTGATCTGATGATTCCGTTTCCGTCGGGCAGCGTACCGGGCGCGTTCCCACCGCACGCCCGGCGAGCGACGCGCCGCGCCGCGCGCGCGCGCCGGACCCGCGGTCTCGGCGTCGGTGCGGTTATACCCGCGAGATGACAATTCTAAATGAACGGAATCTTAGAGCCACATCTAGAGTTCTAGACATTGCACATAGAGCACATCTAGGACGATCTGAATCGGTGAATGCAGAATCGGTCAAAGACAAAGTCGTCGGGTCTCGCGGCGCGCCGGCGAAGTAAGACGGTCAGGTGCCCCGAGGCAGCGCGAGGTCAGGTTTCCCAAGCGCACCAGTTACCAGTTTGGCCCCGCGCGGATCCATGGAGGTTGGAGCATGGACGGGAGAGCCCCGGAGTACTCCCCGCACGCCGGCAGGCATGGCACTGCCGTTTCGCTTCCGGCTTTCGCTGATTCGCTCTCGCCTCTCCATGCGCCTCTCGGACCGACCGCGGGTTGACCGTTGACGTAGACCGCGGACGCGCGGAGACAAGACACCGCCGGCGGAGCGCGTCTCTGTCCTCACTCCACACTCGCCTGACTGAGTGTGACGGGACACGACAAGACCCCCCCTGATCACCCCCGCCGCCACGGTTCGTCCCCGGTCATTCGCGATTTCGGTTCTTTCGGTACGGTTCGCCGGCGGCTCGTGGACGGCGTCGCTCCGGTGCGTCGCGTGGGCCGTGGCGCGCCGCCCCGGCGGGCCGCCGCAGGCGTGGTTCTACAGAGAACTGAGAAGGTCAGAGCCAGAGAGAACCGTGTTACTGAACTGTAACTCCCCCGTCATTGTAGGTTAGCTGGTTCAGATACAATAACAGACACAACTCACTCCCCCCGTCACTGTCGCGGCGCGTGCCTTGTCTGGGCTTTCGCGTGTCAGGGCTCACCTGCCCTTGGCAAGCGCGGCGAACTTGGCGACGGCGGCATTGGTCGTCGCCGACTCATGCAGCGAGTTGAGCGTCTGCTTTTGGAACTCGAACTTGGAGGTCAGCGTACCGAGCATCTCGAGCTTGATCGGCAGGCCGCCGCCGCCGCACTCTGGGCATTCGGAGTTGGTTGTCTTGAGGCATGCGGAGCAATAGGTGTGACCGCACGGCGTGCAGGTCATCGGATCCTTGAGCAGCTCGAGGCATGACATGCACGTGAGGCACGCCTCCATCGCCTCCTCGGCCGCAAGCACCTTTTTGAGCGACGTCCCGAGCGCGGCCTCCCGGGCGCTGACTGCCTTGAGCCGCGCGTCGAGGTCGGTGAGCAGCTGCCCTTTGTCCGCCTCGGATCGAGCACGTTCCTCGTCCACGGCCGCGCGGATGGCTGCTGAGCGCTCCGCCTCGGCCGCGCGCAGCGTCGCCTGCTGCGCCTCCGCCTTGAGCCGATCCGCCTCGTCGAGCTGCAGCTTCATTCGTTCGACCTCCGCCACCGTCCGCTGAAGCTGCGACTGCATCGCCCGCGCCTGCTGTTGCGCCGTCTCCTCGGCCTCGCGCAGGAGGCGCGCCGCCTCGGCGCGCGCCGCCTCCGCCGCCTCGCCCGCGAGGCTCTCGCCCGCCGCGCGCGCCGCCGCCTCTCTCTCGCGCGCTGCTCGAAGCTCCTCTGCGGCAGCAGCCGCCTCTCGCGCGCGCGCCGTCTCGAGCGCCTCTCCAGCCTCGCGCATGCGCCGCTGTGCCTCTTCGACGCCCCTACCGAGCTGCTCCCTCGCCGCGTGCACCTCGGCGTTCGCCGTGCCGAGCGCCGCCTCGAGACGCGAGATGGCGGCGATCCTCTCTCCGTCGCGCTTACCGGCCGCCTCGGCGTGCGCCACCATCTGCGCGCGCACGGACTCAATGTCCGCCTCGCGCGCCTGCGCGGTGGCCTCGAGCTCTGCCTTCAGGAGCTTGAGCTGCTTGATGGTCGCATCACTCGCCTCGAGCCGTTCGCTCAGCTTCAGCATGTGCTCGGTGAGCTCGTCAGCTCGCTTCTTCTGCGCCGCCTCGCGCGCTTGCGACTCTCTCAGCAGCGCTTCCGCCCGCTGCACTGCTTCGGACGCTGCATCGGATCCGGACTGGCGGGCTGCTCGCAGCTTCTCGTGGAGCTCGGCGATCTCGCGGCTCGCCAGCGTGCCCGCACGCCGCGCCTCCTCCTGCGCCGCCTTGGCTGCCTCCTCCGCCCCTCGGACCCGCGCCTCCGCTGCCGCCGCACGCTCTCGCATCGCATCGCCCTCGGCTCGGTAGCTCGCGGCCGCCGCCTTCGCCTCATCCAGGGCCGCCCGGGCGGCCTCCTCACCCTTGAGGCGCGAGCCCGCGGCCTGCGTCGCCGCCTCGGCGCGCTGACGCTCGCCCTCGGCCTCCTGCTGCGCTCGGCGCAGCGCCTGCTGCAGCGCCACCTCCGCCTCAGCCGCGCGCCGCGCCGCCGCCGCGTGATCCTCGGCGCCCGCGGCGTTCGCCTCGGCCTCCCTGGCTGCCGCGAGCCGCGCCTCGTCAGCTCGTTTCACGGCCGCGTCCGCCTCCGCCGCGCGTCGCGCGGCCTCATCCGCGCGCGCCGTCTCGGCCGCGAACCGTTTCTCGAGCGCCGCGTAACGCTGCTCCGAGGCTGCAAGCTGACTGTCCAGCCTGCCGCGCTCCCCTGCCGCACGCTTGGCCGCCGCGGCGAGCTCATCCTGAGTGCTCGCAACGACCTCGCGCACCTTGCGGAGCTCGAAGACCTCCGCACGCAGCCGCTCGAGCTCCTCCGCGGCCGCCAAACTCTCGTCGCGGCGTCGCACCTCGGCCTCACGAAGCGCCGACAGCTCCTGCCTGTCAGCGTGCGCCACGCTGGAAAGGTTTTCAAAGTTGCGCTGGATGGCCGCAATGGTCACCGCGCGATGTTCGAGCTCCTTCTTATGGTCCTCGATCTTGGCCTGCAGCGTGCTGATGAGCGCCTTGTCTGCATCGGCCAGCGACTTGAGCTTGCTCATCTTTGCCGTCAGGTCCGTGCTGGACTCTGCCGGCGGTCCCGCGGGAGAGGACGTCGCCTCCGTCGCGATGGGTCCGCACGATGTGCGCGATGGATCCGCACGCAGCGTCCGCACGGCTTGGAGCGACGCCATCCGGACGTTGCGCAATGAAGCTGACGGGTGATGAGGCTTCGAAAAAAAGTCGCTAAGTTTGGAGTCAACAAAGAGAAGCAGTCTCACGGTCGCTTCTCACGCGAATTCTCCGGACACCTAGCCGCAAGGACGCGCGCGAGAAATTTCCTGGAATCGTTCGCGACGCCTCTCCAGGACCAGGTCGGCCACAACGAATGCGCGCGATACCACGTGGACCGACGCACCCGGCCTGGGTTCCACTGCTGGCCGCCGCTGCAAGCACGCGCGTCTCGCCTGCAGGCGTCAGTATGACGGCTGCAGCGACAGAGAGCATCAAAACGGCGGATAAACTTCTTGCCGAGGTAGCAAAGACAGAGCGCTCGCTCACTGTGATCGCATCACTTGTGAAGATGCTCGAGGAGGAATCAGAGCTGCCGTCGACGGCAGGAAAGCAGAAGCGTGCGCTAGCTGGCAGTTGGAAGGTGGAGTACGCGTCGAACGAAGCGGCGATCGCGCCTTTCCTCACCGGGCCGGCAGGGCCGTTTGAGGTTGTCGAGGGCGTGGTGCACTGCATAAAGGAGTCCGGCGAATTCTCGTCGATCGAGGTTAAGCGCCGGGTCGGCCCGTTCGGGAACTCGAAGCAGACGCTGGGCGGCCGCTGGAGCCTAGTTGCTCCCGACAGCGGCGGCATCGGCAGCCGGGCGGATGGCAAGCCGAGGATGCAAATGCGCTGGAAGGCCTCGTACATGATCGATGCCCGCGGCCGAGAGGTGGACCCTCCGAGAGGCGCCGGCGTCCACGAGGCGCGTGTGGCGCACGCGTCCCCTCAACTGCTCCTGCTGCGCATTCCCCCCGACAGCACCGATGCGGCCGGGCTCCTCGTCTTTTCGAAGGTGACGCTGAAGGCGGCCTTGGAGGACCTCAAGGTGGCCGAGGACGAGTGAAAGTGGGGCTTGGCGGAGCGAGCTCCACCAGTATTCCTGAATAGAGTCGTTCACGTGAGGAGAGTATTGCCCATGCCGAGTTTGGCACGCTTTCGCGTCGAAACTTTAAATGGCTCGACACGGCGCTTTTCCCGGCGAAGCGGCCCTCTTTTACCGACGCATCGGTGTGCCGCCCGCCCGCATGAACTCGCGGCGCTACTCGGTCGTGTACCACAAGGTAGTCTCCAAGAAGCGTAAGTTCGACGGCACGATGGTCGTCGAGCCGCTCGGGTCCCGAGTCAAGCTCACCTTGCTCGCCGAGGACGGCAGACCGATCGACGAGTCTTTGACAACTGCTGAGCACGTTGTCGAGGGGCTGGAGCTCACGCTCAGCAGTCACACAGTCGACGTCGGAGCGGAGCATGCACCTCAAGTTTCGGTGCGCGCCTCTGATCAGGCGGCTCCGATTACAGCAGCAGCGCGCCCGCGGTTTGTGGCACCCAAGGCACAGGATCCGCCGCAGCAGCCTAAGCAGCGCTGGGCAGAGCCACCGAGCAGCCACGCGGCCGCGCCGCGCCCGCAGTGGCCTTCCGGGTACGGCAACTGCGCCGCTCCTCCAGAAGGCGGGCGTACGCACCCGTCCCTTGACATCTTCGGGGGCGGCCGAGCTCGTGAGGCCGATCAGCAGCAGTGCCGCGAGCTGCGGCCGCGAGATTGGCAAGAGAGTGCCGCGCTGCCGCCGCCCCCCCGAGGCGTTGGGCGAAGCTCGAACCACGCGGGCCCGCCGGCTCTGCCATTCGCGCCCTCTGCACCGCCGCAGCTGCCGGTGCCGGCGCCGCCAATCCCGAAGCTGCGCTCGCCCGCGGAGATACTTGCTCTGCTTCAGAGGAACCCCGCAGCGACCGGCGGCACGACCGGCGGCGCGACCAGCGTTGCGGCCGGCGGCACGACTGGTTGCGGATTGTGTGAAGACGCACCGGTACTCGGACCGGCACCGGACAGTGGCGGAGCGGCCTGTGGCAGCGTTGCATGCGTGGGGGCGGCCTCGGGCGGCACGAATGCCGTGATGAGCGCTGCATGCGTGGGGGCGGCCTCGGGCCGCACGAACGCCGTGATGAGCGCCAGCGCCTCGTGCAGAGCTGCATGCGGCGAAGCTGCACAGCTGCACGCCATGCTGTCAGCCGCTGCCCCGGCGTCCGATTCCCTCGCAAGGCCATTGCTCGCAGCTGCACCTTCGGTCACGTCAGCCACCTCGGCCACGTCAGCCACCTCGGCCACGTCAGCCACCTCGGCCACGTCATCCACCTCGGCCACGCCATCCACCTCGGCCACGTCATCCACCTCGGCCACGTCATCCACCGCCCCTCGTCGTCTCGGCGGCTTGGGCCTCTCCCGAGGTGGAGGAGGCGCGGCTAATGACGCCCTGATGACGCCCTCATGACGCCCGGATGACGCCCTGATTGCCTCCCTCATCAGGTGGAGGGGGCTTCGTGCCCCCTCGCGTCGTCTCGAGCGGCTCGTCGGAGATGCTCTCGAGCACTGTGCCCCCTCGCGTCGTCTCGAGCACCCCTGTGCCCCCTCGCGTCGTATCGAGCATCCATGTGCCTCCACGCGGCCCGGCGCCTCCTCCGCCGCCGCATGCCAGAGCTGAGGGCTCCTCGCAATTAGCCACCGGGCCGCGTGGAGGCTGCATGGACGTCCGACGCGGTGGTGCCATGGCCGCGTGGACCGCGCTCTCGGCAGCTGCCAGCAGCCGCGGCAGCAGCAGCTGCACCGCGCCAGCTGCCTCTGCGTTGAGCGCAGCGGCTCGCGGGCCCGCCTCATCGCGCGCCGCCAGCGGCTTCAGCGGCGTCGGCGTCTCGCGTGGCCCTCTGCTTTTCCCCACACCGGAAGAGCTGCGCACTGGCCCGCCCGCGACGGCGCCACGCGCGGCACTCGCCTTCGCGTACGGCTCGCTCGATGCCTATCAGGCGGCGATGCGGATGGCAGTCCAGGAGCAGCTCAACCTACAGCTCGCTGAGCTCGCGCGCCGGTATTACGAGGGGCGGCACGCGTCTCCTGTGGTGCAGCGGGCGGCTGGGGTTGGTTTGTACCAGGCAGAACTCATGCAGGCGCGCGCCAAAACTGAGGAGGGCTGGCGGCACGAGCCACACACCGGCCGCGGCGGCGGCGGCCGCGGCCGGCAGAGCAAGCGGGGCGGCGGTCGAGGGGCGCAGCGCTCGACGAAGCGCTTCGCTCTCGACGAGACCGCCGAACTCGACGACGACGACGACGACGACGAGGTGGAAGAGGACGAGGAGGGGGATGCGGACGAAGACGAGTTCACGGCGCCAGCTGACATGGCGGAGGCGGCCCGCCGCGCCAGCCGACGTGGCGAGGCCCGTGAGGGTGGCGAGCGTAAACTCTTCCTCAAGCTCAACTTCGTCGGCGGGCGCGAGCCGGGCAGCGCCTTTGGCATCGACGACCTTTGGTTGCTTGCGCTCCGTGCCGAGGAGCTCACGGCCCCTCTCTTCGTGCGCGCGCTCTGGCACGGCCCGAGCCAGGCCGACCAGATAGGCACGCTCGAGGTGAGGGTCGTACAGCCCGGCCCGTTTCCGGTGCGCACCGGCCTGCACGTGCTGGCGCTGCATGGGCCCAACGCGGCTGACCTCCTCGAGCAGCTCGAGATGCTGAGCTCGTTGAAGCTCGCGTGCGGCCACGCACCGGCCGAGCCGCCGCTGCTGCCGACGCTCCTTGCGCCCGCGAGCGCGCCGCCGCCTCCTGTTCGCCTCGGGCTCGTGTACAAGGGAGGCGCGGCGCCACCCAACGTCGAGGCGCTGCTCGGGATGACGCTCGAGCGCTTCCGACTCAATGCGGAGCAGCGCACGGTACTCCTCCGATGACCTCTGATGACCTCTAATGACCTCTATTGACCTCTGATGACCTCTGATGACCTCTGATGACCTCGGATGACCTCGGATGACCTCTGATGACCTCTAATGACCTCGGATGGCCTCGGACGGCCTCTAATGACCTTGAATGCCTTGCCTCATCAGGTACTCCTCCGGCTCGCCGACTGGCTGCGTGCCGACCTTGGCGGCGGCGGCGGCGGTGGCGGCAGCGGCGGTGGCGGCAGCGGCGGCGGCGGTGGCGGCGGTGGCGGCGGCGGCGGTGGCGGCGGCGGTGGCGGCGCCAGGCCGGCGCCTCCGGTGATCCTCGTGCACGGTGTCTTTGGCGCGGGCAAGTCGCATCTGCTCGTGGCGATGCTCTGGTTCTTGCAGCGCGCGCTGCGTGGCGCGAGCCGGCACGGGCGGCCGTGCAAGGTGCTGCTCGCCGCGCTCACCAACGTGGCGGTGGACAACGTGGTCGAAGGGCTCCTGCGCCAGGCAGAGGCAGATGGCGAGGCAGAGCCGGACGTGGTGCGTGTGGGCTCGGTGCGGCGCATCGCCGCCGCCGTGCTGCCTCACTCAACGCATGGGAAGCTGAGCGCCACCGAAGAGCAATCGACCAAGCGCGAGCTCACGCGCGAGCTGAGCACGGCGCCTGCGGCCGAGCAGCACGCACTGAAGCAGGCCATCGCGCTCATCGACAGCGGGCGCATGGCCGCGCGCGCAAGGGCACTGCATCAGTTCACCGTCGTGGGCGCCACGTGCGCCGCCACTGGACTGGCGTGCATGCAGGGGCTCAAGTTTGACTTTGTGCTGCTGGATGAGTGCAGCCAGCTCACCGAGCCCGCCTCCCTCCTCCCTCTTTACCGGCTCGGCTGCGAGCGCCTCATCGCAGTCGGCGACCCGATGCAGCTGCCGCCGACGCTTGCCACGCCTCCCCCCGGCTTCGCCGCCGCCTACGCCGCCAATGCCGCGGCCGCGTTCGCCGCACACTCTTCGACGAGCCGCGCCGGCGGAGCGCCTGCCGCCGCGCCCGGCCCGGCCGCAGGCGGCGCCGGCCTGAGCCTCACCCTCTTTGAACGCCTCGCGCGCTGTGGACTCGAACCGGTGATGCTGCGCGCCCAGTACCGCTGCCACCCAACCATCTCGGCGCTCGCCTCGCACCTCTTTTACGGCGGCCGGCTCGTCGACGGACTGGGAAGCGCTACGGCTGCCGCGGCCGCGCGTGCGCCGCTCCTCCCTGGCCTGCCCACTGTCAGCTTCCAACACGTGGCCAACGGCGTCGAGCAAGCGCAGCGCGGCGGCTCCATCTCCAATGCCGCCGAGGCAAGCCGTGTGGCGCGTGTCCTTGGCAGCCTGGTGGGAAGTGGACTCGAACCCGAGCGCCTGGGCGTCGTGTGCATGTACCGTGCCCAGGCGGTAGCCATCCGCACGCACCTAGAGGAGCGCGGCCTCGCGGGCGCGGTGACCGTCTCAACGGTCGATGCTTTCCAAGGCGCCGAGCGGGATGTGATTCTGGTCTCGACGTGCCTCACCGCCACTTGTGGCGCGCCCGATACTGCGCGTGAGGCGCTTCGCTTCATCGGCGACCCCCGCCGGCTCAACGTGACCCTCACACGTGCGCGCCACCACCTGCTCGTCTTCGGCCACGCGGATGTGCTGCAGTCAGTGCCCGCGTGGGCAGTGGTCCTCGACGTGGCGGCGAGCCTACCCGCCGAATTCGTCACCGGACACGGCGTGGAGGGCGTCTTGGTTGAGTCATCGGACGCTGAGGTCGACGCCGCGCTAGCCGGCGCAGGAGATGGCGTTGGTGTGGTCGCTGCCGACAGCGCGGGCAGCGCAGCCGATGCGTTCGATGCAGCCCAAGGCGCGCGCGCGGACGAGCTGCAGCTTCTGATGGCGGCCCGGCGTGAAAAGCTCACGAGGATCGAGCTCATGGGCACACGCATGCATTCGGAGCTAGCTGCCAAGATGGACGTGGGTGTGCGCGTCAACCCCATGCTGAGGAACATGTACCTCAGCTCAAATTCCAATGCAGATGAGAGCGGCGGCGCGGCTAGCAGCGGCACAGAAGAGGGCGCCGCAGCAGCGCCAGCGGACGGCGGCGCGAACACCCGAGTGGTGGTGGACTTGCTCGAGGCGGGCTCCGATAGCGACGATGGCGAGCTTGGTGGCTGCGGGCCTGCAGCAGCAGCTGCTGCTGCTTCAGACGGCTCGGTGGCTTCTGTTAGCAGCCGCATGGGATCGACCCGCGACGAGGTGGTGCTTGCAGATGAGTTCGACGGAGGGGAGGCAGAGCAGGCGCTCGAGCTGTTGGATTTCTGATGCTCATGCTGCCGGGCGCGTTCCACTCTTCGCCGGCTAAGAAAGAAACTTAAACTCACTCTCCCCCCAAGGGTAACACATGGTGACTTGAGTCATTCCGCCCGTATAGTCACGCTCTGCAGACCTCAACGCCCGCTGACACGACGCATTGCGGGCATGCCCTTGAGCTACGATGTGGGATCGTCAGTGGTCCCGTTGTCTCCACCTTTCGCCCCAGACGCTCGGGTTTGGGCGGTTTTGGGCGGTGCCTGCTCAGTGATTCACCCGCGCCTCCAGCTTCCACGGCGCGCTCTGGTCGGTCCACACGCGCCGGCCGCGCACAACGAAGCCACGCGTTGTGACGGGCAGCCGCCCCTCAGCAACGCCCTTTTCGAACTCCGCACGCGCTCGCGCTCGCATTCGAACATCGGTGGCAAAGAAGGCCTGGTAGTCATCCGTGGGCAAGTAGCGATTGATGAAGGTGGCGCGCGGCTGGTCGGACCTGTTTGGCGGCGAGCCGTGGATCGTGTGCACGTGGAAGATGATACTGTCACCCGCCTCGCCCTCGATGCACAATCCGTCTCCAAAGGTCCATTCGGGAGGCAGGCCCAAGTGCGATGGCGTATCCACGTGCTGGAGGTGCCCAAAGCGGTGTGAGCCAGGGATCACGTAGAGCGGCCCGTTGTCGCGGCTCAGATTCGTCGCCGTCGTGTAGTTGAGTGTGGCGACGCACCCGCCTCGCGCGAACATGAAGTACGCCGAGTCTTGATGCATGTACTTCGGGTTGCCTCCTGGCTTCCCTGCGCTCTCGGTGGTGCTGACCGCAGCCATCGTGACGGACGGATGCAGATGCTTCTGCTGCAGCCCGCCCGCGTCGGCCGCCGTCGAGACGCCCTCCTTGTAGAAGCACTGCCCCTTGCCAAAGAGCTCGACGCCGGGGGGTGAGTCGGTGAGGGCCTCGACAAGGTCGAGCGTGGTCGCGTCCGTCGCGGCACGGAACATGGCGGCCGAGATGTAGTAGTCGAGCCCGAGGACCATGACCTGCTTGTCCCGGCAGTGCCCCTTAGGCGCCGGGATGAACAACGTCTGATCCGGCGTCACCCAGCCAACGAAGCAGCCGTCATTGATCACCTCGGTCAAGGCACCGGCCTCCATGAGTCTCACTGCCTGCTCAAACGCACCGTCAGCGTGCTCGCGGATCTCGTCCACATAGGCCCGAGACAGCCCACGGGCAATAATGCAGCCATATTTGTCGTAGATGCGCCTCGCCCTCGCCACGTCGTACGGGGGATGCAGCTCAAGGTCAGCAATGGAGACATCTTTTGGAAGCTGCACCTTCACATCATCGGGCGAGAGGCTGCAGTGCCGATAGCGCGAGTCGAGGCGCAGCGGCTGCGACGATGTGGCGCGCAAACGTCGACGGCGACGGTGTAGGATGAGCGCAATGGCCACCGCCGTGCCACAGGCGGCCACGAAGCGGAAGTCAACGAGCATTTCAACTCATGTGAATTGGTCTGTGAATGGGCTGAGAAAGGCTGTATTGTACATGTCAGTGACTGTCAGTTTCCAGGACAAGAGCCCAAGTACCCTCGATCTCTGCCCTTCCACAAAACTTCCATAAATGGTATCTCTACGCCGGAGCTTTTTGCGCATGGAAAATGCAGCTTGTGTGCATTTGACTCCTCGCTCGGCCCTCAACTTCATGCTCGGGCCCTCAAGAATGAAGTCACCTAAAGCAGCACAGAGGAAGAATGCAGGGCGAGTTCGCGCCATGACAATAGCGCACCACCACCAGCAATTATTGGAAGAGATGGCCTCCGACCCGGAAACCTGCCAAGTCTGTGGAGGATGGCTTGGTCGCCAACGAGGTAAGCCGCCTTTTTGCACCGCCACAAATTGCCCAGGCCACTTTGCACTAGAACATACAGGCTGCCATCTGCCACCAACAGGGCCAAGGCCAGAAGGAAAGACAGGTGCAGAGGACGCAGCAGAGGCGTTTCAGGCGGCCGCTCCAGCAAAGGCCACGAGGGAGACATCTCCTGTCGATCGTCTTGACTCGCGCGCTTCTCACTCGCGCATCAAAATCGAGGACGTGCATGTATTCGAGGACGCGTTCCTCACGCGCCTCACGCGTCTTAACCTCGCGCTCGAGCGGGACGCGGAGCGCGCGGAGGTCGACACGCTGCACGACAGCCTGCCGGCCAAAGAAGTGTACAGGGCTCAGTACAGACACTTGGAGATACAGGAGAGGGCAACCCTGCGCCAAGTCGTTCAGACATCAAGTGGCTGAGTGCCACTTATAACAAGTGACATGTGATCTTGCATGTGATATCGTTCGTTGATCCACGTGTACCAAATTGCAAATAATTATAATTTATATCCGCCGTCGCGTTCGGACGTACGTCGTGGTTCTCATGTGAGCACTCTAGAGCACGAGCACACGAGACACTACTGCCAGCACAGTTGGCGTGCGGCGGCAGGCCCAAAATATGCTTCCCTCACTGACATGCATGTCATTGAGTTACCCTCTGGACTCTCGAACGCCATGGTTGCATGCAAACATTGTGCTTCCGTCATGACCTCTCGTCTATCTCAGCCGAAGAGCCGCGGCAACATCGCAAACTCGTCCGCGTCGATCTGGTGCGTCTCGCCGATGGAGTACTTGCCCTTCTCCTTGGTGAGCTCGGTGAAGAACATTGCGCGCGCGCCTCGCGCCTCAAGCTGCATGAGGACGCCGTCCTTTTTCGGGTCGCACGGCCACTTGTCACCTTTGTCCTTCCACACCAACGGGAAGGCCATGTGCCCCTTGCGCACGACGATCATGGCGGACTGGTAGTCATTCTCAGTGATGTGTTTGCGCAGGAAGTCGGCGCACTGGGTCAGCGTCTGCGGCGAGTCGAAGGCGTTCTCGATGCCAACGCCCGCCAGGCCGGGCTCCTCCGCCATTCCAGCCTTGGGGCGGCCTGGTTGCAAGTACGCGATCGTGGGCACCGCTTTCTTCTCGATCACCTCGGTGAAGACGTCCTTGATCATCAGCCCAGCAAAACTCTCCGGGTCAAGGTCGTACAGGTGCGTCTTTCCGGTCGCCTCCGCGGCGGGTGCCTTTGCCGGGGCCGCCTTCTTAGCGGCCGGCTCCGTCTTTTTGGGCTCCTCATTCTCCTTCTTTTCCTCCTCAGGCTCGCCCTTGCGGCGTGCGGCCACCTGCGCGGCGAAGGCCTTGCCCTTGATCTGCAGCCCCAGCCGGACGAGCTCGTTGCTGTCGAGGCCGCGGTCGATCGCACACAGAAGGACAGTGCACGCCTCGTCCTTCTTCTCCTCATCGTTGAGCGCGGCGAGCGCGGCGGCCTTGCGATGGTAGCCCTTCACAAAATCGGGCGCGAGCTGGATGCACTTGTCCGCATCCTCCACCGCCTTGGTGATCTTCGAGAGCTTGAGGAAAGCTTGCGAGCGGTTGCTGTAATAAACGTGGTTGAGGGGCTCGGCCTTGATAGCCTTGGTGTACGACGCAGCAGCCTTGAGGTGCTCGCCCTGCTTGAAGAATTCGTTGCCCTCATCCTTGAAGGCGGCGCCGGGCCCGATCGCTTCTGTGGCTGCCATGGTTGAGGAGTTGCTCCTTGGGTAGCGTGCAATCGTCGGCGGAGGGCGGGCGACTTTTGGGCGACCAACGGCCAGGGGCGCCCGACATAACGCTTTTGTGAATGAGCGATGTGAACACACAAGTCAAACTATTGAATCAGCCCGCAGATTCGAGCTGCAACAGTACACTGCCCGGCGCTGTGGAACCATCCTGACTGACCGTGGCAGAAGCCACAAGGACGGCTCTCAGATCACTCTGACTCTCCAGCTCGGCACGACGCTCATTCGCTGATGGCGTCACCGCCGTCGCCTGGGCCGACGCAAATGCGTTCCGACCCTCCGGGCAGAGATCTTGCGAAGGCGGTCCGAACACGAATTCGAGCCCAAGCTGCACTGTGCACGGGCAGCCTGCACGTCCCGCCAGAGCCCGTGCAGCGTCGGATGCCACTCGGAGCCGTCGCCCGTCACTCTCAGTCCATCGCACCTTCGCCCAATCGTCGGGATCATCAACGGCGGCACCGAACGCCCCAAAGCACCACGGGCCACGATACACCTTTCGGAGCATTCGAAGGAGGGTTCGGGTCAAGGGATGGGGTTGAGGTTCGGGCGGGTCAGGGTTTTCAATGAACCACGATGCACCTTGAGGAGCATCCAGAGGAGCGAGGCTGCCCAGTCATCGAGCGTCGCCGGCACACGGCGCACAACGTCGGCACCTGTGCCCTCCCCCAGGTGCGCCTTGGGCTGCACCACCTCGTCGGAGCTCGAGGATAGAGGTCCACGGCCTCGTAGGCGCGCGCTCTCGATCTCCACTCGTCCGTCAGATGCACAGCGCATCGAGACCATGAGCAGTGGGAGGCGACGTAGCATCAGGCCTATGCGGCCATTCGCCTCTGAGTAGCGCAGGTAAATGGAACGCGAAGGCGAGGCACGCAAGAGCTGAGCAGCTCGCTCCTCACAGCGTGAAAGCCAGCCCATCGCACCGATCGCAAAGACGGAGGAATCGCGCTCATCCTCGTCATCGCTGCCGCCGCTCCCATCGCTGCTGCCCTGACAATCGAAGGTGTCGTTGTCGTCATGAGCAATGTGCACTGCATGACCGCGTGAACTGTCAGCACCTCCGTGCTCGCTGAGGAAGCTTGAGAGCTTCGAGGTGCCAAGGTCGTCAAAGTTCAATCGCAATGTGCAAGCGCATGGGATTCCATGTGAACGCAAGTAGTCGAGTGTCTCGGTGATCGATGAGGAGCTCATGGACCTTTGAGACTGAGATCGCGGAAGGAACACTCAAGGCCCTTGTGAAGGCGCGGACGGAGCTCGTGGAACTCATCGGCACTCCGTCGTCGAGAAAACTTAGGGGATTCCACATCGCTTCGCGCCGCTTCACGAAGGACACGTGTAGGTACAAGCCGAGCTCGAGCGTTGTCTGCCGAAGTTTCTCCTCTTCTTGTGCCAAGTTTGGACACATTTCTTCTCCTTCCGCGTGACGCGCGCGCGATCACACAGAGATCATCACACACTTCCCCGCGCGTGGCATGTCTCGTGCTCCTTCAGAATTTCAGGCCGCGGCTTTGCTGCAGAAGAAGAGGCGCCGAGACCCTTCTGGGCCACCCTCGCCAAGTTCGCATGAACCGTGGTCACCGCCACCGCCACCGCCGGGGGTGTGCATTCGGGAACTTCCGGGCCGTGGACGCTGCTTGATTGCAGACAGAGCCTTTGCCCGGGGTGAGACTATTCTATCCGAGACGCCGCTGTTGGCCGTCGCCGTCGACATGCCCGGCGCGCGAGCCAAGTGCGGCGTCGGCGGGCACTTGGCATGCGATCGATGCCTGACCTTTCTCGGTCCGGCCGACTTGCACTGCTCCGTTGCCGCGGGAACCCCGCTCAACGCTGCTGCGGCGTGGCTTCTCAAGTCCCCCACAGGGGTGGTTTCCTGTGGCTGTGGCGCGCTGTATTGCAGCCGCGCATGCGCCGACGCAGACGTAGCCCGAGGCCACAGGCTGTTGTGTGAAGGCGAAGGCCGCAAAGCGGCAGCCGCCCTCCGAGCTTGGCGTTCGCATGCGGAGGGGACTGAACTGCCAGAGCTAGAGCTGGCCGCACGGTTGCTAGTGGCGCGGCTCTGCGCCGATGCGCGGCTGCACCGCGGCAGTACCACGGGCGTGGGCACCAGCGCCACACGGCAAGGGATAGAGGCTTTGGCGACAGCCGAGACTGCGACGGCTCTCGAGCTCGTGCAGGAGCCTGTAGCCACGGTGATCGGCCGTGATGCCGCAGGCGCGGAGGCGGCGGCACAGACACTTGGCGATGTGAGCGCCTCGTGCTCGCTGCTTTTGGCCGCGCTGCTCTCGCAGGAACGAGCCGCCACCGAGGCCGGCGTCACACGTGCTCAGATCGAAGCGGGCTGCGTCATGGAGGGGCTTCACTCTTTTGGGGCCCTTGTCGGATTGACGCTGCTGAACCAGTGTGCGGTGACGGTGCCAAGCCCGGCGGCGGCCTCCTTCTCGCCGCGGCGCAGCGTCGAGCCGCTCGACGCGACCGGCCTCTTCTGGTTCGTCTGCATGATGAATCACTCGTGCTGCCCGAACGCCGAGCTCTCCTATGCCCCAACGGCTGATGGGGTCGTTGAGGTCCAACAGACGAGCCGACCGGCCTCGGCGCGGATCGTCGCAGCGTGCGACATCCCGGCTGGCGGCGAGATTATGCACTCGTACGTGGACCGGCATGAGTCGCGCAAGCTGCGCCGCGAGGCGCTCGCCATGTACGGCTTCACGTGCACCTGTCGCGCCTGTACCAAATCGGGGAGGCGAGTCTCCATCCGCGAGCGGCGTGGTCGGCGTGGTCGGGGAGAGCAGCAGCTGTGGAGCTCGTGTTGGTGGCACCGGACTCTGACGCCAATCTCTTGCCTCTGAGGTACGGCGTGCTCGAGGTGCTGTACAAAACAGGGAGAAAACGCTTTCGGGGAAATCGGAAATGTCACCGCCCACGCGGGCGGACCGTCACTGAGCTCTGAGGCGTCACCCCAGTCCCCAAACCCGGTGACAGCGCCATCGCGGCGTCGAGTCGCCCATGGCCCCCAAACCGACCGGGCACAAACGCATTGGCAATCTCGCAAACTGTGACGTCGGGATCGGATCCCGTCCGGGGATCGGACAATTGGGATCGGATCCCCGTAAAACCCCGTATTAAATCAGATAAAAAATCATTAAATGCCAGTGCTGCTGCTGGTTGCTGGATGCTGCCGGTCGCCGTCGTCGTGAGCACCCAGTAACACCCAGTAATATACACACACCGCGGAATCCGTCGCCACACACAGCAAGCGCCCGAAGGTCGTTTCGCACGACGCGCTCTCGCTCTCCCGCGCGTGCAGCGGCCTCGGCAAGGAGACAACTTGGCTGCACGGCGACTCCATGGCCGAGCCGAGCGAGCTGTCGCGCAGCGCCAGGGCCACTCAGCCGGCTACTACACGGCGCGCGGCGGCGTGAGCCCGCAGCTCCAATGCATGATGAAGGGCGACGAGACGCGCGGCGTGGTCGCGTGTGCCTTTGACGGCTGCACCGGCGCGCTGCCCGGCCAGGGCCACGGCGTCGAGCCGCCCACGGCGTCGAGCCGCCCGCGGCGTTGTTCCGCCCGGCGACGCAGCTCTCAGCGCCGATCGTGCGCGCCCTCGCCCTTGCCCTCGCCGTCGACCGCCGCGTGCAGGTCCTGCTGCTCCAAGGCCGCAAGCCCAACCAGGCCGCGTGGTGGGACACGCCCGTCGGCCTCGACGCTTGCGCACGCGCCGGACATCGTCGGCTGCGCACTGCCGAGCCCAAGCACCTTCGGCATTAAGAATGCCAAGGTGATGGGCTTCGAGTTTGCACAGCTCGGCGGCGAGCCCAAGTACCTGGTCAAGCTGCCCGAGCTCTCCGAGTCGGGCGCGACGATGTCGCCCTGCTTCGCGCACTGCCCGCGGCGCGCGCTGCGCAACGCGCACGAGATCGCCTTCGTGGACAGCTTGAGGTCGCTACATGGCTATGGATTCTGGCCATGAATCCAAATGACATCTTGCTAGTTCATGTTTGCCGTCTCTCAGCACGGGATACAAGATTCTACTCCTTAAGTGGGGTAGATTCCGCGTCCGCTGGAGCCGCGGCATTCATGGGTAAGAGTTTCGTCTATTGCGGGCCGCAAATGGTCACGCTCTGAGGTCGTTACTCTCTCATCAGGCGGTTTGTGGCCATTACATGGTTGCGGACACGGAATTCCATCGGCTGCAGAGTGGCAGTATTGGCGAGGTTGGGGTTGAGGTTGGGGTTGATGATGCTGATGATGCTGATGATGCTGAGCACCACCTTTGGACTACGTCTGCCTATGCACGCGTGTACGACATCTCGCTACCAATCGCGGACTGCCGTGGCATGGAGCGGTGGGCGCGCACTTCGCCGAACCAGGGAGTCGCATTTTCGACTACGGAGGGTGGGCGGAGCATACTATCAGAGGCAATCGAGCGTCTACGTGCATACCAACCAGAAGCTCTTCGAGTTATTCTACACAACGCAAGGCGAGGGTCGACAGGCGAAGGTGGTGCGTGCGGGTGCCAAGGGCTTCACCCCGCAGCAGCAGCAGCAGCAGCCGCAGGTGAGCCTGCAGGCGCAGCAGCAGCCGGCCCAAGGCATCAGCGAACACATGCCGGACAGTTTGCCGGACCAGGTGATGACTGATGAGGTGAAGGATTGCGATTAATTGCGAATGACCGCCACATAAATTTCCTCCCCCGCGTGATGCAATGATAGGTGAGGCGAACGCACAGCGCGTGCGTTGGGGAACCTAGCCTATCAGCGCCGAGAGAAATCTTCCCCCCTTCCCCCCTTGCATGCGCAGGAGATTCACACCTTCATTCCTTCTGACCAACCAAGACAGCGGGGCGAGAACCCGGGACGCGGCTCTGCCACCATCGAGGCGCGCTACCCCGTCGCAGCGCATGCTCGAGGCCATAACCTCGAATTTAGGGCTCCAGTTCAAAGCCATCTCGTCCAGGGTGTGGGCACGACGAGCTCGGGGCGCGCACTGCGCAGAACAGGCGTGCCGCGGCGCTCGTACAGCACTGCGTCTTCATACTCTTCATCTTCATCGAGCATGCTCGTGGCGTGGAGGAGTCCGATAGATCAAAGGGCGACGATTCGAATGATGCTACATCCGACGTACCAATCGCCGTCCTAGACGTCAACGACACTCGGACGTCGGACCTGTTCCGCAGTCGCCGCGTGCTGTGAGGGGTGCCAAGCGACACGCACGCTGCAGCTGGTGCAGGCGATGCGCTCAGCCAACGTGCGCGCCGACGCGATCGTGTTCAACTCGGCGCTGAGTGCGTACGCGCGCAACCGGCTAACGCTGTGGAAGCCCGCGCGCTAGCTGCCGCGCGACATGCGCGTGCAGCGCCAAGCGACACACGCGATGTGGCAGGTGCAGGCGATAAGCTGAGCCAACGTGCGCGCCAACGCGATCGTGTTAAACTCGGCGGTGAGTGCGTACGCGCGCAACCGGCCGCCGCTGCGGACGCCCGCGCGCCAATGCCGCGTTTCATGCAACGCTGGAGCTTTCCGCCCACCACGGTCTCCTACTGCGAGCTCCAGACACTACGTCGTAATTCGGCGCTCGCTCCGAGCGCCGAGCGGCCCGGACGGCATGGTGGCTCTTTGGCAGCGGGAGACGAGCTCAGGCCCGCGCTGCTCACCAAGGTGGTCAAGCTGTATGGCTCGTATGCAGCGCTCAACGGCGCACGGCGGCGACCCAAGTGCGAGCGAGTGTGCGACACGCTTGACCCCGACGCCGAGCGACGCCTACCCCACGCTCGCCCCATGACAGTAGCGCGCATCAAGTGCAGAGTATGTGTTAGGGCATGAGCCGCTCTCGGTGTGTGAGGTCGCGTGAACGGTTTCTTGGGTGGAAAGGCCGCGTCCAGCGGTTCACAGATCAGAAATTCAGGCCCCCTGGTTCTTGGAGCGCCGCCCCTCTCGTGTGATTATGGGAGGCAGTGCGCACCTCAACTACGCAGCAGGCGGTGTGCTCATAGCCGGAGGGCTCGCGGGCTACGTCCGGGCAGGGTCCATCGCATCGCTCGCTGGTGGTGGCACGCTTGGTGGCGCCATGTGTGTCGCAGGCATGATGATCTCAAAAGGCAGGGACCTTGAAGGACACGCACATCGCACTCGCGCTGATTGCGTCGACAGTGCTCCTTGCCACCATGGGCCAGCGGTTCTTTCGCACCGGCAAGTTCATGCCTGCTGGGGCCGCTGCAAGCGTGGGTGCTCTAACTGCGTTATACAACGGTAAGAAGACGGTAGACTGGATGTAAGCTTCGTCATCGAGGGCGTGGATGCCCTCGCGCACCGCTGTCACGAGACAAGGCAGCTGGAATGGCCCGACCTTACGTCATGGCATGAGCAATAGGTTGGGCCAAATGTGTGGACATGCAGATCGTTGTCACCGCGAGCTAGCGTAGCAATCAAGAATAATCGCGACAACGCCGGTCCCCGGTCCACGGGCGCGGTGGGCATGCCGTATGCCCTCGCACAGATCGCACATTGTGTATGACACTAGACTCACTGTGTCGCTCCGCCCTCTTGAGTTCTCGAAACCGTCTATCTACATGTATATTCCAAATCATGCTCTGGGATACTCCTACTCATGCTAGACTCCACAAACCGCCCATCCCCGGTGCCGCGCCAACGCTTCACACGCACCGTCAGGCCCGGCCTTTCGTTCAGTGGATCGTGTTTCAGCAGCTAATTTTCGATGCGGATCGAGCTCGCCCGGGTGTCGTGTGTGAAGAGGTGGCCTCGGGCTAGTCATCGCCCGGCTCCCAGTCGTCGTCCTCGCTCTTTTTGCGCTTCTTGAGCGGCGCTGTCTCTGCCGGCTTGGAGGCTGCAGGCGGCTCGAGACGCGCGGCCGTTACGGCCGCAGTCGCTTTGGGCTTCGGCTCGGCCGACTTGACCCTTTTGGCGGGCGGGCCGGCCTCGTTGGCCAAGTCCGTGCCCGCTGGAAGCGGTGCACTGCTGCTCGACCCCGCGGACGATGGCGCCGTCCCAAGCCCCTTGGGCACCCCAGAGGACGTCTTTGGCGCCTTTTTCGATGGAGCCAGAGGTTCGGATGCACCTGCAGATGCGCCGGAGATGTCGGAGATGGGCTCAGCTTGCGCGGCCTCTGCCGCCGTCGCCGCTGACGCGATCCCGAGCGCCTTTCCTCCGTTGGCCTTGCGCTTGTGTGCCGGAGACGACCCTTTCGTGCCCTCCGATCGCGAGCTGCCAGCGACGCTCCCTTCAGCGCCATGAGAGAAGCTCGCCGGTTGCATGTCACCCACGGCGGCGCTTGCGACAGCGCCTGTCTCGGGGTGGATGTTGGCGGCTTTGAGGGCGGCGAGTAGCTCCGCCTCACACCGAGCGCGATCGACGAGCCACGACGCCCTCCACGCGCGGTGGAACTTCCATCCAGTGCGCTCCAGGGCCGTCTGCGCACGTCGCTCATCGCGAAAGTCTAGGTAAGTCGCGCCCATCCCTCCGTCGAGGCACACGCACAACCGCCCGTCCTCCTCCGCGTCCTCCACGATGACCACCGCACCGCCGAGCGCGCATTCGGTGCTGAAGCGGAAGCCGAGCGACGCTAGAAAGGCGCATAGCTGGCTCTCGAGACCACTCGTGCCGTCGCGCTGCGCAGCGGACGAGGCGCCCCCCCGGCCGTTACCGCCGGCGCTGCTGCTCCGTCCAGCGAGGTGGAGCGGCGCGCCGGCGCGCGCAAAGAACTGGAGAGTCCACAGGCGCAGGTCCTCAGCATTGGTGACGTGTTCGATTCCGATCGACCGGAAGAGGACCATGCGATCTCGCGCCCGAGAGAGCGCGACGTTGAACTTGCGCTGCGCGTCCGTGCCGACGGTGGCGGTGGTTGAGCGTTCTCCAGGCACTGCCGTGAGCGAGAGAAGGATCAGGTCCCTCTCGTCGCCTTGGAAGGACGATGGGTCGCCCACGACGAGCGAATGGCGAGCGATCTGGGAGTCGGTGAAGCGCGCGAGCACGAGGGCGCGCAGCCGACGGGCCTGCTCCATACCGCCGAGTGAGATGATACCAACGGTCGCCTCGCGTAGCATCGGGTCGGTGGCCAGCGCGTTGTGAAGCCACTCGACGAGTCGCTCCGCCTCGAGCACGTTCACCTTACCTTGCTTCTTCGCGTTCGGCACGAAGACCGAGTCGATCGCCGGCTCGAGGCGTTGCGAGCGCGGCGGCAGCCGACGTGGCAGGAGCCCACCGTGATAGAACTTTTCATTCGAGAAGGCGATGAGCGGCGGCGCGCATCGGAAGTGCTCGGTGAGCGTGATGCGCGCGTCGCCGAAGCATGTCTGCGCGAGGTCGAAGATGGACTTGCCCGGCAGCAGCTGGTCGGGGTACGGGTGGCGCTTCGTCAGGCGCGTCTGCATCTGACGAACCTTATCCTCCGAGATGAAGGCGCTGCTTGGCGAGACTTGCTTGCCGTCGCCGACGATGAGGAGTTGCTTGCCACGGAGCAGGGCGGGTAGCGCCGTGATGTCGGACTGCGACGCTTCGTCCAACACGACCAGGTCGAAGCTCCCGATCGCGGCGGGGAGGCTCTGCGAGATCCGCCACGTGGGCATGATCCAGCACGGGACAGTGTGCGCGCAGCCCTCGAGGGCGGAAGCGAGGTCGGCGCGATAGCGTGCGGAGCGCACCGTGTCGGCGCCCACGCCTGCATTCGAAACGGCCGACACGAGCCGCTGCAGCGAGGCGCACATCTCCGCCGACATCTTCTCGCGAAGGGCTTGTTTGGCCGAGGCCGACACGAGCTCGCACACGGCCTGCTCTCGCTCGTCGAGCAGCCGTCGGGCGGCGCCGCCAGTGGCGCGCGCGGCCGCAGGATCGCGCTGCTCGGTGCGCCGCAACGCCTCAATCGCCGCCAGGGACGACCAGAGCCGTTGGCTATCCGTGGGACAAGCCTCGCCGACGAATCCAGAGCCCAGCGGATCGGTGTGCGAGTCGGGCTTGAGCAAATGCGCCGCCCAGCCTGGGGCCCCGAGACGCCCAGCAAGGCGCTTGAGCTCTGGCAGGCGCGCTAAGCTCTCGCGCTCCGCGGCGAGCTGCTCGCGCGCCTGCAGCACGCC